>Ga0207695_10000556_pt1 | contig 76837 bp, 75 predicted proteins | sample KBSC54metaG_FD_184354 | JGI IMG/M metagenome (GOLD analysis project Ga0207695, IMG submission 184354) | Corn rhizosphere microbial communities from Kellogg Biological Station, Michigan, USA - KBS C5-4 metaG (SPAdes) (version 2) | ecosystem: Host-associated > Plants > Roots > Rhizosphere > Soil...
ATCCTGATCCGGCGAAAAGGGGCGGTCGTACGTCGTCACGAGCCGCGGATCAGGTCGCGGTGGACGCGGGCAGCGCCGTCGCGGATGTGAGTGCAGGGCGGGGCGATGGATGAGCCGAACCCCGTGAGCGTCTCACAAGCCGCGTTGTACGAACGGTGCCGTGTCCGGCGAAGCCCTCGGGCGAATACGCCCTGGGGCAAAGCCGGATCTGCCAGCGTGCGGCAAAACCGTGTGGTCCCGGCCGTCGTCGCTACGGCCAAATCTTGCGGATGCGGCATCGGCGCCAACCGGCGCGGTGCCGGTAACTTCCGTGGGGCGAGGGAGGCCAGAAGGAATTCGGCTCCCGGGAGAGCACGGCATAAGCCGTCCGACCATCGCGCAGGGAAGGCCGTGTGTTCGGCTACACCTGTATGCTGCTGTGCGGTCTCTTTGCGCTACACTTTCGCGCAGCGGACCGTGGGTGCCTGCCGGCACCCGGCCTTCCCTGCGCCCTTTATTTGCAGAGGGCGTGACGCGAACAGCAAAACTCGGGCGAAATCAGCCGCGAGATCGAGAAGGCGTGTCTGGTGCACGAGAGTTGAAGAGATGAATGATCAAAAGGCAGTCTCGTGCCCCGGACGCTGCGCAGCACGAAGTGATGCGCTGCAGAGCCGGGGCCCATCTCACCGCATGCAATGCCGCTTTTTGGGTCCCGGCTCAGCGCAGCAGCGTTTCACGCTGCAGCGCGTCCGGGACACGAGAGCGCAGGCATCCCCATGATTGTGGCGAGATCGCATCGGTTCAACAAAAAATCCTCTGTCGACGGTTGCGCGCCGCATCTTGATGAATCAACCTCGGTTGGTTCATAAGCGGCCTCCCGCGTCCGGATTTCGGTCTGCGTCGCGTGCTTGGATATAGAGGAAATCTCGCGTGGCAAATATCAACCAGAAAATTGCGCAAGAGCTTGGGGTACGGGCGGAGCAGGTCGAGGCGACGGTGACGTTGCTCGACGGCGGCGCCACGGTTCCCTTCATCGCCCGCTACCGCAAGGAAGCGACCGGTGCGCTCGACGACGCGCAATTGCGCACCCTGGAGGAGCGCCTGGTGTACTTGCGCGAGCTCGAAGACCGCCGCAAGGCCATCCTCGAATCAGTCCGCGAGCAGGGCAAGCTCGATGCGGCACTGGAAGCCTCGATCATGGCCGCCGACAGCAAGGCGCGCCTCGAAGACATCTATCTGCCGTTCAAGCCGAAGCGCCGCACCAAGGCTGAGATCGCCAAGGAAGCCGGCCTCGAGCCGCTCGCCGTCAAGCTCATGGCGGAGTCCGGCAACGATCCCAAGGTCGTCGCCGAAGGCTTCGTCAACGCGGAGAAGGGCGTCGCCGACGTCGTGGCCGCGCTGGAGGGCGCTCGCGCCATCCTGGTCGAGCGTTTTGACGAGGACGCCGATCTGATCGGCGTGCTGCGCGAGGAAATGTGGACCAATGCGCGCATGGCCTCCAAGGTGCGCGACGGCAAGAAGACCGAGGGCGAGAAGTTCGCCGACTATTTCGACTTCTCCGAGCCGCTGACCAAGCTGCCGTCGCATAGAATCTTGGCGATGTTCCGCGGCGAGAAGGAGGAAATCCTCGATCTGCAGATTCAGGCCGAAGCGGAAGTGCCGCCCGCCGGCGTGCCCGGCGCCTACGAGCTGAAGATCATGAAGCGGTTCGGCATCGCCGACCTCAAGCGTGCCGGCGACCGCTGGCTGATCGACACCGTGCGCTGGGCCTGGCGCACCAAGATCCAGGTGCATCTCAATATCGATTTGCGCATGCGGCTGTGGAATGCGGCGGAGACCGAGGCCGTCCGCGTGTTCGCCTCGAACCTGCGCGACCTGCTGCTGGCCGCGCCAGCCGGCACCCGCGCCACCATGGGTCTCGATCCCGGCTATCGCACCGGCGTCAAGGTCGCAGTGACTGATGCCACCGGCAAGGTGGTCGATACCGCCGTGATCTATCCGCACGAGCCGCAGAGGCAGTGGAACGAGTCGCTCGCAACCCTCGGCAGGCTCGCGATGAAGCATCGCGTCGAGCTGATCGCGATCGGCAACGGCACGGCCTCGCGCGAGACCGATAAGCTCGCGGGCGATCTCGTCAAGGGCTTGGCCGAACTGAAGATGAGCAAGATCGTGGTGTCGGAAGCCGGCGCGTCGGTCTATTCGGCGTCGGCCTTCGCCTCGGAAGAATTGCCCGGCCTCGACGTCACCCTGCGCGGTGCGGTTTCGATCGCCCGCCGCCTCCAGGATCCGCTCGCCGAGCTCGTCAAGATCGAACCGAAGGCGATCGGTGTCGGCCAGTATCAGCACGATCTCGGCCAGGCCAAGCTCGCCAAGTCGCTCGATGCCGTGGTCGAAGATTGCGTGAACGCGGTCGGCGTCGACGTCAACACGGCGTCTGCGCCGCTTCTCGCACGCGTGTCGGGCGTCGGCTCAGGCCTGGCGCAGAGCATCGTGGCGCATCGCGATGCCAATGGTCCGTTCAAGTCGCGCAAGGCGCTCAAGGAAGTGCCGCGGCTCGGCCCGAAGGCGTTCGAGCAGTGCGCCGGCTTCCTGCGCATCCTCGGCGGCGAGGATCCACTCGATGCGTCTGGCGTGCATCCGGAAGCCTATCCGGTGGTGCGCCGGATTCTCGAGGCCACCAAGAGCGACATCAAGGCGCTGATCGGCTCGAGCGAAGTCGTGCGCACGCTGAAGCCGAAGGATTTCGTCGACGAAACCTTCGGTCTGCCGACGGTCACCGATATTTTGAAGGAATTGGAAAAGCCCGGCCGAGATCCGCGTCCGGCGTTCAAGGCCGCCGTGTTCAAAGAGGGCGTCGAGGAGATCAAGCATCTCCAGAAGGGCATGATCCTCGAAGGCACGGTCACAAACGTCGCTGCCTTCGGCGCCTTCGTCGACATCGGCGTGCACCAGGACGGCCTCGTCCACATCTCGGCGATGTCGAAGACCTACATCAAGGACCCGCGCGAGGTGGTGAAGCCCGGCGACATCGTCAAGGTGAAGGTGCTGGACTTCGAAGTCGCCCGCAAGCGCATCTCGCTGACGCTCCGCCTCGACGACGAGGTCGGCGCCAAGAAGGAAGCGCCGGGCATGCAGCGCGACAACAACACGCGCAGCCCCGCCCGCATGACCTCGCAGGCGCCGCGCAAGCAGGAGTCGTCTGGCGGCGGTGGCGCGCTCGCCGAGGCGATGCGCAAGGCTGCGGAGAAGAACGGCGGCAAGCGGGCATAAGCTCTAACCTCTCCCCGTAAGAACGGGGAGAGGGAGTGAGAGAGTGTCTTTCCTAACTCCGGCGTCAGAATCTGGCGCCTTTGTAAGTTGAAGGGGCCTGTCCCTTCCTCTCATCTGGTCCTCCTGGCGCGGCGGTCATACCGCCGTGCAGCACGGAGGATGCTTCGATGGACAACAGGATTCTCAAGGGCCTCGCCGCGGTGGCGATTGCCGCAGCGATGGCGCTGGCTTCACCGGTGCTCGCCCGAGGTGGCGGAGGCGGCGGTCACGGGGGCGGTATGGGTGGTGGAGGCCACTTCGGCGGCGGCGGCATGCGCGCCGGCGGCTTTGGTGGCGGCATGCATGTCGGCGGGATGGGCGGCGCGCACTTTGCCCATTTCGGTGGACCAGCCTTGGGCGGCGCGCGTTTCGCGCATGCGGCGATCGGGCCGCGTTTCGCCGGTGCCGGCTGGCATGGCGGGCCATTCATCGGCCGACACGCCTTCTTCTTCCACCACCATCACTTCCGCCGTTTCGCCGTCTTCGGCGCGCCCTACTACTACTCCAATTACTACGACGATGGCTGCTGGCGTCGGAGTTTGACGCCCTATGGGTTGCAATGGGTCAATGTGTGCGGGGAAAATTGGTACTAGCATCGCCGGACCGCACCATTGTCGCGGTCGCCACCGGGTGGTTCCGCTCTGCCCCGGAACGGGATAATCTGGTGGCGATCGTCGCGCGGAGTTTGTCATGACCGGAGGCCATCGCCGCATCCTTGTCGTCGAGGACGATCCGGAAACCGCAGGCCAGCTCGTCGAGGAGCTGACGACCTCAGGCTACGAGGTCGATCTCGCCGCGACGGGACGCGAAGCCCTGAGCCATGGCGTCGCGCGTGACTATGCCGTGATCACCATCGACCGCATGCTGCCCGACATCGACGGCATCACCGTGATGCGGCAGATGCGCGACGACGGCGTGGCCTCACCCTTCCTGATCATCTCAGCGCTCGGCGAGGTCGACGACCGCGTGCGCGGCTTGCGCGCCGGCGGCGACGACTACCTCGTCAAGCCGTTCTCCTTCTTTGAGCTGCTCGCGCGCCTCGAGGCGCTCGGCCGCCGCAGCGAGACCATCGCCAAGGAAACCATTTTGCGTGTCGGCGATCTCGCCGTCGATCTGATCGCGCGCAATGCCAGCCGCCGCGGCCGCAAGATTCCGTTGCTGCCGCGCGAATTTCAGCTGCTCGAATATCTCGTGCGCAACGAAGGCCGCGTCGTGTCACGTGCGATGCTGCTTCAGCATGTCTGGGATCTGCATTTCGATCCCTCCACCAACATCATCGACGTCTATGTCGGACGCGTTCGCCGCAAGGTCGACGATGCCCAGGCCTATCCGTTGATCCACACCATCCGCGGCATCGGATATTGCCTCCGTGCTCCTGGCTAACACGCTCCGCTCCTCGACCTTTCGGTTGGCGCTGATCGCGATTGCGATCTTCGGCCTGATCGTCGCGGCGATCATGGCTTACGTCTATTTCGGCACCCTTGCTTATGTGCGAAGCCGGGTCGGCGATGCCGGCGACCACTCCGGCTTCATCGCGATGCTCGAGCTGGCGATGATCGCGGTTGCCGTACTGCTCGTGCTGTTGGCGGGTGTCGCCGCCGTGCTGGTCACGCGGCGCACGGTCGGACGGATCGAGGAGATCAACGCCACCAGCCGCGCGATCATGCTGTCAGGCCTCGACCGGCGGATCCCCTTGCGCGGTAGTCATGACGAATGGGACCGCGTCGCCGAAAACCTCAACCAGATGCTCGACCGCATCGAGACGCTGATGGGCGAGGTCAAGCAGGTCAGCGACAACGTCGCCCACGACCTGCGCACGCCGCTGACGCGGATGCGGGGCCGGTTGGAAAAGGCCTATCACGCCCCCCGCAACAATGAGGCCGATGCCGCGCTGATCGGCGACACCATCGCCGACCTCGATGCCGTGCTCGGCATGTTCGCCTCGATCACGCGGATCTCGGAGATCGAGACCCGCGCCCGCCGCAGCGCGTTCCGGGCGCTGAACCTTGCCGAGATCGCGGGCGAAGTCGTCGAGCTCTACGACGCCGCCGCCGAACAGATCGCAACTCGGCTGAGTCTTGGCGGTGATCGCGAGGTCGTGGTCACAGGCGATCGCGATCTGCTGTTCGATGCCATCGCCAATCTCGTCGACAACGCGATCAAGCACGGTCGTCCGGGGGGAAAAGTCACGGTCACTTGCCGCAATGCAGGCGGTGGCGCGACGATCGCCATCGCCGATGATGGTCCCGGCATTGCCGCCGATCAACATGACCACGTGTTCAAACGCTTCTATCGGCTCGAACAGAGCCGCTATACGCCGGGCAACGGCTTGGGCCTAAGTCTGGTCGCGGCGGTGTCGCGCCTCCATGGCGCCGACATCGCGCTACAGGACAATTCGCCGGGCCTGACGGTCCAGCTCAGCTTTCCTGTTGCGCTATAGCTCGATCACGCCGCGGCGTGCCGCATGCGCCACCGCATCGGTGCGGCCGGTGGCATCCAGCTTGTCGAGCAGCGAACCGACGTGGAATTTCACCGTATGTACGGAGATATTGAGTTGCCTCGCGATCATCTTGTTGGAGGATCCCTCCGCCATCAGCGCCAGCACGTCGAGCTCGCGCTGCGTCAGCGCGATATCATCAGGCATGACGCGCGGATCGCGCGCGACGAGTGTCGCATTCGCGGCCTCCCCGGGGGCGGCAAGGCGAAGCCCCGCGACACTGCCGAGCAATGTCGCGAGGCGGTCGGCGAGTGCTGGATCGTCGATCTCCAGCGACAGCACGATGTCAGGCGTGGTGTCCTCGCTCACGCCTCGGGCCTCTCGCCGATCGTGACCCTGAAGCTCGCCGGCTCGCCGCCGCGGCGGACCGCGACATCGACCACCCGGCCGACGCTGGCGGGTCCAAGTGTTCGCAATAGCGCGCGGACGCCCGAGAGCTTCTGGTCGTTGACCGCCACGATCACGTCGCCCTGGCGGATGCCGGCCGCGGCCGCGGGGCCTGCCTGGTCGACATTCATCACCATTGCACCGATGCCGTCATCGAGCCGTAGCGGCTGCAGCCCGAGCCCGAGATATCCGCGGGCGATGCGGCCGCGCGTCTCGAGCTGGCTCGCGACGCGCTCGATCGTTGCCGACGGGATCACGAGCACGCGCCGTGGCCCAAGCACGGCCATGCCGAAAGCCTTGCCCGAGGCGTCGACGGCAAGACCACCCTCCTGGCTCGGACGCAGGCGAACATCGAGCTCAATCCGCGCATCGATCTCGCCGCCGCGCAAGCTGCGCCAGCTCTTGCCGGACACGGACACCATCCCGAGCGCTGCACTCGGTGCCTCGCGGCTCGTGGCGGCCACGACGGAGAGTGTGCCGAGGGCAGGGACCGTTGAGGCCAGCTTGACCGGGGCGAGGTTGGTATCAACGCGTAGCAGCGCGATATCGGTGGTGTGGTCGCGGCCGACAATCGTGGCGTTGGTCGTGCCGCCGTCCGCGAGGGCGATCTGGATCTCGCCCTCGTCAGCCAGCGCCTCGTCCGCGGTGACGATCAGCCCTGGCTTCCAGACGAAGCCGGTGGAGCGGGAACGATGCGAATGCACCGAGACAACTGATGGCGCGATACGCGCCACGACGTCCGCGAGCGCGGACGACAGGGACGTGAGCGGGGTGGGGTCGGTCATGAAAGGCTCCTGTAAGCTGCTTCCAATCTGGGATGTCGCCGCCAATTGCGAAACTGGCCGGGTGGCCAGTCACCGTAGGACCACGGCCGACGAACATGTGATTGGGAGCCCCTCACGGGAACGTGTAGCAATCCCCAAATTGCGCCTGATGGCCTCAAACGATTTCCAGCGAGCCCTGACCCATGACCATCGACCTGACCCGCCGCACCCTGCTTCAACTCGCCGGCGCCAGCTCGCTCGCGATGGCCGCGGCGGCCGCCGCCCGCGCCGAAGGCAATCCGCCAGGTGGCGGGCCGACCTATGCCAGCCGGACGCCGATGCGAGTCGGGATGGTGACATTGCGGGTGAAGACTCTCGATAAGGTGGCGGATTACTACCGCGACGTACTCGGGCTCGCCGTGATGGAGCGTTCAAGCACCACCGCCAGGCTCGGCACGGCCGGTATCACGCTGCTGGTGCTGGAAGCCCGTCCCGAGGCCGCCATCGAGCCGCGCAATGCCGCAGGCCTCTACCACACCGCGTTCCTGATGCCGACGCGCAAGGATCTCGCGCGCTGGCTGGTTCATGCGGCCTCGCACCGCGTACCGCTGTCGGGCTTTGCCGATCACCTCGTCAGCGAATCCGTCTATCTCGACGACCCCGAAGGTAACGGCATCGAGGTCTATGCCGACCGCGATCCCTCGCAATGGCAGTGGAGCGAGGGCAGCGTGAAGATGGCGGCCGACGAGCTCAACATTCCCGACCTGCTGTCGCTGACCAACACGCGCGTCAGCGACTATGCCAAGGCGCCGGACGGAATGCGCGTCGGCCACATGCATTTGCGTGTCGGCGACCTCGCGCAGGCGCAGAATTTTTACCACGGCGCTGTCGGCCTGGACCCGACCCGCAGCCGCAATGGCGCGGCGTTCCTGTCGTCGGGCCGTTATCACCACCATCTCGGCATGAATGTCTGGCAGAGTCAGGGCGCCGGCCAACGCGACGATTCCACGACGGGGCTTGCCTGGTTCTCGCTGGTGACGGAGAAGCAGGATCTGCTCGCCGCGCAGGAGGAGCGCTTGCGCAAGGGCGGTGCGACAGTGGCGCAGCTGACCGACGGCGTCGAGGCGATCGATCCCTGGGGTACACGCGTGCGGCTGCTCAAGGTCTGAGCCGCCGGCACTGTCCAGTTTGGTCAATGCCAGAGTCGCGGTCGCGTCGCCGTGCCGATGAAATTGTCCCAGCGGTAGGAATAGCCGACGCCGATGATGTAATCCGGCGAGTTCCGGTTGAGACCGAAAGCCAGACGGAAATCGATCTGTTCCGTCCGGTTCAACAGATAGCCGCCGCCGACATTGAGCAGCGCCGTGCTCGCGCCACGTGACGGAGTGTCACCGACATATTCGGCGAACAGCGCCAGCTTCTCGCTGACCTTCCGCTCGATCACGAAGGTCGCCTCGCTGGTCTGGTGGTTGGATAGGTCCGATGGCCGGAAGAAGCTGGTGAACATGCCGCTGATGCCCCAGCCGCCGCCGAGTTCGTAGGACCAGGGGAATTGCAGATAGGGTTGATAGCCTGTGCCTGATATCGCGGGCGTCCCAGTCGGCAGGCCGATGCCGAAGACCACCGAAAGGTTCGCGGGCTCGGGCAGCCCGCTGACCTGCCATTTCACGCCGGGGGTGACGTTGGTGAAACCGGTGTCGACGGTGCCCGTCAGTCGCCCGACATAGCTCGGCACGTCGACCAGCATTTCGAGGCAGGGCGCGATGCCAAAACGGAGACGGCTGTTGCTGCCGTCAAACCCCTTGCCGACGCTCTGACCTGACGTGTTGAGGCCGTTTTCGATCTGTATGCTCCCCGCGGGCACGACCAGGCTGGAGTTGGTGACATCAGGGCGATCGGTCGCGATCTCCGATTGCGGCGATGGGCACTCACCGGCCTCGGCCATGCCGGGGCAGAGCACGGCGGCAAGCCCGACGCAACACAACGAAACCCGCCAATGCTGCAGGATGTCTCCCAAAACCACAAATATGCTCTTCGAAGGTAGTTTGCTTGCTGGCAATAAGACCCCATGTTAGCAGGCGATGGATTGCGCGCCTGCCAGCGTGGACCTGCTTCCCCCGGATTTTATTCCCGACATGACCGACTTTCGCGGTGTCTTTCCCTATCTGGTCTCGCCCGTCGGTGCCGACGGCGCGGTGCGAACCGGCGTGCTCGCGAAGCTCTGCGACGATTTGATCGGCGCCGGCGTACACGGGCTGACGCCGCTGGGCTCGACCGGCGAGTTCGCCTATCTCAACACTGCCCAGCGCATGGCGGTGGTGCAGACCACGATCGAGGCTGCGAAGGGCCGCGTGCCTGTCGTGGCGGGTGTTGCGTCGACCTCGACGGCGGATGCCGTGGCGCAGGCGCAGGCTTACGAGAGGCTCGGTGCCAACGGTATTCTGGCGATCCTCGAGGCTTACTTCCCGCTCGCCGACGCCCAGGTGGAATCCTATTTCCGCAGCATCGCTGACGCGGTGGACATTCCGGTCGTCATCTACACCAATCCGCAATTCCAGCGCTCGGATTTGACCCTCGAAATTATCGCACGCCTCGCCGAGCATCCGCGCATAGGCTACATCAAGGATGCCTCGACCAACACCGGCCGGCTGCTCTCGATCATGAATCGCTGCGGCGATTCCTTGCGCGTGTTCTCGGCCTCCGCCCATATCCCGGCCGCGGTGATGCTGATCGGCGGTCTCGGTTGGATGGCCGGCCCGGCCTGCATCATCCCGCGCCAGAGCGTCGCGCTCTACGATCTCTGCCAGGCCAAGCGATGGGACGAGGCCATGGCGCTCCAGCGCAAGCTGTGGCGCATCAACGAGGCCTTTGCCCGCTTCAACCTCGCGGCCTGCATCAAGGCCGGTCTCGCCATTCAGGGCTATGACGTCGGCGATCCCGTCCCGCCGCAAGCCGCGTTGTCAGCCGATGCGCGCAAGGTCGTGGAAGCGGCGCTTAGAGAGCTGGCGTAGCTGCCCTCCGGGCATGACAAATCCGTGGGTTCGACGCCCAAAACCGCGGCTGGTCTCGCCCGCCTCGATCCGCTAAAAGGCCGCCGCACTTTGAGGCTTAGAGGACCAAGCGGAATGAACATTCTTCCCGGCAATTTGCGTTTCGGAGCGGGCCAGCCCGTCAAGCGTTTGGAAGACCAGCGGCTGCTCACCGGGAAGGGGCAATTCATTGACGACAAGCCGGAAGACGGCGCGCTGTGGTTGCACGTGCTGCGCTCGCCGCATGCGCACGCGAAGATCGTCTCGATCGACACCAGCGCCGCAACCGCGATGGCGGGCGTCACCGCGATCTACACTGGCGCTGACCTGATCAAGGACGACGTTGGTACGATCCCGACGCTGAGCATCTTCAAACGCCCCGACGGCAAACCGATGACGGTGCCGCCGCGTCGGCTGCTCGCCCATGAGATCGTCCGTTACACCGGTGAGGCTGTGGCGGCAGTGGTGGCGTCGTCGCGTGCAGAGGCGCAGAGCGCTGCTGAAGCAATCGCGATCGAATATGACGTGCAGCCCGCCGTGGTCGATCCCGTCGAGGCCGTAAAGCCCGGTGCGCCCGTCGTGTGGCCTGATGCTCCCGACAACATCGTCGGTGCGATGAGCTATGGCGACGCTGCCAAGGTGGACGAAGCCTTCGCCAAGGCCGCGCACACCGTCGAACTCGATCTCGTCAGCCAGCGTCTGGTGCCCTCGGCGATGGAACCGCGCTCGACGATTGCCGAGATCGACAAGAAAACCGGCCGTCTCCTCCTGCATGTGCAGTCGCAGACCCCGGCCTCGACCCGCGACGTGCTGGCCGAGGCCGTGCTGAAGCGTCCCAAGGACAGCGTCCGCGTGCTGGTCGGCGACATCGGCGGCGGCTTTGGCCAGAAGACCAATCTCTATCCGGAAGACGGCATCGTCGCCTACGTCGCGACCAAGCTGAACAGGAAGATCCGCTGGCGCGGCGACCGCACCGATGAATTCGTCGGTGGCACCCATGGCCGCGATCTCACCTCGACCGCATCGTTTGCGCTCGACGAGAAGGGCAAAGTGCTGGCCTATCGCGTCACCTCGATCGGTTGCACCGGCGCCTATTCCTCGGGCGCGGCCAACATCATTCCGCTGGTGCTCGGGCCGTTCGTGCAAACCGGCGTCTACGATCTGCCGCTGGTGCATTTCGAGATCAAGTCGGTGATGACGCACACCGCGCCGGTCGGCGCCTATCGCGGCGCAGGCCGCCCTGAAGCGGTGTTCATCGTCGAGCGCCTGTTCGACGCCGCCGCGCGAAAAATCGGCATGGATCCGCGCGCGATCCGCAAGGTCAACTACATCAAGCCGGCGCAGCTGCCCTACACCAACGCTGCCGGTCAGGTTTACGATTCCGGTGCCTTCGCCCACATGCTCGACCGCGCCGTGAAGCTGGCCGACTGGGACGGCTTTGCCGCGCGCAAGAAGGCCGCGAAGAAGAAGGGCCTGCTCTACGGCCGCGGCCTCACCTCCTATATCGAGTGGACTGGCGGCCGCGCTCACACCGAGAAGGTCAGCCTGCACGCGACCTCGCAGGGCCGTGTCGTCCTGCATTCCGGCACCCAGGCGATGGGGCAGGGGTTGCAGACCACCTACACGCAGATGATCTCCGACACGCTCGGCATTGCCATGGAGAAGATCGACGTCGTGCAAGGCGATACCGATCTCGCCATGGGTTTTGGAAGCGTCGGCTCGCGCTCGCTGTTCGTCGGTGGCACCGCCGTTGCGGTCTCCTCCAACGATTTGATCCAGAAGGCGCGCGAGAAAGCGGCGAACGTGCTCGAGACCTCTGTCGAGGACATCGAATATCAGGGCGGCATGCTCACCGTGGTCGGAACCGACCGCCGCATCAGCCTGTTCGACATCGCCGAGAAGGAGACCGGCGCCAAGCTCAGCGTCGATTCGGAAGGTGAGGTCGATGGTCCGAGCTGGCCGAATGGTACGCATATCTGCGAGGTCGAGATCGATCCCGAGACTGGCGTGTCCAAGGTCGTGCGCTACACCACGGTCGATGATGTCGGCGTCGCCGTAAACCCGATGCTGGTCACCGGCCAGATCCATGGCGGCGTCGCGCAGGGCATCGGCCAGGCGTTATACGAAGGTGTGTCCTATGATGCCGACGGGCAGCTGCTGACCGCGAGCTACCAGGACTATTGCATCCCGCGCGCCGACGACGTGCCGCCGATCGTGGTGACGCTCGACGATTCCGCACCCTGCCGCACCAATCCGTTGGGCGCCAAGGGCTGCGGCGAATCCGGTGCCATCGGCGGCCCGCCCTGCGTCACCAATGGCGTGATGGACGCGCTCGCCGAACTCGGTATCACCCAGCTGAATACCCCGCTGACGCCGCAGAAAATCTGGAAGGCGATTAGGGATGCGAAGGCTGTCTAGGTAGAGACTTCCCCGCTGCAACGAACACAACTGTCGTCCCGGCGGAGGATGCCGCGCCAGCGCGCTAAATCCCCAGCATCATTTTCGCGATGATGTCGCGCTGGATCTCCGACGTGCCGCCGAAGATCGTGTAGGCGCGGCCGTTGAGATACTCCGGCACCACCGTCAGCATGTCCTCGGGCAGCGCTGGTTCGTGGTTGAGTTTGTAGAGCGGGCGCATCGGCTCGACGGTGAGCGCATCGTGGCCGATCACGTCGACGCCCAGCCGCGTCACCGCCTGACGGATCTCGCTGTTGCGCAGCTTCAGGATCGACGACACCGCGCCGGGATTCTGTCCGGTCTGCAGCGCCGAGAGCACGCGCAGCTCGGTCATCTCCAGCGCGTCGATGTCGACCTCGACCTCCGAGATGCGGGAGGCGATATCGGGGCTGTCGATCGCGCGTCCCGTGAGATCGGACTCTGCGAGCTCGGTGATCGCGCGGAGCCCTTCGCGCAGCTTGGCGGAAGCGATACCGGAGCCGCGCTCGAACTCGAGCAGATATTTGCCGTAGGTCCAGCCCTTGCCTTCGTCGCCGACACGGTTGGCAACGGGCACGCGCACGTCGTCGAAAAACACCTGGTTGACCTCGTGGTCGCCGCCGATGGTAAGAATGGGGCGCGTCGTGATCCCCGGCGTCTTCATGTCGATCAGGATGAAGCTGATGCCGTCCTGCTGCCGCGGGCCGTCGCTGGTGCGCACAAGTGCGAACATGCGGTTTGCATGATGTGCATGCGTGGTCCAGATCTTGGTGCCGTTGATGATGTAGTCGTCGCCGTCACGCACCGCGCGCGTCTTTAGCGACGACAGGTCTGAGCCGGAGCCCGGCTCGGAATAGCCCTGGCACCAATAATCTTCGCCAGACAGAATCCGCGGCAAATAAAAATTCTTCTGCTCAGGGCTGCCGAAGCCGATGATGACGGGCCCGACCATCTTCACGCCCATCACGTTGACATTGGGAACGCCGGCCCTCGCGCATTCGCTCTCGAAGATCCAGCGCTGCGCCGGCGTCCAACTCGGGCCGCCATGATCGACCGGCCAGCCCGGCGCGCCCCAGCCGCGGCTGTGCAGCGCGCGCTGCCAGGCCATGCCGATATCAGGATCGGAAAACACCGACGGCGTCAGCGCGGTCGCGCGCTTCATGTCCTCGGTGAGATTCTTGGCGATAAAGCCACGCACCTCGCTCTGGAAGGCGCGCTCTTCGGCATTGAACGACAGGTCCATGATGCTCTCCCGGTGTCAGGCAGCTTTGGTGATGCGGCCAAGCAGGGCGTGGCGGGCATAGTGATGCGCGGTGCCGCCGAACAGCGTGTCGAAGGCGACGAGCCGCTTGAAATAGGCGCCGACCTCGAGCTCCTCGGTGACGCCCATGCCGCCGTGGAGCTGGATCGATTGCTCGCCGACGAAGCGCGCGCATTTGCCGATCTTCGCCTTCGCAGCCGACGCGGCGCGGGCCCGCTCGACCGGCGAGCTGTCTGCCTTCAGCGCGGCACGCAGGGCCATCGAGCGCGCTTCGTCGACCTGGATCGCCATGTCGGCGAGGCGATGGCGGATCACCTGGTTGGCGGAGAGCGGCCGGCCGAACTGTTTTCGGATCTTGGTGTATTCGAGCGTGGTATCCAGCAGCACCTGCATGATGCCGACGGCCTCCGCGCCGAGCGCCGCCATCGCGCGGTCGACGACCCATTCGATCGCGGGCAGCGCGTCCTTGCCGTCGCCGAGCAGCGCGTCTTCCGGCAGTTGCACGTCGGAGAGTTCAAGGTTGCAGGCGCGGCCGCCGCCGAGCCGCTGATAGTCGGAGATCGCAAGCTCCTGTGCCGTTGCCGGCACCAGAAACAGCCCGATCCGCCCCGACGGTCCCTGATGATCATGCAGATGCGCGGAGACGATGATCTCGTCGGCGGCATGGCCGTCAAGCACGGCGATCTTGCTGCCGGAGAGACGCCAGCCCTGCGCCGTCTTGGTCGCAGATGTCGCGACCTTGGCGAGATCGAAACGTGCCGCACGCTCGGAATGCGCAAAGGCAAGCTTCAAGGATCCGTCCGCGACCTTGGGCAGGCTCGCCTGCTTCTGCGCGGTGCTGCCGCAGCGCTCGATCAACGCGGCGCCTAACACGACCGTCGCGACGTATGGCTCCGACACCAGTCCGCGACCGAAGGCTTCCATCAAGATGCCGATCTCGACCGGCCCACCGCCCAAGCCGTCGAACTCTTCCGGGATCGGCAGCGCCAGCCAGCCGAGCTCTGCAAACTGCTTCCACACCGCCGGGCTGAAGCCGAGGGGGTCGTTGGCGCCCTTGCGGCGATGATCGGCATCATAACTCTCGGTTACAAAACGCTCCGCGCTCTCGCGCAGCAGTCGTTGTTCGTCGGTGAGATTGAGATCCATGTTCCTTACTCCGCGGCCGCCGGCTTGCGCACCGAGGGATGCAGTCCGGATGGATCAACCACCATGCCGAACTCCTGAAGATTATGAGCGTGACAGAGCTGGTGCAGGGCGAAGGCCTGGTCGATCGCAGCGGGCTGGCCCATCACGTCGACAGAGCGGTTCACCGCCTCCTTGGTCAGCTTCAGTGCGAAGGCCGGCTTTGCGGCGATCCGGCGGGCTAGCTCCAGCACCCGCGCGGACAGTTCCGCGCGCGGCACGACCTGGTTGACCATGCCGAGTTGATGGGCCTCCTCGGCGCTCCAGCTGTCGGCGGTGAACAGGAATTCCTTGGCCTTGCGCGGACCGAGCTCCCAGGGATGCACGAACCATTCGACACCGCAGACGCCCATCGTCACCACAGGGTCACAAAACTGCGCGTCGTCACTGGCGACGATGAGGTCGCAGGCCCAGGCCAGCATCAAGCCGCCGGCGATGCACTTGCCATGCACCTCGGCAATCATGGGCTTGGCGAGGTTGCGCCAGCGCCGCGTGATCTGGAGATATATTTCCTGCTCGCGCGCGAAGCGGCCATGTGCGTTGGCCTCGGCAAAGCCGCCCCAATTTCCTACAGGCGGAAAATCGACGCCTGCGGCATTCTTCCCGCCAGGGCGAAGGTCATGGCCGGACGAGAAGTGCGGCCCGTTGCCAGCGAGAATGATCACCTTGACCGAATCGTCCTGCACCGCCGCGTCGAAGGCGGCGTTGAGGTCGTAGGTCATTTGCAGGTTCTGCGCGTTGCGCGCATCGGGTCGGTTCATCACGACCCTGGCGATCGCCGGCTCCGGCCGTTCCACGAGGATGGTCTCGAACGAGGACATCGCGCGCCTCCCTGTATTTTTCGTCTTGTTGGCCAAGGCGTCTTGTTTGCCAAGAGTTGACTATGCCATCAGGTGCCAGGCAAGGGGCTTGCGTCTGCCGGCTGCTTTTCGTGTCCGCTCGGGACATCTGGCGCCGTGTGCGCTCAATCTGGTAGTTTGCGCCCGATTCCACCTGGAGAAATTTGATGCGCAAGATCCTGACCGTGCTGGCGGCGTTGGCCTCGCTCAGCCTCACCAATTGCGGCTATAACGCAATCCAGAGCCAGGACGAGCAGATCAAGGCCAACTGGTCCGAGGTGGTGAACCAGTATCAGCGCCGCGCCGATCTCGTGCCCAATCTGGTCAACTCGGTGAAGGGCTTTGCGCAGCAGGAGAAGGACGTGCTGCTCGGCGTCACCAATGCCCGTGCCAAGGTCGGCAGCATCCAGGCGACGCCGGAAGTTCTGAACGACCCTGCGGCCCTGCAGAAATTCCAGGCCGCCCAGGGCGAGCTCTCCAGCGCGCTGTCGCGGCTCCTCGTCGTGACCGAGAATTATCCGCAGCTCAAGTCGGATGCGCTGTTCAAGGATTTGATGTCGCAGCTCGAGGGCACCGAGAACCGCATCACGGTCGCGCGCAACCGCTACATCAAGTCGGTGCAAGAGTATAACGTCACCATCCGCTCGTTCCCGAGCAACCTCACCGCGATGATGTTCGGCTACAAGGAGAAGGCGAACTTCACCGTCGAGAACGAGAAGGAAATCTCGACCGCGCCGAAGGTCGATTTCAACACCGCCCCCGCGCCGTCGAAGTAAGCGCGCCGCTTTACGCATGGGCTTCACCCCACCCACCGCTATCATCCTCCGCGAAAGCGGGGGATCCAGTACGCCGCGGCTTCTCCGTTCCGCGCTGGCGTCACTGGAATACTGGATCGCCCGGTCGAGCCGGGCGATGACAGCGAGATTGTGGCAAACGATCATCGTCCTCGCCCTGCTGCTTGGCTGCTCCTTCCCCGCCTTCGCCGACGTCGCGGTGCCGCAGCTTACCGGCCGCGTGGTGGATCGCACCGGTACGCTGTCGAGCAGCGACATCGCCACGCTGTCGCAAAAGCTCGGCGATTTCGAGAAGCGCAAGGGCAGCCAGATCGCGGTGCTGATCGTGCCGACGACGGACCTCGAGACGATCGAGCAGTTCTCGATCCGCGTTGCGGATGCCTGGAAGATCGGTCGCAAGAAGGTCGATGACGGCGCCATCCTCGTCGTCGCCAAGAATGATCGGCACCTGCGCATCGAAGTCGGCTACGGCCTCGAAGGCGCTCTGACCGACGTGACGTCGCGGCGGATCATCGACGAAGTCATCACGCCAAAATTCCGGGAGGGCGATTTCGCCGGCGGCATCTCCGCCGGGGCCGAGCGAATGATGCGAGTCGTCGATGGCGAGCCGTTGCCGGCGCCCTCACGCAGCGTAAATTTTGCCAATCTGGACGACATCGGACCAATGCTCCCGGTGGCGCTGTTTGCCTCGCTGGTCGTCGGTGGCTTCCTGCGCACGCTGCTGGGCCGGCTGCTCGGCTCGGTCGCGACCGGCGGTGTGATCGGCCTGCTGGCGTTGCTCATCATTGGATCCGGCGTCTTGGCACTGCTCGCCGGAACCATCGGCTTTGTCCTGTCCTTCATCGCCGATCTGTTTCCGGCGTCGACCGGATCGTCGCGAGGTGGGTCGTGGTCGAGCGGTTCCTCGTCCGGCGGCTGGAGCAGCGGATCGTCGTCCAGTGACAGCGGCAGCTTCAGTGGGGGCGGCGGCAGCTTTGGTGGCGGCGGCGCCTCGGGGAGCTGGTAGTCATGGGCATCGGGCGTATCACCAGGCATCTTCTCCAGCACCATTGGCGCGCAAGGCAGGTGTTTCCGCGAGAGGTGCTCGACCGCATCGAGCAGGCGATCAAGCAAAGCGAAACGACGCATTCCGGCCAGGTCCGCTTCGTCGTCGAAGGCGCGCTCGACGGCCGACCGCTGTTCCGCCATCAGCATGCCCGCGAGCGCGCGCTTGATCTGTTCTCGCATTTGCGGATCTGGGACACCGCGCACAACAATGGCGTGCTGATCTATCTGCTGCTCGCCGACCGCGACGTCGAGATCATCGCCGATCGTGGCATCGACGCGAAGGTCGGTGCCGCCGGCTGGGAGGCGATCTGCCGCGCGATGGAAGCTGAGTTCAGCGCGCGCCAGTTCGAGCGCGGCGTGGTCGACGGCATCACGGCGGTGTCGCGCGAGTTGGCCAAACATTTCCCACCCGGCGGGGCGCATCCGAACGAGCTGCCGGATGCGCCGGTGGTGATGTAAACTCTACTGTCGTCCTGGCGAAAGCCAGGACCCATTACCCCAAGACGTAGTTTGGCGAGGACTGGTCGGTACACCTACCGCCTACAATCGATAGACCTCGCGATGGGTCCTGGCTTTCGCCAGGACGACATCGTGAATCAATCATCCAGCTTGTTCAAATCCCGCACCGACTGCATGATCGGCTCGAAGTTCGACCGCGCATCGAGTGCGTCGAACAGTTCCGCGGTGTCCTCCAGCAGGCTATGCGAGCGCGCAATCGCGATGCGCACGTCCTCCTGCGGCGTGTCCGACAGCCGTCCGTGGCCGGATAGCAGGATCTTCGTATTCAGTCCCTTGATGCGCTCCAGCGACTGGATGTAGTCGGAGATGCTGCCCGAGCCGAACACGCCGCCCATCACGCCGCCGGGCATCAAGGTGTCGGCGGCGAACAGCAGGCCCTTGTCTTGGTCGAACAGCGTGATGCAGGCCGAGGTGTGGCCCGGCGTGTACATCACGTTCAGGCGGAAATTGCCGAGGTCGATCAGATTGCCTTCCTCGAGCCAGATGTCGATATTGATGGGCACGTTCGGCTCGTTGAACATCTTGCGCAGCATCGAGAAATCGTCGCGCAGCATGATCTTGTTGGCGGCTAGCCGATGCGCGGCCACATAGGTGCGGCGTTCGTTGAAGTGCCAGGCGGCGCCGATATGGTCGAGATGCTCGTGGCTCAGCACCACCATGTCGATCTTCTCGGGCGGGCAGCCGACGAAGGTCAGGCACTCCACCATCGCCGGATAGTTAGACGACAGTCCGACGTCGATCAGGATGGTACGCGCAGAGCCGCGCACCAGATAGGCATTCGCCGCGCGGTTGGAGAAACGGATCTGATAGACGTCATCGGCCGCCTGGATCAGCGAGCAGATGTCGTTCTTCATCAGGATCGGGAATGCGGTTGGCTTGCGTTCGCTCATGATTGCGCTGCCCGGTAGGTGACGGCGTTGGAGGCGCGCAGGCGTTTCGACAGCGCGTCCATCACCATCAGCGCGAAGGCCGGCTGCTGGCTGACGAGATAGACGAAGCGGGCGTGGTTGATCCGCATCACCTTCGTGTTCGGCGCCGATGCGATCGCGGTCGCGGAGCGGGCCGAGCCGTCGATCACGGCCATCTCGCCGAAAAACTCGCCCTTGCCGAGCTTGATGATGCTGGTCTTGCGCGCGCCGTCGATCTTGGCGATTTCGACCTCGCCATCGAGCACGACGAACAGCTCGCGCCCTGTCGAGCCCTCCTCGAAGATGACGTCATCGACAGAAAACGCGTTGATGCACTTCTCGATCGTCATGACACCCCCAAACGCCTTCTGGCTAACGGGACGAGCCATGTTAGCTGCGGAACCGTGACGGGCAAACAAGCCCTTCGGCTCAATCCGGCACTCTGCTGCAGGGCAGCATCGGCTGACGATTTGTTGCACGCCGCCATGCCGGTTCCACTTTCCCGACCCAATTCGGCCTCGGACGAGTTCCTAAAATTTCGGTAAGCGGGTCCCAAGGTAAGGAATTCGCAAGCAATGAAAGTTACCAAAAGGTCAACCCAGACTGGAGTATTTGAGCCGTGAGCGAATCCATGCCCGACCTGGCCGGCCAGGACACTGCCGCCGCAGTCACCGCGCCGCAGGCCATCGAGGCTGCCGCCGGCATCGACGCCCCCTCGATCGCCCCCGACCACGAGGCCCCGCCCAAACCTGATCTGGTCAAGCCTGATCCGATCAAGGCGGATACTCCGCAGGTCGAGCCGCCAAAGATGGAGGTTTCGAGGATCGAGGTGCCCAAGATCACCGCCGCACCACAGGCCGAGACCACGCCGGAGCCCGAATCCGAGCCGAAGCCCGGCAAGCTCATCGTGATGGCGCCGTCGGCTCGATCCTGGGACCGCGAAGAGTTTGCCCCGCATGTGAAGGCGGACGAGGTGCGTGACACCGGCAGCAAGCGTCGCATGTCGGCGATGGCCGCTGTCGTGGCAATCGCGGCTTGCGTCGGCGCCGTCAGCGGCGCGCTCGCGACCGCAGGCATGATGCATTTCGCCAGCCCCGCACCGGCACAGGTGGCTGATACCAGCGGGCTGGATGCGTCTGTCTCCCGGATCGATGCCGACATCGTCGCGCTCAAGGCCAATGTCGAGCACAGCTCCAAGAATGGCCTCAGCCAGATCAATCGGGCCAACGACCGTCTCGACAAGCTCGAGAAGGCGCAGGCCGAACCGATGGCCAAGCTCGCCAAGCTGTCCGAGACCGTCGACAAGCTCCGCACCACGCCGCCTGCTGCCGCCCCTGCGCAGGCAGCCGTCGCCGCGCCCACGCCCGCCAAGGAGATCACCGGCACAGTCGCGCCGGCTCCGGCCCCGACCCAGGTCGCTGCAGCCGCTGCTGCACCGGCTCCCGTGCCGGCCGCGCCCAAATCTGAGATCAAGACCGAAGTCGGCCGTCTGCCGACTGTCGAGGGCTGGCGGCTGCGCGACGTCGCCAATGGCGGCGCACTGATCGAGGGCCGGAATGGCCTGTACGAGGTCTATGCCGGTGATCCCGTCCCCGGCGTCGGCCGCGTCGATGCGATCCGCCGCCAGGATGGCCACTGGGTGGTCGTCACCAGCAAGGGCCTGATCGTCGCGCGCTAAGCGATCGATACCCAACTTTCGAAAGGCGCTTCACCGTGATGTGAAGCGCCTTTTTGCTTGAATAGGCGGCTCTGCGCGGTGTTAGTGGAGGCATGAGCCGCGCGTTGCGAATCCTCGTTGCTGTCGTCGTGTTGTTCAGCGGCGGCATGTCGTTAGCCGCAGAGAACGCACCGCTCGCACGCGGTACCGCGATCACTAATCCCAATCTCCTCCGCAAGCTTGACCAGAGCGATGCGCTGTCGATTTCAAGCCTGTTGCAGCCGGAGCGGAACGCGAACTTTCCGCTGATGAGCGACCAGCTGTTCGCATCGCTGCCGCAGCTCAAGGAGATTCCGCCGGCGATCGACGCGGAGTTCGATCGCTACATCGCGCAGCACAAGCAGACTTCGCCGAGCGAGACCATCGGTGTCGGTGAGGGGTTCGACGTCCAGCTGTTCGATCGAGCCAGTTTTAGATCCGCCAACACGCGCTTCGTGCTGGCCGGTGTCGTCAACCGCATGGATCGCGCCTATGTCTCGGAAGAGTCCTGCGGCGAGATCAGGCTGATCTATCGCCTCGCGCGGTTCGAGCAACAGCCAGACACCGGTAGCACCGCAACGCGCCTGCCGATGACGTTCAACCTGGTCATGAAGGCGCGCGATGCCCGCCAGCTCGATCAGAGCGGCAAGCCCATCACCTGCGCTGAGCTCGCGCGGCGTTGGCTCGACAACGGCGACTGGCAGGAGCTAATCGGTAGCCACTTCGTGCCTTACGATGCGATGATCGACCGCATCGAGACCAACATCCAGATCTCGATTTCGCCCAAGTCGGCGCTGCACGATTTCCGCTCCGATTATCTGCTCAAGGTGTTCAAATACGACCCGGCCACGAAGATTTTCGTGGAATCGACGCTGGAGAACCAGATCGACCGTGACCGCATCCTTGCCGATGACGCGCTTCGCCGTGACTTCAAGGCGTGGTTGCTTGCGCCTGCGAATCTTCGCGCGTTCGATCGCGGCACGGTGTTGATCCCGGAGCAGTATCTCGCCAAGGCTGCGGTGGCACCGACGCCTGCGGGCCTCGACGCCTCGACGTTGCAGCCGGAGTTCGGGATGATGCAGGGTGAAGGCAAGAGCGATCCCGTCTTCACCGATGGCGACGTCGTCGGCGCGCTGAAGCAGGCAGCCGCGCGCGGCATCACCATGGAGAACATCCGCTCGGTCGCGGGCTTCCAGCGCCGTCTCAACGACGCCACCTGCTCGGGCTGCCACCAGACCCGCGGCATTGGTGGCTTCCATTTCCCGGGCGTGGACTGGCTGACGGACAAGGCGTCGAACGCCACCATCGTTCCGGCCTCGCCGCATTTTGTCGGCGACCAGCTCCGCCGCCGCGACATCCTGACCGCGTTTGCTACCGGCAAACATCCTGATTTCTCACGCGGATTTGCCAGCCGGCCGCAGACCCGCGGGGCCCAAGAGCTCGCCGGCACCGAATATCAGGACGGCTGGGGCGCGCATTGTTCTCTGCAAAATGAGGGATCGGGAACGCCGGATAAGAGTTTTACGTCATGGACCTGTGCTAAAGGTCTCACCTGTCAGGCCGCCGCGGCCTCCAGCCGCATTGGCATGTGCTTCATCAAGACGCGTTAGCGCATGATCCATAAGGTCATGCGTCAGCCAACAAGCGATTTGGATGACCCATGACGGATACCAGCGAAGCCGACAAGGAGCGCAATCGCGAGATCGCGCAGAATGAAGAAGCTAAGCAAGTCGCCGGCAGCATTCGCGTCAGCGCTTCCGCTGTCGCGGTCGTCGTCATCATCGGCGGCATCCTGTTCACGCTCGGCTGGCTGGCGCTGAGGTAGTTCTCCTTCACCTCGCCCCGCTTGCGGGGAGAGGTCGGATTGCATCGAAGATGCAATCCGGGTGAGGGGGTACAGGTCCCTTGACGATCTCATGTGTGGAGAGACGCCCCTCACCCCAACCCTCTCCCCGTAAGAACGGGGAGAGGGAGAAGAGCATTCACTTCGCGTAGTTCGTCAGCCGCTTGCCTGGAAGCAGCTCATAAGCCGGCTTCCAACCGGGCAATGCGGCTATGCGGCCGAGCCACGCATGGATCGCTGGATAGCTCGTCCCGAAATCAAAACCGTGCTCGTCGCTGGGATAATGCAGATAGGCCATCATCGAGATGTCGGCGACGGTCGGCCTGCTGCCGATCGCAAACGCATTGTGCTGGAGATGTCCGTCGAGAATGCCGAGGAAGTCCTCGAGCCGGCGGCGGAAATGCTTCATCACCTGCGGATCGCTGTTCTCCACGAAGGCCCGCATGAAGCGATAGGTCGCCATGTAACCGGTGAGCTTGTGGTTGTCCCAGAACAGCCAACGCAGCAGCTCGAATTTTTCGGCCTCCGTTTCGGCGCCGAAGCGGCCGTATTGATCCGCAAGCTTCAGCAGCAGGGGCGCCGTCTGCGTCATCTTCACGCCGTCGACCTCGAGCACGGGGATCTCGCCCATCTCGTTGACGGCCTTGCGCCACTCCGCTGTGCGGGTGACGCCGCCGCCGAAATCGGTCCACACCGGCTCGAATGGCTCGCCGCAAAGCGTGAGCATCAGCGCCAGCTTGTAGCTGTTGCCGGATTCGGGGAAGTAGTGCAGGCGATAAAGGGGCATGGGACCTCACGGCGAGTATGGTCGTGAGGTTATATCGTGATCGTACGGCATCGTCATTGCGAGCGTAGCGAAGCAATCCAGCAATGCATCCGCGGTGGGATTCTGGATTGCTTCGCTACGCTCGCAATGACGGGGATAGAGCGTTCCGCCCCTAACCCACAGCCCCCTTCGCCCGCAGCTGCTCGATCGCGGCTTCGTCGTATCCCGCGCCACGCAAAATTTCGTCACTGTGCTCGCCGACGCCCGGTGGCTTGCGCGGCTGCACCTTCCTGGTGCCGTCGATCCAGATCGGGCTGGAGATGGTGAGCATGGTGTCGTTCTCGAACGGCACCAGCACCTCGTTGTCGAGCATCTGCTGATCGTTCGGGATATCGTCCAGAATGCCGACGATGCCGAACACCAAGCCGTTGCCGTCGAGGATCTTGCGCCAGTCGGCGAGATCCTTGGTCGCAAAGGTGTCGTCAAAGATCTTGATCAACTCGATTGAGCGGGCGTGACGGTCGGGCTTGGTGGCGAAGCGCGGATCATTGATCAGGTCCTCGCGTCCCAGGCATTTGGCCAGCGTCGGCCACTGCCTCTCCTCGTTGAGCAGCGACAGGATCAGCCAGCGACCGTCCTTGCACTGATAGTGGTTGGCGACCGCATTGAGCGCGCGCTCGCGCGGGCGCCGTTCGCTGAACTTGGCCCCGCAGAGCTTTGCCTGCGCCAGCACGCTTGCCGCCCACACGCCATTGGCCATCAGATTGGAGGCGACATGCGAGCCCTTGCCGGTCTTCTCGCGCTGATAAAGCGCGGTGACGATCGCGCTGTACAGCGCCATGGCGCAGGGATGATCGCCCATGCCGGCAACCGAGCGGGCCGGCGTCGTATCAGTGTCGGCACGGACGAGATCCATCAGGCCGGAGCGCGCCCAATAGGCGTTGCTGTCGAAGCCGGGCTTGTTGGCTTCCTCGCCCTTCTCGCCATAGCCGGTGAAGGAGGCGTAGATCAGCCGGTCGTTGAGATGGGCGAGATGGTCGTAGCTGATGCCGAGCTTGGTGCGCACCGGCGGCGGCATGTTGGTGATGAAGACGTCGGCCTCTTCGACCAGCCTGTAGAGCACGGCCTGCGCCTCTGGCTTGGAGAGGTCGAGCGCGAGGCTCTTCTTGTTGCGGGCCTCGAGCAGCCAGGCGAAATTGTGCTCGCCGGTGGGATAGCCTGGCAGGTTGGGCAGATTGCGGTAGGGGTCGCCTGCGCCCGGCGGCTCGATCTTGATGACGTCGGCACCGAAATCGGACAGCACGGTCGCGGCCGCGGGCGCTGCGATGAAGCTCGCGCAGTCCAGAACCCTAAGCCCTGCAAAAATGCCTTTTTCCATCGCGGCGTTGCTCCCTCGCTCTTGTTGTTTCCCGCGGGCTGGAATTTCCGCGGGCAGGCCATGCGAGCAATTAGACCGATGTCTTGCCGGGATGCAACGGCGCCCGGCGCAAGGCCCATTGCAGTGATCGGTCCCGTCATCCTGAGGTGCGAAGCATGGGGCGCATCGCGGCCCATGCGGAGCCTCGAAGGGTGAACGGCCCGGCTGCACCGTGGCCGTTCACCCTTCGAGGCCTCCGCTACGCTCCGGCACCTCAGGATGACGGAACGGGCATAGTGCGTTGTTGTGGGTGCTTCGCGCTGCGACACTTACTCCTCGCCCGCAAGCAGGGCTGCGTTGCCGCCGGCCGCGGCGGTGTTGATGGTTACGGTCTGCTCGGTGGCGAAGCGCGCGAGATAATGCGGGCCTCCGGCCTTGGGCCCGGTTCCGGACAGGCCGTTGCCGCCGAACGGCTGCACACCGACCACGGCGCCGATCATGTTGCGGTTCACGTAGATGTTGCCGACATGGACGCGGTCGATGATGGCTTCGACCGTATCGTCGATGCGGGAGTGGATTCCGAGCGTGAGGCCGTAGCCGGTGCGTTCGACGGCTTGCAGTACACGTTCGAGCGTTTCGGCGCGGTAGCGCACCACATGCAGGATCGGGCCGAACACTTCCTCGGTGAGTTGGCTGGCCTCGCGGAGCTCGAAGATGTGGGGCGCGACGAAGCAGCCTTCGGGCGCTGAGCCTGCGAAGTGCAGCCGCGCCTCGGTCTTCATCCGCACGATGTGCGCATCGAGGCGCTGCTTGGCATCAGCGTCGATGACAGGGCCGACATGGGTCGCAACCTCTGCGGGGTCGCCGATCTTCAATTCGCGCGCCGCGCCCGCGATCATCTCGATCATCCGATCGGCGACGTCCTCCTGCACGAACAGCAGCCGCAGCGCCGAGCAGCGCTGGCCTGCGGAACGGAATGCCGAGGTAACGACGTCGTCGGCGACCTGCTCGGGGAGCGCGGTGGCGTCCGCAATCATGGCGTTGATGCCGCCGGTCTCCGCGATCAGCGGTACGATCGGTCCATCCTTGGCGGCGAGCGTCCGGTTGATCGCGCTCGCGACCTCTGTCGAGCCGGTGAAGACGACGCCGGCGATATCAGCGTGCGCGGTCAGCGCGGCGCCGATGCGGCCGTCACCGGTGACGAGGTGCAGCGCATTCGTGGGGATACCGGCCTCATGCAGCAGCGCGACAGCCTCGCGTGCGATGCGCGGCGTTTGCTCGGCAGGCTTTGCAACCACGCTGTTGCCGGCCATCAGGGCGGCGGTGATCTGACCCAGGAAAATCGCCAGCGGAAAATTCCACGGGGAGATCGCGACGAACACGCCGCGACCGCGCATGGCGAGCGCATTGCTCTCGCCGGTCGGGCCCGGCATCGCTGCTTCATGGCCAAATTGCTTTCGGCCCTGCGCAGCATAATAGCGGCAGAAATCGGCGGCTTCGCGCAGCTCGGAGAGCGCGTCGTCCAGCGTCTTGCCGCCCTCGGTCTGCAGCAGCGCAAGGAAATGCGCGCCCCGGCTTTCCAGCAGATGCGCGGCCTGCTCCAGCGCCGCCGCGCGTGTCCCCGCCGGCGTCCGGCTCCATCCAGCAAACCCCGCGCGCGCAGCAGTGATCGCCGCGCCCGCCTGTTCGGGCGTCGCATCCGCGACCGGCTTGAGATCGGGCGTTGCCGCCTTGACGTCAGCGAGCAGCCGATCGAGTGCTGCCCGCTCGCCGAACTCGATGCCGGCTGAATTGTGCCGCTCCGGCGCAAACAGATCGCCCGGCAGCGGGATCCTGGCGTGATGCGCGTGATCCGGACGAACGATGAGATCGATCGGACGCTTCAACAGCGCCGGCACCGGGACGCGGTAGTCGGACGCCTGCGCCACGAAGGACGAGTTGGCGCCGTTCTCGAGCAGACGTCGCACCAGATAAGCGAGCAGGTCGCGATGACTGCCGACCGGCGCGTAGGTGCGGTAGGCAATGTCGGGATGATCCTTGGCGAGTTGCTCGTAGAGCGCCTCGCCCATGCCGTGCAGCCGCTGGAATTCGAACCCACCGCTGTCGCCAGCAAGCTCCAGCACGGTCGCGACGGTGAGGGCGTTGTGGGTCGCGAATTGCGGGAAGATGCGCGGCCGCAGATTCAAAAGCTTCGATGCGCAGGCGACGTAGTTCAGATCCGTCATCGCCTTGCGTGTGAACACCGGATAGCCGTCGAGCCCGCGCTCCTGCGCACGCTTGATCTCGGTGTCCCAATAGGCGCCCTTCACCAGGCGCACCATCAGCTTGCGATCATGCGCACGGGCAAGCTCGTGAATGTAATCGATCACCGCACTGGCGCGCTTCTGGTAGGCCTGGATCGCCAAGCCGAAGCCGTCCCAGCCTTTGAGTGAGGGATCGGCGAGCGTCGCCGCGATCACGTCGAGCGACAGCTCGAGCCGATCGGCTTCCTCCGCATCGACGGTGAAGTTGAGATCATACGCCTTGGCGCGCTGGGCGAGGTCGAGCAGCAACGGGACCAGCTCGGCCATCACGCGCACGCGGCTGATCGCCTCGAAGCGCGGATGCAGCGCCGAGAGTTTGACCGAGATACCCGGCCGGTCGGGCAGGGGATGGTTGCCGGCCGCTTTGCCGATGGTCTCGATCGCGCTGGCATAGGCGTCGAAATAGCGCTTCGCATCCGCTGCCGTGCGGGCGCCCTCGCCGAGCATGTCGAAGGAATAGCGTGGCTTTTGGCCCGAGCGCGGCTTGCCGCGCTCCAACGCCTGCTCGATGGTCTCGCCGAGCACGAAATGATTGCCCATCAGCCGCATCGCCTGGCGCGTCGCGGTACGCACGGCGGGCGCGCCCAGCCGCTTCACCAGACGGCCGATGGTGCCGTCGGGCGTCTCGCCGGGCTGGATCACCCGCGCCGACAGGCCGAGCGCCCAGGCCGAGGCGTTGACCAGGAACGCCGTCGACTTGGTCTCGTGGTGGATGAAGTCACCTTCGCCGAGCTTGTCCTCGATGAACTGGTCGGCGGTGCGCGCGTCGGGCACGCGCAGCAGCGCCTCCGCCAGCACCATCAAGGCGAGGCCTTCCTTGGTCGAGAGCGCGAACTCGCGCAGCATGTCCTCGACGCCGCCAAGATTACCTGCAAGCCGGTCGTCGCGCTTGCGGATCGCCTCGATCAGCCGGGTCGCGGTGCGGTCGATCCGCGCTTCCTGCGGTGGGGCGAGAGGCGCCGACGGAAACAGGCGCGCTGCGATGCCGGCATCATTAGGCGCGTAGGGGGCGGAGAAGGGCGGCGGGATGCTTGGCATGACGTGTCCTGTGGCTGAAATCCAGGATAAGGCCCGCATGACCGTAGTTCGATAGACAAGATAGCAATTTTGGCTTAGAAAATGAAGGTCGCAGGTAAAATAGCCGCATAAAATATGGAACTCGATCGAATCGACCGGAGAATCCTCTCAATTTTGCAGGAGGATGGACGCATCGCCAATGTCGAGCTCGCCGAGCGCATCGGCCTGTCGCCGACCTCGATCGGCGAGCGGCTGAAGCGTCTGCAGCGCGAGGGCTTTGTCGAAGGTTATGGCGCGCGACTCAATCCGCACCGGCTTGGGTTGGGCTTGCTCGTGTTCGTCGAGGTGCTGCTCGACAAGACCACGCCTGATAATTTCGAGCGTTTTGCGCGCGCGGTGAAACTCGCGCCCGAAGTGCTGGAGTGTCACATGGTTGCAGGCGGCTTCGACTATCTAGTGAAGGCGCGGCTGGCCGACATGACCGCGTATCGGCGCTTCCTCGGCGAGACCTTGCTGTCGATGCCGGGCGTGCGCGAGACACGCACCTATGCGGTGATGGAAGAGATCAAGCGCGACGCACCGTTGCCGGTGGGCTGACCACATGCGGTCGCGATTGTCATTGCTGCGGCGTTGATCGGCGATCTCTCCAGGCAAATAGCCCTTCGCGTGCAGTCGCAACGCCTGTCGTCGAATGCACTGATCGTCTTCTGAAATTTTTTTGGCCTCACTCCCGGATAAATCCGGGAGGCAGCAAAAGCTGGCGGCTTATACTTTGAGGTTCTCTGCGGAGGTCTTGCCCCGGTTTGCGATCTCTTCGTATTCCACCGTCTGTCCTTCGTTCAGGGACGACAGACCGGCTTTCTGCACTGCCGAGATATGCACGAACACATCCTTGCCGCCCGACGCAGGCTGGATAAATCCATAACCCTTGGTCGGGTTGAACCACTTGACCGTACCTTTAGCCATCACGACTTCTCCGCGGGTCTTCCTCCGAGATCACGAACCGCCAGTCCCCGCCAACCGGCCGGTTCGGTCCTATAGGATACGCGGAATGTTACGGGCTTGGTAGATCAAACCACATCGGCATTCCGCAGAAATTCGCTCAACTTCGCGGCGTTTTTGCCGGTTTTGCCCGTTTCGCGGTCAATTGAGCCTGACGCTGTCAATAAGTCGCGGCCAGATAGTCGACGATCTTGCCGACGTCGGCATCGTCGATCGGTGCGCCATAGACCTTGATCATCTTGGTGACCTCGGCCTGCCAGAACCCTTTCTTGTCCTTCATCGGCGGCTGTGTGGCGATGTAGTCCGACGAGTGGCAGGCGGCGCAATTGCCCTGCACGACCTCGAGATTGGGGCCCGGCTTGAACGCCGCGGTTTCGTCGGGGGTCTTGTAATTGACCGACGCGGCAGTCGCGGCACTGATGCCGGCGGCGAGGGTGAGCGAGATGGCGAGGAGAGCGGTGCGCTGCATGATAATGCTCCTCAGGCTACGCTGACGCGGACGGTTTCGACGACGTTGCGCAAATAACCCGCCGGGTTCCAGCGCGGCGTGTCCGGCTGCGTTTCGCCGGCATTGCTGGTGGCGCGCACCCTCAGCTCGACCTGGCCGGAAACGAGCTTCACCGGCAGCTTCCATTCGCGGAATGAGTAATTGCCGAGATCCTTGCCGAGTTTGGCGGAAGCCCAGGTCTTGCCGCCATCGGTGGAGACCGAGACGTCCTTGATGCCCTTGCCGCTGTCGAAGGCGATGCCGCGCAGCGTCGTGCGTCCGGCCTTCAGCTTGGCACCGTCGGTCACGTTGGTGATGAAGGAGCGGATGGTGAAGCGGTTGATCGGGATCGTCGCCTTCGGCGTCGTGCCGGGCTCGATCGAATTGTTGAGCGTATCAGGAATCCGGTACGCGCCCTTCATCCAGAAACCGTCATAGACGGTGTCGACGACGGTGATCTCGTTGAGGTGCTTGACCCAGTAGGTGCCGTAATAGCCGGGCACGATCAGGCGCAGCGGGAAGCCGTTGAGGAACGGCAGATCGTCGCCATTCATGCCATAGGCCAGCATCACCTCGCCGTCCGTGGCGTGATCGAGATCGAGCGCCTTGGCGAAGTCGGGCGTCTTGTCGCTCACTGGGCCATCCATGCCCGCGAACACGACCTGCTTGGCGCCGGCCTGCACACCGGCCATCTGCAGCACGGTCTTCAGCGGCACGCCGCGCCAGCGCGCGTTGCCCATCGCGCCATTGGCGAGCTGGCCGCCGGCGACGCGCGGCTCGGAGAAGCCGCGGCTGTTGCCGGAGCATTGGTTGACGGCGACGATCTCGGTCGCCTTCATTTTGCGGATGTCCTTCAGGGACAGCTTGAGCGGCTTGTCGACCTTGCCCTTGATCTCGAGCGTGAACTTGTCAGGGTCGAGATCGTAGGGGAGGCCGGCGAGGTGATAGCGCACGAAGAACGCATTATTCGGTGTGATCGGGCCGTCGTTGAACACCGCGAATGGCGTCTCGAGCTGCGGCGGCCGGCTGGTCAGGCCGATCATCGGCCGCTTCTGCGGATATTTCACCAGCGGCCGCTCGCCATTGGCGAACGGGAGCGTGACTGTGTCGAGTGCCAGCGCTTTGGTGGAATTCAGTGTCGCCGCAAGTGCAGCAAGGCCCGCTCCTTTGAGCAGGTCGCGTCGGTCGAACATGTAGTCTCCTCCCGGAGCTTTTCGTTGAATCAGCGGTCATCACCGCGATCCTGCGCTCATCTGTCTCAACCATTCGGTTGAAGTCAATTCGTGCTTTCGCAGGGAGGCATGCCGCTGCGTTGCAGCGGGCCGGTGTTACGCCGCAACGCGCTCGCCGCCGGCGATGAGGGCGGACAATGTCCTGGTGTCGGGGACGACGCGCACGACCAACGGCTCGTCGCGGCCGCGGATCGCGACTTCCTGATGCGGCAGCGCGTCCTCCTGGAGGCCGGCGGTGCGGCGGACTTCCTCGGAGATGATGGCCTCGCAGGCGAGCGTCTTGGTCATGTCCTGGAGCCGGGCCGCGACATTCACGGCATCGCCGAGTGCGGTGAAGACGATGTGATCGCGATAGCCGATGTCACCAATGATGACCTCGCCGCCATGAACGCCGATGCCGAAGCGGATCGGCTGCCGCAGATCGTGGCTCAAGAGCTCGTTGAGCTCGTCCAGATGGGTCCCGATGCTGGCGACGGCTTTGAGCGCCTGCCGGCAGGCCTCCCTGGGATCGCTGGTGAGGCCGAACAGCGCCAGCATGCCATCGCCGACGAACTGGTTCGGCTGGCCGCCATTCTCGATCACGGCCTGCGACACCGCACCGAGGAAGCGGTTGACGATGAAGACGGTGTCGAACGGCAGGCGTTTCTCGGCGAGCTGGGTCGAGCCGCGCATGTCCACGAACAGGCTGACGAGATAGCGCTCCTGACCGATCCGCGCGGGCGACGTCGCCTGTGCATTGGCCGAGAGCATGTGCGGCATGAACAGCTGGAAGAAGGAGAGGTCCGAGTTCGGCCGCAACTGGCAGGCGAGCCGGATCGAGGGATCGGCGGTGCCGACGCGGGCCAGCACGAAGGCCTCGCGCTGCGAGGGCTCGGGCAATACGCCGTGGTCGCCGATGATGCGGATACGGCAGGTCGAGCAGCGGGCACGGCCACCGCAGACGCTGGCATGCGGCACGTTGTGGCGCAGGCTCGCTTCCAGCACCGAGAGACCCTTGGGCACGCGCACCGTCTTGCCGTTGCCGTAGGACAGCGCGATCATGCCGCCGCGCCGCTCGCGCCAGCTACGTACCCCGCGTGTGAGCATCACCAGTCCGAGCAGGCCGAGATACCCGATCGTCAGTCCGCCCGTGATTCGATCGAGTGTGTCGGCCTGGGCGAACGTGCCGACCTCGCGCCGCGTGTAATTGTGAGCGCGCCACTCGCCGTCCTCACTGTCGGCGGCGACACTGCGGCCACCCTGGTAGATGCCGAGCAGCGCCAGCGTCGGGATCAGCACGGCGGCGGCCAGCAGATACGGCGCTGCGCGGACGAAGAACGGCTTGAGCCGGAGCCAGAAATAGATGCCGATGCAGCCGTGCACCCAGGCGACGATCAGCAGGATCGTCATCGTCCAGAGCCGGTTGGGCGCTGCGACGAAGAACAGGTACAGCTCCTGCGGATAAAGCTTCTCGTGCCCGTACAACGTCTGGCCGAGCCGCACGCCGATCACATGCGCCATCACCAGCGCGGGGATGCTCAGGCCCAGCACGAGCTGCAGCGGCTCGATCGTCCGCCAGCGGAACTGGCGGCGCTGGTACAGCGCGTAGACGCCGAGCCCCATATGGGTGAGGGCGGCGCCATAGAACACGATCGTAACGGGCAGGAACTGCCAGAACGCCATGTGGTAGGTGACCCCAACCTGCATGGCATCGACCGAGATGTTGCCGAGCGCATGGTTGAGGAAATGGCTGACCACGTAGGAGAACAGGATGACGCCGCAGACCAGCCGCACCTGCCGCGCGCTGGTCGAGCGGATGAGTTCGGGCATGCGTGAAAGGACGGTGACGGCCATGATTCGGTTGTACCAGTTCACTGAGGAGAACAGCCAGCGGAGAGTTAAATTCCGCCTGTGGACGGACCTGTCGATCACATGCGCGGCAAGGTTACATAACGGTAAGTATGGCCCACCCCGCCAACGACATATGGGGCCATCCCTCCCACATTGACTCCCCTTCCCAAGTCAGGGAAAAGCGGCCGTGACGCTCGCTCCCGATATGATCGCAAAGCCCAACGACGCCTCGCGCCGGCCCCTTGTTGTGGCCGCGCTTGTGATCGCTGCGATGACGGTGCTGCGCATCGTCTACGCCTCGGGAATCGAGCTGCGCACCGACGAGGCCTATTACTGGACCTGGTCGAAGGAGGCGGCGCTGAGCTTCCTCGATCATCCGCCTGGTATCGCCTGGCTCGTCCGTTTCGGCACCGCGATCTTCGGCGATACCGTGCTCGGCGTGCGCTTCGGCGGCATCATCGCGATGCTGGTGACGCAGTTGTTGCTCGCCGACATCGTTCGCCGCCTCACCCATGATGTGCGCGCGATCATGGTGGCAGTGCTGATGCCGGAGGCCGCGCTCTATTACGGCCTGTTGATGGCCAAGGTCGCGCCCGACGTCGCCATGATCCCATTTGCGGTGGCGATGGTGTGGTCGCTGGTGCGGCTGGCGCAAAGCGGTGACGGCCGCTGGTGGCTCGCGGCCGGTCTGTTCGCCGGCCTGTCGATGCTGTCGAAATTCACCGCCGTCATGTTCGCGCCGGCGGTTGCCGCCTTTCTGCTGGTGCCGGAGTGGCGCTGGCGCTGGCTGCGCAGTCCCTATCCTTATCTCGCGGTACTGATTGCGATCGCAATGTTCTCGCCGGTGCTGATCTGGAATGCGCAGCACGACTGGGCCTCGTTCCGTTTCCAGGGCGTGCGCGCCACGGCGAACTACGGCATCTCGCTGCGCACGATCGGCGACTACATCGGCCTGCAATTCGGCCTCGTCGGTTTCGTCATGCTGCCGGTGGTGCTGTCAGGCCTCGCGATGACGGCGTGGCGCGGTTATCGCACTGGCGAGCCGGTCGCGATCCTGCTGTCGACGGCCGTGCTGGTTCCCTTCGCCTATTTCTTCTTCAAATCGCTGACGCTCAGGGTCGGCGATACCTGGCCGATGTTCATGTGGCCGGTCGGCTTCGCGGCTGCCGCGGTGAACCTGGCGATGCTGCCGAAGGAAGGCTGGTCGGCGCGGACGATCCGTTCGAGCATCTTCTGGGCGAACACGGCGCTGGTGTCGGGCATTGCCTTCGTCGTGATCGTGTTCCTCTATTACGTCGCCGCGCCCTGGAATTTCCTCGGCAAGATGGATCCGATCGGCGCCGAGGCCGGCTACGAGCAGGTGGCCGCGCGCGCACAGGCTGCGCTCGACGAAACAGGCGCGACCTGGATCGCGACCACCGATTACCGCACCTATGCCATGATGCGCTGGCTGTTCCGCGGCCGGGTGCCCGTGGTCGAAATCAGCGAGCGCGGCCGCTTCCAGGATTTCCGCGATCCCGGCATGAACAGGATCAAGGGGCAGGCGGGGATCTATATCGGCCGCCAGCCCGATGATCACTCGCCGCTATGGAATTCGATTCCCGCAAGGCGCGAGCCGCTGGCGCAGGTCGAACGCCGCTGGCGTGGTGCCCTGATCGATACGTATACGCTCGACAAGCTCACCGGATGGACCCCGGAGCTGTCACCGCCGAAGGACTCGCCGCTGTTCCAGTGGCGGGTGCTGGCGGGGAAATTCGAGAAGCGCTCGCTCGGCTAGCGCTGTGCGCTCCTCTTCCTTCTCCCCTTGTGGGAGAAGGTGGCGCGAAGCGCCGGATGAGGGGTATCTATCCCAGTGCATTGATCGAGAGGGTCTCCGCGGAGACATACCCCTCACCCGTCTCGCCGCTACGCGGCGAGCCACCCTCTCCCACAGGGAGAGGGGAAGGGAGCGAGCTCTACTCCTCGTCCTCTTTCCGCCGCAGCAGATCCGTCGCGAGGTCAGATAATTTCGGCGGCGGCAGCGCTGCGAATGGCAGCGGCCTGGTGACGTCGATCGCGGCCAGGCCGAGCCGAGCTGTCAGCAGTCCGTTGAGCATGCCTTCGCCCAGCCGCTGCGACAGCTTTGCTGCGATCCCATGCCCGAGCATCTGCTGCACCAGGCCGTCGCTCGCGGCGAGGCCGCCGGTGATGGCGAGATGGGCGATGACGTGGCGGAGCAGGCGGATCATGCCGAGCGCACCGGGCCGGCCGCCATAGAGCCGGGCGAGCTGGCGGATCAGCCGCAGCGAGGCAACGAACACGAATAGCACGTCGAACAGCGCACGCGGTGACACCGCCGTGACGATCGACACCCGCTGCGCGGCCGATGACACCAGCCGTCGCGCCTCCGCATCCAGCGGCGACATCAACTCGCGCTCGGCGAGCCGGATCATGTCGGCGCCGTCGATGATCTCGCTGGTGTGGCTCTTGAGCGCGGCGCGGGCGCGCGCGAGTTGCGGGTTCTGGTGCGCGATCGCGATCAGGTCCTGCACGATGGCGCGGCTCTCCTTGTGATCGTCGCTGGCGAGCACATCAGCTGCGCGTCGATGCAGCTTCTCGATCGTCGCAAGCCGTGCGAGGCCCAACGCCTCGCGCCCCGTCATCACGACGAGCGCGAGCGTGGTGACGAAGGCGAGCGCAAGCCCGACGAAGCCGAGGCTCTCGCTGCGCGCAAACAGATCCTCGATCAGATGCGTGACGCCGAGTCCGACACCGAGCAGCGTCAGGCCGGCGAGGCCGGACCAAAACAGCGCGCCCCAGCGAAACCCGCGCCGCGCCGGCAGCGCGGTTTCAATTGGCACGGGCAGCGTCTGAGGATCGTGCTCCGGCGTGATCTGGATGGTGGCGCGGCCGAGCCGGCTCGTCTCGTCGGCTTCGGTCACCACGACATCGGGATTGTCGAGCCGGAACGTCGCCGGTCGCCGCGGGGATCGGTCGTTCATGCGAGCTTGTCTCCGATCAGGAACTGCAAGGCACGGTCGAGGCGGATGTGCGGCAATGTGGGCTCGCTGTCGCTTTCGCGTTCGAGCTTGGGCGGGCGAAAGCGCAGGAAACGGAAATCGCTTTTCTCCGCGGCTTGTGTCGAGAGGCCGCGAAACGCATCCGTGCCGTTGAACAGCGGTTCGGGATTATCTGGCAGATCGCCTGGAAAGGTCGCGACCTCCGTATTGCCGTCAAAGAACTCGCCGTTGGCGCTTTCGCCGGCGGCCGGCGTGCCCAGGATCGAGGGCAATTTGTCGCGGCCATGTGCAACCTGCGCCTCGCGCGTGGCACGAACGGCGGCGAGCGCCACGACGTCGATCTCGGCGCCGGTATCGTCCGCGCGCGCCACGGCACGGGTGACGGCGCGGCGCAGCACGGCCTCGAGCCGGTCGTGGCTGGAATGATGCAGATGGTCCGCCTTGGTGGCCGCGAACAGGATGCGGTCGATCCGCGGCCGGAACATGCTCGAGAAAAATGTGCTGCGGCCGATGTTGAAGCAATCGAGAATGCCTGATAGCGCGGCCTCGAGATCGTGCAGCGCCTCAGGCCCCGAATTGAATGCAGAGAGCGCATCGGCCAGCACGATCTGGCGATCGAGCCGGGCAAAATGATCTCTGAAGAACGGCCGCACCACGACGTCCTTGTAGGCCTCGTACCGGCGCACCATCATTGCCCACAGCGATCCGTCCGGGGCCTGGCCGCCGATGGGAACATCGAGCGGCGCGAAGGTCAGCGCCGGCGTGTCGGCGAGGCTGCCGGGCATCAGGAAGCGGCCAGGCGGCAACAGGCTCATCGCGAACCGCTCGTCACGGCAGGCGCGCAAATATTGGGTGAAGAGTTTTGCGGCCGTCAGCGTGGCCTGCTCGTCCTCGCGCGCTTCGGGTTTGAGCGTTGCGAGATGTGCGTGCCAGTCTGCGGCGAGATGTGCGCGCGGGGCTTCGCGTGACAGCGCGAGGCTCTCCGACGACCATTGCTCAAAACTCTTTTGCAGCAGCGGCAGGTCGAGCAGCCATTCCCCGGGATAGTCGACGATGTCCAGCGTCAGCGTGCGATCGGCGCCGTTCGGGCGCTGATAGTCGATGACGAGGCGCAGCTCGCTGATGTCGACGGTCGAGCTCGGCCAGCGCCGTTCCTCGATCAGCGCGCGCAGATGGCTCTCATAGGAAAAGCGCGGCACGGCATCGTCCGGCTGCGGCGCCAGCTGCGCCCGCGCGATCCGGCCCGAGGCATAGGCCTCGAACACCGGAAACCGTCCGCCCCGAGTCAGCCCATGGATCAGCGCGGTGATGAATACGGTCTTACCGGCTCGCGACAGGCCGGTGACGCCAAGCCGCACGGTCGGGTTGAAGAAGTGCTCGCCATAGTCGATCAGCGCCCGGGCCGACAGGCGCGCCTCCTCGACCATATCCTGAAAACTGAATGCCATATGAACGTGATTGGTGAACGGATGGATCTCGGGCGGGCGGAACAGTGATGCCGTTCACAAAAGTGGCAATTGCGTGAGGAAAATCAAGCTTCATACTTCCACCGCCTTTGTCGGCGATCAACCGTTTGAACGACGCGCCGGTCCCGAAAGACCCATAGAAGAGTGGCCTCGTAATTGCTTTTCGGATTGCCATGACCGTCTTCAGATTGAAACAACTTGCGTCCACCTCCGTCCATGCCGCGGCTGATGCGATCCGCTGGAATTACGATCGCGCCGAGCTGATTGCCGACGGCGTCATTCACGCGATCGGCGTGCTCTCGGGCATTATCGCCGCGACTGTGCTGGTGGTGCTCGCCGCAGTCTATGCGGATGCAACCGACGTCGTCGGCGTCTCGATTTATGTCGCCGGGCTGATGTCGATGCTGGTGTTCTCGGCGACCTATAATCTCTGGCCGGTCTCGCCCGCCAAATGGCTGCTGCGCCGCTTCGACCATTCCGCGATCTATCTCTTGATCGCGGCGACCTACACACCGTTCATCCTGGAGGTGAGGGACAGCGTGTTCGCGCTGGTGCTGCTCATTGGGGTGTGGTGCGTGGCGATATCAGGCATCGTGCTGAAACTTGTCTACCCCGGCCGATTTGATCGTGTCGCGGTCGGCATCTATCTCGCCATGGGCTGGAGTGGCGTGATGCTCTACGGACCCGTGGTCAAGGCGTTGCCCGCGCTGGTACTCGGGTTCATCTTCGCGGGTGGCCTGCTCTATAGCTTTGGCGTGATCTTCCACGCCTGGCGGCGGCTGCGCTTCCAGAACGCGATCTGGCACGGCTTTGTCTTGGCTGGCGCGGCATGCCATTATACCGCGGTGCTCGACCTCGTGTTGAGCTGAGCAGTTCCGCGAAGCGGCATAAGCGGCGCGGCCTAAAGACAAGAGGAGACGTCGCATGCAGGTGACCGGCAAGGTCGTGGTCGTCACGGGCGGCGCTAACGGCATCGGCAAGGCGTTGTGCGAGGCCTTTCACAAAGCGGGTGCAGCCAAGGTCGTGGTCGCGGACATGGATGCCGCCAACGCGCGCGCCGTTGCTGCCACGGTGGATGGCGCGGCCTTCAAATGCGACGTCGCCCAGGAAAAGGAAATTTCGCACGTCATCGAGGAGACCGAGCGGCAGTTCGGCCCGATCGCGCTGTTCTGCTCCAATGCCGGAATCGGCGGTGGCTTCGATCCGATGTCGGTCAACGCCGGTGGCGCCTCGGACGAGCCTTGGCAGCGGAGCTGGGCAATCCACGTGATGGCCCATGTCTATGCCGCGCGGCATCTCATTCCCCGCATGAAGACGCGCGGCGGCGGCTATTTCCTCAACACCATCTCGGCCGCGGGCCTGCTGTCGCAGGTCGGCAGCCCTGCTTATTCGACGACCAAACATGCCGCGGTCGGGTTTGCCGAGAACCTCGCGATCTCGCACAAGGCCGACAACATCAAGGTCTCGATCCTCTGCCCGCAGGGCGTCGATACCAACATGCTGCGCTCGATCCCCAAGGGCCCGCAATCCGGTGACGGCGACCTCACGCCCGAGCAGGTCGCGAAGGATGTGCTTGATGGCCTCGAGCAGGAGACATTCCTGATCCTGCCGCACCCGCAGGTGCTCGGCTACATGCGCAAGAAGACCGAGAACTATGACCGCTGGATCGGCGGCATGGCCAAGATCCAGGCGAAGATGCGGGAGGAGTTTGGGAAGTGACCGTTAGGTCATCCCGGGGCGGTGCGAAGCATCGAACCCGGGATCTCGAGATTCTCAGGTGCGCAATTGCGCACCGTAGTTCGGTCCTGCGGACCGCCCCGGAATGACGGAAGCGAGATCCATCCCGGCTATCCTCCACCCTAATGCTTCTGCCCGTACAGCACGGGCACCGCTGAATCCACGACGACCTCGACGAGGCTCGTGCCCTCATGCGCCATCCCGCGCTTGAGCGCATCGCCAAGCTCGGCCGCCTTGCTCACCCGCACCGCGTGGCAGCCCATGCCTTCGGCGAGCCGGACGAAATCGATCCCCGGCAGCTCCAGGCCAGGCACATTGCGCACCTGCATCACCTGGCTGAATGAGCGCATCGCGCCGTAGCCGGAATTGTTGATGACGACGATGGTCAGTGGCAGCTTGCGCTGGGCTGCGGTCCACAGCGCCTGGATCGAGTACATCGCCGAGCCGTCGCCGATCAGGCAGACCGTGCGACTGTGAGGCTTGCCCAGCGCCATGCCGACGGCGGCGGGCAGCGAATAGCCGAGGCCGCCGCTCGACATGGTGTAAAAACTGTCCTGTCCGCGCATCGGCAGAAATTTCTGCATCGCGGGGCGATGCGAGGGCACTTCTTCAACGAGCGAGGCGCCTTCCGGCATCGCCTGCGACAGTGAGTGCAGCAGGAATTCGACCGGCAGCGGATCGCCGGGTTTCGGCGCCGGTGGGAGCGTACGGCCTTTCGGCGCGGCGCGTTTGCTCTCCGGCATCATGTCGAGCAGCAGGCTCAGCGCCGGCTTCATCGTCGCGATGATGCTGGTACCTGATGGCGTCACCGCGGCCGCATCCGCATCGTCGGTGATCTGGAAGATCGTCGCGTCGCCATCAAAGATCGCGGCATGGCCCTCGACATGAAAGGTGAACACAGGCGCGCCGATGACGACGACAAGGTCGTGCTCGCGCAGCGCGTCGGAGAGTTGTGCCGGGGAAGCATGCAGGAAGCCCGCGAATTGCGGATGTCGCTCGGGGAAGGAGCAGCGCGCCGAGAACGGGCTGACCCAGACGCTCGCCTTTGCCTTCTCGGCAACCCGGACCATCAGGTCGACTGCGCCGGCGCGATCGACGCCCGGGCCGACGACGAGGGCAGGGTGTCTTGCCGCGCCGAGTGCTGCGACCAGCGCCTTCATCGCATCAGGCTCGGGACCGATTTCGCGGCTAACCTTGCGCGCCTCGATCGGTGCGCAGGCATGCGCCCAGTCGTCGATCGGGATCGACACGAAGGTCGGCCCGCAAGGCGGCTGCATTGCCGTGTAATAGGCGCGCGCGATTGCGGCCGGCACGTCCTCGGGCCGCGCCGGCTCGACGCTGTACTTCACATAGGGTCGAGGGAATTCGGAGGCGCGCTCGGCATAGAGAAACGCCTGCAGCGGCAGGATCGAGCGTGCCTGCTGGCCCGCGGTGATCACCAGCGGCGTGTGGTTGCGATGTGCGGTGTAGATGTTGCCGAGCGCGTTGCCGACGCCGGCAGCCGAATGCAGATTGACGAAACCGGCGTTGCGCGTCGCCTGCGCATAGCCATCGGCCATGCCGACAGCGGAGGCCTCCTGCAGCGCCAGCACATAGTCGATGTCGTCGGGCCAGTCGCTCAGGAACGGCAGCTCGGTCGAGCCGGGATTGCCGAATACCTTGTTGATGCCGAAGGCGCGCAGTAGGTCGAGCGTCGCCTGCTTGACGGTGACGGACTTGCTGCCGCTCTTGCCGTTCTTGGCCATTGGTTTCCGTGCCCGCGTGCTTGTTGTTACGGCGTCATTCCGGGGCGATGCAAAGCATCGGGCCCGGAATCTCGAGATTCCGGGTCCGGTCCTGCGGACCGTCCCGGAATGACGGATCTACCACACCGCCGTCCCCTTCATCGTCGGCTGCCCCTCCGCATTCGCGGTCCACAGCTCCATCCCCGCCTCAGTCTCATTGGCGTTGATGGAAAACTCGCTGCCTTCGAACAACGGCTGTAGACCACGGTACGTGAACTTCTTCGGCGGCTTGCCGCTGCGGAGCTTTGCCGCCATCTCGATGATCAGTGCGGCCTGCAACGGTCCGTGGAAGATTAGGCCGGGATAGCCCTCGACCTTGGTGACGTAATCGCGATCGTAGTGGATGCGGTGGCCGTTGAAGGTCAGCGCAGAATAACGAAATAGCAGCACGGGATCGCTGATATGCGTCTCGCGATGCTGCGCCTTCGGCGGGGGAGGCGGGGCCTTCGCGGTCGCCGGCGCGCTGCTCGTCATTTCGCGATAGACGATGTCCTGACGCTCGCGGATGGCAACGCCACGCGGCGAGGAGATGCTGTGCTCGACCGAGACGAAGCACAGCGTTCCCGTCGATCCCGTCTTCACCTGCACGTCGGCAATGCGCGAGGTGCGCGTCGATTCATCGCCGACGCGCAAGGGCTGCAGGAACTCGATCTCGCCGCCGGCCCACATCCGGCGTGGCAACGGCACCGGCGGCAGGAAGCCGCCGCGGGTGGGATGGCCGTCGGGCCCGAGCATCGACATCGGAAACACCGGCTGGGCCAGGCACCAATGTACCGTGAATGGCGCGGCGTCGCCCTTTTTGGGCTCGCCGACATCCTGGAACAGCGTCGCGCGCAGGCCCATGACGAGCTGCGCGGTGACGATGTCGGTGGCCTCCGTGCTGCGGCCGATCCATTGCTTGAGGTGATCGATGTCGAGCTTCTCGGTCATGACGCCTCGCTCTTCTTACGTCTTGGGATTTTCGCCGATCGCCGGCACGGCACCATAGGAGCAGGTCTCGCCGACGATGATCGGCGCTGGTGCGGGATAGCTGACGCGGCCGTTCGGTGTATCGACCTCGATGCGGCGCAGATGCGGATGATTGGTGAGATCGCTCATGGTGTTGACCTCGGCGAACGCGATGTCGGCATCCGACAGCCGCTTCAACAGCTCATCGCGCGTCATCTTGCCGAAGATGTCAGCGACCGTCGTGTCGGTGAAATCGCGGTTGCGCACGCGCTCGACCATGTTGGCGACGCGAGGATCTGCGGGGAGATCAGGCCGGTCCAGCACCTCGGCGCAGAGTGTCTTCCATTCGCGCTCGCTCTGGATCGAAATCAGGATGTCCTTGCCGTCTTGCGAGGTGAACACGCCATAGGGCGCGATCGAGGGATGGCGCAGGCCCATGCGCTTCGGCGGATTGCCGGCCTCCGCATTGAGCAGCGGCACGGTGCACCAGTCGGCCATGACGTCGAACATGGAGATGCGGATGTCGGCGCCCTTGCCGGTCCGCCCGCGCGCGATCAGGGCCTCCAGGATCGCCGCGTGCGCGGTCGCACCGGTCGCGACATCGACGATCGACATGCCGACGCGCGAGGCGCCATCAGGGTTGCCGGTGATCGAGGCAAGACCGCTCTCGGCCTGGATCAGCAGGTCATAGGCCTTGCGATGCGCGTAAGGGCCGTCGTCGCCATAACCGGTGATCGTGCACGAGATCAGCTTCGGATAGTCCTTCAACAGCCGCTCGCGCGAGAAGCCGAGCTTGTCCATCGAGCCCGGCTTGAGGTTCTGCACCAATACGTCGGCGCTCGCGATCAGCTTCTCCAACTCGGCGCGGCCTTCCTTTGTAGAGAGATCGACCACGGCCGATTGCTTGCCGCGGTTGAGCCAGACGAAATAGCTGCTCTGGCCCTTGGCCGCCGCGTCATAGCCGCGCGCGAAATCGCCTTCGGGCCGCTCGATCTTGATCACCTCGGCGCCGGCATCCGCCAGCCGCGACGTACAGAACGGCGCTGCGACGGCCTGCTCGACTGCAATCACCCGGATCCCGTCAAGTGCTCCCATGATGGCGGCCTCAGTACGAGCGGGGCATGCCGAGCACGTGCTCGGCGACAAAGGACAGCACGAGGTTGGTCGAGATCGGCGCCACCTGATAGAGCCGCGTCTCGCGGAATTTGCGCTCGACGTCGTATTCCTCGGCGAAGCCGAAGCCGCCATGGGTCTGGATGCAGGCGTTCGCCGCTTCCCAGGACGCATCGGCCGCCAGCATCTTGGCCATGTTGGCCTCAGCGCCGCAGTCGAGCCCGGCCTCGTATTTGCGCGTGGCCTCCTTCACCATCAGCTCGGCCGCACGCATCGAGGCATAAGCCTTGGCGATCGGGAATTGGATGCCCTGGTTCTGGCCGATCGGCCGGCCGAACACAGCACGCTCCTTGGCGTAGTTGGTGGCCTTGGCGATGAACCATTTGGCATCGCCGACGCATTCGGCTGCGATCAGGATGCGCTCGGCATTCATGCCGGAGAGGATGTAGCGGAAGCCCTTGCCTTCCTCGCCGATCAGGTTCTCCGCCGGCACTTTCATGTCGGTAAAGAACACTTCTGTCGTGGCGTGGTTCATCATGGTACGGATCGGGCGGATCTCGAGGCCGTTGTTCTTGGCCTCACGCATGTCGACGATGAACACGGACAGCCCATCGGTGCGCTTCTTGGCCTGCTCCTTCGGCGTGGTGCGTGCGAGCAGCACCATCAGATCGGAATGCTCGGCGCGGCTGGTCCAGATCTTCTGGCCGTTGACGATGTAGCTGTCGTTGCCTTCCTTGCGCGCAAAGGTCTTGAGCGAGGACGTATCGGTGCCGCTGGTCGGCTCGGTGACGCCGAATGCCTGCAGCCGCAATTCGCCGCTCGCGATCTTCGGCAGGTACTTTGCCTTCTGCTCGTCATTGCCGTGCCTGAGCACCGTGCCCATCGTGTACATCTGGGCGTGGCAGCCGCCGCCGTTGCAGCCGGCGCGCTGGATCTCTTCGAGGATCGCAGCCGCCGCCGAAAGCTTCAGGCCCGCGCCGCCATATTCCTCGGGGATCAGCACCGAGAGATAGCCGGCCTCTGTCAGCGCATCGACGAAGGCTTTGGGGTAGGCCATCTCGCGATCGAGCTTGCGCCAATATTCGCCGGGAAACTGCGCGCAGAGCTTTGCAACGGCTTCGCGGATGTCGGCGTAATCTTCGCTGTGGTGGTCTTCACTCATGGCGTTTCCGTATCTGGGTGGCAGTTAAGATAACGCCGGCCAACCCTCTGGCGTTGTGAAAACATCGCCAGCCCCCTATGCTCATTTGCTATAGCGTATGGAGTAGCCTTCCAGGATTGGCAAGCATGGATTTCCGGCAGCTCAGGACCTTCAGTTGCGTGGCGGAGCTCGGCAGCCTGAGCAAGGCATCCGACACGTTGCGCGTGGCGCAGCCGGCGCTCTCGCGGCAGATCAAGCTGTTGGAGCATGAGCTGCGCGTCGAGCTGTTCACCCGTAACGGTCGCGGCATGGTGCTGACCGAGGCCGGCCGCCTGTTGCTGGCGCGCACCTCCGGCATCGTGCGGCAGATCGACCAGATCCGGGATGACATTCAGTCCGCCAAGGGGCCGCCGTCGGGCCAGGTCGTGCTCGGTCTGGTTCCGACCGTCAGCTGCGTGCTGTCGGCGCGCTTCGCGCGGCGCTGCGTCGAAAAATATCCCGGTATCTCGCTGCGCATCGTCGAAAGCTACAGCGGCCATATCGTCGAATGGCTGCATCGCGGCGAGATGGATCTCGCCATCCTCTACGGCCGCTCGGCCGATCTGCATCTCAATGTGCAGAGCCTCGGGCGCGACAACATTGTCGCGGTCGGCCCGCGCGGTTGCGGGCTTGCGCGCAAGAAGAACGTCGACATCGGCTGGCTGCTGCGGCAGCGGCTGGTGCTGCCCAGTCATTCCCACGGCCTCCGCGCGCTGATCGAGCATGCGGCCGCCCAGCGCAAGATCAAGCTCAACGTCCAGCTCGAGGCAGATTCATTCCGCGTGCTGACGAGCCTGGTCGAGGAAGGGCTTGGCTTCGCGCTGCTGCCGCCCTCGTCGGTCCACGCCGAGGTCGCGGATGGACGGCTCGAAACCGCTGTCGTCTCCAAGCCGATGACGCGCGAGCTCATTTTCGCTTCTCCGATCGACCGCCCCGCCTCGACAGCCTCGCTGGCCGTCACCGCGCTTCTGCGCGACGAGGTCGCCGCCTGCCGCAGGGACGGCGTGTGGGACATCAAGCTGAGTTAGATGCTTCAATGCGGTTTAGGACAGAAGGGCGTGTGCGGCCCATCGCATGTTGTGCGAGCTGTCATGCCGGAATTTTATAGCCCGAGCCGTTCTCCGCTGTCATCGGCCGCGAAAGCGGGCGATCCAGTATTCCAGAGAGGGCAGTGATAGAGCCGAGAAGCTGCGGCGTACTGGATGCCCCGCTTTCGCGGGGCATGACAGCAGAGATTGAGGATACGACTTGCCTTAAAGGCCGCGCTCGCAATGACGAAAGAGAGAGCGCTATCCCGGAATCCGCACCGGCAACGTCTCATATCCCTTGATGAAGCTGGAATAGATCCGCTTGGGCTCGCCGACCACCTCGATGCGGTCGAACCGTTTCAGCATCTCTTCCCAGACGATCCGCAGCTGCAGTTCTGCGAGCCGCATGCCGACGCAGCGGTGGATGCCGAAGCCGAAGGAGAGATGCGTACGTGGCCGGGGGCGGTCGATGATGAACTCGTCCGGCTTCTCGATCATCTCCTCGTCGCGGTTGCCCGAGACGTACCACATCACGACGCGGTCGCCCTTTTTGATGTGCTTGCCGTTGATCTCGGTGTCGGCAAGCGCGGTGCGCCGCATATGCGCCAGCGGCGTCTGCCAGCGGATCACCTCCGGCACCATGGTGTCGATCAAACCAGGATTGGCGCGGAGCTTGTCATACTGTTCGGGATTTTCGTTCAGCGCCAGCACCGAGCCGGTCATGGTGTTGCGCGTGGTGTCGTTGCCGCCGACGATGAGCAGGATGATATTGCCCATGAGGTTGTCGGGATCCATGAAGCGCGTGGCGTCGCTATGGGCCATCAACGACAACAGATCGTTGCGCGGCGCCGAGTTGACGCGCTCGTTCCACAGCTTCGACATGTAGGCGTAGCACTCGTCCATCTCGCGGCGGCGTTCTTCGGCCGAGGAGACGATGCCGCTCTTGGGCAGCGCGGTCGAGACGTCGGACCAGCGCGTCAGCTTGCGGCGCTCTTCCCAGGGGAAGTCGAACAGCGTTGCCAGCATCTGCGTCGTCAGCTCAATCGAGACCCGCTCGACGAAGTTGAAGGTCTCGTTGCGCGGCAGATTGTCGAGCACGGTCTGCGAGCGTTGCCGGATCAGTTTTGCCAGCTCATCCAGATGCGTCGGCGTGAACATCGGCGACACGGTTTTGCGCTGCGACGAGTGTTTTGGCTGGTCCATCGCGATGAAGCTCGGCCAGTCGTAGCCCTCAGGGACGTCGCGGATCGCGATGCCGCCGAGCGTCGAGTCCGAGGAGAAGATGCCGTGATTGGTGTCGACATGCATGATGTCGTTGTATTTCACCACCGACCAGTACGGCTCGATCGGGGCGTTGGTGCAGTAATGCACCGGCTCTTCCTTGCGCAGCCGCTCGAACCACGGCCACAGCGTGTCGTCCTGGAACAGCCTCGGCGCGCCCGGATGAAAATTCTTCAGCGGCGTCGCATAGGCCTCCTCACGCGCGCGCCGCATGCGATCGGCCTTGTCGGCCTTGACCGGGGTCTGAATGTTCATGGGCAGTCGCTCCAGTGTATCTCTTTCTTCGCCTCTCCCCGCTTGCGTGGAGTGCGAAGTTCTTGTCTCACGCCGCAATCTTGACCGGCAGCGTTTCCAAACCTTTTACGAAGCTCGAATAGACCCGTTTCGGCTCGCCGACCACGTCGATATGGTCGAACCGCTTGAGGATCTCCTCCCAGATAATCTTGAGCTGGAGTTCGGCAAGCCGCAGGCCCACGCAGCGGTGGATGCCGAAGCCGAAGGACAGATGCGTGCGCGGCCGGGCGCGGTCGATGATGAAGTCGTACGGCTTCTCGATCACCTCCTCGTCGCGGTTGCCCGAGACGTACCACATCACGACCTTGTCATCTTTCTTGATCTGCTTGCCGCGGAACTCGAAATCGGCGAGCGCGGTGCGGCGCATATGTGCCAGCGGCGTCTGCCAGCGGATCACCTCGGGCACGAAGCTGTCGAGCAGCGCGGGGTTTTCGCGCAGCTTGCGATATTGTTCCGGATGCTGGCTCAGCGCGAGAAGCGAGCCCGACATGGTGTTGCGCGTGGTGTCGTTGCCGCCGACGATCAAAAGAATGAGATTGCCGAGAAAGTTCCTGGCATCCATGTCACGGGTCGCTGGGCCATGTGCCATCATCGAGAGCAGATCGCTCTTCGGCGGCTGCTCGGTGCGCTCTTTCCACAGCCGCGCAAAATATTGCGCGCATTCCGTCAGCTCGACCTGCCGTTCGTCTTCGGTGGCGACCAGGCCGTCGGGGCCGGGAATGGTTGTGGCGATGTCAGACCAGCGCGTCAGCTTGCGGCGGTCTTCCCAGGGGAAGTCGAACAGCACCGCGAGCATCTGCGTGGTCAGTTCGATCGAGACCTGGTCGACCCAGTCGAACACCTCACCGCGCGGGAGATTGTCCAGGCACTCGGCCGAGCGATTGCGGATATTGAGCGCGAGATTGTCCAGATGCGTCGGGGTGAACATCGGCGCCACGGTCTTGCGCTGCGCGGCATGCCGCGGCGGATCCATGGAGATGAAGCTCTCACGGCGCAGATCGGGGTCGATGTCGCGAATGGTGATGCCGCCGAGCGCCGAGGCCGAGGAAAACACCGAGTGGTTGGTCTCGATCTCCATGATGTCGTTGTAGCGCGTGACCGACCAGTACGGTCCGAACATCGAGTCCTTGCAATAATGCACGGGATCTTCGCGCCGCAGCCGATCGAAATAGGGCCAGAACGTATCGGTCCTGAACAGCTCGGGGTCACCGGGATCGAATTGCTCCAGCGACAATGACGAAGCGCGCTCGCGCAATGCGTCGAGCTTGGCCGCGCTTTCCATGGTCCCATGCATGACCGTTCTCCCTGACGTGAACCGCGCGATTTTTGTGAATTCTGCGCTGCGGTATTTGAAGCACAATTACAACGCGTTACGTGCTTCGGAGCAAGCGACAGTTTTGCCGCAAGTGAGGTGCGTAGGGCTACGAAGCGTGACCTGCCGCACGCCGTTCGTCATGAAATCCTGCCAGAATTCGCTCGAAACAGACGTAAATCGAACCCGCCCATCTTGGGGATCGACTAATCTCTGATCTATAGTTTGAGCGGATCAGATCCGCATCCCGAGGTTGTTGCCGTGAATGACATGCAATGGGCCCCCCTCGGCCCCTCCGAACCGGTCCCGCCACCGCTACCGCCGACGCGGGTCGATTTCACGGGCGACCGCTCCGAGTTCCGCAAAATGGTCACCAAGGGGGCCATGCTGGAGCTGGTGACCTTCGGCTTCTACCGGTTCTGGCTCGTCACCGACATCCGCCGGCATTTGTGGTCGAACACCTCGATCGATGGCGACGCCGCCGAATACACCGGCCGTGCCAAGGAGCTCTTGATCGGCTTCCTGGTTGCGCTCGCGATCCTGGTGCCGATCTATCTCGCCTATTTCCTCGTCGGCATCGAGTTCGAGCGCTGGCAGGGCTTTGCCTCGACGCCGCTGTTCATCGCCTTCTACGCCTTCGGCCAGTTCGCGATCTTTCGCGCCCGGCGCTACCGGCTGACACGCACGGTCTGGCGCGGTGTGCGCTTCTGGATGGACGGCTCCGGCTGGCTCTATTCGCTCCGCGCGATGTTGTGGGGCGTGCTGGTGTTCCTGACGCTGGGCCTGGCGCTACCATGGCGCGAGGCGTCGCTGGAACGCTACAAGATGCGGCACACTTATTTCGGCGATCTGCAGGGCGACTTCGAAGGCAACGGCTGGGAATTCTTCAAGCGCGGCTGGTGGCTGTGGCTGCTCAGCCCGATCGCGGTGATCATTTTCCCGCTTGCGCCGTTCTTCTATGCCGAGTTCAAGGCGCGCGAATGGCGCTGGTGGCTCAATGGCATTCGCATCGGTGGCGCGAGCCTGTCTTCGGAACTGCCGCACAATGCGTTCTACGGCCTTTACTGGAAGATGGTCGGCTGGTGGCTTCTGCTCTCAACCCTGTTCGGCTTCTATATCGGCGGCGCCACCATGCTTGTCGTGAAGCTGACCGGCTTGCCGCCCGACCAGGTGTTTGGGCCGGGCCACGCCGCCAAGAGTATTCCGATGCTGGTGATGATGGTGATCGGTTATCTCGCGCTGGTCTTGGCCATGAACGTCATCATGCGTGTCTATCTTCAGCGCGATCTCTGGGCCAAGGTGCTGGAAACCGTCGCGGTGCATAATATTGGAGCCGCGGCCGACGTCCGCGCCAGCGGCGAGCTTGCCAGCGCGCTCGGCGAAGGCTTTGCTGATGGTCTCGATGTCGCAGGATTCTAAATCGTGAGTGATGTGACCGCCGGGCCTGATGCCGAGACCAAGCCCGGACAACCGGCGATCTTCTTCGATGGCCTGTCGAGCCGCCGGCGTCAGGTCATGCTGAGCCTGGGTGACGCGCTTGAGATCGCCGAGCTGAGCGACCCACAAGTATGCGGAACGGTCACGCGCTGGACCTATGACGAAATCCGCCGTGCCGACAGTCCGGCCGGCATCCTGCGCCTGACCTCCACGTCCGCGCCGCCGCTGGCGCGGCTCGAGATTCGCGATGCTGCGTTCGCGGCCGATATTATCGCGCGATGCTCGCGGCTCGACGAGCACCAGACCACTGGCCGCGGCGTTGCCAAGATCGTTGGCTGGTCGGTCGCGGCCGCCGTTTCCATCGTCTGCGTCGTGCTGTTCGGCGTGCCGCTCGCTGCTGATCGCCTGGCGCCGCTGGTGCCTAAACCGATCGAGCGGCGCATTGGCGATGCGTCCGAGGTGCAGGTGAAGACGTTCTTCCGCGGCGCCTCTTGCGACGATGCTGCCGGTCAGGCGGCGTTCGGCAAACTCGTCAATCGCCTGCGCGACGCCGCCGGCCTCGACGACGATGCCATGACGTCAGGCGTGCTGCGCACCTCGGTGCCGAATGCGTTTGCGCTTCCGGGCGGCAAGGTCTACGTGCTGAGCGGCCTGCTCGACAAGGCCGAAAGTCCCGACGAACTCGCCGGCATTCTCGCCCACGAGCTCGGCCATCTCAAGCATCACGACAATATGCGCGGCCTGATCTACAACGGCGGCACCTCGTTCCTGATCGGCCTGTTGTTCGGCGACGTCACCGGCTCATCCGCGGTGATCTTCGCGTCGCGCAGCGTGGTCGAAGCCTCCTATTCGCGCGAGGCCGAGACCAATGCCGATACCTTCGCGATCGAGATCATGCACAAGCTCGGCCGCTCGCCGAAGCCCGCGGCCGAATTGATGTTCCGCATCACCGGCAAGGAAGGCGGATCCGGCTTCGCGACGATCCTGGCGAGCCATCCGCTGACTGAGGATCGGCTTGCCCGCATGACGAAAGAAGATCGCCCAGCCAGCGGCCCGCCGCTGCTGACGGACACGGAGTGGCAGGCGCTGAAGGGCATCTGCGGCAGCGGGAAGATTTGAGCCTGTCGCTTACCGCGTCCCGTACGCGCGGTCGCCGGCATCGCCGAGGCCCGGCAGGATGAAGCCGTTCTCGTCGAGGCCCTCGTCCACCGCGGCGGTCCAGATGTGCACGTCCGGATGCAGCCCCCGCAGCCGCTCGAGGCCTTCCGGCGCCGCGATCAAACAAGCGAGGCGAATGTCCTTGGCGCCGCGCTCCTTCAGCCGGTCGACTGCGGCCACGGCCGTGTTGGCGGTCGCAACCACAGGCGTCACCACGATCGCCAGGCGCTCGCTGAGATCGGACGGCGATTTGAAGAAGTATTCGACCGCGGCAAAACTCTCGGGTTCGCGATAGAGCCCGATATGCGCGACGCGCGCGGTCGGCACGAGGTCCATCATGCCGTCGACGAAGGTGGTGCCGGCGCGCAGCATCGGCACGAACACCAGTTTCTTGCCGGCGATCTTGGCCGAATGCATCGTCGCCAGCGGCGTCTCGATCACGGTATCAGTGAGCGGCAGATCGCGCGTCACCTCGTAGCACAGCAGCATGCCGATCTCCTTGATCAGCTCGCGAAACGATTTGGTCGAGATCGATTTGTCCCGCACCAAGGTCAGCTTGTGCTGCACCAGCGGATGATCGACGATCGTGACGCCTTCCATGATCGGATGCTCTTGCTGTTTCCCTTCTCCCCCTGTGGGAGAAGGTGGCGCGAAGCGCCGGATGAGGGGTCTGTTTCAGCAAACTCCAATGAGAGATGCGCCCTCGGAGACATACCCCTCACCCGGCTTCGCTCTCGCGAAGCCACCCTCTCCCACAGGGGGAGAGGGTTTAGAAAACAGTGCCATCGCTGATGACCTTGAGCGGCGGTGAACCGTCGGGACGGCGCGCAAAGGCAATGGCGCGACCGGCGGCCCAGGTGCCGCCTTCCAGGATGCTGGCGAGCGGCAGCGATTGCGGCGTGCGGCCGAGTTTTGCGCGCACTCGTTCTGCAACACGATCCAGCAACGCGACGGTGAGCGCGCGCCACTCGACGACGAGCAGGGAATCCACTGCATGTGCGCGATCGGCGTCCGCAGGATCGCGCAATCGCAACACCTCGTGGTCGACGAACAATCCGCCATTGCGGTATTCGGCGAGCCCTGTGAGGCCGTCGATGTCGGTGACATCAAAGCCGGCGCGCTGGAGCGGCTCGATCAGCGAATAGCTCAGCCATTGCGACAGCTTGTGCAGCGGCATGAGACCGGTCGTTGGGTCGTCAGTCCCGATCGCCGGATGGCGCCAGCAATCGCCGAGCGGAACGCCCGCGAGTTCGAGCCGTGACGGCCAGATTGGTCCGAGCTGGTTCAGCACCGCCGACAGGATCGCGGGTGCGGGAATGGCGCCGCCCTTTGCCTGCGCGACGATGTGGTCGAACAGGCCACCCGGCCGCGGCGTGTCCTGCATGCCGAAGACGTCGGGGCGCGCTGCGACCTGCCGGCCCAGACGTTGCAGCAGATCGGTGCGTCCCTCGAGGCCGAGCAGCGGGTTGCCATCGCTCACCTGAAAGGCCGATGTCAGCGCCGGGAGCGGTAGCGTTGCGAGCACATCCGCGTCGACCCTAAACGGCGCGCGCGCATTGCCGGAAAAGAGTCCGCCGGCAAACATGTCGAGACTTGCGAGCGCGAGTCCCTCGGACCGGCCAACGTCATGTCCTGTCACCGCGTCGCGATAGCGCCACGTCGCACCCGCGCCGGCATCGAGCAGCACGCTGACGATGGCGAGGTCGAACTCTGCGCGCGCCCGTGCCGCGCGATCAGGCCATGATGCCGCGTCAGCCAATTGCATCCAGCGATCGACACCGCCGAACACGAAATGCCGCCAGCGCGCGTGGAAAGGAATCTCGAGCGTCGGATAGGCCTTGCGGGTGACCGCGAGCACGGCCTCCGCAACGCCATCCATGCGGTCGAGATCGACTGTGAAATGCGTCAGCCCGCCCTTCAGGCCGATCTCGAGCATGTGTCCGGCGCGCGCGCGGACCGCCTTGGCGGTGAGCAGCGCGCGGGCCTCTTGTTCCAAAACGTCCGCCATCACCAGATCAGTATTTTTCCAGCGAACGTCCGACGACACCGTTGACGTCCTTCTCGGGCGCAATGTCGGTCGTGTAGTAGCCGGCGGCCTTCTTCGCAGCCATCTCGACGTCGGCATCGGCCGGAATGAGCTCCGGCGGGATCGGCACGCGCTCCACGATATCGATGCCCTGCGATGTCAGCGCGTCGTGTTTCATGTCGCTCATCGACAGGAAGCGGTCGATGCGCTTCAGGCCGAGCCAGTGGATGGTGTCGGGCATCAATTGCTGGAAGCGCGCGTCCTGGACGCCGGCGACGCATTCGGTGCGCTCGAAATAGGCGCTGGCCGCATCGCCACCCTCCTGGCGCTTGCGCGCGTTGTAGACCAGGAATTTGGTGACCTCGCCGAGCGCGCGGCCTTCCTTACGGTTGTAGATGACGAGCCCGAGCCCGCCCTCCTGCGCACCGCGCGCGGATTCCTCGATGCCGTGGATGAGGTAGGGCCGGCAGGTGCAGATGTCGGAGCCGAACACGTCGGAGCCGTTGCATTCGTCATGCACGCGGCAGGTGATCTTGGTGCGATGGTCGGGCAGCTTGGTGGCGTCGCCGAACATGTAGACGGTCGTACCGCCGATCGGGGGCAGGAACACCTTCAGGTCAGGCCTGGTCACGAGCTCGGGGAACATGCCGGCGGTTTGTTCGAACAGTGTGCGACGCAGTTCGGTCTCGCCGGTCGCAAAGCGTTCGGCAAGGCCGGGCAGGTACCAGACCGGATCGATCGCGATCTTCACCACCGAGACGCTGCCATTGGCGTGTACCACCTCGCCGTCGGCGCGAAGCCGTTTTGCGGCGAGTGCCTCGCGGATCTCGGGCAGGTCGAGCCGTGCGCGCGTGATCGCGATGCTCGGTCGGATGTCGACGCCTTCGGCAATGTCCTTGCCGAAATTCTCAGCGACGAGATGGCCCCAGGGATCGAGCGCGACGATTTTTGCGGGATCGCGCCACTGCTCGAACGGACCGATGGTCGCCGCCGGAAATGTGTTGGTGAGGTCGGGCCTGCGAATCGGATCGAGTGCGCCGGCGGAGACGGCGAGCGCGCGGTACATCGCGTAGGAGCCGCCATGGCTGCCGATCACGTTGCGGTCCCCTGCGCGCGACACCGTGCCGATGATCGGCCCGCGGGCGCGTGCGTCGGCGGCTCCCCAGTGAATCGGGTAGGCGGCCTTCTTGCCCGGCTCCGGATGCGAGGTGAGGCGGATATGCTCAGTACGGTTCGCGCGGCTCATGGCCAAACTCCCAAAAAGCCAACGGCCCGCCGCTCGGACGGGCCTGGCTCAACGGCGTTGCCGAAGCGGAGCCCGGCGACGCAATCCAACATATTGTAGCCGCCAGCCACGACAGACAAGTTAATCGTAGGGGGCGGGCCCGGCGGATTGTCTGCCACTCATATGGGCATCGGGAGGCCTGACCGGAATGGTGCGATCGGGCCAGCCGAGGGGCCCCGCCAGTGATCGTCATTCAGTTAAGATATTGATATTATTATATTAATTTTATTAACGGGCGACTGGGCGGGCAAGCATGCGCCGCGCGCTGGCCAGCCGCGACATGACTTCACTGGTCGGCAGCGACGTCACCTCGGAGATTTCCCGGTAGGACAGTGAATCGATCTCGCGCAGCACCAGGATTTCGCGCAGGCGTCGCGGCAGGGTCTCGATGGCACAGCGGACCGTGACCGCATCAATCGCCTGTGCCGAAATTTTGTCTGCACGGTCGTCCGATCGGAGGACGGAAGCGGTGACCGCGTCAGGTAATCGCTTGTGTGCGAATACATCACTTTGCCGATCGCGTCGCCGCCGGGTGGTCAGCCATGTCCGATAGCAATTCCGCACGCCCTTCAACATCGCCGTCCGGTTTCGTCGTCCCGTATCGCCATCGCCGCGAAGAAAGGCCGCCTGCACGATGTGCTCGGCGGCTTCCGCATCGCAGCTCAGGAAGCGCGCAAAATTATAAGCCGAGTCGAGCGTCAGCATGCCGTCTCGTTTTGCATTGACGCCGTTCTGCATCGTCAGCCTCGCGCAATCCCGTGTTGATGTGCGCAGCTCTGCTGATCGAAACGGCTGCAGATCTCAATGGACGGCGGGTGATCTTTCTCTGGAATCGCAATCCCCCGGGAAGCCCTGTGAAATCATCGGCTTCCAGTCACACCTCCCCAACGCTTCGATGAGATGTCCATGCTTTACGAACCGGAATTGATCGACAGACCGATCGCAGCCTCCGCGACGAGACGCACGAAGTTCGGTGCGTTCGAAGCCGATCCGCGCAGCGGCGAGCTGGTCAAGAACGGCAGGCGGGTGCGTTTGCAGGAGCAGCCGTTTCAATTGCTCTCGGCGTTGCTGGAGCGGCCGGGTGAGGTGGTCACGCGCGAGGAGCTGCGCGCGCTGCTCTGGCCGCAGACGGTGGTCGACTACGATCACGGGCTCAACAAGGCCGTGAGCAAGATCAGGGAGGCGCTCGGCGATTCCGCGGAGAGCCCGCGCTTCGTCGAAACGGTGGCGCGCCGTGGCTATCGCTTTCTTGCCGACGTGACGGTCGTCGTCGACGGAAGCGCGCCGCGCCAAGCCGTTTCCCCTCGGGCGGCGCCAGAGGCGCTACCTCCTGCACCACCTGTCATCCGTCGTCGGCACGCCCTTTTTGCCTCGGTCGGACTGCTGCTGCTCCTTGCCGTGGCGCTGCTGGTCTGGCTGTCGCCCCGGCATCAAGACGCGCAAACGATCCATTCGCTCGTGCTGTCGGTTTGACGAGCTCATGCGCCGCATCAGACTGGCGCATTGACGAGCCAGCTAATCGCAGGCCTGCTCACCGCAGTCTCTGGCCTGATGCTCCGAACGAATTCTAGCGGCGGATATCGTGGTTTGCGGGCCAGTGTCCGGGGCTAGGCAAGACCTGGGCAATCAGACATATCCTACAGCTCCGCCCGCTTTTCGGAGTGCGCCATGTCCAGCGCCAGCTATTTCGATCCCCGCAATGGAAAGCTTTATCCGCTTGACGAGCCGCGCTGGTGCTCGGACGAGCGGACGCCGCTGCTGGTGACGCCGGGGGCGGGGATGTCGCGCGATGACATCGACAGCCACACGCGCTCGCTCTGGCGTTATCGAGCGGCGCTGCCGGTCGAGATCAAGGATCCGATTTCGCTCGGCGTCGGCTGCACCCCGCTAGTGCAGCAGTCTTGGGGCGATTTGCGGCCGTTCTTCAAGCTCGAATGGTTCAACCCGACCGGCAGCTTCAAGGACCGCGGATCTGCGGTCATGCTGTCCTTCCTCAGGCAGATCGGCGTCAACGCCATTCTGGAGGATTCCTCCGGCAACGGCGGCTCGTCGATGGCCGGGCTTGGCGCGGCCGGCGGCATGCGCGTGAAGATTTTGGCGCCGGCCTCGACCTCGCCGGCCAAGATCGCGCAGGTGCGCGCTTACGGCGCCGAGGTGCAACTCGTTGAAGGCCCGCGCGAAGAATCGGAGGCGGAAGCCATCAGGCAGTCGAGCCAGACGTTCTATGCCAGCCACAATTGGCAACCGTTCTTCCTCGAAGGCACCAAATCGTTCGCCTATGAGATCTGGGAAGACCTCGGCTTTCGCGCGCCCGACAACGTCATCGTTCCCGTCGGTGCCGGCAGCAGCCTGCTCGGCTGCGCCTTTGGCTTCCGCGAGTTGCTGAAGGCGGGGCAGATCGCAAAACTGCCGCGCCTGTTCGCGGCACAGCCGCTCAACTGCTCGCCGATCGATGCCACCTTCAAGGCCGGCGTCGATACGCCTGTCGCGCGCGAGGTGAGCAAGACCATCGCCGAGGGCACCGCGATCAAATATCCGCTGCGGCTGCGCGAGATCATCGGCGCGTTGCGTGAGAGTGGCGGCGGCACTGTTGCGGTCACCGAGGACGAAATCGTCGCCGCGCTGCGGCGTCTGGCGCGCCAAGGCCTGTTCGCCGAGCCCACCAGCGCCAGCGCGGCCGCGGCGCTGGAGAAACTCTCGGCCACCGGCGTCATCAAGGCGAACGAGACCACGGTCGCGATCCTTACCGGCACCGGGCTCAAGGCCGCGACCACAGTGGCCGACTTGGTGGGGTAGGGCGCGGCTGCCTCCACATCGTCATTGCGAGCGTAGCGAAGCAATCCAGAGTCTTTCGGCGGTGGGATTCTGGATTGCTTCGCTGTGCTCGCAATGACGGCGGCGTCTCACTCCTTTAGATTATTCACCTGCTTCACCCAGGCGCGTACATCTGTGAGCACCTCGGGCAGGACCGCTCGCACCTCCAGCACGGTCATGCCTGCCTTGATGCGTGGGTCGTAGAGCAGATTGAGGATGTACTGATCGTAGACGTCGAAATAGCCCATCGACACATTGTCGTTGAACATCGTCCACGGCACGCTTGATGTGTCGTTGATGGGCCCGAGCGATTGCAGCACCTCCTCATAGGCGCAGTCGAGGAAGGTGAAGTCGCTGGTGTCGACGGTGAGGATGACGTCGGAATGCTCGATCTCGAATTGCTCGTTCTTGCGGAAACCGGACAGGCATTGCGGATCGAGCGAGGTGCGGATCTCGCGCGCCTTCTCCGCGCCGTAGAAGCTCGCGATGGTGCGGTAGAGGTCGCGGTCGCGCACCAGCTTCACCCGCACATTCGCGGCCTCGCTGGTGTCGGTCATGGCGATGTCGAGATGCTGTACGCGGTTGCCGATGTCGGCGACGACCTTGGCCAGCTGCGCCTTGCGGTCGGCGCGGTCGGTCTCGGCGAACACGCGCACCGGGGCGTCGAACTTGCGGATGCGATCGACGCGGCCGGCGAGGTGGTATTCGGCGCCGAAGGCGGTCTTGAAGAAGCCGTCGACGATCTCGGCGTCGGTAAAGCTCTTCTGTTCGGTGCGCTGGCGTGAGGCGATCGCGGGCAATTCGCCGGCGGTCGCCATGGTTACGATGTCAGGCACAGCCGCGAGCGCCGCAAACGCCAGCAGGGCGAAGCGAAGGGCAGCCGAGGGCGGGTTGACAGCACGCATCGTCACGGAACGCTGCCGTATTCGCCGGCAACGCACAAGTCCGCAAATGCACGCGGCCGGAGGGTTCCGGCCGCGATTGCCGGCAGGTCAGTTGTTGAGCACCACCACGGTGGTGCCAACCCCGACACGGCCGTAGAGGTCGGTGACGTCGTCATTGGTCATGCGGAAGCAGCCCGAGGACACCGCCTGGCCGATCGTCTCCGGCTCGTTGGAGCCGTGGATGCGGTAGAGCGTCGATCCCAGATACATCGCGCGGGCGCCGAGCGGGTTCTCGATGCCGCCCTTCATGTGACGCGGCAAATCGTGCCGGCGCGCCAGCATCTGCGATGGCGGGGTCCAATCCGGCCATTCCTTCTTGGCGGTGATCTTGTGCACCCCGCCCCAGCGGAAGCCGTCGCGGCCGACGCCGATGCCGTAGCGCAGCGCCTGGCCGTTCTGGAGCACCAGATAGAGCCGGCGCTCGGCCGTGTTCACCACGATCGTGCCCGGGGCGTAATTGCCGTTATACATGACGGTGCTGCGGGGGATCGGGCTCGCGCCGCCGCCGAGAAAGCTACCGGAGCTGGTGCCAGTAAAGTCGACCATGCCAGCCGCGGAAGCGTCGACCGCGCCAGCCAGCAAGAGCGCCATTGCAGTGATCGGCGCGGCAAAAAACCGGGTCATCGTTTCCCCCAAGAAAAAAATCGATTCAACGAGAACCACAGGCCATATTTGCGCGCATTCTGCAAGCCACGGGGCCGTGAGGCAGGCCTTCGCCGGCGGATGGCGTTACCAAATCGGCAACCATGTCAATTTGTCGAAAAAAGCATTAGCCAAACTGGCGGGTTGTCCTGCGGGGCTGGGCCGCGCTGCCGGCTATTGCTTTGACGGAGGCGGCGAACAATGATTGATCGAACGGATCAACAGAAACGGCCGGTTGCGGGAGCGGACAGAATGAACGGTGCGGAAAGCCTGGTACGGACGATGGTCAAGGGCGGGGTGGACATCTGCTTCTCCAACCCAGGCACCTCCGAGATGCATTTTGTCGCGGCGCTCGACCGCGTGCCGGGCATGCGCTGCGTGCTCGGCCTGTTCGAAGGCGTGGTGACGGGCGCTGCCGACGGCTATTACCGCATGAAGGGCCTGCCTGCCTCGACGCTGCTGCATCTCGGCCCCGGCCTCGCCAATGGTCTTGCCAATTTGCACAACGCCAAGAAGGCCAATTCCGGCATCGTCAACATCGTCGGCCAGCACGCCGTCTACCACATCGATTACAACGCGCCGTTGACCTCCGACATCGAGGGCCTGGCCCGGCCGATGTCCTCCTGGGTCCGGACCTCGCCGAATTCCAAATCGGTCGCCGCTGACGGCGCCGCCGCGATCGCCGCCGCCAAAAGCGCGCCGCCGCAGATCGCGACCCTGATCCTGCCCGCCGACACCGCCTGGAACGAGGCCGACGGCGTCGCCGAGGTGCCGGCCGAACAGCAGCGCGCCAGCTATTCGCCGCAGGCGGTCGAGCAGGCCGCGAAGATCCTGCACGGCGACGGCGAGGGCACGCTGCTGCTGATGACCGGCAGCGCGCTGAGCGAGCATGGCCTGGCGCTGGCCGAGCGCATTGCCGGCAAGACCGGCTGCACCGTGATGGGCCCGACCTTCCGCCCGAAGATGGCGCGTGGCCGCGGCCGCTACTCGATCGACCGCATCCATTACGTGATCGAGAACGCGCTGCCGATGCTGGCCAAGTTCCGTCACATCGTGCTGGTCGAGTCCGACGATCCCGTGGCGTTCTTCGCCTATCCGAACAAGCCGAGCATGCTCAAGCCCGAGGGCTGCGAGGTCCATCGCATGACCTCCTGGGGCGAGAATTCGGTCGCGGCGCTCGAAGCGCTCGCCGGCGCGGTGAAGGCCAGCACCAGGGACGTCAAGCCGCACGCCGCGGCTGAACTGCTCAAGCCGACCGGCGCGCTCACCTTCGCCTCGATCGCGCAGGCGATCGCCTGTGCCATCCCCGAGAACGCGATCATGGTCGACGAGTCCCTCACCACCGGCCGCGGCTTCTTCCCGCCGACTTCAGCCGCCGCGCCGCACGACTGGCTGCAGAACATGGGCGGCTCGATCGGCTTTTCGACCCCGCTGTCGATCGGCGCCGCGATCGCCTGCCCGGACCGCAAGGTCATCACCATGGTCGGCGACGGCAGTGCGATGTACACGATCCAGTCGCTGTGGACCCAGGCCCGCGAAAACCTGAACATCGTCACGATCGTGTTCGCCAACCGCATCTACCAGATTCTGCGCGGCGAGTTCGACAATGTCGGCGCCGGCGAGCCCGGCCAGCGCGCCAACGACATGCTCAGGCTCGATCGTCCGACGCTCGATTTCGTGGCTTTGGCTAAAGGCATGGGCGTCCCGGGTCGCGCCGTCACCAATGCCGACGAGTTCAACAAGGCGCTGGCCGAAGCCGTCGCCGAACCCGGACCGCGGCTGATCGAAGTCGTGATGTAAGGCGCACGCAAACGGAGCGCCAAGGGCCCGGAGGCACGATGCAGACCGAGCTGAACAAGGTGATCGCGGCGCTCAGGGACTTCTACGTCCACGAAAAATTCCTGTTCGAGAAGGATGTCGGCGAACGTGCCATCACGCACCGCTTCGCCGTCCATCTCGAGCGGCAGTTTTCCGGCTGGTCGGTCGATTGCAATTACGACCGGCTCGGCGAGCGCACGCTGCACCTGCCGCACGGCACGATCATCTCGACCGACGATCATCTCGGCAAATCGATCTATCCTGATGTCGTCGTGCACCAGCGCGAGATCCCGAACAACCTGCTCACCCTCGAGATCCGCAAGGCGAGCAATCACACGCCGCTGGAGCACGACCAGCACAAGCTGAAGGCGCTGACCGATCCGCATGTCTGGTTCGCCTATTGGATCGGCGTGCTGCTGGTGCTGGACCGGGACAAGGTGACGACGTCGGAAGTCTATGTCAGCGGCGCGCTCGATCAGGCGCAATCGCTGTGGTTCGCGACGCGGCTCGCGGAGAGCGGTCTCGAAGCCGTGCGTTTGTCTGGAGACCATGAAAAAAGGCCGCCCGCATGACGCGGACGGCCTCGCAACATCATCAGTCACAAGTTCAATGCAGCGGAGCACCGCCACCCAGCGCGTAGGTCACGAGGTCCTTCAGCGCGAAGTTGGAGCCGGTCACCGGCGCCCAGTTCGGATCGAGCGACAGCACGGAGGAGGCGTCGCCGAACATCATGCCGAGGAAGACTTCGGCGACGATGCGTCCGCCGACCGGGCCGAGCTGCGGCGTCTTGATGCCGGTCGCAGGCGCGCCGGTGGCGGGAACCGTGACCATGGTCGGGAACTGGCGCGCTTCCGCCAGGATGTAGGTCCAGAGCGGACAGTTGCCCTTGAATGCGCCATTGGCAATCGAGGCGATCGGAACTTGCGGGTCGCCTGACGGATCTGGGTTGTCGACGGCGCGGCCGATGATGATCTGCTCGTCGGTCAGCGGCGTCTGGTGCATCGCCCTCGCGACCGCCTGGCCCGAAGGCAGGCCAAGCCGCCAGCCGCGTTCGAGATTGCGCAGCGCCAGCGATGCCGGGTTGGAAGCGACCTCCGGCGGCAGCTTGCGCAGCGGATCGACCAGCGACGTGTCGATGCGATAGGCGAACTGGAGCCGCCGCTTGTTGTCGGCATTGGTGCTGTCGTCCTCGACGCCATAGGCGCGCGTGTCGACGTCGATGAAACGCCCCCAGTCGATGGCGCGTCCCGGCCCCATGGAGCGGAAGCCGGTCAGCGCGTTGTTGTCGGGGTTGTTGGGGTCGGGGAAGATCTGCAGCAGCATGTTGTCGGCGTCGTTGAGCCGGTAGCCGGGCCGGATCATGGAATGCCCGAGCCGGTAAGCCGCAACGGAAAACTCGACCGGCATGTAGGGGAAAGTCTTCCAGTGATAGTAAGCGAGCTTGCTGTGGTCGTAGCGACCGCCGCTCTTGAGATCGTTCAGCACGCCGGCATTGACGATCCGCGGCAGGAAATCGTTGAGCACGACATATTGGTAGTGGAAGCGGACACGCTGTTGCACGTCCTGGAAGGACAGGCTGTCGTTGTCGTCGACCATGCGGTTGTGGAAGCGCAGCATCAGTCCCTGGAACTGCGAGACGATGCTGTTCTCGTCGTTGCGGGGGTCGCCGATCAGTGCGCGTCCCCTAAAGCGCGGCAGGTCGAAGGCGCTTGGCACGCCGGTGCCGGTGAGGGGATCGCCGAGAAGAAACTTGCCGCTGTTGTCGTACATGTAGGGCTGGTCGTTCGGACCGCGTCCGTAGAGATTGTCCAGATCGAACGACGGCGTACGGAAATCGATCAGCCCGTCCGGATCCTGTTGCTTGGTCAGCGAGCTCACCGGATCGAAGGTGATGTCGTGGTCGATGAACTGGCCGAAATAGGTGTAGAGCGCGGGGATTCCGCTCTCTTCGGCATCGGGGCCGTTCTTGGGCGGATCGAAATCGCCGACCATGTTGTCGGCAAGTGCCGCGAGGTTGGCGATGTTGTCGGCCTCGTTCGGGCCGAATGTCGCCGGTGTCAGCGTGCGGAACATGCGGCCGAAGCGGCCTTGTGACAGCGGCGAACGGGTGGCGTTGAGACCGCGCGGTGGTGTGGCGTGACGACTGCTCATAAATAACCTCCTTGAAAAGTTACGACGGCAAGCAACTAAAGCTAAGGTTGTTCGTCATAAAATATGCAGGTGAGGCTAGATCGCGGATTCTTGCCTCGCAATGCGCCGCTTCACACATTGGGCGGCATCGATGCGGTTCCAGTTGTGAGCGCTGCGAGCAACCTGCGGATGCGCTTTGCGAATTCTTCCTGCATGGACGCCGAATAACATTCTCGTCATCGACATCAGCGACATCGAGGCAACGTCAGCGTCGCCGACCTATCAAATTTCGCACTCGCGCAAAAATTGTATTTGTTGTCGTATGCCGCCTCGTCGAGCGTCGCTGGTCCCTGACATTCCCGACACATTGTCGCGCGCGGCTTGGTCTCGAGGCGTGCGCTGCGTTCGGCATGCGCGTATGATGCAGCAAGCCGTCATGGCCAAGCCGACTTGGGCAAACCGGCTTGGCCAAACCATGGTGGGCATGTGATCTCGGCCACAGTTTGCAGCCGTGCTCCGGCCTATCCTCGGTCGTCTTGCAGGCGTCGACCTCATGGGGGGGCGCTTCCGTTATTGGGGATCAATCATATTGGAGGTTCTGATGCATAAATCATATTTGCTGGCCGCGGCTGCGACACTGGCCCTCATCTCGCAAACACCGATCGCACTGGCGCAAACCACCCCGCCTGCCACGACCGCTGCACCGGCTGCACCGGCTGCACCCGCCGCGCCGACGGCCACGACGCCGACAAATGCGACGCCGCCGGGCACGACCGCGGACACGGCGAGCCCGTCGACCACGTCGAAGAAAAGCGCCGAAAAGAAGCCGGCGAAGAAGACGACGCCGAAGGCCATGAACCAGCAGGAGATGCAGCATTCGATGGATACCGGGACCGTGCCCGAGCGCTATCGCAACTCCGTGCCCAAGGAATATCAGCAATACGTTCCGTTCGAGAAGCAGTGATCGATCGTCTCACCGGCGCGGCGCGCTGGTCGCGTTGCGCCGCGGCGGAGCGCGAGCCATGCAGGAGTGGTGGTTCGATCTGTCGTGCGCCCCTTGTGGTGGTCACCGTTACCGGTGTTAGAGTAGGCCCAGCCCGGGGGGAGCTGACATGAGTGAAGACGCAAAAGATGCCGGCCTTGTGGCCATGATCAGCAGCATCCTGGGAGGCAACAAGCGCGCAGAGGCCGCCAGCCCGCCGCCGCTTGCTGACTTCATGCCGGCCGCGCGAACGGGCGACCCGGTCGCAGTGGTGGCTGAGATCCCGGAAGCGGAGTCGCCGAAGCTTCAGGATGTCCCCGTCGAAGCGGCACCAGCTGCTGCGAAGCCGGCCGTCACTTCCGCTCAATCCCTGACCCCGGATGGCAAGCAACTTCTCAAGGCGGAAGCGATTGCCGAGCTCGTGCTCGACGAGCTGCGCAAGATCGAGGGCTTTCCGGCGTCCGGCGTCTCGATCACGGTCTATGGTTACAGGCACTGGAACGCGATGATCACCTTCGCGCCGTTCTCGACCAATTTCCAGAACGCGACCCGGTTCCGCCAGGCGCTTCCCGACCTCGTCTTCAAGCTGCGACGTTTCGTCGAACTTGAGATATAGTGGAGGGTGATCGTCGGCGGAATGGCGCGGCGATCACTCCAAAACTGTTCGACAGGATTTCGAATTGAGCGTCGCCTTTACCAAAGAAGAAAGTGCCGAGACCGCCTCCGAGACGTTGTTGCCGGATCGTTCGATCTCGCCGCATCCGAACCTCGTGACGGAGACGGGCCTGCAGGCCTTGCAGACGCAGCTCAAGGACGCGCGCGAAGCCTATGAGGCCGCGCAAGCCATCGACGACGTCAACGAGAAGCGCCGGCAGTCGGCCGTGCCCTTGCGAGACGTGCGCTATCTGACCGAGCGCCTGCGCACGGCGCAGCTCGTTGCCAATCCAGCGTCATCAGACGTGGTCGCCTTCGGCAGCACCGTGACCTTCAGCCGCGCTGACGGCCGCGTGCAGACCTATCGTATCGTCGGCGAGGACGAAGCCGATCCGAAGCAAGGCTCGATCTCGTTCGTGGCTCCGGTGGCGAAGTCGCTGATGGGGAAGGCGGTGGGTGATGTCGTGGGCGCCGGCGCGCAGGAGATCGAGATCCTTGCGATCGCGTAGGGCTTACTCAGCCCCCCGAGGGGTGCGGGGCCGGCCCGCCCCGCGCTTCGAGAAGACGCCGCCAGTTTGACGGCGGAACGCCGCTCCAGCGCTCGAAGGCCCGGCTGAAATGAGAGGGATCGTCATAGCCCAGCAAGGCCGCGATCTCGCCGATCGATCGATCCGCCTGGCACAGCAGTTTCACTGCCCGTCGCTGCAACGCGCTTCGCAGCAGGTCGCTATAGCTTAGTCCGACGGCGCCGAGCCGGCGCTGTAGCGTTCGTCTCGCAAGCCCTGATCGAGACCCAATGCGCGCGAGGGTTGGACGACGATCGAGCAGCTCCAGGTCGATCAGCACGGAAACATGCCCAGGCAGGTCTTCCGGACCAGGAAGGTCGAACACGCGTCCAAGTTCGCTCGCGGCCAGCCCGTCGTCTTGTCCGAGATGTGGATTGATTGATGTCAGTAGCCGCCGATCGAACACGATCGCACTGGCGGCTTCGCCGATCGCCGTATCGGTGCACATCAACTCGCCGGTCTGGCATCGCAACCGGCCCGGAAGGCCACCAAGGACGATTCTGTCAGGCAGCCAGCAAGCGCCGGCAAAATGCCTGACGACGGCGATCATGTACCAGATCGCGAGCATGTCGTTCTGCAGGCGCCCGTCGCGCGCCGGATCGGAGACTTCATACGACCAGTGAATCTCGCTGCCGTATCTGCGGACCACGAGGTGGGTGGCGTTTTGCAGCATGTGCGGCAGGCTGGTTCCAGCGCGCTGGATGGCCTCGAGCAAAGTCGATGCCTGCGCCACCCATCGACCGAAAACGCCGAGGCCTGTCATTGACGTCTGGCGACCGAGGCGCGCCGCGAAGACCTCGTCGTGCAATTCCCGCGAGGTCACCATTAACAGCCGGAAATGATCGCGCAGTGGCAGCAGCGTATCGGGCGAATCCAGCAAGACGAGCGGAAGATCGGCGCGGCGAAACACCCGCTCGATCGATCCTCCCGCCGCGGTCACGACCTCCGCGATCGGACCAAGCGTGCTCGCGCGTGTGTAGCCGGTCTGCTGCATCTGCCCTCATGCGCCAAATCGACAGTCATCTCGGCGCGCCATGGCGGGCCGAATTCAGCGTGAGAGCATAGCATTCGAGTGCCGATGGACTACGGCGATGCGCCCGAATCGCGTCGAGGCAGGGAGGACTACATGTGCTTTGCTTGTCTGGGTTTCTCGTCGTCACCAGGGAAAATTTCCCGGCGCGATGTCATGTTGCGTGCCTCGGCACTCGGTGTTTCGCTTCCCTTTGCGAGCGCGGCGCTACGGACTGCGCGAGCGGCGAACCTGAGCGATCAAGTTGATGTCGTGAGCGGCATCAAGGACCTTCTTGCGAAGGCGCGTTCGCCGGAGCTGGTCGCCAGCAAGGCGTTCGAGATCAACGGCGGCGATCTGCCGTGGACCGATCTCGGACTCGAGGCGGCGCGCGGCCAGCAGGTGACGTTCCTCCTCGGCGGTCGCATGTGGCTATCACGCGAGCACGATCTCTGGTTCGGTCCGGGTCTGGTCTTCCACGTCCGCACGCGCGGGCTGCGGCCGATGTACAATCCGATGCTGGATACGGGGACCATGACGGCCTCTCACGACGGCCCCATCGAGGTCGCGCGTTCGGCCGCTGAATGGACCGACCAGGACGGCACGCTGGGGACGCCGGAAGAGATCTACAAGAAGGCGGATGTGCGGATCACCGGCGTGGCCCTGATGTGGCGCGGCGATGCGGCGGTCGGCCTCAAGAGCCTGCTGGCCCATGGCGATGCCGGCGGTCTGCTCAAGTCCGAGCTCGCGCGTCTCGAGCGTGGGGCTAAGCTGCCGGCCGGGTGGTCGAACCTGCTCGGCTTTGGCGGTGGCCAGGAGGTCTTCAATCAGGGCGCCGAGGGCGAGATCGTCTGCGACACCACGGGCCATGTCAGCATCATCGAGCGGCCGCTGCCGCTTCCGCTCGCCTCCGGTCCGCGCCTCGCATGGCGCTGGAAGATCGATCAATTGCCGTCTGTCGTCGCGGAGGACCAGGCGGCGACCCACGATTATCTTTCGATCGGCGTGAAGTTCGAAGACGGGCAGGATCTGACCTACATCTGGAGCGAACATCTGCCCCAGGGCAAAGTCTTCCGCTGTCCGTTGCCCGCCTGGACCGCGATCGAGACGCACATGATCATCCGCTCCGGCAAGGCGGATCTCGGAACCTGGCAAGCCGAGGCGCGCGACATCGCGGCGGACTACGCCGCCCATATCGGCGGATCGGCGAAAGCGATCTCGAAGATCTGGCTGCTGGCCGTGGCACCGTTTCAGCGCCGCCACGGCGCGTGCCGCTATGCGGATATCACGGTCACGTCAGGTGACGGCGTCGTGCACAAAGTCTAGCGCGGGTGGACTACGTCCCGTGCTGCGCGCACCGAATGGTGCCCTGTCAGGGCCGCCTGGAAACGGCAGTCGCGCTCCAGTGCGCGGTACTGGCGATGTGACATTGTGATCCCTTGTCACAAACGGAAGCTCCGCTTGGCCGATATTTCTCGATCGGACACTTAACTAGGTTACTCGCTGCCAGCTTGGCCTCGTCTGCGGCACTTCCCAAGGGAACGGCTCTTGCGTCTTCCGGCCCAAGAACGTGTCGGGCGCGGGGCAGCGTTTCAGAATTTCGGCCGCTTTCTTGACGAATTCACGCAGAATCTCGAGGTTCAGGGCGTCCTGTTGGGAGGGACGGCAATGATGATCGAGCCAGGACAGTCACGTTTTAGTGCCGGACCGCGATCCTGACGACGCAACAACTCCGGCTCAAAGGCTGGATGGAACTAAAGTTCACGCGCGAACTTAGCTCGCATCGCAATGGTGCGGTTGGAGGCTGGATTTTGAAGAATCCAATGTTGCCGATCCTGGTTGTCGAAGACGACGAATTCATCACGGAGATGGTCTCTGACGCACTGGCCGAGGGTGGTTTCCAATCAGAGGTCGTGTCATCTGGCGAAAAGGCGGTTGTCCTCCTGGAAGACAAGCACTCTGAATTTCGCGCCCTCCTGACCGACATCAATTTGCAAGGCAAGCTCGCCGGATGGGACGTTGCCAAACGGGCAAGAGAACTCAATCCGAATATTCCGATCGTGTACATGACCGGCGCTGCTGCCGACGAATGGCCATCGCACGGCGTGCCAAGCAGCGTGCTGTTGCAAAAGCCATTCGCGCCAGCGCAGATCGTAACTGCAATCTCGCAGCTGCTGAATCAAACTCCGCCCCTGCACGAAGAGTGACCTCCGTCCGGGATCGCCGCCTTGACCAGCGGTCGCTTGATCAGTCACGAATGCGATGGGATGATCGTTCGCTTCTCGGTGCAGGACAGCGCCAGGGAGATCCGTTGCGCGATCTCGACCTCGGCGATGGATTACCTCGAGCCCGGCCCGCAAGTCAGGCCCGAGCAGCGGGAAGCACAGCTCGCCCGCCTGCGGGGTCGCATCGAAGCGCGTGCGGCGAGCAAGTACCGCGCAACGGAGTTCGAAGGCGCGCCGCCGGGGATCGTGCTGCGCGGCATCGATTTCAGGCCGTAGGAGCTTTGACTTCCGGCAGAGGAGGTTTGCGCTCAAAGGGCTTCTTTTTCGGCGGCGCGGGCAACAATCCTTCGCGGATCGCCTGCTTGCGCGCAAGCTTGCGCGCGCGGCGAATGGCTTCGGATTTCTCACGAGCCTTTCTCTCCGACGGCTTTTCGTAGGAGCGCCGCTGCTTCATCTCCCGGAAGACGCCTTCGCGCTGCATCTTCTTCTTGAGGACACGAAGCGCCTGCTCGACGTTGTTGTCCCTGACGACGACCTGCATTGATGTTCCTCGCTCGAGGCTGCAAATGCCACACGTCCTGCAAGCAGCCAATTGCGCAGGAGCTTCATTGCGATTTTTCAGGATAGCAGCCGCGACTTAAGTCGCCAGCTCCGGAACCGGGCGATCCGCTTTCACGCGCGATGCAACCTAGTCGGTCACGTGACCACTCTCGTGCGGACAAGTCAATCGATAAGGCCTGCCGGCATCCCGGCACTTCAGGCAGGACGACTGGCCGAAAACAAATCGGCTGCCGCCCTTGTAAAAGAACGAGCGAGGTGTACATTGAGCTTGTTCGATCAGCCGCTGTGCCTTGTTGAATGCGCCCGCGGGCTCCTTTTCCAAAGACATCGACGAAATTGAAAGTGTCCGCGCAGTCATTGTGCGGCATTTACGCGCTGCTGCGCTTTGGAGAAGAGAATGATGACAGGTACTGTGAAGTGGTTCAACGGCCAAAAGGGCTTTGGATTCATTCAGCCGAACGACGGCAGCACTGATGTGTTCGTTCACATCAGCGCCGTCGAACGCGCCGGTCTTTCGGGTCTTGCAGAAGGCCAAAAGGTCAATTTCGAGACCAAGACCGACAAGATGCGAGGCAAGGTCAGCGCCGAGAATCTCTCGCTGGCTTGATATCGTGCTGCCGTTTCACGGATGTACTGAAACGGTCGCTTGGCCCGCTCGATCCCAGGATTGAGCGGGTTTCGTCGCGTGCAAAACGGAGTGAAGCATGAGCGCCAGGAAAGCGGCCGAGCTGTCACCCGAGGGCATAGCGCGTTCCGATCGTAAGCGGCTCGCCGCTGAAGAGGGCGTGCGCGCACTGGCGGACGTCGAAAGACAGGCCATCGAAGTGCGCAAGAACATGGCGCGGCTACGAGAGATCCGCGAGGCCAGAGAACGCGAAAAGGAAGAGGCTGACGTAGCCCGTCAAGCCGCACCGCCCGCGGTCAAGAAGCGTTCAAAAAAAGCGGCACGATAGTCCTCTTCAGCGTCGTCGCGGTCATTCGAAGTGCCGATCCCCATTCCGGAGAATGCAGCTCGTGCGCAGAGTCAAACCGGAAGACGGCACCATCATTTTCTTCGTCGCGTTCGGCGCTGACAGGCAGATGTGCCGGCTTGCGACCACCTTCAACACACAGAAACAGGCGTTCAGCTATCTTCAGAAGCATCGAACGAAGTTCGAGCATCTGGCGCGCACGCGCCTTGCTTCAGGGGATCTCGAAGACGGCATCGTCGTGCTTTCGATGCTTTGACCTGGTCGAACAGCGATTCCGCCAAATTTCATTGGAAGTTCAATTGATCTGGCGACCTCTCAAGCGAACGAACGTCGCTTTCAGGACGGGGCCGCCCGCATCCCGAACTTCGATGGCCAAATCCTCGCTGCTGGAGAACGGTTCGAGCTGTTTGGTAACATCGGCTAGAGAGAGCGCCGCTTCGATCTCCGCGGCTCGTTGACTGGACAAATCCATGCCTTCTTCGTCTATCGCGAGCAACTCACCGTCGCGTATGTCGAAGTAGAATCGTGACACCTACCGCGTCCTGTCGGGCTGGCTTTTCTGCCGGGCATCCCGCGCCAGGCGTTCGGCTTTCAACCGTTCCCTGTTGGTATGGAAAGCCTGTTGCGCTTTCTCGTAATCGGTCGCGACTTTCTCCGGGGCCTGCTTGAAGTAATTGTCTGCCGCCTTGGCGGCAGGCGATCGAAATTGCTGTTTCATCGCTCATCCTCTTTGTTTCCAGTGATTCCAAGTCCTCCCGTGTTGGGGACGTCCTGATTGGTCGGCTCAGCCCCGGACCGACTTGCCGCGTCGGGGCCGATCAAGTCGCACACGACCAAACTCTTCGGGGCCGTCGAGCAAATCCCGCTTGCGGATCGCCCGATCATCCGCCGTCGTCGCGGCATCGCTCATGCCATCGATCGTATCGCCGGCCATTTTCCTGGCGCGGCTCTTTTGCCGGTCATAGTGAGTGTCTGCTGCGAGGCCCAGCTCCACGAGGCGGCTTATCGCTTCGCTCAAGCTCGACAAGTCGTTCTGACGAGCCATCCACGCCACGATGGCCTTCGACAGCGATTGCGAGGGGCGAAAGCAATCAGTGTCAGCAGAATGGCCGCCGTTTTTCGGTTTTTTCATCGCGCCCAACAACTGCAGGATATGGCCTGACCCGGCGCTTGGCACCGGTCACAAGGTCAACCGCCGATCTCCCGATGTGTTCCTCGGAAAAGCCTGGGGCCACACGAGGGACTGCCATAGTTGCTATTGACGCCTTTTGTCGCGGGCTCGGCTGCGCCGCAGATCGAGATTTGCCGATCGCCCGGAGCTGATATAGACGGCCCCTGCTGTGTCCGCGAAACAAGGCGCGATGGTTGGATGAGACGATTCTTGTCGGGAGCGTTGCCGTTCTACGCATTGACGGGACTGGCGATGTGCATGTACCTCGTCCTGTACAGGACTGACATCTTCGACCTGAACAGCATCGTCCAGGAAGCGACCGGTTCAGCGTGGTTTCCGGTCTTCATGTTCGTCTGCGTGCTCCTCGAGTCGGTCTTCCCGTATTTTGGATATTTCCCCGGCACTGCTCTCATCCTGATGTTTGTGGCGCTCAATCCGAAGCCTGCGGATGTCTCGGTTTTCATCGTGGCGTGGCTTGCCATCATCGTCGGCGCCGTTGTGAGCTACGCGCAGGCTCGCTTCTTCAGACCGTTCCTGCAGCGGGTCGCCTCGTCAGCGGCGCTGGACCGCTGTGAGTCTCTCTTCGACGCCTACGGTCCCTACGTACGCATCGCCCTGTTCGTTCATCCCAACGCGAGCGCGATGTATTTCACCGCGCTCGGACTGCTCGGCCGAAACCTGGTGCGAGAGCTCGCTTATCTCTGCGTGGGTGCAGCGGCCGCCGTGGGCATTCTGTTCGTCATCGTGGTCAGGCTCGTGTCATCAGTCGGCGCCACCGACGACGGAGAGTTGCAGGTGCTGCTGGCGGCCGCGCTGGTCGCCATCGGGACTCTGGTCGGGCTGTATGCGGCCTGGAGGCCGGCGCGGGTCGCGTGAAGCTTGCTCCGTCATTGCGATGACGACGAGCGAGCGCGCATCCGCCGCTGTCAGCCCCTTTTCCGACGATGCCATCATGCTCCTGTTTTGCCCGACGGAGCAAGAAATTTTCGGAAAATTCGTAACCCATTGATCCGACTGACGTCGGCTACTGTGCATGGGGTTGTTTTGGGGGGGTGACGGAGCGGAGGCAAGACGCCCCAGTCCGTCTACGCTCTTCGAGCTACGCCGGACACGCCTCGCCATCATTGGGTATGGCTGCGCCACGCGAAGCCTTTTGGCGAAGCGTGGTGGGCGCACAAGGGATCGAACCTTGGACCTCTCCCGTGTGAAGGGAACGCTCTCCCGCTGAGCTATGCGCCCGGGACCATCATGCAGACGGCCGGACCTTGTTGGCCGGCCGGCGCATCGGAGCCCGCGATTTAGAAGTGCGGGCCCAAAGTGTCAAGTTTTCAGGCGTCTTTCAGGCGTCTTGGGGGCTGAAAACCTTCGCTCATCCGCGCAATTCGGCGGCGAGGCCGGATTTTGGGCTGATTACGCGCCCTGCTGGCGGGCACGCGAGGCGTGGGCCTGCAGCGCGCGGATGCGCTCGGCGAGCGTTCCGCCGCCTTCGGGCAGGGCGGCCGCAACAGCGCCATTGGCGGCGGTGCCATTGGCCGGACGCGGGGCCGGCTTCGGCGGCTGGCCGGCTTCGGCCGCCAGCAACGCCTCGATCGGCGAGTTCGGGCCCTCGAGCTGCATCGCGAGCTTGGCGACCTCGGCGGCGATGTCGTTGATGCGCTCGCGCAGCAGCGCGTTCTCCATGCGCTCGGTCGCCCAGGAGCTCTCGGCCTGCTGCTGGATCGCGTTGATGTCGCGCTGAAGCTTTGCGCGCTCGTCGCGTGCCGTGCCGAGCTGCTCTTCCAGCGTGGCCTTTTCGGCGCGCATGGTTTCGAAGGCGGCCGAGGACTTGCCGCCGCTCAGCGCGGCGATCTCGACGCGCAAATCCTTGATGATACGCTCGGAGCCTTCGTTGCTCTGGCGCAGCTGGTTGTTCTCGTACTCGCGCTCGGCCAGCAGCTTGCCCTGCGTGGCGAGGCGGCCTTCGAGATCGGCGACGCGGCCCGACAGCATCTCGGCTTCCTTCACCTGTACGATCAGCTGTCGATCGAGGTCGGTGACGCGCTGGCTCAGATTCTCGACGCGGCCGCGCGCATCGCCGAGCTCGCGCGAGGCGGTCTCGGATTCGGTGCGCTCCTGCGTCAGCCGCGCCTGCGTTGCCGCAAATTCCTTCTCGGCATCGCCGACGCGGTTCTTGAGTTCTTCGATCTGCGCGCGCACCGCGACCAGCTCGACCTGGCGGCTCTCCGCCATCATCGAACGGTCCGTCAGTTCGGAGTTGATCTTGGCGAGTTCGCCCTGCTTGTCGCTCAGCGCGATCTCGGCCTCGCGCAGGGATGCGGTCTTGGCGCTGAATTCCTCTTCGGTGGCGCGGAGCTGTTCCTTCACCGCCTTCTCGCGCGCCTCGAGCGCGAAGATCGTGGCGTTCTTCTCGCCAAGCTCGATCTTCATGCGGTTGATGGCGTCGCTCTTCTTGCCGAGCTCGGCGAGCTGGCTCGTGGTCTTGTTCTTGAGCTGGTCGACGCTCATCTCCAGCCGGCGCGCCGACATCGCGAACTCGGCGCGGAGCTGGTCCTTGTCGGCCTGGATCTCCGCCATCGACAGCGGCGTGGCGGCCTCGAGCCGGCGCGTGGTCAGGCGCACCGCGCGGTTATGCACCAGCGGCACGATGGCGAGCCCGCACAGCATCGACAGCAGGAAACCGATCGCCAGGTACATGATCGGTTCGACCATGGGTCAGAGCTCCAGAGCTAAGGAAAAATTTACCAAAGACAATGCATGGCGGGCCGGCAAAAAGCCAGCCCCGCCCTGTTGTTAACGTGAATCCGGAACTTGACCGGGGAAGGAGCGCTAGAATGGGTTCCAGGTCGCCCGCGGCGTGTACTTCAGATAGCCGATATTGGCACCGAGACGTAAGCCCAGGCCGGAGCGGATCGGCACCAGCACGATGTTGTTGGACGTGAGCGCCGTCATGCCGAAGCCGCCGATGATATAGGCCGAGCCGTCGATGCCGGCGAAGCGCTGATAGATCGCATTGGTGGCGGGCAGGTTGTAGACCAGCGTCATGGTGCGCGCGCCGTCGCCGCCCCAGTCGAAGCCGAGCGACGGTCCCTGCCAGTAGACGCGCAGGTCGCCGGCGTTCTTGGTGTAGAGCGTGCCTTCGCCATAGCGCAGGCCCGCGACGAAGGCGCCGGAACCTTCCTCGCCGAGGATATAGCCGTTCGGCAGGCCCCATTGGCTGACCGCCTTCTCGATGATCGAGGCGAGGCCGCGCGAGACATTGCCGAAGAAGCGGTGACCGGCGGTGACGAGCTCGTCCGGCCCATAGGTGCTGGGTGACGGGGTCCGCTGCGGCGGCGGCAGGTCCGGCGGCGGCGCGGCCGTCTGGGCGGCGGCCGGCACGGTCCAGCCAGCCAGCGCGATGAGCGCCGCTGCGGCAAGGCGTGATGCGAAAGTCATAAAAGAACCCCTGGTATCGATCCCGGTCCGCTTCCCTTAACCTGATGCTATTAGGCACGGCTCTAGGTTGCGCCGAATGTCCCCTCGACTCGGATGTTATCCGCAGCAACTATGACGGCACAACGGCAGGAAGATAGCCCTTTGCGCCTAGGAATTGCCTTGATCGGCCTGCTAGCGGGCATTTGGCTTGGCCTGTCCTGGTTGCCTGCGCGCGCGGCCACCACCGAGCGGATCGTCGTCAATCGCTTCTCCGGCGTCGCCATCGAAGGCTTCGATCCCGTGGCCTATTTCGTCGATGGCGCGGCCATGCAGGGGACGGCGGAGTTCGAGGCCAATCTCTGGGGCGCGGTCTGGCGCTTCCGCAACGATGGCAACCGGGCGGAATTCCTGGCCCATCCCGAGGTCTACGGCCCGCAGTATGGCGGCTACGACCCGGTCGACATCGCGCGCGGGGTGCTCAACGCGGCCAATCCCCGCTTCTACGTGATCGCGGAGCAGCGGCTCTATCTGTTCAGCCGGGAAGACAATCGCGACGCCTTCGCCGCCAACCCCGACCGCTTCCTGTACGAAGTCGGCAAGCGCTGGCCGGCGCTTCAGGACAAGCTCGGTCAGTAGGGCGTTACCGCCCCGGCATCGCCCCAGGCGATGAAATCAGGGATGATGAAGTTGGTGTCGCCGCGCTCGCCGAACCTGATCTCGCCGCCCTTGCCGTCGGTGACCTTGCCTCCGGCTGCCGTGACGACCGCGCAGCCCGCCCCGACGTCCCACTCGCACGTCGGCCCGAAGCGGGGATAGATATCGGCGCTACCCTCTGCGATCCGGCCGAACTTCACGGCCGAGCCACACATCTTTCTGACGGCGTTGGGCCGGCCGTCGATGAAGGCTTCGCTCGTGGGGTCACCATGCGAGCGGCTCACCGCGGCGATCCAGGGCTCGCCAGCCTTGGGGAGCTTGCGACTGTGAATTGGCTCGGCAGGCCCAATGGTTGCGCCGTCAAACCGCAAGCGCTCGGCGCCGCGGCCGACGATGCCGCGCCAGAGCAGCCCGAGTGCGGGCGCACTCACGATTCCGAGCAGTGGCACGCCTTCAGTTATGAGGGCGAGGTTGACGGTGAATTCGTCGCGCCCGGCGACGAACTCCTTGGTGCCGTCGAGCGGATCGATCAGGAAGAAGCTGCCGCGAAACGGCGGCGAGGCGAGGTGGGTCCGCTCTTCCGACAGCGTCGGCACATCGTTCGCGAGCCTGGCGAGGCCCTCGGCAATGATTCGGTCGGCGGCAAGGTCGGCCTCGGTCACCGGCGAGCCGTCCTGCTTGCCGTCGATCCGCATCGCCCCACGGTTGACTGCGAGGATCGCCTCGCCGGCCTGCACCACCAGCGCGGTCAGGGGCTCCATCAGCCGGTCAGCGGCCTCGCCGTCGATAATCCTCACCTGTATGCCTCATTCATTGGCAAATCTCGTTCATTGGCAAGTCTCGTGTCTCTCGGTTGATTCGCCTGCGTCCCCTTATGGCCGCTTCGAACCTATCGCAAGCTTCCTGCCACGGGCTGGCGAATGATAGAACCCGAAGCAACAGTTTAAGCCATGCGTGATTCGCCGCGTCCGCGCCGTGCAATTCCAGGAACCCCTTATGTCTGACGCTCCGTCACCCGCTACCGCTTCTGCTCCCGATATGCTCGAACTCGCGGCCCTGCTGTGCTCGCGGGTCTGTCATGATCTCATCAGCCCGGTCGGCGCCATCGTCAATGGGCTCGAAGTGCTCGATGACGATCCCAAGCCCGAAGACCGCGAATTCGCGCTCGACCTCATTCGCAAGAGCGCGAAGACCGCCTCCGCACGCCTTCAGTTCTGCCGCCTCGCTTTCGGCGCGGCCGGCTCCTCCGGTGCGCAGATCGACCTCGGCGACGCCCAGACCATGGCGAAGGGCCACATCGAGGACGGCAAGTGTTCGATCACGTGGAATCTGCCGCGGCTGCTGCTGCCGAAGAATCGCGTCAAGCTGCTGCTCAATATGCTGGTCGTGTCTCAGCACACGATCCCGCGCGGCGGCATGTTGACGATTGATCCGATCGGGGAGGGTGAGACGATGAGCTTCCGCATCACCGCGACCGGACACAACGCACGCCTGCCGCAGAACATCTCCGAGCTTCTGAGTGGTGAGCGTGGGCCGGCTGCGGATGCACACGCGATCCAGCCTTATTATACGCGGCTATTGGCGCAGGCCTGCGGGCTCACCGTGACGCTCAAGCACGAGGGCGAGGCGATCATCGTTACCGCTTCGTAAACGCGGGCGTCGCTCCCAGAGGTTAATTGATCCTTCATAAGGCGCTTCGGCTTGTCCGGAGCGCCTTATGTCTTTGTTGGTTCCGTTCTTTTGCTCATACTCAACCATTATTAAACGCTTTGCGGTGAAGCTGGCCCTATTCCGATCTGGCGCATCACACTTCGTGCGCGCCCTCCCTGTATGAAGGCCTGTTTTCATGGATGATCTGTTGCGGGAGTTTCTGACGGAGACCAGCGAGAGCCTGGACACCGTCGACAATCAGCTGGTGAAGTTCGAGCAGGAGCCGAACAACGCCAAGATCCTGGATAACATCTTCCGCCTGGTCCACACCATCAAGGGTACGTGCGGCTTCCTCGGATTGCCCAGGCTTGAAGCGCTGGCGCATGCCGGCGAGACGCTGATGGGCAAATTCCGCGACGGCATGCCGGTGACCGGACCTGCCGTGACGCTGATCCTGTCCTCGATCGACCGCATCAAGGAGATCCTTGCAGGCCTCGAGGCCACCGAAGCCGAGCCCGAGGGCGAGGATCGCGATCTCATCGACAAGCTGGAAGCGATGGTCATGCAGGGCATGGCGGCAATGGCTGCAAGTGCTGCTGCTCCCGCTCCCGTTGCCGTTGCCGAAGCGCCGCCGCTCGTGCCGGAAGCGCCCGTCGCTGCTGCGCCTGCTCCTGCTCCTGCCAAAGAGATGACCACGGGCTCGCTGATCGACCAGACCCTGGAGCGCCCCTTGCGTCCGGGTGAAGTCTCGCTCGACGAGCTCGAGCGCGCCTTCCGCGAGACCGCGATCGAAACGCCCGCGTCCGCGCCTGACGTGAAAGCTGACGCGAAGGCTGAAGAGCCCGCTGCTGAAGCGCCTGCACCCGCTGCGAAGGCGCCCAGGGAGAGGGCCGCCCCGAAGAAGTCGATGGCCGACGAGGTCACCGGTGAGGGCGACCGCATCGCCAACCAGTCGATCCGCGTCAACGTGGATACGCTCGAGCACCTGATGACCATGGTCTCCGAGCTGGTGCTGACCCGCAACCAGCTGCTCGAGATCTCCAGGCGCAACGAGGACACCGAGTTCAAGGTGCCGCTGCAGCGCCTCTCCAACGTCACCG
>Ga0207695_10000557_pt1 | contig 76759 bp, 55 predicted proteins | sample KBSC54metaG_FD_184354 | JGI IMG/M metagenome (GOLD analysis project Ga0207695, IMG submission 184354) | Corn rhizosphere microbial communities from Kellogg Biological Station, Michigan, USA - KBS C5-4 metaG (SPAdes) (version 2) | ecosystem: Host-associated > Plants > Roots > Rhizosphere > Soil...
AGAGTGTTTACTCTATACACCCCTTCACCAGATGCAAACAGAACATAGCCGTACAACTTCACCGACGGATGATCCTCTCTGATCTCTCTTCCACCGGGCCAGTTCAGGCGGTAATGCTCTTCGCCATACTCACCTGTTCGTGTTCTGTTTACGCCGCCGCTGATCTCTGATCGGACAACGGCTCGCTTCTGATATTTACTTCTCTCCGTCCTGCCGCACACAACAACTCTCCCGCGCGGGCGCGATGGCTCAGCCTCACATCCCAGTTCTGAGTGTTTATTTTGGGCGGCTCTTCAACAGGCTGGACGGATCTCGCCGGGTTCGTTTTTCAGCCGTAATTTCGTCATAAATAGCTATCGAGAGTCAGGGCTGAGTTTTCATGCTCCGAGGCCTGGGTACATGTGTTTCCCTACATAGTCTTGATGTTTTATGCAGGTTGTCGGCATCCCTGACCACAAAATCGCCGCTCTGCTATGGGCATGCAACAGCAAAAGCGGTAATTTGCGATCTCAACTAACGCTCAACTTCATCGCTGAATGATCAGTTTCTTGAGCGCTCTCCCCCGGCCGGTTCAGGGCCCAATGCTTCTCTGAATTACTCACCTGGTTGTGCTCTGTTCTCGCTGCCGATCTGAGGATCGGGCTGCGGCTACTAGTTCTTCTGAACCACCTGAAGAATGGTCCGGCCTAGGGTCTTTACCCTATAACTGATGATCCAGAATCAGCTGAAAATTGGTATGCAGGTAAATGTGTAGGGAATCGAGCCCGTGGTCGGAATTCCCGGACATTCCGACTTAGTCTTGATGTTTTGTTTAGGCTCGAACCTAGGCTGATAAAACTGTCACCTTGGTCAGTCTCGCGCTAGGCTACCTTAGCCCCAACTGGACTCGAACGCTGTCGGCGGTGAGACCTGCAGGCCTGCTGCGAGATAGCAAAATGTTGGGGAGCTCAATTACGTGAACCTGCTCGCCATCAAGTTGCGTCAATCCTGTTTCTGCTTTTTCTGGCAGATATTTCTGCGATCTCTTCTTTTGACCTCTTCCCATTAGGGTTCGATCTCGTTCCTTTAAATTGAGCAGTTTACCTCGAGACCCTTACCATTTTTTGATCTCTTCTTTTCTTTGTCATTTAGGTTCGATTAGGGTGCTGAGGCCTAAAAATGAGTGCTTTTGTGCGCTTTCTGAGCCATCAGTGCGCTTTACAATCAATGGGTTACTGTTTTCTGGATTTTTGACACGGAAGAGGTCGCTGGTTCGAATCCAGTCGTGCCTACCATTATTTTCAATAACTTAGATATATATGACTCCTCCTCTTAGGATGCCCTTTTCCACATTCTCTAACGGAGGGAAACCTCGTTTTTGGAGTGCCGTTGAGAGGTGGAGCCGGGGTGCTGGCGTAGGTTGAGCTTCCGTGGGACTCTGAAGAGAATCGGTTTCCACTAAAGGTCGGATCTGGTCCGGTCTCTAATACTGGAGCTCCCGACCTCCCGACTTCCAACATGCATGCACTTAGGTGTGCTTGGCTTCCGTCGGCAGTTTCTTCTCCTTACATCAACGGGAAAAGGACATGCGTCGAAGGGTTTCTGCGTCATGCAAGAGGCGCCTCCCAGATGGGAGGCGCTTATGCTGGTGCAGATGATGGGCCTAGATGGATTGAGTGAGTACGCGATTCAGGCGTTGGACGAAGAGGGTGGGGTCTTTCAGCGGTACGCCCTCGAGGAGGAGAGCCTGGTCGAACAGAAGCCATGCGGCATCTTCAACCTTACTGCTGGCCGGATCAGCAAGCAGCTTTCTGATGATCTCGTGATCGGGATTGATCTCGAGTGTAGGTTGAACCTCGGGAAAGCCTTTCTGGCCCATCGCCTGCATCATCTGGCGCATTCGCGCTGAAGGCTCATCTTCGTCAGAGACGATGACGGAGGGACTGTCGGCGAGTCGCGAGGAGGCGCGCACTTCCTTGACCGTATCGCCCAGTGTAGCTTTTATCTTTTCGAGCAAGGGCTTGAGCTCCTCAGCCTTTTCGGTCGTGGTGTCGTCCTTCAGGTCTTCAGAGGTGGCTGTCTTGTTGACGGCTTTCAGATCTGTGTCGCCATACTTGGCTACGTTTGAGAAAACAATCTCATCGATATCGTCGTCGAGAATCAGGACCTCGATGTCCTTTTTTTTGTAGATCTCAAGCAGTGGAGAGTTGCGAAGCATGGATTCCGAGGCACCGGTGATGTAGTAGAGTCCCTTTTGCGCGGGCCGCATGCGGCCCCTGGCCTCGGCGAGCGAGGTGATCCCTTCGACCTTCGTGGATTTGAAACGAACGAGGTCGAGCAGCGTTTCCCGATTGGCGAAGTCGCCGTATAAACCTTCTTTGAGCGGACGGTTGTATTCGGCGATGAACTGCGCGTATTTCTCGGGATCGCTGGCAGCGATGTTCTTGAGCTCAGAAAGGATCTTCTTGACGCTGGCGGTCTTGATACTGGTGAGCACCTTGTTCTGCTGCAGGATCTCGCGCGAGACATTGAGGGGGAGATCTTCAGAATCGATGACACCGCGGACGAAGCGAAGATATTGCGGAAGCAGATCCTTCGAGTCTTCCATGATGAAGACGCGTTTGACGTAGAGCTTGACGCCGCCTTTGTAGTCGGCCTGATAAAGATCGAGCGGTGCCTTGGCGGGAATGTAGAAGAGCGTGGTGTACTCGAGCGTGCCTTCGGCGCGGGTGTGAAACCAGAAGAGCGGGTCTTCCCAATCGCCAGTGATGGATTTATAGAACTCCTTGTAGTCCTCCTCCTTGAGTTCTGGCTTGGGGCGCTGCCACATCGCGCTGGCGGCGTTGACCTGCTCGGTTGTGCGAGTCTTTATGGATTCCTTCTTCTCGGCGTTCCACTCGCTCTTCTCGTGAGTGAGAAATATGGGGAAGGCGATGTGGTTGGAGTACTTCTTGACGATCTCTGTGAGACGCCAGCCATTGGCGTATTGCGCGCCTTCGTCGTTGAAGTGAATCAGGACCGTGGTTCCGGCGCTCCTGCGCGCTTCAGTGCCCGAGACTTCCTCAATATCGAAGCCGGTTTTGCCGTCGCTGGTCCACTTGTATGTCTTGTCTTCGCCGGCCTTGCGCGAGGTGACTTCGACTTTGTCGGCGACCATGAAGACGGAATAAAAGCCGACGCCGAACTGGCCGATGAGGTTGGAGTCTTTGCGGGCATCTCCGGAAAGCTGGGCAAGGAAGTTCTTGGTGCCCGAACGGGCGATGGTGCCAAGGTGCGAGACAAGGTCTTCCTGACTCATGCCGATGCCGGTGTCAGAGACGGTGAGCGTCTTGTTGGGTTCGTCGAGATCAAGGTCGATGCGGGGCGGCTCGATGCCGTTGCCGACGAGAGCCTTCAACCGTTCGTCAGTCAGAGTGAGATAGCGCAGCTTGTCGAGTGCGTCGGAGGAATTGGAGATGAGCTCGCGGAGGAATATCTCCGGGTGAGAGTAAAGGGAATGGACGATCAGCTGGAGTAGCTGGCTTACTTCTGTTTGGAATTGCTGTTTGGACATGGCATCTCTGATTATTCCCAATCAGGAGAATATCCTCAACCCGTTGGGATTGATGTGCCCAAAGTACTGGGATTTTTACTATCGAAAAAGTGACGCTTCGGTAGTTTGGGATGGGAGATTCACTGGTTTTTGTAGCTCGCCGCCCGCCGTGCGACTTCCGCGGGGCTGATGCTTCTCAAGACGTTCGTTGCGCAATGAACTCCGCCGGCATGAACGTGGTAAAACCACGAGTCCACCCATTTGACGGTCAGGCCAATTGCTTCCAGAACAAGCTGCGTATAGACCTCGAAGAGGTCAACGGTGTTTTCCGGAATCACAATTCTGCGCCAGCCATTCCCGTTGACGTAGCCCTTGGAATCAAATGCGCCAGGGTTCGCCTGATTGATGCGTTGCTTGATCTTCGGAATGTTTGCGTTGAAGTCATCACGCGCAGTCTGATGAAGGAAAGTATCGTTTTTTGTGTAGTCCCTCTCCGGATTCACAAACTCGTCGAAGCCGTCGCGAAAGATCTCCGCTACAACATCAAGTGTCTCGACGGTATCTGAGAAGCCTTTTCGATTCAAAGCCGCGGGATCCCAGCAAAGGCAGGACCGAGTCGGCCGGGTCCAGTGTGTTGTTATATCGAGCTGCCGGCGATGTAAAGACGCCTGCGTGAGGGACTTCTTCACGGTCTGAAGAAGCGACGAGGACAAACCCGTTGTAGAGCTATCTGCGAGAATTCCGGTCAATAATGAGATCGCGCCGTCTGGTCTCATGCGTGGCCCGTAGGGCCTTGGCACCAGGACGGTGCGGCCGAGTTGCTGGAGGTTGACGAGTCCGGGAGTAAATGCTTCCGTACTTGACTCGACGAACAGCGACACGCGATCAAACAGGACAGGCAGAGGTATCAGCGAGGCGCCGGAGAACTCCTGAACCACTACTGCGTCAAGACTGCGTTTCAGGATGTCAGTGAAGCTGTCTTGCGACAAGCCCTTCAGCAGGGGATAGTCGGGAAGTCTGGCACCCCTGGCGTTGCCTCCAAGGAAGACATCATCAATTGTGCGATTCGTCTCGCGGCAGATCTCGAGGACTTCAGTAACGCTCATGTGAGCTGCGTAGTCTCTGGCTGCTGAGTTTCCAGAAAGGAAGAAGAGGTACTTGCGATCATCAAAGAACGCGCTTGGGCCTAGCGGGATTACTGTGGGAGGGTTCCGAAACTCACTCACGTCGTATTTCCCGAAGCCATTAATCAAAAATTGATAAGCGGTTGGGGGCAATAGTGGATCGGTAGTCGATCGGTCCTCCTCATGGCGCCACTGTTTGCCCCGGAACAATCTCGTTACCAAAACGTCCTTGTCCTGAGCCGCCTTCGCAGCTTCCAGCAAGACCAGAGCAAGCTTTGGGCTGGCCCGAAGTACGGCAGGAGAGCCTGTTGCTGATCCGGACGGAACGATGAAGCTGGCGATTTCGTCGATGTGGCCAACGCTGAGCCAGTTCGTTCCGATGGATATGGAAGGTTGAGCGGCCGATTGCGCAGCGATCCGATCCAGGGTCTTCTGCAGATCCTTACTAGCGATATCTCCTGTTATCACCTTTCCAAACGGAGCTCCTGATGTCGGCGGGCTGACCTCGATATTGCCTCCGTAGTTGGTGCTGCTGTGAATGTCGGAGAGGCGATCGAAGAGATCATTGAGATCTTTCTCGGCGACATCGATCGTCTGACCTGTGATGGTGAGCCGCACCGCAGCTGAAACCAACGGAGTGTTTTTGTTGATGTCGAGGAGCTTCAGATCGAGTGCAGCGGTCAATAGATCCTTGTCGCGCTTCTGCTCAGGAGAATTTGCGGGAGTCGATTTCAGTACATTGAGTTGAGTGACCAATTGCGATCGTTTCGTGAAGAAAGGGACGGGTAACGTCGGCGGTGTTGCACTGCCCTTCATCTGGCGAATCGCATTCGCGATCTGAGCCCATACTCTCGTAACTGGCATCAGCTGATTGAGAACTGCATTTGAATCCTTTACTTTCAGCTGAAGCGTGACTGGCCCTGAGCTTGTCACGCCAGGCACGGGTATTTGGCTGTTCCAGAAATCTTTGAAGACACCGACGTTCTGTGAGGGGAAATGGTTGTCGACGAATCCGCCGAGATTGTCGGAAGAACTGACGATCTGCGAATTGCTTCGCATGCGAGGCAGGTGAACTGCCACGTTCTGAAGCGTGTTTGTATCGTCGAAGGTGATTGCGAACTGAAATTGATCCTGAATCCACGTATCACCGTTGCACACCGCACCCGGGACGGTGACAACCGGAACGCCAGCCGAACTGGCCGCGGCTTTTACTTCAGTCAGAGTGGGTTGATTGTCATCGATATCCGCAATGTAAAGCCTCACTGCGGATTCGTTGTCTCCCATGAGTATGAGGTCGCTTGCAAAGAGGGGCAGTGATGTGCTGCTGAGGCTCTGTCCGTTTTCCCGGAAGTCCACCTTGAAGTCCGGAATGGAATCTGGAATCAGGGGGGACACGGAGAACGTCTCGGCCTCGATAAGGAAGATCAGAACGTTCGGTGTGGTTTTCGTGGACTTCGCGAATTCGGCTGCAAGATCCAACGTCGTAGAGGAGACTGGGCGGCCAGAGGAATCAAGCAGGACGAAGAGTGGATCCAGCCCCGTGACGACTGCCGAAAGACTGGGATGGGCAGCAAGCTCTGCTGCAGTCACCTCGATCTGGAGCTGATACAGTTGCGGATCAGTCGGCCTTCGGAAGGGCTTGTCCTTGTCTAGTACGACCACCTTCGACGGGTCAGTGAGGTCGAGAGGGACACTCGATGGCAGCGGGCGGCGATCGACGTTCAGATTGGGGACGGCGAGCCGTACCGCTCCCTTCGCTGAGACGCGTATGAGTTTGGCATCCATCGATGTGAAGACTCACCTTTTTTGCGAGAGCTGCGGCTGTGTCCTGCTGCAGGTCATGGGAACGTCGGGAGCGTGGAGTCCTTCTGCAAATAGACCAGCGTGGTGGGCAAGATGACCTGCCACGGATCACCCTCAGCCACTGCGTTTGCGAGATCGTCCGTCTGACCTCGAAGTTCATCTGCCAGTGAGATGTACATGGGATCATTGAGGCGCGGCGGAGATCCGCCATTCCAGATCGCTCCATTGTTCTCGAGGAAGTACATCACGGCGTCGTTATAGGCCGGGTGAACTGGTACAACGACTCGGGCCGCTCCGGCCTGAATGAATTGTGTGAACAGCGGGTCCTCGTCATAGCTATTCAGCTTCGTTATCCATTGGGACTGCCTGCCCCAGAAATATGGATAGAAGAGGTATGTGATGTTTTCCCATTCGAAAGCCTGTTCGAAGAACTGAGAGGTTTTGCCCTCTGAGACTGCCTGATGGATTTCAAAGTCGGGAGGAGTGTTGTCGTTTGCCTGCTTCATCGCGTTGAAGCTTCCAAATTGCCACGTGTCCATCAACAACTTCACACAGGATTTCTTCAGCTCTCCCTTTTCGATTTGCCTGTTGATGCCGGGATTCTGGCCGTGGATCACAACGCCCTGCTGCGTTTGTTGCTGCGCCACCTGCTGATCGTACGTGGCTTTCAGAGCCTGATAGGAGGCCAGGATCTTTTCAAAGGTATGAATCTGCCACAGCTCATATGAGTCGTCGGTGCGGAGGCAGGAAGCCACTACGTTCACGAAATAGGAGTTGACGTCGTAGATGTCAATCGAAACCGGGATGATGCCATCGAATGTTCCCGTGGAGCCGCCGGCATAATCGATCTTTTCGCGGCCTGCTCCGGTAGTCCAGTAGCTATACCAGTAGTTGTCAACGCCAACGGAAAGACGAAACTGAGGGTAAGCCGCATGCACAAACGAGAGGCTGACTGCGAGCGAGTCACAGTAGTATCCATCGGGGACGACTAGATCTTTGGAGGATTTTGATAGAGGAGTGCCGTCGTCGATCTTGGCGTCAGAAGATAGCGTCGCGCAGACAACCTTGCTCTGCGGCGGCGGCGGCGTGCATCCCTGAATCTGATAGTCGCGAATAAAGCCCTGATAGTTGAATTCCGTAATGTTCTTATGCGTCAGGTTCGGAGGAAGCTCAACGGGAGGGGCGATGACCTGTTTCGGCTGGTGCGTTTGGGCATAACCGTAGAAAGCAGCCGGCTCGGGCACGATGAACTCGAACATCATTCGCTTGCCGTAGTTATAGATTTGCGCCTCATAGTATTTGTCGACCCAACGGTAAACGCCGGTTAGATTATCCGGCTGGCCAACGTTGTTCAGACCGTGCGTGTCCAGTTCCTCAACTTCATGCAACTGCTTCGTGATCTGTTCCTGACGCACACTCTTCTGAATTCGGGTGACCGCTTTGTCTACGACTTCGCGGGCGAAATTGGATGACGTTTTGTTTGAGTCCTGCGATGAAGTGCTGTAGGCAAAATCACCGTGAGCACCGAAGGTCACCATGCCGTATGACCCTGAAACAGTGACGCCAGCCTGAACGCTCATTTGTTGCTGGATAGTGCTTTCGCTCTCTTTCTTCAATTCGAAGCGCTCAGTGGTCTGGGTGTCTTTCGATTCCTCTTGAATTGTCTCGGTGGTGACGTCTGTGGTTTGTTCCGTACGATCAAGTACCCGGTACCTGCGCTCCTTTGACTCGCCGCGCAGCACATTTTCGATGTGAGCTACTTCGCCTGTCTGATAGCTGACGAGCTTCTGCTTCACGACCTTGAGATCTCCGATTCCCAGAGGCCGAATTTCCGCTCGGACATTGTCGTTTGGAAGGCGGAAAGGCGGGAGGTAATTTGGTCGGAATGTGAGTCTGCTCAATCGTTCGATCAGTGGCTGCACGCCCGGAAGGTTGACTGCGCCAGCCGGCATGTAATCGAGAACCCGCGGGTCGGAAATCGAAGACAACTGGGAATACAAGGATGTGATTCCGGCGTTAATTTTTGAGAGTGCGTCCGCCCGGCTGAAAGTGTCGGGCGTGATGCGCGCGGCTGCGAGTACTTCACGCGTCTGTAACGACAAAGCACCGAAAGCTGCCTTGTCTACCGCCATGTGGAGGTTGACGGTGGTCCTTGTTGCGGAAGGTGCATTCTTGGGGGCCTTCGCCAACTCTTTTCGCACGGCCGCTTCTGTTGCAGGCAGGGGTTTGACCTTGGCGGTGGATTTCCTGGAGGTCGCCGTCAGGGCAAGAGTGCGGGTGTCGAGAAGTGCGTTATGAGAATTGACCAGGTTGTTCCAGAGGGTCTGGAAAGACTTTTTAGTCTCGTCCGACAGCGGCGTGGAATCGGGCTTGGGGGCAGGAGCGGCTGGTTTGGGAAGAGATGTGAAGATCTTGTCGACGATAGGCGTGGCGGAAAGGATCGCTTGTAGCGTTGCCTGGCCGGGGACTGCCGTTCCAGCATTTAAAAGTGCGAGCAAATGAAGGGAGCGAAGATTGGATGTCAATGAACCGAGGTCCTGCCCCTGCATGCCGCTGAGAAGATAGAAGGCGTAGTAGTTATCCCAGAGCCGATTCTGCCTGTCGACTGCCGCGGGTGAGGTCACCAATGTGGCCAAGGGTTGGCCGGTTGCACCTTCGATGGCTGCCTTCAAACTTGCAGCTGTAATCGATCCGGCTGGTACGCCATTCGCGGCGGTCGTCGTCTGGTCGAATGTGTTGTCGGCCGCATCCTGGGGGTAGTTGAGGCTGTACTTCTGCTGTGCGATAAACGTCTTGAGTTTGTCAGGGAAGGTAGCTGCGTTTTCGGGATTGAATTGTGCGACAAAGCGTCCAACTGGCGTCTCGACTGCGTTGCGACTATCGCGGATGAAATTGACCGTCGCCGAATCCGCCGTTGGCGCCGATGGGGGCCGCAGGGCAACAAATTTAAATACGTCAGATTTCATGTCTTGGGCAGCCATGTTGATTCCCTCCCGGTTTTTCGGTGTCCGTTGATGTCGGCCGATGTGCCCCTAATAGTGCCGGCAGACTGCCTGGCGTTACATCGACCGCTTCCGAAACGCGGCTTCACCTGCGCAGCCGCCTCTCTTTCTTGCGCACAGGCAGGTGTCGGCTGTGCTCGGGTCTATCGGCTGACGCACGGACATGTTTTGCCCGTAATGAAGTTGATAAGTTGTAGTGTGGATGTCGCGCTTTCGCTGGTGTCTTACAGGTCAAAGAGATGAAGCGTGAGTATATCTAAATGGAGATGCTCCGCTGCTTACAGGTCTCATCTATATATATGTGCAGCTGATCTATTCGGCGCGCCTTGCTATTTCAGGGTTCTCCGAAATCGAGAGGGGCGACCTAGCCGCCGTTGCGATTGTTGCTCCTCAAGGCGCAGGCTCTGGCTGAATCCAGTTGGTGGGGCGCGGCCTGCTCCGGGGCTTCTTTGTGAGATGGCTGTTGCGGCTGATTTTGCCGACACGGAGTTCGTGGCCGCTGGATCCCAAGTGTGTGACTCGATAACGTAACCGAAATGAGAATCAGGATGAACTTCATCGGGGGAAGCCTCCGGCACCGCGATTTTAGATCGGGGTCGTGGCGAACGTCCCTGGAGATGTGATGAATAGCGGAAATGTGACGGGTTGGAGGCTGCGGAACTGGAGCCCTCTCTTTTCTTTTTAATGAAGGCTGAGCTAAACGGTTGCTTGACAGGAGCAGGTCGTACATCCATAATTAGTAAGTTATATAACGACTCAGTTATGAATTTACTTGACTCCAGTTTTGCCGCACTTGCCGACCCGACACGACGTGCGATTCTCGCGCGGCTTGCCCTCGGCGAAGCCACCGTGCTCGAACTTGCAAAGCCTTTCCGGATGACTCAGCCCGCCGTCTCTCGCCACCTTAAGGTGCTGGAGGTCGCTGGTCTCATCGAACAGCGCGTCGACGGCACCCGGCGTCCCCGACGGCTGGCAAAACCTGCTCTCGACAACATCGACCAATATCTCAACACCCTTCGCCGGGCTCTGGCCGCCAACTACGACCGACTTGACCAGGTTCTCGCGGAGATGAACCAGAGCTCAGACTCAGCTCCGAAACAAAGGAAATCAGGAGGTTCAAAATGAACACCACAGTAAACAAGCCTTTGTCGCTTCGCACGGAAGGTGACACTCATATCGTCGTTACGCGCCGCTTCAACGCTTCGCCCGAAGCCGTCTACCGCGCTCATACAGAACCCGCCATCATTCAGCGATGGATGCTGGGCCCAGAAGGTTGGACGATGCCGCTTTGCATTTGCGAAGTTCGCCCGGGAGGCCATTTCCGTTATGAATGGGCTCATCCATCCAAGCCTGGTTTCCACATCACCGGTGAGTTTGTCACGCTTGAACCGGGCCGTCGCATCGTTCACGTCGAGCGCATGTTTCTGCCCTTCCAGACACCGGACAATCATGTGGAAACTGCGTTCGAGCCGGACGGCACCGGCACTCTGATGACGATGCGCATGACTCTACCCGACGCAGAAACCCGCAAGCAGATGCTGTCTTCTGGCATGGACAAGGGAATGGAAGCCAGCTACGTCCGCCTGGAATCGCAACTCGCTTAGCGACGATCAAGCGACAACCCGAAGTAGGAGCAGAGCAATGAGTGAAGTTATGCCAAGCCGGACAATTGAAAAGCCTGTCATTGTTACCAGCGAACCAATGCTGACCGCAAAGATATACGCCAAGATTCCCACTCGCGAGATTCAGTCGAAGATGGGCCAACTCCTGCAAGAACTCACGGAAGAACTCAAGCGGCAGCAGATCGCGCCTGTGGGGCCGTGGTTTACCCATCATCTGCAAAGGCCGGGTGAGTATTTTGACTTTGAAGTTTGCTTTCCGATTGCAACCTCAATCAAAGCCAATGGCAGGGTCGAACCAGGCGAATGGCCTGCCATGAAGATGGTCCGCACGATCTATCACGGCTCGTATGCAGAGCTTGCGAACGGATGGCACGAGTTCATGTCTGAAATTGAGCGCATGGGCTTGCGCGTGACGCCAGAGATCTGGGAGGTTTACAAGGTTGGGCCCGACACTGACGCCAATCCGGAAATGTGGCAGACCGAACTGAATCGGGAGATCGTGTAAGTGCACGGACTGTGCGTCGGGCGAGGGGCGGTAGATACTATTCAAGGTCAAGTCGCTTGGCGCACTCCAGTCGTTCACGGGGTTCAGAGATCTTCCTGGCATTTTGAGAATGCGCGCTATTTTGCGGGGAAGGCATTCTGGATGAAAGACCAAGCTGCGAGGACGAAGAGACTGTTGGCAGCGATTGACAACCACCAACGGATCCAGACGGGCCAATCATTTCGTTGAACAAACGATTTGGTAATGCTGACGGAACTGGCCAGGAGAAAAGGTATTCGCGCACCCAGCGGCAGGTCGGACATTCCGGCTATGGCGAGTATGACGCCAACAAAGCCAAGGGTATCTGGAGTCGTACTATCATCCTCGGCATTCGAGGCCCGGCTCTTCACTTTCATTCCCTGTGTAACCTCCGGATAATTCGTCATGCGTCCCGATGGGCTCGCCACTAACGCAACTGACTTTCCCGGTCAGTGGCTTAAATCGAGCCCTGCCGCTGATTGCAACTGCGCGAGCGCGTTGAGATAGGCAGCAAGTTGCTGGTGGTAAGCAAGCTCCGTTGCGCGGTAGGTGCGCTCCGCGTCAAGGAATTCAAGGACCGAGGCCCCTCCCTTGTGGAAGGAAAAGTCCTCGATTTCAAGAGACTCCTTAGCAGCGCTGAGGTAGGTATCCTCGTACAGGCGCAGGCGGTCTCTCGCGGAAGCGAACTGCGCGTAGCTTTGCTCGATATCCTGAATGACCTGGCTCTGTGCAGCCTGCACCAGAAACTCAGCACGAATCTGCTCCGACTTAGTGCGCGCGATCTCGCCCTGGTTGCGGTTGAAGAGAGGGATCTGAATCGACGCGATCCCCACCCCCATTGCGTTTGAGGTGGTGCCTCTGGGATAGAACGGCTCGAACCAAGCAGGCCCCGGCATTTCGTTGCCGGCATGCAGAAACGAGGTTCCGACTGTCGGATCGGGCCAGCGATTGGCCTGGGCCAAGCGAACATCGGCCGCAGCTTTTAACCTGCCAGTTTCGGCCGACTTGAGATCCGGGCGGTTTTGCAGGGCAAGTTGCTTAAGCGCAGGAAGGTCGGTATCAAAGGGGAGCGCCTTCAACTCGCCCTCAACGTCAAAGTCGTTCGGTAAATTCCCCGTGCCCACCAGGCCGCGCAGGAAGGCCTTCGCCGTAGATAACTCCAATGTGGCGTCATCCAGGTCTGTCTCGAATTGCATTGTCTGGAGCTGAATCCGGAGGAAGTCTGCGCGCGCGATTTGACCCTGCTGAAGCATCTCGCGGTTCAGGTCGACGGTCCGCCTGTAGTTCGCGAGATTGTCACGCGCAAACTGCAGATCGGATTCTGCCTGCAACGCTGAGACGAACGCCTGCCTCAACTGAAGAGACAGTGATCGACGTACATCCGCTGAATCTGTTTGAGAAATCTGAGTTGCAAGATTCGCGGAGCGGACGCGTGCAGTGCGCTTTCCTCCGATTTCAAATTCCTGATATACCCCAATGGTGGCCGACGTTGTGTCGTTCTGAATTGTAGGGTTCGGTCGAAGTCCGGCAGTGATCTCGGCAGCTTTGTTTGAGGCAACGCTTTGTGCCTGAGCTTTCAAAGTGGGATTCGAGCGGAGGAAGAGGTCGTGAATCTGGTCCCAACTGTAGCGGGGCTGCTGTTGCGCCGAACAGGTCGCGCACAGAAGCGCGATGATGAAGGCGCAGATCTGCAGCACCCGATGGAAGGAGATAGGCCAGGCGATAAAATTCATTGCTATATCTCTCCTTCGATCCCAGCGGTCGTGACCATTCCGAGACTTGCGATCACGGGGACAACGAGCAGGATCGCGAGAGTTGTTGTGACCATGCCTCCGACCACGACACGAGCGAGTGGCTGCTGTGCCTGCACTCCAATACCGTGAGAGAGAGCGGCAGGCAGTAAGCCAAGGCCTGCTGCAAGACACGCCATGAGCACGGCACGCATCTCGCCTACGCTGGCGCGAATGATCGAGTGATGCATCCCGTGCTCATGCGCCTCCGCACGGCGAATTCCGGAGACGAAAACCAGGCCTCCAAGCGTTGCGACACCAATGATTGAGGCGAATCCGACGGCAGCGGAGATACTGAAGGGCGTTCCGGAGATCAAAAGCGAAAGCACTCCGCCTGCAATGCCAAATGGGAGCACCGACATCACAACGAGCGCGTCGCGAATTGAGTTGAAAGAAACGTAGAGCAATCCGAGAATCACACCCACCGTGATGGGGATAATGATCACGAGACGACGCTGCTCTTTTTGCAGGCTGTCGTACTCGCCAGCCCACTCGTAGTGATAGCCCTCCGGCAGCGCGACGGATTGATGAAGTCGCTGTTGGACGTCGGCAATAGTTCCGGCAAGGTCGCGGTCGCGGACGCTGAACTTGATGGGGATGTATCGTCGGCCATTCTCGCGATAGATCGTGAAGGCACCTTCGCGGAAGCCAATGTTGGCCACTTCGCCGAGTGGTACGCGATTGCCATCGGCGGTCGGGAGAAGGATGTTGCGCATCTCATCGACGTTCTCTCGATATTGCGGCTTGTAGCGCACAACAAAATCAAAGCGGCGATCGCCTTCTAGAATCTGCGTAACAGCGCTTCCGCCGATCGCCGCCTGCACGGCAGTATTGATATCGGCCGCCATGAGCCCATAACGTCCAGCGGCGGCACGGTCGATCGAGATCAGGAGGTTGGGTTGTCCTGTCTCTTTGAAAGCTGCGAGGTCCGTGATGCCGGGCACCTTGGCCATGACGCCCATGATGCGTTTAGCGGTTCCGGCAAGAACCTCAATATCGTCTCCAAATAGCTTGAGGGAGTTCTCGCCTTTCACGCCGGACATTGCCTCCTCCACGTTGTCCTGAATGTTTTGTGAGAAGTTCAGTGACACTCCGGGGTAGACCGAGAGCCTCTTGTTCATCTGATCGATCAGATCGTCCTTGCTTTGCGCATCCTTCCATTGCTTCTGCGGCTTTAAGTCGACCCCAAACTCGATGTCGTTGAAGGACGTCGTATCCGTTCCGTCGTCCGGCCTGCCGACCTGCGATACGACTTGCTGAACTTCAGGGAAGGAGTTGAGGATCGCCCGCATCTCGTCGGCAATCCTCGCGGAGCAATCGAGAGAGACATCCTGCGGCAGCGTTGTGCGAATCCAGAGATTGCCTTCTTCAAGGGGAGGCATGAACTCTCCTCCAATGGCCAGAAACGACGCGAGAGCACCAATCAGCAACAGCATCGAGCCGGCCAGAACAACCTTTCGATGACGAATGACGCGGATGAGGGTCCGCTCGTAGTGCCGCTTGAGCCAGCGCATCAAGGGCGGGTCGGCCGTGTGACCACTGAGCACCGATCGGCGGAACGACGCAAGGACCGGCGCAAACATGAGTGCAAACAACAGGGCCCCTGTGAGTGCAAAGCCGTAGGTGAGCGACATAGGCGCGAAGATTCGCCCCGGCACACCCTGCATCGTGAAGAGCGGAATAAAGGCGACGAGGATAATCATGGTCGAGAAGAGCACCGGCTTGGCGGCTTCCGATGTGCCTTCCGCGATGAGAGCGAAGCGATGCTCTTCGTCTTTCGCTTCATGTAGACGCCTATAGATGTTTTCGAGCACGACGATTGCCGAGTCGACGATGATGCCGAAGTCGACCGCGCCAATAGAAATGAGATTGGCGGAATGTCCCGTGGCGGACATCAAACCAAACGCGAACAAGATCGCGAAGGGAATTGTCAGAGCCGTAACCATCGCAAGGGGAAGATCTCCCAGAAAAACCAGAAGCAACAGCGACACGAGACCGAGACCGGTGAGGATCACGTGCCACACCGTCTCCGTCGTCATGTCGATCAGGGAAGTGCGATCGTAGATGGTATCGATCTTCATTCCCTTAGGGAGGAGGCCGGAGTTCAACGCCTTGATTTTTTCGCGCAGCGCTTTCAGAGCAGGCAGGGATTGTTCGCCCCTCTGGAGCAGCACTGTGCCCTTGACGATGTTGTTTTCGTTGTTCCTTCCTACCCTGCCCAGCGGCGGTTGAAAGCCCTCTCGCACATCGGCGACGTCGTGCAGATAGACGGGGATGCCACCGTGCTCTGCAATGAGAACGTTTCCCATTTCCTGCGTGCCCTGCAGCAGGCCGACGCCGCGAACATTGACATTCTGATCGCCGACTTCGAGGTAGTTTCCGCCGGCGTTCTGGTTGCTCGAGTTGATGGCCGTGATCACCTGCGGAAGAGTCACGTTGAATTGCAGCAACTTGTTCGGATCGATCTCTGCCTGATACTGCTTTGTGGTGCCTCCGAAGGTACTCACATCGATGATGCCCGGCACCTGCTTGACTTCTCGAGCGACAAACCAATCCTGCGTCGCCTTTAATTCGTTGAGACTGTAGTTCGCTCCCTTGAGCTGATAGCGATAGATTTCGCCCACCGCAGACCATGGCGAGAGCTGTGCCTGCAGACCTTGCGGCAAAGTTACGGTCTGCATGCGATTCAGGACCTCCTGACGATCTGCGTAGTAGTCCGAATCGAAGTCGAAATACAGCTTGACGTCGCTCAACCCGAAAAGGCTGGTTGACCTCACGTACTCGAGATGCGGAATCCCATTCAGCGTCGACTCGATGGGTACCGTGACCTGCTGCTCCATCTCTTCAGCGGACCATGCAGGATTCTGCGTGATTACATCGACAAGCGGAGGCGAGGGGTCAGGATATGCCTCTATGTCGAGTCGCATGACAGCCCAGGTGCCCGCTGCCAGCCAGGCTGCCATTGCGATCAGCGCGATGACGCGATAACGGAGGATGGTTGCGATGAGGGCGTTCATGGCTGGCTTGCTCCTCCAGTGAGGAGTTCGGCGCCATTTTCTGCAACCTTCTGCCCCTTCGCGAGACCTGACTTGATCTCGATTTTGCCGTCGATCGACTGTCCGACCACGACGTTCGTCTGTTCGGGCTTGCCATTGTTCTCGACGAAGACCACCGTGCTCTGGCCTTCATGAATCACTGCCGAGCTTGGAACGACGATTGCAGTGTGATGGCCGACATCTACATAGATTGCTGCGAACATCTCCGGCTTGAGCTTGTCGCCGGGATTCTGGAGTGACACTCTGACTTTCAGGGTTCGCGTTGCCGGATCGAGAGCTCCGGATACGGAGTCGATCTGCCCCTTCCAGGTCTTGTCAGGAAATGCATCGACCGTCACTGTCACTCTTGTGCCGCGTTGGACTTTCTCGATGTCCTTCTCAAAGACATCTCCGACAATCCAGATGGTTGAGAGATCGGCAATCGTGAGAAGCGGGTCCGCATTGTCGAGCGACTTGGAGAATTCTCCGGACGCGGCGCCAACGGTGAGAACCACGCCACGGCCGGGGGAGACGAGAGGAATTAAATCTGATGCCCGCTGTGTATCGATGCCCAAAACCTCGATGTGCCGCCTGGCGCGCGACAGCTCAGCCTGCGCGGAATCTGCTGCGGCCTTCGCGTCGGAGTAGTCCTTCTCGGCCACTGCTCCGTGGTCGAGAAGAACCTTCTGGCGTTCGGCCGCGCGCTGGGTACGATCAGCTTCAATTTGCGCTTTGGCGAGATCCGACTGTGCGGAGCCGGCATCCGCGCTTTCAATCGTCGCGAACCTTTCGCCCTTCGTGACAATGTCACCGGGCTTCACCTCTATACCGATTACTTTGCCGCTGGCAGGCGGGAAGACTCGGAAGGATCGGGCAGGATCGGCCTGGATCTTTGCGCTGAGCTGTAATTGTTCTTCAATCGGCGCTTCGGCCACAGCGGTGAATTGCACCGCCTTGGAGTCCTGCGGAGCCGCAGCTTTCGCCGAGCCATCCTGGTGTTGGCAACTTGTCAGGCCAAAGCTCGAGCAAAGCACGAGCAGACACGTGCTACGTGTCAGAAAGATGTGGTTATTCAATCCGAACTCTCTTGTTAAGTAATCCATTTACCTGCAGGCAGAATTGAGGTCACGTCGCTCGACGCGCGCGCGAAACGGCACGCGTGCGAACACGCCAATACTGTCTGAATTTTGTGGGGATTAAAGAGAGAGGAAGGAAGGAGGCGCGCGCGCAGCCGACGGGGCACGAGCGCCAGATTGAAGAACGAGTACCTCAGGCCAAGAGATCGAGCGCTCTGATGAATCTCGGTTGAGCATCGAGACGCGATGCAGACTCACCGCATCTACTGAGCGTGACGGCGGGAGACAACACACCGGGGAACTGAGGTTCTGGTGAGAACCCCAGTCAGGAGCTGCTGGATCTGAAGAAGGGTAATCTTCAGCTCTGACGCGGTGAAATGCCCCGTGTCCGTCGTTCAGGAATACCTGAAGCCGTTCATGGGAGAAACTCTTTTCGACGACAATATCCTGCGCTCCGTCGCGATCCACATCAAGAGCGGAAATCGAGAGCTCCCTTTCCGGAGACGAGAACGCGATGACATTGTTGATGTCATTCGTAAGGTGCAATTCAATTCGAAAAAACCGCTCGCCGTCCTGAAGGCCTGTTTCCCGAAGGAGGGCTCCATCCGGCTTCTGGTCATTGTCGAAATTGGCCGCGATGAAGGGCGCTCGAAAATCGGAGGCTGAGTGCGAGGAGCCAGCGAGTGCCGATAGTGCTCCCGCAAGCCCATCCTGCGCTCTCAATGGAGGCGCAGCCAGCAGAGAGGAGAACAGCAGAATTCCGACGATCGAGAGGCGATGCTTCATAAGTAGAGAGAGCTGTCTCCTGAGCAGGACGGCCAGCTCAGAATCATTATAGCGAGTACGCGTCGACGGATGTTCGAGCACCTAAGCACTTGCAGCATTAGATGCGCAATGTTCTCAGACGAGGGGACCGCGCTCAAGAGGCCCGTGAACTTCTCAAACTTTGTTTGACGCACGACCCTCTAAAAGATAACCCGACCCAGCTTCGAACAGTTCTCCTCTCAAAAATCCTCTCCAAATGCAACTTCGCCCGGAACGGCTACTTGATAAGCAGATACGCGACGTTCAAAGAAGTTCGTTAGTTCCTGAACATCCTGAAGATCCATGAAAGCGAAGGGATTCTTGCAGTGAAATACCGGATTGATGCCAAGGCGCAATAAGCGGGAATCGGCTACGTAGCCGAGGTACTGCCTCATATCTCGAATCGACAAGCCCGCGACTCCGCCGGACAGCAGGTCTTCAGCAAACTGTGTTTCCGCATCGATGGCTTCGCCTATCATTTCGATAATCTGCTTTTCGAGTGCCTCGTCCCAAAGGTCTGGTTCCTGCGCGCGAACGATCTTGACGACCTCAAATGCGAATTCCAAATGACAGCTTTCGTCACGGAAGACCCAGTTTGTTCCGCCAGCGAGTCCATGGAGCAGACCCTTGGAGCGGAAGAAATAGACGTAAGCAAAGGCAGCGAAGAAGAAGAGCCCTTCAATACAGGAAGCAAAGCAAATTAGATTCAGAAGAAACTGGCGGCGTTGGGCCCGTGTTTCCAGCTGATCAATCTTCTGAATTGAGTCCATCCACTTCATGCAAAACTCCGCCTTCTTGGCGATCGATGGGATGTTTTCGACTGCCGCGAAGGCCGCAGCTCGCTGATCCGGATCCGGAACGTAGTTGTCCAGAAGCGTGAGATAGAAGTGAACATGAACGGCCTCTTCAAATAGCTGTCTGGATAAATAGAGCCTTGCCTCGGGCGAGTTCACGTGTTTGTAGAGATTCAAGACCAGATTGTTCGATACGATGCTGTCGCCTGTTGCGAAGAAGGCGACCAGACGCTGAATGACGTGGACCTCTGCTGGCGAAATGCGCTGCCGCAGATCAACGAGGTCGGTTTGAAAGTCGATCTCTTCGACAGTCCATGTGTTCTTGATTCCATCGCGGAACATGTCAAAGAACACTGGATAACGCATGGGCCTCAGCGTCAGGCAAAGGCCCGGATCAAGAATGCGGTCGGGGGAGGTAACGGAAGAAGAGGTGACGCAAGTCTCTAAAGACATGAAATTACTCCTTGAGTGTGCGGAAGGATTGGAACAACCCATTATTGGCAGGCTTCGCAGGATCCTGGATTCTCAAGCGAACAGGCAAGAGCGGCACCCGCCGAAGGAGTAGTGCCACTTCGACCGGGACTTGTTTGTACGGTGGTCTTTGCAATTCTTGTCGCTGGGCGAGAGCGCAGGTAGTAGGTCGTCTTCAAGCCTTTTTTCCAGGCGTACATGTACATGGAAGAGAGTTTGCTGATGTTTGGCGATTCCGCGAAGAGGTTGAGCGACTGCGATTGATCAATGAAGGCGTTGCGGGCGGCCGCCATATCAATCAAGGGCCGCATCGGAATCTCCCAAACCGTGCGGTACAGTTGCTGCATGTCGGCTGGTATTTCAGAAATACCTTGAATCGATCCCTCGTCCATCTTCAAGCGTGCGCGAATCTCAGTCGTCCACAGACCATGCGCTTTGAGATCGTCAACCAGATAACGATTGATCTGAAGGAATTCGCCCGAGAGCGTCTCGCGCTTGAAGAGATTGGATATTTGCGGTTCAATGCATTCATAACATCCTGCGATCGAGGCAATGGTTGCCGTCGGCGCTACAGCGATCAGGAGGGAATTGCGGACGCCACTTTTTGAAATGCGTTGGCGGAGTGAGTCCCATCGAGCCGTGTCGGCTGGTTGCACGTTCCAGAGGTCGAATTGGAATTGTCCGTGGGCAAGCCTGGTTGCGGCGAAGCTCTCGTGTGCGCCAAACTTTTCGGCGAGTTCGCATGAAGCACAAAGCGCGGTGTAATAGATCTCTTCCTGGATTTGCGCTGAGAGAACAAATGCCTGTTGCGAGTCGAAGGGCAACCGGAGCTGGAAGAAAACATCCTGCAGGCCCATGACTCCCAGTCCCACCGGGCGCCACCGCGCGTTGGAACTTGCGGCATGCGGAATTGGGTAGTAGTTGATATCGATCACGCGATCGAGCATTGGAATCGCCGCTCGCACTGTTGCGGCGAGCTTCTCGAAATTGAATCTAGGTGCGCCCGAATCGTCCACCTCGACGTGGCGCGCGAGGTTGATTGACCCAAGATTGCAGACAGCAACCTGGTCGCTCGAAGTCACCTCTGTGATCTCGGTGCACAGATTAGAGAGATGGACGACATTTCCAGGTGTGCCTGTCTGGTTGCATTTCTGATTCGAAGAGTCCTTGAAAGTCATCCATCCATTGCCGGTTTCGGCGAGAGTCCGCATCATGCGAGCGTAAAGATCGCGAGCCTTCACCTGCTTTCGGTAAAGTTGTTGGACTTCAGCCTTCTCATACGCAGACTCGAACTGCTCGCCATAGAGGTCAGGCAGATGAGGCACGTCTCTAGGATCAAAAAGAGACCATAGCCCGTCGGACTCTACACGGCGCATGAAGAGATCAGGAATCCAATTCGCGAGATTCAAGTTGTAGGCTCGCCTGGAAAGGTCGCCGGTGTTGTCGCGCATCTCGAGGAACTGCTCGACGTCGGCGTGCCAAGGCTCGAGATAGACGCAGCATGCGCCCTTGCGTCTGCCGCCCTGGTTAACGGCAGCGACGGAACTGTCCAAAGTTCGGAGCCACGGGACAATTCCGTTGGAGATTCCATTGGTTGCGCGGATCAGGGAACCTTCAGAGCGGATACGGTGAAAGGCCAGCCCGATGCCCCCGGAAAACTTCGAAAGGAGCGCGACGTTCTTGTAGGTGTCGTAGATGCTGTCGAGCGAGTCGCTCGGCGAATCGTGCAGATAGCATGAGGACATCTGAGCGTGTTTCGTTCCAGCATTAAAGAGAGTCGGAGAGGACGGCAGGTAGTCTAGTGACGCGATCAGGCGATAGAACGCGATTGCCTCGTTAGGGGTGCCGGCCAGACCGCAGGCTACCCTGAGAAAGAAATTCTGAGGCGTCTCGATGACCTTTCGCGAATTAGGGTCACGAAGAAGATAGCGGTCATAGATGGTCCTCAGACCGAAGTATTCGAATAGATTCGAGAAATCGTCGTCGATCGCATGGTTCAATTTTCGGGCGTGCGTCTGAACAAACTCGGCGGTCGCCCGGCTCACTACTCCTTGCTCGTGTCCGTAGGTGACCGATTGAGAGAAGGAGTAGATGTTGAAGGATGAGACTTCTTTGGTGATCGTTGAAAGAAGGAGTCGGCCAGCCAGCCTGGAATACTGAGGTTCCTCCGCGATCAGGGAGGCCGCAGTGTCGATTGAAATCGCATCGAGTTCGCTTGTAGTAGCACCGTCATACAGGCCGCCAATGGTTTTCGATGCGACCCGAATAATGTCCACGTGATGCAGGCCGTGGGCACATCTCTGCACGGCACGGACAATTTTGTTGACGTCGACCGGTTCCAGCGATCCGTTGCGCTTGCGCACCTGCATCACGGGAGTCTCGTCAGGCACGGGAAATCCAGGTGTGATTTCAGAAAGAGTGGATTGAAGTTGGACGTGGTCAGCAGTGGAAGCCATCGGATATATCTCCTTGGCCTCTAGAAGTGCGAAGAAAACAATGGAAGAAGTCCTCGTGAAAGGACAGGGAAACCATTGCCACCTCGCCTCCCCTCGGAGGCGTGAGCGAATTTTTCCGTGGCAGGTCTTCGGACTCTGCAGGCTCTGATCTAGTCGCCGGACTTCCCAGGCGCGAGCGCGTCCAGTGTCATCGAAGGCTTTCGTACCTGCTTACCGCTGCGGGGCAGTTCCGGATTCACACCGGATTCCCTATTCACTCTCCGTGGAGAGACCTCGGAATTCGTCAACTATATGTTGGGTGGTTCGCCGAAGCAAGCACCAATGGTTGTGGAAATTCAGCAGGGACTCTTAGACTTCACAAGATGTATTTCTTGATCCTTCCTCCTCTCTTTGCATTTCTAAGGCAGTCGACAAGTTCATTCGCTCCGCTCTACCGAACTCCATCTGAGTGTCCCCTGTCCGCCCTCGCCCTTGTTAGCCCGACACGCGGTCGTAACGATACTCGCGATACACCGTGCATTGTGACTGTACGAAGCATGCACCGTGAAACAGGGGGAGTCGAACCCAAGATTCCGGCATGCCGGGTTCGAATCCCTCCGCCCGCTCCAGAGTTTGGAGAGCTCAGAGTGAGTTTCGAGAACGGCTTTGAGACGATAAGGAACGAGCCGTAGATTTTATGAGTGGCTGTATCCTTGTGTGGCGGTAATTCTACGTCGGCAAAGGCCCCTGAGGATTCCCATCGATGGCCGGTATCAGCCTGGAGAAGATTGAGGCCCTTGCACCTGACCAGGCGTCGTTAGTCGCGGCTCGGAAACTCGTGAAGGCGAGCGGATGGTCCGGGCTTTCTTCCGATAGCGCGGGGCTCATCTGGGGAGAGTGCCAGGGTTCAGGATCGTCGCCTTATCGCGTCATCGTTTCAGAGGCTGACGCCGGCTACAAATGCACCTGCCCGAGCCGAAAATTTCCCTGCAAGCATAGCCTCGCAATAATGTGGATGCGCGCAGAGCAGAAAATCCCATTCGATTCCTCCTCGACACCTGAATGGGTAAACGAATGGCTGAGGCGACGAAAAACCGGGGCCGGCTCATCTGCAGATCCGGAAAAAGAAAATGCGCCTGCGACGAAAAGTCTGACGGATGCCGCGGCGGACAAGACAGAGGAGATTGATCCAAAGGCTGAAGCGCGCGCGGCTGCAGCTCGCGAACGAGCACGGCGCGAACGCGAGGATGCCATTCTTGCCGGACTCGATGATCTCGATACATGGCTTCTAGACCAGGTTGAAGCCGGCTTGGCGGGATTTGCGGGGCAAGCAGGCAAGTCATGCCGGTCCATCGCACGGAGGCTCGTGGATGCCAAAGCTCCCGGACTGGCTACGCGGGTCGATGCACTGCCTAACCGCATCTATAGCCTTCCTGAATCTGCGCGGCCGATGGCAGCAGTCGAGCAATTGGGTCAGCTCCATCTGCTCGCCGACGCATACCGCCGCCAGGACAGCCTCAGCATAGAACTGCGCGCCGACGTTCGCCGCGAGGTGGGATGGACGCAATCACGAGAGGCGCTGCTGAGTGACGAGGGGGCATTAACTGTCAGCGGGACCTGGCGGGTTGTAGGCGCTATGAGCGAAGTGCAGCCGGACAAACTGCGTCGTTTGGAAACCTGGCTCTGGCGTGAGGGATCTGGCGAGGGCCCACATTGCGCACTGCTTCTTGATTTCGTTCCTGTAGCGGGGGGCCAGACAAAAGGCACGTACCGCACGGGAGAGCAGATGCAGGCCACGCTGGTGTTTTATTCATCAGCACGGCCTCTTCGCGCTCTCATTAAGGAAGTGACAAGTCCAGCACAGGAATGTGATGAGGATGTCTCGCTCACCGAGAGCGATCTGCCTGGTGCTTATGAGGGATACGAAGAAGCACTCGCGGCGATTCCCTGGCTTCATATCTGGCCGATGAGTTTCATGAACGCAAAGGTTCGCCGAAGCCGATCCGGACTCTTTCTTTGTTCCGCGGAAGACGGCGCCGTTGCCCTACCGCTGATTACCGGCCAGGCAGACGTTGCGGCTCCATTGGGTGCCGTGGATTCGGTCAATGGCTTTGCACTCTGGGACGGTTACGCCTGCCGGCTCTGTATGGCGCAGACTCCGTTAGGGAGATGGGTGGCCGAATGAAGGTTGACGAGCTCAGATCGAAAACTCTTTCTGTTTTATTGAGCGGCGCGCGTCGAGAATCAGGCGGAGAGTTGCTCGGCCTTGGAAGCGGTAGGGAGCAATCCATTCTGAATGCACTGAGTCTCGCGGGGCAGTCGCTGCGATTCGATAGACCTGCAGTGCCTAGCGAGTTCGCAGTCGAGCATTGGCCGCGAGACGACAGGCCCATCATTCCGAACAGGTTGAGGCGGCCGATTCTTCGGCTTCTCGACCGAAGCACAGACGATACCGCAAGAGCATTGGCTTTAGCGCTTGAAAGAAGAAAATTGCGCCCGCATCCCTTTGACCTTCCGATGCTCGATAGCTTCGTTCGGCGGTATGCAGATCGCCTGGGTGCGACCGCGCAGTTCTGGGTGCAGAAGGAAGCTCCTGCACAGCAGATTCGCGGATATTTCGACGCGGATGAGCTCTCGGCCGAGAACTGGACAGAAGCCTCTCCGCGTTCGAGAGCCAGGTTTCTGCGCGATCTTCGCAAGCAAGATGCAAATGCTGCTCGAAAACTGCTCGAGCAAAGCTGGTCTCGCGAAAATCCAGACAGCCGCGTTCAGTTGCTCTCGATTCTTCATACCGGGCTTTCGCAGGAAGACCGGCAGTTCCTTGAAAGCATCCAGAAGGACAGGGCGCCCCGTGTCCGCGCCATAGCGCACAGACTGCTTATGGCTCTTGCTGATCCCACAGGCGAAAACCCTGCTCTCGCTGCATGCCTGGGAAGAATACAAAGGTCTAAAGCCGGCATGTTGAAAAGGCGAAATATTCTCAAGCTCGAGATGCCCGCCAATGTGAAGGAGCACGAGGCCAATCGCTGGATTCAGGAGCAGTTTGCCGATGTGACCCTCGAGCAGCTGGCCCGTGGGTGTGAAATGCCGGAGCGTGAGTTGGTTCAAGCTGCGGAAGAAGATCAGAACCTGCTGTTCGCACTGACGCTGATTGCCTCACGCGAAAAGAATATCGATCTACTCGATGAGATCACGGATGAATTGCCCGACGCGTGGGGGCGAATGAGTGAGCTCACGTGGGAAGAAGATGTCGAGAGAGAGCGAAAGGAAATCAATTCCTGGTTGGCAGCATTGATCAAGCCAAAGAAATGGGTGCCTGCCGTGCCTTTCCCGGCCTGGAGCTGGCTACATCGCCAGATTGAAGGACCTCTTCCCGCGGACATTCTGCGAGGGATTCTTGCCTCAAGGGCATGGACGGAACAGATTGAACCTGAAAAAAAGGGCGGATCGGAACTTGTGCAGGTGATTTGCGCATTGTGTCCGCCGGAGTTGCGTGAAGCAATTCGTGCTCAGCTCGAGCCTCTTGAAATCGATCGGAAAGAAAAGGGATGGACGTTGCTGGAAATTCTTGATGAGTTGGAGAACGTGCGATGAATAGTCAGAAATTGCGTTTACCCGCTGAGGACATCTATGCGGCCGAACTGGATGCATTGAAGAAAAGCGACGAGGGCGCACGTCCACCTAATTGGCTCCTGTCGCCGAAATCTGTTGTCACCTATCTCCTGGGAGGAAAGGCGAGTGACGGAACCGAGATCTCGTCGAAGTATGTTGGCAACCGGCGGCTGATTGAGACCGCTGTTGCCACACTTGCCACCGATCGTGCACTTCTTCTGCTTGGATTGCCAGGCACAGCGAAGTCCTGGGTTTCAGAACATCTGGCAGCCGCCATCTCTGGCTCATCGCAGCGGATCATTCAGTGCACTGCCGGCACCGATGAGAACCAGATTCGATACGGCTGGAACTACGCTTTGCTACTCGCCAAGGGGCCAACGATCGATGCACTGGTGAAGACTCCACTGACACGGGCCATGCAGGAAGGAACAATTGTGAGGCTCGAAGAACTCACCCGCATGGGATCGGACGTTCAGGACACTCTCATCACAGTGCTTTCGGAGAAGACGCTGCCCGTGCCGGAATTGGACATAAGCATCGATGCGACGCCAGGGTTCAACGTCATCGGAACCGCGAACAATCGCGACAAGGGAGTGAATGACCTTTCGTCAGCACTGAAGCGTCGTTTCAATGTTGTTGTTCTCCCTTCGCCAGCGACCGCGGAGGAAGAGACAGGCATCGTGGTGAAGCGCGTCGGCGAGATCGGCAGCAACCTCACACTGCCTCCCATTGAGCCAGCCAAGAAAGAACTCGCCCGCATCGTTGTGCTGTTCAGGGAGCTTCGCGAGGGCAAAACGCTGAATGGCAAGACGAAGCTGAAGACCTCATCTGGGTCGCTCTCAACCGGGGAAGCAATCTCGGTGGGAGTAAGCGCCTGGGCGGATGCTGCTTATTTTGGAACCGGAACTATCGATGCACAGAGCCTTGCTACTAACCTGGTTGGGGCAATCGTGAAAGACCCTGTGCAGGATACGGTCGCGTTGGAAGAGTACCTGGAGAATGTGGTTCGTACGCGAGATGAGTGGAACGACCTCTATCGCGCAATCCGGGATGTGATGTGAAACAGAATGGATGAGCGGTTACATATCCTTGGAATTCGGCATCACGGGCCCGGTTCTGCGGCACTTCTCAAGCGCGCCCTGGACGCACTGAACCCTGCGTGTGTGCTCATTGAAGGGACGCCAGAAGCTGACGAGCTCATTCCTTTCGCCAGCGCGTCGGGTATGAAACCGCCCGTTGCTTTGCTCGTACATGCAAGCGCGGATGCGAATGCAGCCTTTTTCAGTCCGTTTGCAGAGTTTTCTCCAGAGTGGCAGGCCATTCACTGGGCGCTTGAACATGGAAAGCCGGCGCGGTTCATCGACTGGCCGGGCGGGATCACGATCCATGAAATGATCGCCGCGAAAGAGAAAGGGCCGGAAGAGATTGAGATGCACCTTGAATCTGACCCGCTTGATGATCTGGCGGAGATCGCAGGGTTTTCTGATGGGGAGGCATTCTGGAACGCGCTGATCGAACAGGGAACTCTCGGGCACTCTGCAGCGAACGACCACGGGGCAAATGCTCTGGGGGTGTTTGCGGCTATTGAAAATACCATGACCGGAGTTCGTTCGGGTTCTGAACTGAGAAGAAGTGAACGGTCGCGTTTCAGGGATGCTCAACGTGAAGCCTGGATGAGAATTCAGATCCGACAGGCCTTGAGAGATTGCGATGGGCCCGTCGCCGCCGTAGTCGGCGCGTGGCACGTAAGTGGTCTTCGCGACAAGTCGAGCGCTGCCGCAGACAAGGCGCTGGTGAAGGATCTGGTACGGGAGAAGGTGGACGTCACCTGGGTGCCATGGACCAACAGTCGTCTCAGCGCAGGTTCAGGCTATGGCGCAGGAGTTATCTCCCCGGGTTGGTACAGCCACTTGTGGGGACTCTATGACAAATCGGAGCCAACCACGCCGGCGACCTTTGCAGCACAGTGGCAGGCGAGGACGGTAGCGCTTCTTCGAACGGAAGGCTATGCGGCTTCCACCGCGTCCGCAATCGAGGCGGCACGCCTTTCTCTGACGCTGGCTGCGATACGGGAGCGCTCCATGCCGGGACTCGAGGAGATGCGCGAATCCGCACTTGCCTGCTTATGTTACGGCGAAGAAGTTCCGCTGCGTTTGATCGAACGGAAACTCTACATTGGCGAGCAGGTTGGAGAAATCGATCCCAGTGTTCCGCAGATGCCTTTAGCGCGAGACCTGGCGCTATGGCAAAAGAAGACGCGGCTCAGGCCAGAAGATCTTGAAAGTGAGGTTCGCGTTGACCTACGCAGCGAGGCCGGGCTGCTCAAATCGACACTTCTCCACCGGCTGTTGATTCTCAACGTTCCCTGGGGCAAGCTCATCGAGGCGGAGGCTGGTCGCGGAACCTTTCGCGAGGTTTGGAGACTGCGATGGGTTCCCGAACTCTCGGTCTCTCTCGCGGAAGCACTGGTGTACGGCGGCACTATTGAGCAAGCCGCGGGAAATGCACAGACCGCACGTTCGCAGAAGTCTTCTTCGATCTCAGAGCAAGCTGAGCTCATTCGTGCTGCGCTGGTTGCCGATTTGCCCGCTGCCGCAAAGACTTGCATTACGCGACTGCAGGAGATGGCAGTCGACGCGAGTGAAGTAACTGAACTTATGCAGGCTGTCGCCCCATTGGTGCGGGTTCTGCGTTATGGGACCGCGCGGGATCTTCCTGATGCAGAACTACGATCATTGATTCATGCGCTCAGCGTCGAAGTGAATGCCGGAACACGTCTCGCCTCTCACAATCTTGACGATGACGCGGCATCGGCGCGCGTTACAGCGATGCGAAGCTACGACGAGGCCCTTCGCTTGTTTGGAGACGAAACGCTCATCGACACCTGGCAACAGCAGCTTGCAGCGATCGTGAAGGATGATCAGGTTGCAGCGCAGGTGGTCGGACTGGCACTTCGCCGCCTTAGCGATCTTCGGGTATGGGATCTTCAACAGATAAGCTCGACATTCTCTTTACGCACGCGAGGAGAGACGCCACAAAGGGCAGGCGCATTCATTGAGAATTTTCTCGCAGGTGGTTCGGAGGTCCTTCTTCAGGATCAGCCTCTTCTGCAGCTTCTGGATGAATGGCTCTGCGAGCTCCCCAGCGATAATTTTGTGGAGTCACTTCCCCTGTTGCGCCGTAGTTTTGCAGCGTATGACGCGGTCGCGCGGCGAAGACTGATGGAGCGAGTGACGAGAGGCGCACACGAGACAACGCACGCAAATCATCATCTGGCAGGAGGAACAGGCGAGGCGTTTGAGCGCGCGTTGCCACTTCTTTATCAAATTCTGGGGATCACCGCAGAAGCAGGAGGGCGCTCATGACTGCAACCCCGATGGATCAAAAAGAACGGCTTCGCAGGTGGAGACTGGCCATTGGCGAGGAGTCTTCTCAACTTTCCGAAGTTGACCAGAGGCTGTCTGCTGCATTGGGCGCGCTTTACGAACCCGCCTCACAGCGCAAGGGAAAAGGAGGCCTCGGTGCTTCCGCACCGCGCGTATCGCGCTGGCTCGGCGATATTCGAGAATTTTTCCCGACACCGATCGTGCAGGTAATTCAAAGGGATGCCTTCGAACGACTCAATCTCAAGTCGCTCATGCTGGAGCCTGAATTTCTGTCGACACTCGAAGCTGATGTTCATCTCGTGGCCGACCTAATCTCGCTGCGATCCGCCATTCCAGAGAAGGCTAAAGAGACGGCGCGAATCGTAGTTCGAAAGGTTGTGAATGAGCTGCTCGCGCGGCTCGAGCACAAGACAGTCGAAATGGTTGGGGGAGCAATCAATCGCGCGCATCGAACGCGGCGGCCGCGCCACTCGGATATCGACTGGGGACGTACTATCCTGGCGAACCTGCGGCATTATCAGCGCGACCATCAAACTGTCGTTCCTGAGACTCTCGTCGGCCATCAGCGGCGGGCACGTACGAAGGCGAATCTGGATCACGTCACGCTGTGCGTCGACCAGTCTGGATCGATGGCGTCATCGGTGGTCTATGCTTCGATTTTCGCGGCTGTTCTTGCTTCTCTCCCAGGCCTGAGCACTCAGCTTGTCTGTTTCGATACCGCGATCGTAGATCTAACAGAACAGTTGAAGGACCCAGTAGACGTCCTCTTCGGTGTCCAGCTTGGAGGAGGAACCGACATCAATGCCGCGCTCGCTTATTGCGAAGAGCGCATCGAGCATCCGGCCAGAACACACCTGATCCTGATCAGCGACCTGTACGAAGGTGGCGATGCGGAGTCGATGCTAGCCCGCGTCGCAGCGTTGAAACAGAGCGGCGTCAAGGTAATTGTCCTGTTAGCTCTGTCTGATGATGGCCATCCAGCCTACAACAATGAGCATGCGGCGAAAATAGCTGCCATGCATTGTCCCGTCTTCGGCTGTACTCCAGACCAGTTTCCGGAGCTGATGGCAATCGCGTTGACCGGCAGGGATATCCAGCAGTGGGCGGCATCGAAGGATATCGCGGTTGTTCGAGGTAGTTGAGGGATTTCTAGTTGGTCGCCGTTCCGACCGTTCAGCAGGTGACGTTGGCAGCGCGGCTTGAGCGACACCGCGCAAGCGGTAATGGACACGGATTGCTCACTTCCGCAGGATCTTGTCCATCGCCTTTCCTTTGGCCAATTCGTCCACTAACTTATCCAGGTATCGGATCTGCTGCATGAGCTTATCCTCAATATCTTCCACCCGATAGCCGCAGATCACTCCGGTGATCTTGGATACGTTCGGGTTGATGCGCGGCGCCTTACCGAAGAAGGTCGCGAAGTCTACCTTTGCGTCGATCTGCTTTTGCAGCGACTGTTCGTCATACCCGGTGAGCCACTGGATGATGGCACGGACCTCTGCGCTCGTCCGGCCCTTCCGCTCGGCTTTGGCAATGTAGTACGGGTAGACACTCGCGAAGGCTGTCTTGAATATTTTTGTATTGCTCATGCCTTTGTACCTACGGATTTGTCTCTCGCCGGCCGGGGTTTTCAAGAATTTTGGCCTGCTTCTGCCAGCGGAGGCTTGGATAACAATCACGGCAGTGACAGACAGCTCGCACCAAGCGAAGAGAGTTATCGCAGATTCCAGTGGTCAGATCCGCATTGGCATCAACACGTATCGCGACCGATATTCGGCATCCGGATCTTCGGGGCGAACCTGGCCGGCTGACTGTGAGTCCTTGAACTCGAGTCGTACTTCGCCCGCATTGCCCAGGGCCTTCAGAAAGTCGATGATGTACGTCGAATTGAAGCCGACGGTAATCGGGTCACCGGAATAAGGCGTGTCGATGGTGTCTTCAGATTCGCCGCTCTCGGTGGATTGCGAACTGATCTTCAACTCGTTCGATTCAAGGCGCAGCCGAATGGCTCCGGAGCGCTCGTCGGCAAACTGCGCCACGCGCGCGATGGCGCTCGACAACTCGCTGGATCGCACCACCGCAAATTTCGTATTGTCGCGCGGCATGACGGCTTCGTAGTTGGGGAATTGCCCCGACAACCGCCGTGTGCTGAGAGTGCGGTGCCCAACCTTGAAGAACAGCGTGTGTTCGTCGTCAGCGAATTCCACCTTCTCCGCGTCGGTATTGGCGAGCAGCCCCTGAAGTTCCTGCAAAGCTTTGCGCGGAATCAACACGCGCTTTTCACCGCTGATTCCTTCCATGGCCTCGCCTGGCTTCTCTACGAACGAGAGCCGGTGACCATCTGTGGCCACCATCGCGATCGACTCGGCTTTCAGCACGAGAAGCGCGCCGTTCAGGGTGTAGCGGGATTCTTCGTTGGAGATGGCGAAGATGGTCCGCGCAATCAGTGTGCGCAGGGCTGCGACCGGAATGCTAGTAGCGGCGATCGCTGGAAACTCGGGAACCTGCGGATAGTTCGCGCGAGCCATGCCGACCATCTTGGTATTCGAGCGACCACTGCGGATCTGTACCCAGTGATTCTCAAGCAACTTGATGGAGATATCTCCGTCGGGGAGCAGCTTGATGTAGTCGTAGAGCTTACGAGCGGGGATGGTGCACGAGCCGGGCTTTTTCACCTTCACAGCCGCGCTGGTGCGGATAGCCTGGTCAAGGTCAGTCGCTGTGATGTTCAGGCGGTCGCCGTCGGCTTCGATCAAAAAATTCGACAGGATGGGAATGGTGGTCTTGCGCTCCACAACGCTCTGCGTCGCAGTGAGTTCCTTCACCAGTTCCTGGCGGCTTACGGTAATCTCCATCGCTGCCCCCTGTGCTGCCGGCTTCTCGACTTCGGTTTCCACGATCGGCATACTCTTCGCTCCACCCCAGCTCGCCGTTCGCCCCGCGGATCGGCTGACCTGGCCCCCATTTGACGTCCCAGTTGCAGCGCCGCTTGGCCCAAGGCTACACCACGCACTCATCCCCGCGAAACGGCTGCTGTTTCTTGCCTTTGATTCTATGCATCTTTTGGAGCGATTGGCGCGTGGAAAACGCGTTACTTCTCTGGATTCCGTGGATGGATCTGAAAGGCTGCTCTCTCGTCCCGTCGGCTTGGACTTCGACGGGCTTCGAATCATAACCAGAGCAATTCGCGCTTCGGGTGCGACTATCAGGGAGATATACAGGGTTGAATTAACACCTAAGACCGTAGTCCCCGTCGTTCGGTGCGGAAAAGTGGAAACGACGACCATCTCTTTGCAGATGAAGCTGTTCTTCCGCGTCCCGAATTTCTAAAACGCGCCTGTGCGATTCAGGGGAAATGGAAAACCTGGAATCGATGGGCGATCAACGTCCGGTTTTTCCCACGACTCCCACAACGGCACTCGATAGCCTTGTGAATTCCGTTGCGGTTCTGTGCAATGTGCGTTCCCACCCGCATCACTACAGGGGTTTGAAAGCCTCAATGTTCCACACGGAACGGGTCTTCCACAGTGTGCACAAGATCCTTGAGTGGCAAGGAAAACGAGAACAAGAGACCTTTCTCACCTGGGCGGATCGTGGCAATTTGTTGCTGATCGACTACCGTATCGCCTATGATCCCTGGCCGCCTGGGCCTAATCCCCCACTTTCCAGGCGGCTTTTATACTGAAGATTCAGATGTCATACCAGTCCGCCATCGATCATCTCGCCGCCATGGCACCCGAACTGGCTACCCAGACGGGCCAGACGCGGCGAAAATTTTCTCTCGATGAGATCGGCGCACTCCTCTTAGCCCTCGACAATCCGCACCGCACCTTTCCTTCTGTTCTCATCGCCGGAACCAACGGAAAAGGATCCACTGCTTCGACGCTGGCTTCCATCCTGTCGAGTTCGGGCCTGCGTACCGGCCTCTATACTTCGCCGCATCTCAGCCGCCCGAATGAGCGGATTCGCATCGATGGGGTTGAGATCACAGACGAAGATTTCGCCCAGAGCTTTTTCAGAGTCCGCACGACCGCACAGCGGCTGGTAGAAGAGGGCAAGCTCGCGCAATCTCCGAGCTTTTTTGAAACGCTTACCGCGATGGCTTTTTTGCACTTTGCGGAGCCTGCGATCGAAATCGCGGTGCTGGAGGTTGGCATGGGCGGCCGTCTGGACGCCACAAATATCGTTGACCCCCTGATTTCGATCATTACCGACATATCTCTGGACCATATGGAGTGGCTGGGGCCAACGGTCTCAGACATCGCCCGCGAGAAGGCAGGCATTCTGCGCCACGGCGGGACCCTCATTACCCTGCCTCAGCATCCGGAGGCAAACCAGGTTATCGGCGAAGTCGCTACATCGCTCTCGGTTCTCGGCATCAGTGCCGTGCCATACCTCCCGGCGACCGAAACTGCCAGGGGAGCTGCGGATTCGGCTCACCTGAACTCCTCGCAGTCTTCGTATTCCGTTGAGGCTCTGGGATGCCAGATCGAAGTGGATTCCCCACTTCACGGAGCGCATCAACACCGCAATGTGGCGCTGGCCATCGCTGCCGCGGCGGAACTTGCTATCAGCCACGGCTTCCCTATCACTTCCAAGTCGATCGCCGACGGTATCCGCAACACCCGCTGGCCTGCAAGGCTCGAAAAGCTGGCAACCATTGGCTCCGAAGGGGTGGCCAAAACGCAGTGGCTACTCGACGTCGCACACAACCCAGCCGGAGCCTGGGCATTACGAGCAGGTTTGCGTGAGCTCTTTCCCAACGAGCAGATGGGAACGCTCGTTTTCAGCTGTCTGCGTGATAAGCCCGTCCTCGAAATGGCCCAGATTCTATTTCCCATCTTCGAGCGGGTCATATTCGCACCCATTTACAGTTCCCGGGCCACTCCGATGCGCGACTTGCTGGCCGCAGCGTCCTCGACGGGCACGTTGGCCGCTGCCGCCGCTTCCGTAGGCCAGGCGATTGAGCAGGCACTCGAACACGCCGCGGAACGGCCAAATGTACCAATCGTCGTTTCCGGGTCGGTTTATCTTGTTGGGGATGTTCGAACCCGGCTTCTGGCCTGGCAGAAAGAGTCCCCCAATCCCAGCACGCCTACAGAGCGTGTAGGCCAGACTTCGTGAGCCGTCGACGTCCGCCCGACCCGCTGCCCCGCTTTTACCGTTGGCGCACGAACATCCTTCAGGCACCGCTATTTTTTGCATACACCGGACTTTGCGGTAGTAGTTCTCTCCTGGCCTCCCTCTGGGACAAGACCGGCCGTCTTCAACATCGAATCGCCCAGACCTGGGCCAGCGGATGCGTCCGCATCTCGGGCGCCCGTCTTACCGTTCGCGGTGGCGAAAATCTTTGCAAACATCCGGTGGCCGTGTACGCCGCCAACCACACGTCCTACATGGACACGCCGGTCATCTTCTCGACGTTGCCCTTCCAGTTTCGAATCCTGGCAAAAAAGGAGCTGTGGACCATGCCTTTCATCGGCTGGCACCTCAATCGCTCCGGTCAGATACCCGTGGACACGGTCAGCCCCAACGCCACCGTATCAAGCCTTGGGGCCGGCGTTCGCGCTCTTCGAGCCGGGATGCCTCTCTTTGTTTTCCCGGAGGGTTCGCGCACCCCGGACGGCACGATGCAGCCATTTCTTGCCGGAGCGGCCTTTCTGGCGATACGCGCTCAGGTGCCTCTGGTCCCCATCGCACTGACGGGTGTCTACGATCTTTTGCCTATGCACACTCGCCACTTCTATCCGGGAGAGATCATCATGAGCGTTGGCGAACCCATCTCCACTGCCGGCAATACGATCCGCCAGACTGACGAACTGAACTCCCGCTTGCGCAAAACCATCGAACAACTGCGCGAAGAAGCAGGATCGACAGTACTCAATTCCGGTGACTCAGCATCAGCCGCGTCAGCACGCTGACGGCCGCATGAGTCAGGGATATGCAATGTTACAGTTGCCTATTTATTACATTCGGATGACGGTGAGTATCGCTTCGACTCACCGTGCCTCGATTTTCCCTGCGACCCGATTGTATTGAGCCTTCGAGATGACGCGCTTCTTTACCAGTTCGTAGGAATCTTTGTACGGCCTGTGGTCGACAATCCGCTGAGCCGCATCGTCATCAATTCCATCCAGGGAGCTCAGATCCTTCATCGACGCTTTATTGATGTTGATGGTGCGCTGCTGACGGATTCCTTGCACCACGCCTTGGGTCACCGCCTTCGCATCCCGAACGGCCGTCGAGGTCGCACGCGCCGTTTGTTCCCGTATCGCGTCTGGACTGCGATCGTGAGGGCTGCACCCCGACAGCGCCACCGTAATCAAACCCATGATCAAGAAAGTTCTCATGGCTATTGGATGCCAACACCGGCAGGATATGATTTCGGCCATGCGCACCGCTTTGATTGTGGTCCTTATTCTTGCCGGATCCATGCTGGCCCGCATCCATGCCCAGCCCGCCCCCATTCAGCACACCTTTGCGGTCGCGAACGGCCAATTCCAGCTCGACGGCAAGCCATATCAGATTCTCTCGGGCGAGATGCATTACCCTCGAGTGCCCCGCGCTTACTGGCGGGACCGCTTCCGGAAAGCGCGCGCCATGGGCCTGAACACCATCACGACCTATGTTTTCTGGAACCTGCATGAGCCTCGTCCCGGAGTCTACGATTTCGCAGGTCAGAACGACATCTACGCCTACATCCGCGAAGCCCAGCAAGAGGGGCTGAACGTGATCCTCCGGCCCGGCCCCTACGTCTGCGCTGAATGGGAACTCGGCGGGTATCCATCGTGGCTCCTCAAAGATCGAAGTCTCGTGCTCCGTTCCTCGGATCCGAAATACACCGCTGCCGTGAGCGGATGGTTTACCCGCCTGGCAAAGGAGCTTGCGCCGCTCCTAATGCGCAATGGCGGCCCCATCATCGCAATCCAAGTTGAAAACGAATATGGTTCCTTCGGCGACGATCACGCCTATATGCAAGAGGTGAAAGACGCTTTGCTCAAGTCAGGCCTCGCCGCACCCGATACGCTGCTCTACACCGCGGACGGTCCGGAGCAAATCCCCAATGGCTCTCTTCCCGAGCTTCCCGCCGTCATCAATTTCGGTACGGGCGACGCGAAAAAGGGATTCGAGACTCTGAAGAAGGCTCGCCCGGACGGCCCATTCATGACCGGCGAGTACTGGGCGGGCTGGTTCGACCATTGGGGTGAACACCATCACACCACAGGCGTTGAAGCCAATGCGTCTGAATATGAGTGGATGCTGAAGCAGGGTTACTCCATCAGCATGTATATGTTCCACGGCGGAACCAGCTTCGGATTCATGAACGGCGCAAACAGCAACGGCACCAACTACGAACCTGATACCACCAGCTACGACTACGACTCGCCCCTGAACGAGAGCGGCCAGCCCTCGCCGAAATTCGCTGCCTTTCGCGATGCGATCAGCCGCGCTACAGGCAAAACGCCGCCCGCACTTCCTCCCGCAATTTCGGCAAAGGCTTACCCAGTCTCTCCCCGTTCTGAATCGGCATCACTCTGGAAGAATCTCCCTGCGCCCGTTGAGTCCGACAAACTGCTTACGATGGAGGATCTGGATCAAAGCTACGGATACATTCTCTACCGCACACAGATTTCGAACGGCGCCTCAGGTGAGCTCGCAATAGATGGTCTTCACGATTACGCGCAAATATACATCGACCGCAAGCTCGTCGGCACGATTGATCGACGTCTGGGCCAGACGAGCCTCGCTCTGCCTCCCGTCCTGGGGAAGGCCACACTCGACATCCTTGTTGAGAACTCCGGCCGCGTGAATTTCACCAAGGTGATTCGCACCGAGCAAAAAGGAATTATCAAATCGGTGAACATCGGCGGCCAGCAGCCTGCCCACTGGCAGATCTTTTCGCTGCCAATGACAGATCTCGCGAAGCTGCGTTTCAACAAAGGAAAGTGCGAAGGCCCATGCTTTTATCGCTTCTCGATGACCACGCCCGCGTCATCCGATGCCGGCGCGACCATAGCTGATACGTTTCTGGACGCGCATGGACTTGCGAAAGGCATGGCGTTTCTGAACGGCCAGCCTCTTGCGCGCTTCTGGTCAGTCGGACCGCAATTTACGCTGTATAGTCCGGGTCCCTGGTTGAAGCCAGGCTCCAACGAGATAGTGCTTTTCGATCTTCAGGGAACTGCGAAGGAATCGCTGAAGACAACCGATCACGCTGATTACGGACCAGCGGCAAAATAATCAATCAGGTTGGGTGGGAGGGGGATCTGGTCCACCATGACCCACTAAAAGCTGCCCGGAACCTTGGGTCGAGGAGGGTGAATTTCGTTGGCTTGGGAATCACTGTCACGCTTGCGGGGTCAGGGTTTGGTTATCTCGATCTGTATTTAACCATTAAAACCAATAGAATGTTATACTTATTAAAATAGTATTGAGGTTATAAAAATCTGAGAGCTGGGCGTACTAGAATCCCATCTAGATAGAAATCCGATTTCTCTCGGATCCACGGCGACTGCGGATTGCATCCTGGCCAGCATGAGATGCAGAGAGGACGTTCTACCAACTGATACAGCCATGCCTACTCGAATCGCAATTCCAGAGCCGACCTCATCAGACGCCGAGTATAACTCTAGGTCGCTTCCTGCGTACATCGCGGCTCTGCAGTCCTCGGGGGCCGTCCCTGTGGTAATTCCTCTGCACGAGCGGCAGGATCGAGTAGCCAAGCTGCTGTCGACGACACAGGGCGTGTTGTTGCCCGGGAGCAGATTTGACGTGGATCCGGAGCGATTTGGGGAGTCGCGTCTTGCAGAGTGCGGTCCCGCAGACCCGCCGCGCAACGCAGTCGATGAATTGCTACTTCAGGACGCATTCAATCTCCGTAAGCCCATACTGGGGATCTGCCACGGCCTGCAGACATTGAATGTCTGGCTCAATGGAACACTCATCCAGGATCTCCCTTCGGCATTGGGAACCTCCGTGAACCACAGTCCGGGCCGGAGTGTCACAGACGCTCACCCGCTCAAGATCGAGAAGGGTTCCCTGCTCGAAGAGTTGAGCACCCAGGGAAAGTCGCCAGCGTCTCAGCTGGTGAACTCCAGCCACCACCAGGCCATCGCTCAGGTTGGAGATCGGCTCAAGGTGACTGCAACCTCAGCTGATGATCACGTGGTAGAGGCAGTGGAACTTGATTCGCCGGACCACTTCGTTCTCGCAGTGCAGTGGCACCCTGAGCGTACATTTGCAGAGAAGGAGCTTTCACGAGCGATTTTCCGCGCGTTTGTGCATGCGGCTGAGGGATGGAAAGATGGTCCGGAGACCGTCTCAGAAACTTCGCGATGACAGAACTAAGCACTCCTGAACCAGAGTCGCTAAACATGATCCTGTCGGCCAAACGGCTTGAGCCATTGACCGGCCATCAGGCGGTTCAATTCCAGATCTACCTAGAACTGATTCTCAAGTGGAATCAGAGGATGAATCTCACCGCGATCCGGGATCGAACCGGCATACTTGACAGACACTTCGTCGAGTGCATTAGCTGTGCGCGGGCCCTGCCGGCCGGGATTGAAACAGCGCTCGACTTTGGGAGTGGAGCGGGATTGCCTGGCGTTCCGATTGCGATCTGCCGGCCGGAGATCTCAGTTACGCTGGCTGAGTCGCAGACAAAGAAGGCCGCCTTCTTGAACGAGGTTGTACGAGCCCTGACCCTGAGCGCCCGAGTTTTCGCAGGACGTGCCGAAAAGGTTGGAGTGAAATTTGACTGCGTAGCTATGAGAGCAGTCGACCAAATGGCGAAGGCAGTCACGTACGCAACTGACTTAGTTGGACAAGGAGGATGGCTAGCGCTGATGGCAACCGTTGGAACCGAGAGTGAGGCGACCGCGAGCGCTGGTAAGGAATTTCGTTGGGAAAAGGGGATGCCGCTGACAGGGTCTGCAGAAGGGATACTTCTGCTGGGTAGACGCGACTAAGGGGTGGGATGTTCCACGTGGAACATAAGCTGAAACGTTCCACGTGGAACATCGGAAATTCAGCGTCAAAGGCTATGATTTCCACCGGGTTGCCCATTGTGCAGCTATATAAAATTCGCCATGGCTGGCCCCCCTAATTCATTGAATTTAATGATCATCTTGGAGAGATCGCCGTCGGTGGCAGAATGCTTTCCACAACCTTTCCGTTTTCTCCACAGATGAGGGACAAGCACCGCTGCCGCCCCTTCCTTTAACCTGAAATGCCATGGGAAAGATTCTCGGTGTCGTCAATCAGAAGGGCGGCGTGGGTAAGACGACCACCGCGATCAATCTTTCCGCCTGCCTGGCCCTTGAGGGCCTCAAAGTCCTGCTCGTAGACTGCGATCCTCAGGCAAATACCTCGTCTGGCCTTGGGGTGGGTAGAGACGATAACCGCCATTCTATCTACGATGTCCTGGTAGGAGAGTCCGAAGCAGAGCAGGTTATCTTGCCTTCGGGGGTCGAGAACCTCTCGCTCATTCCGGGCTCCAAGAATCTCACCGGCGCAAATATCGAACTGGCAACAGCGGACGACCGGGCGGTGCGCCTGCGCCAGGCTCTCGAGAAGGTAAAGGACAAGTTCGACCTCATTATCCTGGATTGCCCTCCGGCACTGGATCTCCTTACCCTTAACGTCCTTGTCGCCGCCAATTCTCTGATAGTTCCCATGCAGGCGGAGTACTTTGCCCTCGAAGGCATCACGGAGCTGATCTCGACCCTCGACCGTGTCCGGGCTGCCTTTCAGCACACCATTGAGATCGAAGGCGTCCTGTTGACGATGTACGACGATCGCACCAATCTCGCTCAGCAGGTGCGGGAGACGCTTCGGCAGCATTTCGGTGATCGCATGTTCATCACTGTTATTCCGCGGAATATCAGACTCGCTGAGGCTCCGAGCCACGGACAGCCGGTAGCCTTGTACGATTCTCGGTCGCGAGGGACGGAAGCATACTTTGAACTTGCGGGCGAATTCCTGGCACGCAACCGGATCGAAAGTCCAAAGGCCCTGGAACGCAAAGTCGCCGCAAAGTCGAAGACCAAGGCCGAGGTTCGTTTCTGGCCATACTCTTGAAGGTCGTGAGTGTCAGTCAATCGAAGCCGGCCAAGCTAAATTCGTATTTCAAACGCCGAGGAGTTATCCAAGATGACCACTGCAACTGCTGACAATAAGCGCCGCGCCCTCGGCAAAGGACTGGATTCTCTCCTGCCTCGAGTACAGAGCCCAGCACCGGTTGCAGTAGTCAGTGTCCCCGCTCCACCGGCTGAGCAGGATGGTGGCAAGCCGCGCGAAATCCCAGTTGAGCAAATCGATCGCAATCCATTTCAGACTCGAACGCACGTCGACGAAGCGGAGCTTGCAGAGCTGGCGGCCTCGATCACAGCGAATGGAGTGGTACAGCCAATTCTCGTCAGGCCCCAGGCGGATGGGCGATTTCAACTCATCGCAGGAGAACGGCGATGGCGTGCCTCGCAGCTGGCTGGGAAGAAGACAATCCCAGCGATCCTGAGACAGGTGTCCGATGAGCAGGCGCTTGAGATCACGATCGTCGAGAACCTCCAGCGGGCCGATCTCAATGCCATGGAGCAAGCACGGGCTTTTGAGAGACTGTCCCGCGAGTTCCACATGACTCAGGAGCAGATCGCTACGAGGACAGGAAAGGACCGCGTTTCGGTCTCCAACTACATGCGGCTGCTGAGCATGCCTGAGGGAATCCAGCAGCTGGTAGAAGGTGGCAAGCTCAGCTTCGGTCACGCTAAAGCATTGATGGGGCTGAAGTTTCACCCGGACATGGAGAAGACTGCCCAACGCGTCGCCAATCTTTCGCTCTCTGTTCGCCAAACGGAGACCCTTGTTCAAGGCATGCTGAACCCTGAAAAAAACAGGAAGGAAGCAAAGCCTGAGGTTGAGGTCGACCCGAACGTGAAGGAGGTCGCTGAGCGGTTGCAGCGGGCCCTTGGTCTAAAGGTTCACATCGAGGACAAGAGCGGGCGCGGCCGAGTCATCATCGAGTACGCAAACATCGCGGACTTCGACGGTCTGCTCGAGCAACTCGCTGGCGACTAAAACGGGACCGAACGACATGCAACCATTCTGTTGCATGTCGTCAGCCGGCTCCTATTACGATAGCCCGCAGGTCCCTCTTCGCAATTGAGTAGTGGAAGAAGTTTCGAGCGACCGATGAGAGTCACGGCTCGATCATCATCGGTGGCAGTGAGAAGGCGGCCCGCAGCGGGTGAGAGGTATCGCCGTAGATAGGGATTCTCTACGCGGGATCAGCGCCGCGCTTGATTGGGCGTAACCTCTACGCCGGTTCGACGAAATTTGTAGTGAAGAAGCCAGGAGCTTGGAAGCGAATGGCCGTCCTGCTGAGGCGGGTTGAACTTCCACTTCCGCGCAGATTCCAGAGCGAGCCGCGCAAAGTATGCGCTCGGACCATGCGTGGCGAAGTCGGCGTTAGTAACTGCGCCATCCGCACCCGCATCAACCCGAACAATGACACTCACTGTACCGTGGATGGTGTTGCTGGCGCGTTGGGGAACATCAGGCACATCGCGGTTGCGCACGTCGCCGCCTGAAGATGGTGTGGGCTTTGCGACGGGAGCAGGAGGCTTTGATTGGACTGGAGCCGGAGAAGGTATTTGTGGCGGAGGCTGGGTAGCGGCTTGAGATTCCTGTTGAGTCGGCTTTGAGTCAGGCTCAACGACGGGAGCCTGTCGTGTGGTCTCGGTCTGTGGCGGAGCCGTGCTTGTGTTGCGGTTATGCAACCAAAGCCCGACGACAATGGCGACGAGGATCACGAGACCAATTGCAAGCGGAAGGAACGGCATTCGCGCCGGCAGCGGCTTATCTTCTTGCGGCTTCCGTTGAAGCGGCTGTGGCGTCGCCTGGGAGGCCTTTGGGGCTGTCGACTTTGCGGGAGCCGCCAGGAGAGCGCGGATCTCGGCGAGGGAGCAACGTCGGGCCGGATCCGAGCGTAGACAGCGGCGTGAGATCTCTGCAAAGGGAACGGGGATCGAACCAGGAATGACTGGCTCAGCGTCGCTGGCAGCGTCCCAGATAGGAAGCTGCTGTGTTAGTGCTTCAACGAGAGTAACGCCAAGGGACCATATGTCGGCACGCGGGGAGACAGGCTCCGATGCGATCTCTGGAGCAATATGCAGGTCATTGTTGAGCAGGCCGGGAGCTGGTCTACCGATCGGAAGCAGACCGTCTGAAGAAAGGCGGATGTCATTTTCGACTACGAGGACGTTGGACGGCTGCAGGCGGCCGTGAACGAAGCCGGATTTGTGAAGGTAATCGAGGGCGTCGAGGATGGGAATAAGCATCTCTCGCGCTTCATCGACTGTGAGGGGACGCTCGGGGATGATCTGCGAAAGAAGTTCCTCGGCAAGATCGGAGACGATGTAGAGGCAGGCATTCTCGTGTACCTGAGCGCGGCCGTAGTGGCGGATCCCGGCAAGGTGCGGATTGGACAGCTTCGAGGCCGCTGCCCAGCCAACGAGGCGCTCCTCGGCTTGAGGGGTAGACGGAATCAGCTTGAGGGCGGCTTTGGCAGACCCGGGGCCGTCGAGCTCGGTGAGGAAGGTGCCGCTGGTGCCAGATCCGCCAAGCCACTCGAGGAGAGGGTATCTCTCGTCAACAACTTGACCGACCCAGTCGCCGCGAACCGAAACAGCATTCATGGCTTCCTCAGTGTAGTCGAGCAGAATCAGGGACTGGCAGAACAAGGGACCGAGGGAACACAGGTTGGAACTGCTGGAGCTTAGCAAGGGTAATTCGTGCCCGGCTGCAATCAATCTGAGTTGTCCGAACGTTCAGCCTTGAAGCTGTTCGCAGGAGATAGTGGCATCCGATGGACCGTCATGCGCTCGATGGTCAAGTTGTTGTATCGGCTTACTTTTGTAACGCTAAAGTCGCATTGATGACCTATTCGTCGCGTGTCAGCATTGCCACACATGGAAGATCGCGATGCGCCAAGATCCAGTGCGGGAGACGTGCTCGGTTTTATCGGGCTGGCCTTCGCAATTCTGGGTCTCGCCGACTTGCCACTCCTGTATCGACTGGGGTGCCTGTTCGGTGCATGCATTTTCCTTCCGGTGTCCTTCCACCGCCAGACTGAGTGGCCAGCCTGGGTGCGCTGGCTCTTCTCCATCGTCGTGACCTCGCTGGTCGCCTATGTTGCGTGGACCGCTATCAGGGATCGCTGAGGTTTGAAGAACGTGAAGCGTCCGGGAAAGCCACTGGAAAGCTGTTCTGAGCACCTTGACGATTCCATTGAAGGTGGAGCGAGATGAGTAGAATCGATGGATGCTGATGTCTTCCCACATCGGGATCGTCGCGTGCTCCGCCGAGGGAGCCTCATTGTGTTACAGGACGATCTGCGAGAAGGGCGCGCAGGTGCTAGGGCCGCATGGGCATCCGGAGATCACAATGCATACGCATTCTCTCGCGGCGTACGTGGAGTGTCTCATCGGGAACGACTGGGAAGGCGTCGCGGACTTGATGCTGGACTCGGCGCGGAAGCTAGAGAGGGCCGGGGCGGAGTTCCTGATCTGTCCAGACAATACAATTCACCAGGCGATGTCTCTGGTTGAGCCCAGATCCCCATTGCCATGGCTTCACATCGCCGAGGTGGTTGCCGACGAAGCCGTGGAGCGGGTGTACCAGCGCGTCGGACTTCTGGGTACCAAGTGGCTGGTACAGAGCGAGGTTTACCCGAAAAAGCTGGGGGCGCGCGGGATTGATTTCGTTCGGCCGACGGATGAGGAACGGCGGGAAATCGACCGGATCATCATGGACGAGCTGGTGTACGGTGTGTTCCGGCCGGAGTCGGTGACGTACTTTCAGTTCGTGATCCGGCGGATGAAGGATGAGGGGTGCGATGCCGTAGTTCTGGGCTGCACGGAGATCCCCCTGGTCATCAGCAACCGGAATTCGCCATTGCCGGTGCTGGACTCGACTCGGCTCCTGGCGTGGGCGGCGCTACGCAAAGCGATCGCAGCGCACGTTTAAGAAGAACGATTGATCTGTCGATAGAGGGCGCCGAGAGGCGCCCTTTTCTTTGCCATGCTGTTCGGCTCTAACCGTGAACGGCGTGATGAAGGCTGAGAGAACTTGTCGAGGCTATTTCTTGGCGGGTTGATTGGCGATGATCATGCTTGAGATTTTGGCGTATGTGGCGGCGGGGACAATGCCTTTGGTTTTGAGCTGAGTTTTGTTGGCATAGGGGCGGCCAGCAATGATTTTGCCGGAGTAGGCGTCGCCAATACCGGGGAGAGCTTTGAGTTGATCGGCAGAGGCGGTATTGATGTCGATCAAATCAGTTTTGGCCGTGGTCTGGGCAGATTTAGCGGAGGATTTCGCCGCAGTCTTGGCGGAAGAGGATTGTGCGGTGGCAGGGAGGACGCTGAGCAGGGAGCATGCGGTCAACCCAAGGATGAAGGTGGTAAAACGTCCGAGTCGCATATATATCTCCTTATTGCGAGAAGTTGATGCAAAGGTGTGCTTGGCGAGGGAGCGAGCCGAGGAGCGGAACCATGCTAATTGGTTGGGTCGGTCGAAAGGAAGAGCGACGGGCCACAAAAGAAGAAGGGGCGCTCGGGGCGCCCCCATGGAGGTAAGGTTCAATTGACTAATTGAGACGCTGATCTTCCGTCCGACGCGAACCCTTGCGACGATCGAACTTGTCGGCCCGCCAGTCAGGTGCCCCGCTGCGGCGGTCACGGTTATTCATGCGACGATCAGGGATCTTACGGGAGTCAGGCAGGACCACCATCGCCGTGGTGCTTGAGTCGAGCTTCATGGCTCCTTCTGCCATTTCCGCTTTGCCAACAACATTGCCGCTGGTGAGCAGCCGGTCGAGTACTGGGATTCTGGCCCGCTGGCTCTCGATATAGTCGACGCCTTCGGCGGTCAGAGCGAAGTCCGAGTTGTCCGCCTTGGTAATGAATCCCTTCTTGGTGAGATACCAGGTGGTGAAGTCGAGGTAGTCGCGGGGGAACCCCATGCGATGTTCGATCTCAGCCAGGCTGACTTGCGGGTTGTAGGGATTCGACCGGCGTTTGTAATACAGGACCGCGAGAACCGCGAGGCGACGGTTGAGCTCGCCCTGGACCTGGTCCATAAAATCGACAGTCTGCGAGAGCGGCACCTGGCGAACGGGCTCTTCACGCTCGTATTCGCGATCGTATTCGGAGCGGCGGTCTGGGTCGGAAAGGACGTCGTAGGCAGACTTCAGAAGGAAGAACTTCTCAGAGTCTCCCGTATCAGGGTTGTCGGGATGGAAGCGAGATGCGAGGTAGCGGTAGACACGATGAATCGTCTCGTAATCCGCGTGGGGACTGATCTGGAGGAATTCGTAGTAGTCCAACGACTGCGTCGCTTCTAGCATTGGGAAGACCTCTGAGAGTTTTGCTGCTCTTGATATGAGGAATCTTGCATTGGGGAAGAGACGGCAGCAATCACACGATATGGGTAGGCATGGACTTGCGTAACTAAAATCCAGGAGCCGAAGGAAAAACGGAGATTAAATTTGCGAGTAAAGCGAACAGGATCAATGGTTTATGCAGGCGGTGGAATCTGGAAACGATATGAGTTGTAGGAGCGGTGGCGCTTTCGTGTGATGCGGCCTCGCCCATTGGAATTCATTGGGCGGTGGCGCACTCGCCTGCTTCGGGTAGCCTCGATATACTCAGCATTTGGCGCGCAAACTACGCGCGAGGGAGATGGTGTTTGTCCTTCAGCCGCCGCGGATTTCTGAAGTCGCTATCCAGAACCGCTCTTGTTTGCTCACTCGAAGACGTTTTGAGCCTGGCCCGGCCCCTGTCAGGACAAGCGGCTCAGAAGCCCAAGGGCAATTCTCGTCAGTCGTACGAGGCACCCACACGACCCGCTCCCAAGGGACCCGCATCGCCGGTGACTGGAACGCCGCTTGGTGTGAAGTTTGTGGATGTTGCGAAGGAAGCCGGGCTGAATGTCGAGATGATATTCGGCGGCGAGCACCGCAACAAGTACCTGCTGGAGACGACCGGGTGCGGGGCAGCCTTCTTCGACTACGACCACGATGACTGGGTCGATATCTTCCTGGTGAATGGTTCGAGGCTGGAAGGTTTCCCAAAAGGAAAAGAACCCGTCTGCCGGCTGTTCAAGAACAATCGGGATGGAACGTTTACGGACGTGACGATCAAAGCGGGACTGGCGCGGTCTGGATGGGGACAGGCGTGCTGCGTCGGTGACTATAACAACGATGGATGGAACGATCTATTCGTGAGCTATTACGGGCAGAATTCTCTTTTCCGGAACAATGGGAACGGTACGTTCACGGATGTGACGAAGGAGGCGGGGCTGCTGCAGGACAGGCTGCGTTGGAATTCGGGCTGTACGTTTTTGGATTACGACAAGGACGGACACCTGGACCTGTTCGTGGGGAACTACATCGATCTGGACTTGAAAACGACGCCTCTACCAGAAGACGCCAATTGCACGTACAAGGGGATAACGGTGGCGTGCGGGCCTCCGGGGCTCGAGGGCGGGAAGAACATTCTGTATCGCAACAAGGGGAACGGAACGTTTGAGGATGTTAGCGAGAAGGCTGGAATGTGGGGGACGCTGGGGACGTACGCTCTGAGCTGCGCAGCGGCGGACCTGGACAATACCGGCTGGCCGAACATCTACGTTGCGAATGATTCAACCTCGGCCACGTATTACGTGAACCAGAAGGATGGAACATTCAAAGATCAGGCGATCGAGGCCGGTGTGGCGTATTCCCCGGATGGAAAGCCGCAGGCTGGGATGGGCGTGTCCGTCGGCGACTACAACCGCGACGGGATGCTGGACATAGTGAAGACAAACTTCGCGGGTGATACCGACTCCCTATATATGAATCTGGGCGATGGGTCATTCGACGATCGCACCTACCAGGCGGGGCTCGGCATCAACACCCGGCTGCTGGGTTGGGGTCTGAGTTTCATCGATATCGACAACGATGGGTGGCTCGACATCCTGGTCGCGAATGGGCACGTGTATCCCGAGGTGGATGGGACACAGGTAGATGCGGCGTATGCGGAACGCAAATATCTTTATCGCAATCTGCGGCAGGGGCAGTTTGAAGATGTGAGTCTGGGTGGTGGGTCAGGAATCACAACGGATGCGAAGGCGCGCGGGTTTGCGGTAGGCGACTTTGATAATGACGGCGACTTGGACGCAGTGGTGAATTGCGTCAACGCAATTCCGCAACTCCTTCGTTGCGATTCGACGACGGGCAGAAATTGGGTGAAGATTCGGCTAGTTGGAACGAAATCGAATAAGACTGGAATCGGAGCGCGTATAAAGGTCACGGCTCAGACCGGAACCGGTTATGTCGGCGGTAAGAGCGTAGCGATGTTGACGCAGATAGAGGATGTGAAGTCCTGCAACGGTTATTACTCGGCTAGCGATCTGCGCATCCACTTCGGCGTGGGGGAGGCGAAGAAAGTAGATTTGGTGGAAATCCAGTGGCCATCCGGCGCGGTGGATACCTTGAAGACTCTCGACGTGAACCGACTTTACGTGGTGGAAGAGGGCGGAAAAATTCTAAAGAACGAGGCGCTGGTACCGGCGAAGAAGAAAGCCTGAGATCCAGATGAGCCAAAATATGCGCGACGATGTAGTTCGAGTTGTCGAGACTTACATCGACGCGGTGCGACGCAACGACGCTGCAAGCCTTCCGCTTGATCCTGAGATCGTCTTCGAAGGCCCGCTCGGAAAGTACGAGGGAATCGAAGCATTTGTGCAGGGACTGGCGGATTTCGTACCGGTACTGGACGGCATCAAGGTGTTGCACATGACGGCGGACGACGACACGTGCGCAGCGGCGCTCGAACTCGATACGATATTCGGAGTGATTCCCCTCCTCGAATATTTCCACCTCAAGGATGGCGTGATCATTTCAATTCGGGCTTACTACGATCCGCGCCCAGTCTTGGCTGGTCTAGAGCACAGAGCAACCAAATAGTTGCCTGTCAGAATAGGCGTGTGGAGCCCTTCTCGTGATCTAGGAGCCAGCGTTTGCGCTCGATACCGCCGCCATAGCCTGTGAGAGAGCCGTTCGCGCCGATAACCCGGTGGCAGGGAACGATGACAGCGACTGGGTTGTCACCGTTGGCGGCACCCACAGCACGAACAGCGGTAGGGTGGCCGATGCGTTCCGCCAATTTGCCGTACGAGGTGGTTGTGCCACAAGGAATGTTGCGCAACTCGTGCCAGACCTTCCGCTGGAAAGGCGTGCCGCCTGTGGCCACAGGGATGTGGTCGATTGCTTCAAGTTCCCCATTGAAGTAGCGAACAATCGCCCCTGACAGGCCGTGTGGATTGCGAGCCGGCTCGAACTTGAAGCCGTCCTTACCGTAATGCGACTGCAATTGGCGCCGAACGACAGCTTCTTCCTCGGTAAAGAGAGCGACGCGAAGGTTCCCTTCTCTGTCCGCCGCGATCATCATAGGGCCGATCGGGGTGGGGATGAGATCGGTTTCTAGCTGTATCGGCTCGAGCATTTTTTGTGGAGTTGTCGTTGGATTGTGCAGCACTCGAGTTGAATTTTCGCACAGATGAGCAGAGGGTTTTACATTGCGGTAACAACCGGACTGTCAACCGAGCTGTGCGAAATCTCGTCTTCTCGCATGGGCAGGTCTTAGAACGACGGCGAGAGCTGGTGGAGCGCAGAGTCTGTCACGCCTTCGGTTGGCCGGTCCGGCGACCATTCTGTTACTGACGATCGTGGCGGCGTGCGCGGACGGCCGGGTTGAGGCTCGCCCGATGTGGAGGCGCGCGATCCCGAGCATCCGCGTCGTGTCACCGCAAAGTCTACGAGAAATACCGAACGACCCCGATGGCAGTGCGGGGGGTCGGGCTGCGGAAGAATTCATCTCGGGCGAGTTGCACACGTGAGACTTCAGGTGTCCGCTATCAGCTGATGGAAAAGGGTGGCAAGGTTTGGCTGAGATACGAACGGGAAACGAAGGATCCTGACCGGGAACTGAACGGACGACAGGAGCTAATATTTCACTGGTTCGGGGAAGCGGCAGGACCTATCTCTTCGAGCAACACGGGTATTGGTTTGAGTTGCCGATTAACCGGTACGGCAAGAAGAAGGTCTGGGACATGGCGCCGGAGACCAGCCAGTGGGAGCGCTCTCTCTCGGAACCAATGCAAGAAGAAGTCGAGTCGATACAGCGGACATCGTGGTGGCTGAGAGGAATGACATGCCGAAGAGAGCAGTCGCCGAAGAGCCTGGACAAAAACGAATGTGATGTTGAACGGGAAGATTGAGCCTGGCCGAACCAGAACCGATTTGCAGATCAAGTTTAGATGGCGGATCGACGGTTCAGGCGTGTTCGGGAGATTGTTCAGAATCAACCGTTTGATGGAGAAAAGAGCCGATCTGGAAGCTGAGCTGGCCCATGCTGCTTCTCAATTTCCGCGCATCGCATGACCCAGATATTTGACATATCAAATAAATACGAAATCTGAACGTTTGCCATATGCCTTGTTCGGCTTTACCCCGCACTGACTTGGGCTGGGAGGGTGGCGGCCGAGAATTGTCCTCACCTCTCATATTCAGCTAAATCGCTTTATATGCTGGCTTTCGGCATTGAGAGTGGGGGCTCAAGAGCGCCGCATTTTCATCCGTGCTCGCCAAGTAAAGGTTTCCCCGTAATGTCATGTCGATTTGAGCCTTTTATTCAAACGTTTTCTGTCATTTCGCGTTGACAGAACGTTGCATTTTTAAGTAGTGTTGCGTTTGCTCCGGAGTCTCTAAATTTATTGCTCCCTATCTGTGTTCGGGAGGGGCGACGCTGGAAAGCGAACCTGTCAACGCGGCAGGCAAGCAGTACCATAGCCGACTAGCCAAAGTCGAAATGCCAGGCGGCAGAACCACCATAAGTTGAGAAAAGAACAACGGCATTACTTTTCAGGAGACCGCATGAACAGATTCCTTCGTACAGCACTTGTGCTGGCAGTATTTGCCTGCGCAAGTACGCTCCTCGTAGTGACGGCCAGCGCGCAATCGGTTTACGGATCGATTTTTGGCTCTGTGTCCGACAAGAGCGGGGCTGTCATTCCGAACGCTACGATTACCGTGACGGACGAAGCCAAAGGCACCGTCGTCACCGTTCAATCCAATGGTTCCGGTGACTACACTGTCCCGCACCTCATCTCTGGCGTGTACGACCTCAAGGTCGTAGCTCAGGGCTTCAGGCCTTTTGAGACGAAAGGCATTCAAGTCGCCGTAGACACGGCGCCACGTATCGATCCCACGCTTGAAGTCGGTTCAGACACTGGTACCACTGTAGAAGTCAACGCGGAGTCCGTGCCGCTGCTGAAGACGGAAAAGGCAGATGTAGCCACCGTATTCGACCAGCAGCAGGTATCGAGCCTTCCCGTTGGCGACCAGAATTTCACCAATCTTCAGCTTTTGCTTCCGGGCGCACAGCAACTTGGCTGGTCCCACGCGGCAACAGAAGACCCTCAGGGATCGAAGCAGATCCAGGTGGACGGCCAAGCCTTTGGCGGCACGGCTTTCGAACTGGACGGTACCGACAACCAGGATCCGATTCTGGGAATCATCGTCATCAACCCGGCGCTCGACGCTGTCACCGAGACGAAGATCACTACCCAAAACTTCGATGCTGAACTGGGCAAGGCTGTCTCGGCGGTCGTCACGGCGCAGACTCGTTCTGGAACGAATAAATTTCATGGCAGTGCTTATGACTTCCGCACGGGCAATGCCAACTACGCAAAGAATCCTTACAGCACGGCTCCGATTCCAGCCGGCCTAAAGAACCGCTACGGCGGATCGATTGGCGGCCGCGTGATCCGTGACAAAGCGTTCTTCTTCGGCAACTACGAAGCACAGCGGTCAAAGGTAGGAACGTCGAACGTTGTATCAGTTCCGACGCAGCACCTGATCAACTCGTGTCTTGGAACCGAAGCTCCCTATGCGGGAACAGTGGCAGGTTGCGACTTCAGCGAGTATGCAAATCTCGTGTCGACCAGAGCTGACAAGCAGCTTGTCTATGACAATCCGGACGCCACACACTCGAATCCGTTTCCAAACAATGTCATTCCGGCCGCGCGGCTTTCCGCTCCGGCGCTAGCGATTTTGACACTGATGAAACCATACGCGCCCAACAATGGCGCTTCACCGACAGATCAGACGTTTCTCTACAACAACTTCAGCGGCAGCGGTTCGGGTCTGTTCAATGCTGACCAGTGGACAGTACGCGGCGACTACACCCTGAACGAGAAGATGCACGCGTTCGGCCGATTCTCGCGCTTCACCGACACTCTCTCGGGCAAGGCAATGTTCGGCGATGCGGGTGGTGTGGGCTTCGGTACCGGCGGTCTCGCCGGCAGCTCGAAGGGAGCCAATGACAGCTTGGCGTCGGGCATGGACATCGCTATCAACCAGAACCTCCTCACTGATTTCCGGATCGGCTACTATCGCTATAACATCACCACCGCCAAATACGACCAGGGTGATGAATTCGCGACGCAGATTGGCATACCGAACATCAACGACGGCAGTTATTTCAAATCGGGCGCGCCTGGATTTGTTATTCCTGTTGGTATTGGTGGTAATAACGTGAACATCGGAGCCGGTCTGAACATCGGCCGTTGCAACTGCCCGCTGACTGAGAAGGAATCACAGCTGCAGTTCGTGAACAACTGGACCCGCGTACTGGGCGCACACACGGTCAAGGTAGGCGTTGATCTTCGTTTTGCGAACAACCTTCGCGTGCCGTCGGACACCGACCGTGCGGGCCAGTTTGATTTCGCAAGCGGACAAACCTCCAACCAGGGCGACCAGGGATCGGCATGGGGCAGCTTCGTGCTCGGTAATGTCAACCACTTCGGTCGTTACGTATCCGTCTCCACCGACGCAAAGGAAGCGCAGAAGCGTCTCTTCTTCTATGGACAGGACACATGGCGAGCGAACAAGAACCTGACCTTGAACCTCGGTCTGCGTTGGGAGCTCTATACGCCGGAAGCCGTTAACAAGGCCGGCAATGGCGCACTCCTCGACCTGAGAGATGGATACATGCACGTCGCCGGTATCGGTGGAGTGCCTCTCAATATGGGTTGGGAGACTCACAAGCCAAAAGGCCTCGCGCCGCGTGTTGGTCTCACATATCAAATCGATCCCAAGACCGTTTTACGTGCCGGCTATGGACGCAGCTTTGACCTCGGCGTTTTCGGCTCGATCTTCGGTCACGTCGTAACTCAAAACCTTCCTATCCTGGCCGCACAGAGCGTGCAGACAGGCTCAACCACGGTAGCCGCGTTCAACATGAGTGCAGGTCCGCCGGAAGCAACGCTTCCTGCGGTTCCTTCGAATGGACTCCTGCCCGCCCAGGGCTATTCGGTTAGCCCCAAGGCACGTCCTAACCCGCTCGAATTTCCAACGATCGATGCGTGGAATTTGAGCATTCAGCGCGCGCTTACGGCGTCAACAAGCCTCACGGTTGCCTATGTGGCAAACAAGGGCACGCACACGCTGGGCGATACAAACCAAAACAACACTAACCCGAACGAGTCCGCGCTGTTCTTGCCTGCAGCGTATAGCGTCACTGGACAAGCCCTCAACTGGGATCCTGCAGGTGCAGACGGAACGCTCACTCCCGGTTACTCTGGCGGCGTGAAGAACGGTGACTACCTGAAGCGGTATTACGGTGGCTCGCTCGCCGCTTGCCGTGACGCTGCTTACGCCACTCCAACGAGCCCCAATATCCAGCCGGGTATGTGCGGATGGAACCAAGGCATCAGCTACTACGGGGACGACCAGAACACGGAGTTCGATGCTCTTCAGGTCACCTTGTCGCAGCAAATGGCAAAGGGCCTGGCGTTCACTGCTAACTATCAATGGGCCAGTGCATATGGCGATCAGAACGGTTACTGGACCTGGGATCATCACGTGACCCACCTCCGGGACAGCAACGTGCGTCGGCAACAATTGACGGTATACGGCAGCTATGACCTTCCGTTTGGCAAGGGCAGGCAGTTCGCTACAAGCAGCCGAGCCGCGGACCTGCTACTCGGTGGATATCAGATCTCGGGAACGGCCAGCATTGCCAGCGGCTTGCCGTGGACGCCCGGGTATGACGACTTCAACGCAGGCGGAACAGGCAACCCACAAAACTGCCAATGGAACGTTGGCGGCACCGCAGCTCCGTGCCGTCCGAATGCCAGCGCGCACATGAAGACCAACCTGACTAGCTTCGATGCGACGAAGCACCAACGTACCTTCTTCACTGCACAACCTCGGCAGGGTGGAATCTTCTCGTTCCCCGGCCTCGACAAAATCGGCAATGCAGGCGCCAATACGTACTTTGGGCCATCGATCTGGACTTCGGATATGTCGGTTTCCAAGACCTTCTCGGTCTGGGAGAGCGTAGCCATCAAGTTCAGAGTGGACGCCTTCAACGCCTTCAACCACATCACCGCAGGACAGCCCAATAACGATGTCCTCGGCGGCGGCAGTGCAATCGAAGGCGACCCGGCCGGCAATATCACCGGTATGGGACAGGGATGCGATCAGCCGGATTCAAGCTGCGGCCCGCGCCACCTGCAACTCGCTCTTCGCGTTCAGTTCTAAGCGAAGGAGCAGCATCAACTCGGAGGGGAGCTTCGGCTCCCCTCTTTTTCTTGCATTGCTGAGCGTGACGAGGTGCAGCCTTGTGCAGTCAAAAACTCTGTAAATCGATGGGAGTTAAACTGACTCCATCAGGTAAAAAATGAAGAACGCGATTCGAATTGCAGTATTTTGCTTTTGGCTTGCAGCGATTGGAGCACAAGCACAGGAAGGGACAGCAGCACCGCCCGGGAACGCGGATGCTACTTTCGAGTCTGCCAAGGAACTCGCCGGTAGAGGGCGTCTGGACCAGGCGATGGCTCAGCTGAACCAACTAGCAGCACAGACTCCAGAGGTTGCTGGTGTCGAGCGGCTGCGCGGGATGATTTTCTATCAGCGGCAGCAGTTTCAGCCGGCGATTGCAGCGTTTGCCAAGGCCGCAGAGCAGGATTCGAACGACCATGAGTCAGTCGAGATGCAAGGCGTCAGCCTGTTTCGGATGGGACGAATCCAGGAGGCATTGCCACTGCTGGAGAAGGCGCGTACCGGAGTTGAAGCAGCAAATGTGGATCCGAACTACGTGCTGGCGTTGTGCTACGCGGATATGCAGCGGTACGACGATGCGCGGCGTGAGTTTGCCAGCCAATATGGGTTCGAAGCGGATTCGGCGGAAGCGCATTTGCTGACAGGGCGTCTGTTTCTGCGAAGGGAGTTGCGCGACCCTGCAGGAGCGGAGGCAAGCAGGGCGCTGGCTTTGAATCCCTCCCTGCCTCTTGCGCACGAACTGCTCGGAGAGGTGGAACTGGCTCGTGGCGATACCGCAGGCGCGATTCGGGAGTTTGAGTCGGAGCGCAAGATCAATCCATTGAGTCCGGGCCTGTACGACCGGCTCGGAGACGCGTATCTCCGTAGCGGACAATACGCAGAAGCGCAGAAGGCTTTGAACAGGGCCGTGTTGCTGGAACCCGGTTCGACAGGGCCTTACATTCTGCTTGGGCAGACATTTCTAAAGCTGAAGCAGCCCATTCAGGCCCTGCACTATCTCGATCGCGCTGAGAAAATGGACCCGTCGAACTACATCACGCACAATCTGATGGGTCAGGCGTATAGGGCTACCGGGCAGATCGAAGATGCAAATCGCGAGTTCAAAATCGTGGTCGACCTGCAGCACCGCAACGATCCGAAGCCGGCGGAGAAGTAGAGAATGCCTTCGGGTTCATCCGGATTCGGCTGGGCAGCATGGGCGTTGGTTGCGATTGCGACTGTGGCTTCCAGTCAGAAGGCAACGAAGCCAACGGTAGACGCAGTCAAGCGCGCGGACGCGGCGTTTCGCGCTGGTTACGCGGCTCGTCAGTCAGGCAACCTGGAGGTTGCGCGAAGCAACTTTGCAGAGGTTGTTCGATTGCAGCCCCGGATTGCCGAGGGACATCAGGCGCTCGGCGCCGTGCTCGTGGAGATGGGAAGACCGCTCGATGGAGCGAAGGAACTTGAAGCAGCTGCGAAAATCAAGCCCGGCGATCAGGGAATCGAGACGAACCTTGCTTTCGCGTATGCGCAGGTGGGAGATCGGAAAGCAATCGCCCATTTTCAGGCAGCTGAAAGCCTGTCCCATCAGCCTGGACATGCTGCGCTGGATGCCTCGTTTTATGACGCTTACGGTAGGGCACTGGCCGCTGCGGGAAAGCCCGAAGAAGCCGCCGTGCAATTCGTGGCGGAAGAATCGCTGACGGGCCCCCGCGCAGATATTGAGGATGCTCTTGGAACGCTTTATGCGCAGCAAAGCAAGTGGGAGGAGGCGCGTCCCAGGTTTGAACACGCTCTGGAATTGGATGGGGCATACGTACGGGCGCGAGTCCATCTCGCCATGGTTCAACGAACGCAGAAGGATTTGCAGGGCGCTCTGAATACCCTTGGCCCCGCAATTGGAATGGACCCACCCAATGCAGAAGTGTTGATAGAAGTGGGCCGCACCTTGGCGGCAGCCGGAAGGGACGAGGACGCCTTGCAGCAGTTTGACGCTGCTTTGAAAGCAGACCCGCGGACGCCAGGTGTGCAGCTTGAAATGGCAATGACACTGCAGCGGCTGGGCCGGCAGCAGGAGGCTGTGCCGTGGTTTCAGCAGGCGATTGAGCGGGAGCCAAAGAACGGGATGGCGCTGACGAATCTGGGGCTGGCCCTGACGCTGACGGGCAAGGGCAAGGATGCGCTGGAGTACTTAAAGCGCGCACTTGCTGAGAATACGAAGGATCCGGTGATCTATAAGGATCTTGGAGTTTGCCACATTCAGCTCTCTGCGTTCGATGAGGCGATCGAGGATTTCAAGAAGGCTTTGGTGCTGGATCCTGACGATCCGCAGGTTCACTACGATCTCGGTCTGGCGTACAAGTTCAAGGACCGTACCGATGAGGCCGTGGCAGAGCTGAGCAAGGCCGGTCAGATGGATCCAAAGCTGCAGGATCCCCCCTATACGCTGGGCATCCTCTATATGCAATTGGGCAGGCTCGACGAAGCCGTGACTGAATTGCGAAAGGCGGTAGCGCTGCGGCCGGAGAATGGCGATGCTTGGGCGATTCTGGGAAGCACGCTGAAGCAAGCTTCGCGTCTGCCGGAAGCCGCAGAGGCGCTGAAGAGGGCAATTCCGCTACAGCCGGGACAGCCGGGGCCGCGCGTAACTCTGGCGGGAGTGTTGGCGGAGCAGGCAGGAAATCTGAGCCAGCAGTCTGATGCGGCGGAGTCGGCGGGAGATCATCAGAAAGCCGAGGGTCTTCGCGCGCAAATGAAACAGCTGCGCAGCGAGGCTAGCGACTATCGAAAAGAAGCGGCAGAGCTATCGCGTACCGCCGTGAGCCGGCAGCGTGCGAACTTTGCGCTGAACGCAGGGAATCAGCAGATGCTGCGTGGAGATATTGCTGGCGCAATTTCCCGCTACCAGGAATCTGCTTCTGCAGACCCGACGTTTGCCGAGGCGCATACGCAGCTCGCTATTGCGTATGAGCGGCAGGGGCGCGAGGATGAGGCGCGAGCAGAACGCGCAAAGGCGGCAGAGGCCGGCAAGACGCAGTAGAATTCTCCTTCACAACTTCTGCGGCATTGGAGCCCTCATGATGAATCGGGTCTCGCTCTCTGGTATCGTGTGCCGTTCTACGACCTATCGCCTTCTTGTGCTTTTGTTGACCCTTGCAGGATGCGGAGTTGGGCTGGCGCAACAACGATGGACGGAGCAGCAGGCGAATGAATGGTATGGAAAGCAGCCGTGGCCGGTGGGCGCGGACTTCTTGCCGTCGACAGCCATCAATGAGCTCGAGATGTTCCAGGCCGACACGTTTGATGAGGCAACGATCGATCGCGAGCTAGGATGGGCTGAAGCTGCGGGCATGAACACGATGCGCGTCTTTCTGCACAACCTCCTTTGGGAGCAGGATGCGAAGGGGTTCCAGCAGCGGATAGACCGGTTCCTGGCGATCTCGGCGAAGCATCACATCCGGCCGATGCTCGTGTTGTTCGATTCATGCTGGGATCCGAACCCTAAGCTCGGACCTCAGCATCCTCCCATTCCGGGAGTTCATAATTCCGGGTGGGTGCAGGCGCCGGGAGCGGCGATACTGTCGGATTCGTCACAGTTTCCGAAGCTGGAGAAGTATGTTGAAGGTGTAGTCGGCGCATTTGGGAAGGACCAGCGCATCCTGGCGTGGGATTTGTGGAACGAGCCGGACAACGGAAATGATTCTTCGTATCTGCATGGAGAGCCGAAGAATAAGAACGAGATCATTGCGGGACTACTGCCACAGGTGTTTGCGTGGGCGCGTTCGGCGCATCCAACGCAGCCGCTGACGAGCGGGGTGTGGCACGGGGACTGGACGTCGACGGCTACGATGACGCCAGTGGGGAAGATTCAGATCGAGCAATCGGATGTGATCAGTTTTCACAACTACGGCTGGCCGGAGGACTTCGAGGCGCACGTGAAGATGCTGCTGCCGTATCACCGGCCAATCATCTGCACGGAGTACATGGCGCGGAATATAGGCAGCACGTTCGATACGATTCTCCCGATCGCGAAGAAATATCATGTGGGCGCGATTAACTGGGGACTGGTAGCGGGCAAGAGCCAGACGTGGGTTCCTTGGGACTCGTGGCAGCGGCCGTATGTATCGGATCAACCGGCTGTGTGGCAGCACGATGTCTTCAAAGCTGATGGGAAGCCTTATAGAGAGCGGGAGATTGAGGTGCTGCGGGAGATGACGAAAGGCAGCAATTAGCTTCCGGCTTCTTGCTCCAGCCTTGTTCTTACGGATTTAATACCCCGCGTGAACGCGCGTGTTTCTAGCTTGCGACGTGATCTTCTGACGGCCTATAGTCGGCGCATGGATTCGAAAAGTCGACGGTCATTTCTCAAGCAGGCTGCGATGCTTGGCGGAGCATTTTCGGCGAACAGCTTGTTTCAGCAGGCGCATGCGGCGGAGTTTTTGCGAGCGGGATCACGAATTGCCAGGGTCAGCCCAGAAGTTGCTGCGCAGAATGAAGACTACTGGAGCATCATCCAGCGCGCGTACTCGGTGAATCCCAATCTTATCAATCTGAACAACGGCGGGGTGTCGCCGGCGCCAATTGTGGTGCAGCAAGCAGTGGAGCGGTACAACGAGCTCGCTAACGAGGGGCCTTCGTACTACATGTGGCGAGTTATCGATCAGGGGCGCGAGCCTCTTCGAGAAAAGCTGGCACTGATTGCCGGGGCGAAACCGGAAGAGATTGCGATCAACCGCAACTCGACGGAGTCGCTGAACACAATCATTTATGGGTTGGATTTCAAAGCCGGCGATGAGGTGATCGGGACGAAGCAGGATTATCCCAACATGATCCAGGCTTACCGCCAGAGGGCCATGCGGGAAGGGATCGTATACAAGCAGATCAGCTTTGATTTTCCTATCGAGGACGATGAGCAGATTGTGAAGGCCTTCGAGCAGGCAATCACGCTGCGAACGAAACTCATCCACGTAACGCACATGATCAACTGGGTGGGCCAGACCATGCCTGTAGCAAAGATTGCCGACATGGCGCACTCGCATGGGATCGAGGTTCTGGTGGATGGGGCGCATTCATTCGGGCTCATGGATTTCAAGATCCCTGATCTGCACTGTGAGTACTTCGGCACCAGCCTCCACAAGTTTCTTTCCGCACCGATCGGAACGGGAATGATGTGGGTGCGCCAGGACAAGATCGAGAAGGTGTGGCCGCTGACCTGCAACGACAAGCCGCGGTCGGGCGATATCCGGAAGTTCGAGACGCTGGGGACGAGGAGCTTCCCGCTCGAGCAGGGGATCGGAGAGGCGATCAACTTCCATGAAGGGATCGGGGCAAAACGGAAAGAAGAGCGAATCCGATATTTGAAGGACTACTGGGCTTCGCGCGTGCAGAACGTGAAGAAAGTGAAGCTGCATACCTCATTGAATGCGAAGTACTCCTGCGCCATCTGCGGCGTAAGCATCGACGGGATGACCCCTGCGGAGCTGGAGGCTGCGCTGTTCAACAAGTACAAGATTCACGCGGTGGGAATTGTGTGGGAAAACATCAGCTGTGTGCGCGTGACGCCGCACGTATACACGCCCCTTGCCGACCTGGACAAGCTGGTGCGGGCGATCGAGACGATTGCGACATGAGCCGGATTCAGCCACGCGGCTCCCAGCCGAGCCAGTCGAGGATCCATTGCCAGGTGTTTTCCAGGGTGTGCGGCGTGGGCGGCGATGGCAACGATGCGGTCGGAAAGCTGATTGACTTGCCGCGATAGGTGTCGGCCAGTTGCTTGAACACGCGGCCAGCGGGTTTGACCTTTCCGTCGTTGGTCAGAAGGCCCAGCGTGTACTCAAGAGGGTTGAAGTCGTATTTGCGGTCGACGTCGTGGCTATCCCAGTAAGTAAACCAGCTGACTCCCTGCTCGATTGCGGCGTGGACGGACTTGTCTAGCCATTCGGCCTGCTGCTGGTCAGTGAGGGCCTGGATGCAGGTGTTGAATTCGCCGGCGAATACGGGCTTCTGTTGGGATCCGGCATAGGAGCGGATGAGCGTGGCCATAGCGGCGAGTAGCTTGACGCTGGGCGGGTCCATGGGGCCGCCGTACTTGAGGGCCCCGGCCCACCATGGATAACAGTGCATGACAGGGAATTTCTGAGCGCCGAGGGCCTTCGGCGAGAAAGTGGCGTCTTTGAACCACGGATTGTGGTCAACGCCGTTGACGTGCAGGTGGTCGGGCAGTGTGGAGTTCATGAGAGCAAACATGCGCTCCATCCAGGCGTCGCCGTTGGTCGGTTCGGTACTCCAACAGGTATTGATTTCGTTTCCCATGTCGTAGCCGATGACGTTGGGGTGCGGGGCGAGGGTCCGGCTGAGCTCGCGGATGAAGAGTTCCTGGGCCTCAAGCATGATCGGTTCGGTGAAGAAGCCGTCGGAGAGGCGGTTGAATGGCGGGAGGAAGTACCAGCCGCTCAGCTGGCCGGTGAAGACGGTGACTAGGGTATCGAGATGGCGCTCGCCCATCAGGTCGATGAGTTGATCGAGGCGTTCAAGATGAGCGGGGCTGACCCATTTTGGATTGGGCTGGAAAAAGGGCCAGATAAGGAGAATGCGCAGGTGATCGGCGCCGAGGGCGGCGATGGCATCGAGGTCGCGACGGATGGGGTCCGGGTTCCAGTCGTTCCAGCAGAACCACCAATTGTGCGACGGAGTGTAGTTGACGCCGAAGCGGTGACGGGTGAGGTCAAGACGGCTGGAGGCTGACGAGGACATGGCAATCGCTTGCGGGAATGAATTCGAGGTGGCAAGAGCTCCGGCCGTTATGGCACCTGCTGAAAGAAAACGACGTCTGTTCATTGATTTCCGGTCCTCAGGACGAAGGGAAAGAGTAATCTCTGCGGGTGAATACGTCCAGATGGTCCGTGGGAAGTAGTCGAGAGATTGCTAGAATTCCACGGAGCAAGCAGCGCAAAGATAAAAGTTCCAAAGTGCGGGAGGGTGTCGTGCAAGTTAGAAGCAGGCTCTCGGTTGCTGTACTGCTAGTTGCAATGGCTTGTAGCGGGTTCAGGCTTTTCGCCAGCCCGGTTCGGGTAGGGAACGGCGAGTGGAGTGTCTCCGCGGATCCTGCGGCAGAGACATTTTCGGCAGAGATGGGCAAGCTGGGGATTTTGCTTCAAGCTGGCAAACTGTGTGCCCGCGATCGAGGTGAGCTGAAGCCAGCGACGGGCTGGACTGTTCGCGGTGGGGAAGGCGTGATTGAAATTCAGACAAGCCATCCGAGGATGGGATGGAAGCTGAGTTTTGCCGGAGACCTCCTGCAGATTTCTTCAACAGAGTATGACGGCGTTGTGACGGCAGAAGCCCCTTCAACCGTGGATCGGATTTTCGCGCGGCTCATGGATCGAGAGGGAGCACCGGTCATCTGGTCGGGAACGGGCGAGGTTCATGGGGGGTACGGCGGAAGCTATACGAGGAATCGTTCGTTCCTGCCAAGGAAGAATCCCGACGTCATGTATGTTCGGCTGGGGCGACTGGAAGGCGCGGGATTTCACAGTCTCTTCGATAGGGATACAGATACAGCGATCGACTTCCCTCAAGATGCAGTTCTGCACCGCACTGAAGGCGATCAGAATGTGTTGCGGGTGACGATTCCCGTGTCGGGGAATGCACTGATCCGGATCGAGAAGGATTACTACACGCGAGTGCTCGGGTTGCCGTACTACAGCAAGTACGACGACCGGCACTTCCCTGCTGCTCCGATCGTCTGGTCGAGCTGGACGAGCTATTACGAAGCGGTGCGGGAGCAGGACATCACGACGAATGCGGACTGGCTGGGTACGCACTTGAAGCCTTACGGCTTCGGGTACGTGGAACTGGATGACGGATATGACCGGGGGGCGAAGGGCGAGCACTACTGGATTGAAAACTGGGATGCATCAAAGTTCCCACACGGAGCGGCATGGCTCACGAAGTACATTCACGACCGCGGAATGAAAGCGGGTGTGTGGCTTGTTCCGAATTCCTATGCGGGCGCAGTGAAGGATCACCCAGAACGATACGTGTACGACAAGAAGGGTGACGTTCTTCTCGACTACTCAACGCCTGCGCTGGACCAGACGAATCCAGAAAATCTCCAATTCCTGAAGCACGAGTTCGGGGTTCTGGATGGGTGGGGATTCGACTACTACAAGTTCGACGGCGAACACGCGATACCAAAATATGTACCGACGGCCGACCTGGGCAGACTGCATGATCCAGCGGCTGACCCTCTTGAGAGTTATCGTCAGCGCGTGAAGCTGATACGCGACACGACCGGCCCCGACCGCTTCATCGAGTCGTGCCCCGCGGGAACTCCCTTGAACAGCATTGGGCTGGTCGATTCCTATTTCAATGGAGACGATCTGTATAACAACTGGCAGGGAATGTATCCACTGTTCAGCTCGATCAATTCAAACCTGTTTCTCAATCATCTTCTGGTCTACGTCATGCCTGGGGAAGGTATTGAACTCGGCGAGCCGATGACCGTGGCAGAGGCGAGTACCAAGCGGCCGCCCGTAGTTGTAGAGACGGAGAAAAGCCGGGAAGATCCGATGACCGGCTTCGGGGTGACGGACGCCGAGGCTCGCACGCTGGTAAGTTACGTAGCGATGACGGGAGTGGTGTATCCGCTGGCCAGCGTAATGCCAGAACTGCCCGAATCACGCGTGAAACTTTTGAAGGCGACAATGCCCACGCTACCGGTAATGCCGGTGGATCTCTTCAGCCGCGGCAACGACAACAATTGGGATACGTTCCGTCATGAGCGGCCAGACTTTTATATCCACGATTACCCAGAAACCTTGGATCTGAAAGTAAACACAATTGCGGGACGCTATGACCTGGTAGGGATTACGAACTGGCGGAGTGCACCGGTCGCACGCAAGCTGGATGTCGCGGAGAAACTGAGGCTTGATGCGGGAGCCCGATATGTCGCGTTCGACTTCTGGAACCAGTCGCTGGCCGGCGTTTTCGAGAAAGAGCTGAACGTAGAGGTTGCGCCGCATGACACACGGGTGCTGGCCATACACCGCATGCAGGGGCATCCGCAACTCATTGGGAACTCGCGGCATATCTCGGGCTCGTTCTCTGTGCTGGCGAATTCGTGGAATGCTGCAAAGCTCGTGCTGAGCGGTCAGGCGCAGACTGTGGGGCAGGATGCGTACACAGCGTGGATCTACTGCCCTAAGGGATTCTCTGTGACAAAGGCGCAGGCGCGGTTGGCAAGCGGGGAAGCAACCGAGGTCCAGCACATGGCAAGGGGCGAGCTAGTGGGTCTCTCATTCAGGGGCGGCGGAGAGGCTGTGGACTGGTCGATTACGTTCGCGCGAGACGGGCGATAGGGTGGCGCTGAAAACAGTCCGGGGAGAATGTCACTCTTTCGGAAACAGTGGGCAAGGCACATACACAGTGCAGCCACCTAAAATGAGGTGTGCGCAAAGTACTGTTAGGTATTGTTCTGCTTGTGATTGTTGTGCCGGTCGTCGTGGTGCTGGCGCGTTCGGCGAGGCCTGTTCTCAACCTGACAACTGACGTGAAGACGATTGGGCAGGCTACGCCGGTTTCGGTGCACGTAACCGATCCACGCGGGATTCGCAGCGCGTCTGCAACGGTGGTGCAGAACGGCCAGAACTTCCAAGTGTGGCAGCTGCCACAGCCTTTGAAGGAAAAGGAAGCGACCTGGAACTTCGTCGCGGGCGTGAGGACGACAGCTCTGTTAAAGGACGGGCCAGCGAAGCTGATCGTAGAGGCGAAGTCGAACGATTTTCTGCGAAAAACCGCACGTGTGGAGCGCGATGTGACGGTGGTGACGCGACCGCCGTCGGTAAGCGTGGATTCAGAGCAGCACTACATCTACATCGGAATGGCGGACCTGGCTACGTTTGACGTATCGGGCGCGTACACCGCGGCAGGCGTGCGAGTTGGCGATCAGTCGTTCCGGGCATGGCCCATGCCGGGTGGGAAGCCGGGCATGTTCTCGCTGTATGCGTTTGCGTGGAATATGCCGCAATCGACGGTTCCGGTGGTGTTTGCTGCAAACGGTGCGGGCAACGATGTGACCAGTCCTCTGACGGTGGTCTTTCCCAAAAAGGAACAGCCTCACTACACAGTGCACCAACTGCCGATCAGCGACCAATTCATGCAGAAGGTTGTCGGCGAGCTGAATCCGAACGGGACCGGAGACCTGGTCGCACGCTTTGTGAAAATCAACAACGAGATGCGGAAATCGAACAACAAGACGCTGGCGGAACTGCGATTCAAAACAGCGGATCACTTCCTGTTTTCGCAACCGTTCCAGAGGCAGTCGCATTCGGCAGCTGAGGCCACCTTTGCGGACCTGCGTCATTACATTTACCAGGGCAAAGAGATCGATCAGCAGGTTCACCTTGGGTACGACCTGGCGGTGACGCAGCACGTAGGCGTCGAGGCGTCGAATGATGGTCGCGTGGTGTGGGCAGGTCCGCTGGGGATCTACGGAAACTGCATCGTCGTCGATCATGGATATGGGTTACAGACAATCTATGGACATCTGAGCCATATCGGCGTGCACGAAGGCGACATCGTGAAGCGGGGCCAAGTGATGGGGCAGAGCGGCATGACCGGGATGGCGGGGGGAGATCATATTCACTTTGCCATGCAGCTCGATGGAGTGCAGATCGATCCTAAGGAGTGGTGGGATCCACACTGGATTCAGGACCATGTGGCGCGGCGGGTGGAACTGCCCGGATTCCGGCCGTAGTCTGGTGAAAAGTCGCTGGTTCTGAAGGCCTTTTGTCATAGCGGGTCGAGCATTCGGAATGCTATGCTTTCGCGCTATGAAGTCGAGGGTTTTCTTTGCACTCGCTTGTTGTATTTTTGCCGCTTCACAGGGGACCGGACTACAGAGCTTTGCACAGACGCCAGATCCGAGCATTGCCTCGCTAAAGGCACGACACTCGCCCGAGTGGCTGAAATCTGGAACCGTCTATCAGGTGTTCGTTCGCTCGTTCTCGTCCTCCGGCGATCTGAACGGCGTGACCGCCCGACTGGACGACCTGCACAAACTGGGCGTGACTATTGTCTGGCTGATGCCGATTCATCCCGGCGGTCAGTTGAAGAAGAAGGGGTCGCTGGGCAGCCCGTATGCTGTGCGCGACTACTATGCGATCGACCCGGCCCTGGGAACAAAGGATGACATGCATCGGCTTGTGCAGGAAGCGCACAAGCGGCAGATGAAAGTCATCATTGATATCGTCGCGAATCATACGGCGTGGGACAGTGTGCTGATGGCGCATCCCGAGTTCTACAAGAAAGACAAGGATGGGCACGTCACATATCCCTATGACTGGACGGACGTGGCAGCCCTGGACTATTCCAATTCGAAGCTCCGGCGATACATCACGGACATGCTCCTGTCGTGGATTAAGGATTTTGATCTGGATGGATTTCGGTGCGATGCCGCTGGCGAGGTGCCAACGGACTTTTGGGAGCAGGCACGCAAGGAACTGGAGCAGGCAAAACCGGACATCATGATGTTGGCCGAGGCGCAGAAGCCGGAGCTGATGCGAAGCGCATTTGATATGGACTATGCGTGGCCGATGATGCACGCGGTCGACGACGTAATGATGAACGGCCTGCCGGCCACGAAGATCCGCGAGACATTTGAGCAGCAAAACGGCCTCTATCCGAAAGGCGCGCTACACCTCCGGATGAGCGACGATCACGACGAATTCAGAGCAGTGACGCGTTATGGCTTTCCGGGTGCGATCGCGGCATCTGTGATGATGTTTACGCTGGACGGGGCGCCGCTGATCTACAACGGGATGGAAGTCGGCGATTCGACGCAGTCCCGGGCGCCGGCGTTGTTCGAGCCGCAGAAGATCTTCTGGCACGCGGCGGACTGGCATCCGGAATATCTCGCGTTCTACTCGCAAATCAGCGCATTACGACACGAACATCCCGCCCTGCAGCAAGGAGCAACTATCTGGTTGCATAACAGCGACGAACAGCATGTGGTTACCTATTTGCGGCGGGCCGCAGGCGAAGAGTTTCTGGTTGCGGTGAATTTGTCGGGCACGCCATTCCGCGGAAGCGTTGAAGCGGGCGGGATGTGGAAAGAGGTTGAACTCCCGGTCTCAAAGCTGGGAGTCGACGCCGTTCCGTTCGTCTCGCTCAACGCGTTCGAGGCACGCATCTTTCAGAAGCAAGCCGAGTAGGTAGATTCAATGAGCACATCGCAGACCGAGCAATTGACGTCGAAGGCTGTCACGCATTTCCGGAAGCCCGAGCGGAGTTTCTGGCAGATATGGAACATGAGCTTCGGGTTTCTTGGTATTCAATTTGGCTGGGGACTGCAGATGGCCAATATGAGCGCCATCTATGAGTACCTGGGCGCGCGGGCCGATCAGATCCCGATCTTTTGGCTCGCGGCTCCACTCACGGGAATGATCGTGCAGCCATTGATCGGACATGCGAGCGACCACACCTGGGGACGCCTGGGAAGGCGCCGGCCATACTTCCTGACGGGCGCAATTCTGAGCTCGCTGATGTTGATTGCGATGCCAAATGCATCCGCGCTGTGGATGGCGGCGGGAATGCTCTGGATTTTGGATGCGTCGATCAACGTGAGCATGGAGCCGTTCCGGGCATTCGTCGCGGACATTCTGCCGGAGGGTCAACGAACCTCTGGGTTCGCAACGCAGAGTCTGTTCATCGGGCTGGGGGCTTCTTTCTCGTCCGCGCTTCCCTATATTCTGACGAACTTCTTTCATCTACAGCAGAAGGTAGGTGACACGCGGGCTGTGCCGACCGTGGTGAGGATTTCGTTCTACCTGGGTGCGGTGGCGTTCATGGGCGCAGTGCTGTGGACGATCTTAACAACGAAGGAGTATCCGCCGCCGGATATGGAGGCGTTTCGAAGAACGAAGTCGGAGAAGACGGGGTTATCGGCGAACGTCCGGGAGATTCTGGCGGCAATTCGAGAGATGCCGGAGACGATGCGCAAGCTTGGTCCGGTGCAATTCTGCACGTGGCTGGGGCTGTTCTGCATGTGGCTCTACTTTCCCGTCGCCGTGGCGCATAATGTGTTCGGTGCGGAAGATACGAGTTCGCCGCAGTACCAGGCCGGCGTGGAGTGGGGCGGGAATTGCTTCGCTGTCTACTCCATCGTGTGCTTCATCTTTTCGTTTGCATTGCCGGGGCTCGCACGAAAACTCGGGCGGAAGCATACACATTCCATCTGTCTTCTGGTCGGAGCGCTCGGCCTGATGTCAGTCTCTGTGATCCACAACAAGTGGCTGCTGTTGCTCACAATGGTGGGCGTGGGCATCGCATGGGCGAGCACGCTGTCGATGCCGTACGCCGTGCTGGCTGCTTCGATACCTCCGGAGCGGACGGGCGTTTATATGGGGATCTTCAACTTCTTTATCGTCACCCCAGAGATCCTGGCTTCGCTCTTTTTCGGGTGGATCATGATTCATCTGCTGGGCAACAACCGTATCTATGCAATCATTGCGGGCGGTGTATTCATGATGATTGCGGCATTGCTGATGCAAAGGGTGCGGGATCCGCAGACGCTGAGTATTCAGGACGCGTAGAGAGACGGCGTCACCGCGAGGTGTCGGGGACGTTGTTGGCTGCACTCGCGAGGATTTTGTGGATGATGCGGACGCCCTCCGTGAGTGCCGCTGGGCCGGGCTGCAGGATCAAGGATGATGGGATCTCATAAATCTGACCGGTACGGATTGCGGTGATTTGATCAGCCCCAGGGCGGCCAATGATCTCTTCCTTTTTCACTTTCATGCCGCACCACGAGGCAAGGATTACGTCCGGATTGCGCTCGATGACTGCTTCCCAGGTGACGACGCGGTCCCGGGCTTTCCGATTGGCGCGGAGTTCGGGGAACACGGAATCACCGCCGGCGATCTCAACGAGTTCCTCGACCCACTGAATCCCGCTGATGAGCGGATCATTCCATTCCTCGAAGAAGACGCGCGGGCGGCGGGGAAAGCGCGCTGCTCTATTTGCAATGTGATCGAGGCCGGACTGATAGCCGGCGATGAGTCGATCGCCTTCGTCCGCTTGTCCGAGTATTCGGGAAATCATGGCGATGGTGTCGAAGATCTCTGCGAGGGAGCGCTGATTGCAATTGAGAACCGTGAGGCCGCGTCGAGAGGCTTCCCGGGAGATTTCGGCTTGCACATCCGAGTAGGTGATGAGTAGGTCAGGATCGAGCTCGACGATGGCGTCAAAGTTAGCGTCTTTGAATGTGGAGACCTTCGGCTTCGAGCGCACTTCTTCCGGACGAGTCGAAAAGCCGGAGACTCCGACAATGCGGTCTTGCTCACCGAGGAGGTAAATGAGCTCGACTGGTTCGTCAGATAGGCAGACGATGCGACGAGGAAAGGATCGAGATTCGCTGGTCGTCATGGGAGATTCCGGCTCATTTTCCGATGCAGAAGGTAAACATCTCAGATTTGGTGAATAACCATAGGGGTATCAGAAAAGGAATCTCCTGCAGAGTCCCACTGGAGCCCCGTTTTCGCTTTGGGCCCAGGTCTGAGGGACACGAAGTTAAAGACCATACAGAATCAGACTAAGCCAATGGTGCGTGGCGCCCTGGAGAATTCGCATATTGGCTATCACGGCACCGATTTCACGCTCCAAAAGTCCGCGACCGATCTCACTAGGGTTGGAAATGGAAGTGTTGGGACCGTCTATGCCGGCCACATCCTCATGCAGGTCGTAACCGAGCATCTCCAAATTGAAGACAACGGCGATCTAGGGGGCATAATCAAACCGCCGCTAGGCTGCTGGGATGAAAGACTTGTTGAGATCGAACCCCGCCATCCCAGGATCTTTAACTGGCCAACTAAGCCGTTTACCGATGAAGGCTCGAACCGGAATCATCGCGCTTCATGCCAGATGGCGGTTGGGGGAGAAGGTCAACAAGATCAGCAATATCCCTCAAAATGAGGGGCCCAAAAATCAGATCACCGACTGAATTCCTTCTCGCCCCGAATCGGCCTTCCTTATTGTCTGAATAAATGCAATCCCTCGTCTTAGACAGTGGCGAGCTGGGTTCTCTTGAAGTTCCGAAACTAAAAAATGTGGCAGACTGGACGGTTCATAAAAAGCAGGACTGTGCTGATGGGGAACAAGTGCGCCTTCGCGAGCTGAAGATCAAGAATTTTCGCAAGATTGAGCACCTTGTCGTTGCCTTTCCAAAAGGGCTCAGTGTCATCGTCGGAGAGAACAATACCGGAAAGACCACGATTATTGACGCTCTCCGCCTAATTCTGATGCCTAGCCGTGATTTCGATACGCCGCGCATCTCCGAGGATGACTTCCGAACCGGCACCGATTTCGCCCCGATTGAAATCTCCTGCACGTTTTGTGATACCACAGACATCGAAGAGGCCCCCAAATCACCGCTTTTCAGATTAGCTGTCGGGTGGTCGGCAATCCGGAAGTATGCTTAATCTTCGTATTCCAGTGAACTGCGTACGCCCGAGACTCGACCGCACCGTTCATCTTGCGTCCTGGCCCACCACTGTTGTTCCAATTGATCCGTTGCCACTTGGGCCGGCAGTTTGTGCTCAACATTTCTCCTTATCCTCCGTCCTATATTCTTATAGCTCCCCGATCGAGAGGTTCTCGAGCGCAACTACAGCCAGTGGTACGGACAGGCTTTCCCAATTGAATCGGAGGCGCTGATGCAGGTGCTCCTTCAGGACATTCGCTTCGCGTTTAGGCAGTTGGTTCGCAATCCTGGATTCGCTCTCACCGCGATTCTCTCACTCACGTTGGGCATTGGTGCGACCGTTGTCGTTTACAGCATCCTTTATGACGCGGTGCTTCATCCTTGGCCATACGCGGGAATCGAACGCGTCTGCGATGTGTGGATCACAGACAGCGCGGGTCATGACGGAGTCTGGGGCCTTACCGGTCCACAAATCCGCCAATTGCGGCAGGCACATGCAGTGGAGGATATCGTAGGCATCGATGGCGAAAGCATGGCCGTAACGGGAAGCGACGTTCCCGATGACGTCAGGGCAAGTCTGATGACAGGGAATGGCTTCGAGTTCATGGGCATGCCAACACTGTTGGGCCGATACTTCAATCCCTCCGACGCGCCCGACCGTGTGGATCCACAAGCTGTTACCGTTTTGAGTTACAAGTTCTGGAACCGACACTATCGCGGCGATCCGTCTGTTGTGGGCAAAACAATTCAGCTTTCGCACAAGACCTACACCATCCTAGGAGTCTTGCCTCCACGGTTCACATGGGGAGGTGCAGATCTCTACCTTCCGCTCAAGATGGGTTCCGATCAGAGCCATCGATACGAAGCAAAGATCAAGCTGAAAACCGGTCCCAGCCTGGCCGCGACCGAAGCTGAGTTCCGCCCTCTTTACCAGCAATTCGATCGAGAAACGCCAAACGTCTTCCCCAAGCAGTTCCAGATCAGCGTACGCCGTCTTGCGGACACCTATACACACGATCTGAAGAAGACGATGTACCTTCTGCTAGGAGCAGTCGGGCTACTACTGGCCATCGGTTGCGCCAATGTCTCGATCCTTCTACTCGCACGGGGAGCTGCGCGTCAGCATGAGTTAGCAGTCCGCTCTGCGGTGGGAGCCAGCGGTCTTCGCATTGTGCGCCAACTCCTCACTGAATCGCTCCTAATGTCCTCGGTCGGCGCTGGACTCGGGGTGTTGGTAGCCTACCGGGCGATTGGATTCATCATTCCTCGTCTGCCGGAGTACTCCTATCCCTATGAAGCCGATTTCCACATCAACCTAGGTGTTGTATTTTTCAGTGTCGTTTTGGCCTTGATCAGTGGAATCGTCTTCGGCCTTTTCCCCGCCCTGCAGTCATCGCAGCCAGAGATCAGCCAAGTGATGCAGGCCAGCACGCGTCGGTTGACAGGCAACGCGAAGGGCCGAAGCATACACATGATCCTAATTGCGGGGCAAATCGCACTTACTCTTCTGCTGATGACGGCAGCTGGGGCGGCAATTCAGAGCTTTGTACGCATGAACACTATTGCGCTCGGCTATGAACCGAAGCACGCGATGTCCGTCATCATCCCCCTACGCGAAAACGAACACACCTCGTGGGCCGATCGCGCGCACTTCATTGCCCAACTCCGCGAGTCAGTGGCTGCAACACCCGGTGTACTTTCCGCCGCAATCTCCACCAATGCCACGCCACCAAACAGCGGTTTCACTTTTTCAATTGAGATTGTGGGCAGGCCAGCTGCACAGACGCAGGAAGCACACATCGAATTCATCAGCCCTGAGTACTTCTCGACACTACAAATTCCGTTCCGCAACGGTCGCATTTGGGACCGGTCCGAGATAGCGCGTGGTGCAACTTCGATTCTCGTGAATCAGGCGTTCGTGCGTCGCTATCTCGCCAATGAAGATGCGGTAGGAAATGCCATTCGCGTGCCTAGATTTAGCACTCTCCCGCCGATGTTGGTAGCAGCGAAGGGAATCTCGGGGCCGCTACAAATCATCGGAGTCGTAAACGATTCGCTCGATGATGGCCTCGACAAGCCAGTCGCGCCTGCGGTCTACGCACCATACACCCTGGTAATGCCTCCCTTCACGCAAGTCATTGTTCGCACCCAAGGCGAGCCTCTTGCTCAGCTCCACAGCATTCGACAGCAGATTGCTGCCGTCGACCCAGACCAGCAAGTTGCAGGAGATATTCGAGATCTGCAGGGTTGGATTCAACGCGAGCCGGAATTCGCGCGAGGTCGGCTTATTTCTATGCTCTTTGGTGCATTCGCTGTGCTCGCCTTAGTACTGGCGGCTGTGGGCTTGTACAGTGTGGTCTCGTATACCGTCATGCAGCGCACGAGCGAACTTGGCATTCGGGTTGCGTTAGGTGCCCGGCGGCGCGACGTGTTGCGGATTGTAGCTCGCTCTGCTGCAATGAGTGTCGGACTGGGACTCGCGACCGGCCTGGCGCTCAGCATCGGTTTGCACCGACTCATCTCACGCTGGATCGAAAATGGAGCATACGATCCGATCATGCTTTTGGGAGTTTCTAGTTCACTAATTCTGGTCGCTGCGTTCGCCTGCCTGATTCCGGCTCGCAGAGCTCTCGCCATCAATCCTATAGCGGCGCTTCGTAGCGAGTAGCTTGAGTTTCAGTGTCGCAGTCCCTAAATCCGGCAAAGTTCCGGGTTGCCGGTAATCCAACCTTGATAATCTTGACAGACCCTACATGCATGCAGAATGCTACATAGTAGTGACGAGGTGTTGCACAATGAAGGCAACTGCTCTTTATCGAACTGCCAGTGTTTTGCTCACATTGGCGGCCGCTGGGAACACTTTCGCAGTTGTGAGATTTTGGCAGGCTGGTGGAGCTCTGAACTCAATTCCTCTGCCTGAGGACCATCGCGTTTCATACGGCCCAGTGCTTCTCGCACTCGGAGTTTTCTGTTCGTTGTGTATCGTGTTTGCAGCGTATCTCGCTTGGCATCTAGGCACGCTCGCAAATACGACTCCGAAAGCGATTGGTGCTCTTGGGTGGGCTCTCTTCGCATATCAACTGCTCGGTGTATATGTGAGCTTCAATGAACTTTCCGGCCTTGTGCGACTTCTTACTGTTGCGCTGGCTGTTTGCACTGGTTGCGCTGCGTGGTTGAGTATTCGTGCTAACAATCCGACTCCGTCAACTGCCAACTGAGCGGGCTGTGCTGAAGTTATTCAAGAAATCAGAGCGTTTCTGGAGGGCCTTCCGTCAAAATAAGCAAGTCTCAGTGTCAGCTGGAAATCGAGGTGGAACGACACTCTCATGAACACGCTCGCTCAGGATCTTCGCTATGGCATCCGTCAGCTCAAAAAGCATCCTCACTTCGCACTGACCGCCTGTCTCTCCCTTGCATTTGGAATCGGTGCCACCGTTTCAGTGTTCAGTATCATCTACGCCGTCGTAATCAACCCATTTCCTTATGCCGAACCAAATCGCATCTGCTGGGTCTCTCTTGCCGCGAAATCCCAAAACGCGGGACTTGGGCTCTCGGGCGAACAGATCACTAAGGTAGAGCAGTCCCCGGCAATAGAGAGCGCCATGGGATTCACCGGTGATGATGAAAGCATCGATGATAAGGGGGTTCCGGACAATGCTGAAGTTTTGCTGATGACAGGCAATGGCTTCCAACTCCTGGGAGTTCAGCCTCGTCTCGGCCGATACTTTTTCCCGTCCGACGCCCCCTTCGGAAAAACGCCCGCACCAGTAGTCGTCCTCAGCCACAAATTCTGGATGCGTCACTTCAGTGGGGACCCCTCTGTCGTGGGCAAAACCCTGCGCCTCAGTCAAAAGCCCTACCAGATCATCGGCGTCATGCCTGAACACTTTGGTTGGCTCGGGGTGGACCTCTATCAGCCGATGAGCCTCAGCAATGACCCGAAGAAGGAGTACGCAATCGTAGTGAAGCTTAAGCCCGGTGTATCGGGCGCAGCGGGCTCTGAAGCCCTTCAGTCTCTCTTTCAGCAATTCGCCAAGGCATTCCCTGATAACTTTCCAAAAGAAAACTTCAAGGTCGATCTGAAGTCACTTCTGGATCTCGCAAATGTACAGATCCGGCAGACGCTCTTTCTCCTCTTCGGAGCCGTATTCCTACTGCTGCTCATTGGCTGCACAAATGTGTCCATTCTTTTGCTCGCCCGCGGAACGTCAAGGCAGCACGAACTTGCGGTGCGAACCGCTGTTGGCGCGAGCGCAAGCCGCATTCTGCGCCAGTTGCTTACTGAGTCTCTTATCCTGGCATTTGTCGGTACTGCGCTTGGCGTAGTCTTTGCTTACTCGACGGTTCATCTTATTGTGGTCCGCCTACCGCGCGGGACTTTCCCAAACGAGGCCAACTTCCACGTTCATCTGCCCGTCCTGTACTTCAGCGTTGGAGTGGCGCTCCTCACCGGCATATTGTTCGGGCTCTTGCCCGCGTTCCTACTCCGAAGACCCGACGTGTCCGCCGTGATGCAGGCCAGTTCGCGCCGCGTCGCCGGTTCGATATTTGGAAAGCTCAGCCACCAGACACTGATTGCCGCTCAGGTCTCTCTGACGCTGCTTCTACTCACGGCTGCTGGTATATCCATCATGGGATTCGTTCGCACAGCGTCCATCCCGCTCGGGTATAACCCGCACAATCGGGTAGCCGTTGCCATTCCTCTCCGCGCAAATGCATACACTGATTGGGCTGTACGACGACAGTACTTCGAGCAGTTACGCGACAAGATTTCGCAGATTCCGCAGGTCACTTCGGCGGCAATTGGCTTGGCCGCTACACCGCCGAATAACGGGTTCAAAACCTCCTATCAACTCCTGGGAGGGACGACCGGTGCCAATCAGCAGATCGCTGTTGAGTTCGTCGAAACCCGCTACTTCTCCACTCTGGAGATTCCGCTCTGGCAGGGCCGCCTCTGGACCACAGATGAACTTAGACGCGGAGCTCCCCTCGTTGTGGTCAACAGGGCATTCGTGAAGAGCTGCTTCAACGACGGACAGATTGTCGGTCATTCGATCAAGCTCCCCCTACCGAAAGATCATCCCCCTCAGCTGTTCGCAGCCTCAGGCTCCGATGGTTGGCTGCAGATAGTGGGTGTCGTGGGCAATGTCCTCAATGACGGACTTGACAAACCAGCGGGACCCGCGGTCTACCTTCCCTATTCAGCTATACTGCCCGACTATACTCAGATCTTCGTGCAAACCAAACTCGATCCACGGAAGCTCGAGCACACCGTGCGGGCGGAAATCGCAAAGGTTGATCCGCAACAGCAGGCATCCTGGACGGACGACGCATTGATGGAAGAGTCGCTTCACGATCAACCGCTCTGGGCGCGGGGTCGCCTCATATCGATGCTTTTGTCGATCTTTGCTGCCCTGGCGTTGGTGCTCGCAGCCGTCGGGGTTTACAGCGTCGTCTCTTACTCAGTCGCCCAACGCACGAACGAATTTGGAATTCGTTTGGCGCTGGGCGCTTCGAAGAGCAATCTCGTCAAGCTCGTGTTGCGTTCCGTAAGCGTAAGCATCGGATCGGGCATTCTGCTCGGACTAGGGTTCAGCATAGGCCTTGGTCAGTGGATCACCCACTGGATCGGTGAAACGGGGCATCACGTGATGCTCAGCGTTATCGGGTGCGCAGTAATGATTGTCATGGCTGCAATTGCGTGTCTCGCCCCCGCCCGTAAAGCCGCCTCGGTTGATCCCTCCGCCGCTTTGCGAGCTGAATAATCCTCCAGGCGAATTCATGCATCTCCGAGCGGAAATGGTGTTAGTCGGTGTTGAGGGAAGTTAATTCTTGATCTCGGTCAAGAAATTTCCTCTACCCGGACATTCTTCGACCCAAAATTTCGGTAGTTTCCGAGTAGCCGGTGACTCGCCCGGAATCCAGATCTCGGAGATGACGTTGACGATTCCTGTGAGTCGATCAGGGCGTTACGATTGCATATTGAAATGAAAACTACCCGAGCAATACTCATGTTGGCGTTTTGTGCCGCTTCGTCCGTTGCGCAGAAGCCAAAGACCGTTGATGAAGCGGTAGACGCGATCAAAATCAAATGGCTGAAACCTCATGATATTGACTGGATTCAAAGGAACCCGGAAGAAGAGGTTGTGTGGAGGCTGTACCGCCCGTTTGGCACGGGCGTGCGCAACGAGTTCGGCTTGTGGGGAGACAATCAAGCCCTGCACGACTCCTGCGGCACAAAAGACCCCGAGGGATGTTCTGTAGTGATATTCAAACGTCTATGGGAGTCAGTTCGAAGGGATGCTGATCCAGCATTGGTCTCGCAGCTTGATTGCCAGTTTCAACTCGTTCAGACCCTTCACGTCAGTCTCAAGGGCTTTCATGGGATGACGACTCGCGGGATGGTTCAAGGGCTTCAAGCACAAATCGATGCGCGACTTGCAAAGTTGGCCGCGAGCGGCACGACTCTTTGCCAAGCGTCATTGACGCTGGAAGTCGCTGGAAAGCCCGACATGAGCTGCTATGTGGTGGCACCGCACGGCAAGGATGCTGGCGATTCTTTGAACAACATGCCACTCGATAGAGCGTTAGGTGCTTTGGGGTTTCAGAACCTGTTCAGCACGGCTCATTACCCACCTAAACTTAAGCTTGAATTTGTCAGGAAATGCCAGTTCCCGCAGCCTTTTCCGTACTGAATGATCCTTAGATCGTTACGGGCGAGACCGGCCCATCGACAGCATCGCGGGCGGATGGTCGGCTACTCGGACCCTAGCCAAGAAATTGCCAACTTCCGAGTGGCCGGTGATTGGCCAGCGAAGGTCATTTCATCTGTCCGGTTTCGGGAGACCACGTTGCTATCACTTGCTCGTCCGTTGATTTGCGGTGCTCTTGAAACTGAGACCTCGAAAGCGCATATGCCCAAGACACAACAGAATCAACCGAAGTCACCGACGCCCATTTTGCAACTGCGCTGTCGCCTTCGAAGTACAACACGGTCTTTCTCTCCCCGTTCTTGGGCCGCAAGAGAAGAGATCGATTCCCCGCTCTGTTCTTGACGAGCACAACTTCGCACGTCGTATTGCAAGCGGACGCAAATGCTGGTTGGTCTTTCAAGAGCTGCAACACGGTTGTTGTGCCTCTAGGTGTAACCATCAGTGCGTCCACGGCCTTTGCGGAGTCCGATTCGGCGCTCGGTCGCATTCCGAAGTGGACCATAGTGACGTACATTCGATCGGACGGAGCTTTGAGATGGTACACATCCCATCGACCAGTTGGCGCACCGACCATTGCATTATCGTCGCCAGCGGCAAGCGCAAATGGCCCGAATGGTTTGCCAAATGCAGCTGCTACCACTGACATTGGTGTTCCGACACTCAATTTCAAAGTGGGAGCGGGTTCCTGCGACGGAAGAAGGTTTGCGCTCACGAGAACAGCGCACACTGTTGCGAAACGCATGACTGGCACATCTCCTGAGATCGACAACAAGCTACCCGAATTCTCTCATTTGCATGTTCCGCGGGAGAGTAGTCGGCTAGTGGGACACTGAGGTCAAGAAAATGGCCTGAAAGCGATACGGTGACTCGACCTCAAGCCTCTCCTTCAATCTCCGAGGAATCTTAAGAACGTGTGCGGACTGCCTTGGCATTCGGTTGC
>Ga0207695_10000558_pt1 | contig 76735 bp, 79 predicted proteins | sample KBSC54metaG_FD_184354 | JGI IMG/M metagenome (GOLD analysis project Ga0207695, IMG submission 184354) | Corn rhizosphere microbial communities from Kellogg Biological Station, Michigan, USA - KBS C5-4 metaG (SPAdes) (version 2) | ecosystem: Host-associated > Plants > Roots > Rhizosphere > Soil...
GGGGCTTGAACGCTATTCCGTGCTCGCTCGCCCTGAAAACGACCCGACCACGCTGCGCCTGATCGACATCAAGCTCTCCATCCCAAGTGTCTGGGACGATGTGCTGGGCAGCGCCTGCAGCGTGGCCCCTTGGCGTAGCGAGGCCGGGCGCGTCGTCGATATCCAGCGCATTTCGCAGGCCATTTCGCCAGCACTGCTGCGCGGCGTCGTTTATGGCGCCAAGGACGAGAAACCGAAGTCGTACGTCGTCAAAAGCCTGCAACCGACCGCCGATCGCGTCGCGCTAGGCTCGGGCAAGAACGTGGTCGCCAACCTGGACGATGCACTGCAGACCATGGCTCGCGTGGCAGCGTGGTGCCATCTGCGCGGCTGTGGCCGGCATGGGACGGATCTCGTGGAAAAGGTGCAGGACTATGCGGCTGGCACGGCCTGGCGCAAATCGGCGCTGAAGCTGGCCGCGCATGGCAAAGACGTGTCGCTCAAGCAATGGGCTGAGTTTGCTGAGGACTATCGTCAAGCGCGCGGTGGCAAGGCTGCTTAAGTGCGCGATGGCGCGCCATTGACGTCAGGTGCGCGATTCATATTTGAAGTCCCTCGGAGATCACAATGAAGAACCTCGACAATCCATCACATGATCGCGAGGTGGGCGTCGCCGACGCGACGCAAGACACGACGCGCATCGACGACACCCGCATCGGCGCGGTGCGTCCGCTGATTTCTCCTGCGCTGTTGCTGGACGAATTGCCCGTGCCTGCCGATACGCAGGCGCTCGTTGAAGACACCCGCCGGGCCATCAGCAACATCTTGCACGGCCGCGACGACCGGCTGCTGCTCATCGTCGGGCCGTGCTCGATCCACGATCACGACCAGGCGCTCGATTACGCGCGCCGCCTCAAGGCTGCGGCTGATGCACTGAAGGACGACCTGCTGATCGTGATGCGCGTCTACTTTGAGAAGCCGCGCACGACGGTCGGTTGGAAGGGGTACATCAACGATCCGCGGCTGGACGGCAGCTTCCGTATCAATGAAGGGCTGCGCGCTGCGCGGCAACTGCTGCTCGACGTCAACGCGCTCGGTCTGCCTGCAGCAACTGAATTCCTTGATCTGCTGAGCCCGCAATACATCGCGGATCTCATCGCGTGGGGCGCGATCGGCGCGCGCACGACGGAAAGCCAGAGCCATCGACAGCTCGCGTCGGGCCTGAGTTGCCCGATCGGTTTCAAGAACGGCACCGACGGCGGCGTGCAGGTTGCGTCGGACGCAATCATCGCGGCGCGCGCCAGCCACGCGTTCATGGGCATGACCAAGATGGGCATGGCCGCGATCTTCGAGACGCGCGGCAATGACGACGCGCACGTGATCCTGCGCGGCGGCAAGAGCGGGCCGAACTACGACAGCGAGCACATCGAGGCGACCTGCGCGGCGCTGCGTGCGGCAAAGTTGCGCGAACAGGTGATGGTCGACTGCTCGCACGCGAATTCAAACAAATCGCATGAACGGCAGATCGAGGTTGCGCAGGATCTCGCGCGGCAGTTGTCGCAGGGGGAGCACCGGATCGTCGGCGTGATGGTCGAAAGCCACCTCGAAGCGGGCCGCCAAGATCTGAAGCCGGGTGTGCCGCTCAAGTACGGCGTATCGATCACCGACGCGTGCCTGAGCTGGACCCAGACGGAGCCCGTGCTCGACATACTCGCTGAGGCTGTGCGGCATCGGCGCGCGTATTCGTACGACGGGTGATGTGATGGCGGCGGTTCAGGTTCAGGGTTGTCGCCTTGTGCCTATTGCTGATGTGGCTCGGCGCCTCGCTCGCCGTTTCCATGATGGCCAGCCGCCGCACATTCGCATGCGGTTCGGCCCAGTACTGTGTTTCGGCACCGAACCGGGTGATCGGCACGTCCTCCAACGGGCACTCGGCAATCACGAAACTGCCCAAGAGACGAGGCGGGCTGCAGGGATGTATTCGCCTCTTCGCCCTTAAGTTGATCGATTGCGCGGCCGATAGTGCTGAGGTAGCCGGCCGCCCGGCGCGATGGTCGCGCCCGCGTGAAGAGCCGCGCACACTACTCTCGCCGCGCCCATGTCCGCTCGCCTGACCATCCGCACCCGCCTGGTGCTTTCGGTTTCCATTCTGTTTCTGCTTGCCTTGCTGATTGGCGTGGCTGGCCTGCTCGGCCTGCGCGGCGCCAACCATGCGCACGAGGAAACCTTCACCAATCAGTTTCCGTCTGCGCTCGCGCTTGGCGAGTCTGATCTGAGCCTCACGCGCGCCCGCACGGCCCTCGACAAGGCCATGCTGTATCCGAACGACAAGGGCGCGATGAAGTTGCTCGATCGTACCGAAGAGCTGATCGCACGCTCGGATGAAGCGTGGAAGAAATACCTGACGCTGCCCCGCAGCGAAGAAGAGGACCGCCTGGCCAAAGAGGTTGCCACCACGCGCGAAGCCGCGGCCGGCAGCCTGCGCGACATCATCAAGGCGCTACGCGCTGGCGACCGCGCGACGGCCGACGACATCATGGAAAAGCGCGTGTCCAACGCTTTCCGCGATTCCAACGACAAAAGCCTGGTATTGAGCAAGAAGCAGCTCGGCTTCTCCAAGGCCAACTATGACGAATCCCAGGAGGCCTACGCGCGTTTTCGCGTGATCGTGACGGCGGCCATTCTCGTCGCCCTCGTGGTCGCGCTTTGGTGCGCCTGGTCGTTGCTGCGTGCGATTGTGGAACCGCTGAACGCTGCGCTGGCGCAGTTCGACCGCATTGCCGCCGGTGACCTCACGCAGCCGGTGCGCATCGACCGCAAGGATGAAATGGGCCGCCTGCTGGAGGGCCTGGCCCGTATGCAGACAGCGCTGACCGACACGGTGCGCCGCGTGCGCACCGGCTCCGAATCCATCGGCGCCGCCACCAAGCAGATTGCCGCAGGCAATGCAGACCTGTCGCAACGCACGGAAGAGCAAGCCAGCTCGCTGGAAGAAACCGCTTCGAGTATGGAAGAAATGACTTCCATCGTGCGCCAGAACGCCGACAACGCGCGCCAGGCCAGCCAACTGGCCGACAGCGCCTCGGAAGTTGCCAGCCAGGGCGGTGCCGTGGTGACCGACGTGGTGGCGACCATGCGCGAGATCAGCGCGTCGTCGCGCACGGTGTCGGAAATCATCGGCGTGATTGACGGCATTGCGTTCCAGACCAACATCCTTGCACTCAACGCTGCCGTAGAAGCCGCGCGCGCCGGCGAACAAGGCCGCGGCTTTGCCGTGGTGGCCGGTGAGGTGCGCAACCTCGCGCAGCGCAGCGCCGCAGCCGCGAAAGAAATCAAGGAAATGATCGAGGCGTCGCTGTCCAAGGTCGAGACCGGCAGCGCACTGGCCGAGCGCGCGGGCAGCACGATGGAAGACATCGTGTCGTCCATCCGCCGCGTGACCGACATCATGGGCGAAATTGCCGCCGCCTCGAACGAGCAAAGCTCCGGCATCGAACAGGTCAACAAGGCCGTCACGCTGATGGACGAAGCCACGCAGCAGAACGCGGCGCTGGTGGAGCAAGCCGCAGCCGCGGCTGAATCGCTGGAGGAGCAGGCCCAAGCCTTGAACGCCGCCATCGCCGCATTCCGCCTCGCCTGATATTGGCCCCGTCGATGCACGGGGCACGCTAAAGACTTAAGACTTGCCTTGAGCGCTGTTTCGGTTGATATAACCGACTGGCCCATTCAAGGAGTCGCTTCATGCCGTTCATCATTGCCGCGCTCGCGCTGGTTGGTCTGCTGATTTACGGCGCAGTCCGGCTGTATGCGAGGGTTGCCGCGGCTTACGGCGCGGTCGCGGGCAGCGCGGCGGTGATGCTTGCAGTAGCGCTGCTGGCCGGCGCAGTCATCACCTTCATCCGGCGTTACCGCGCCGTTCATGGCGTGAATGTGAAAGGGCAGCGGGTCGTGTCGCTCAGCGCAAGCTGGGGGCAGGTCGCGGTCGATGCCGAACAGAAACGCGGGACGCTGCAGTTGCACGGGCAAAGCGCGCGCTTTCTCTTCGCCGATATTGCCGGCGCCGATGCGGTTGAACGCGAAGGTGCCTGGGCGCTGGCGCTGCACCTGAAGCATCAGGCGCAGGCTGATTGGCCGATCCCAATGCGCAACCGCCAGGAAGCGAAGCGCTGGGCGAAGATCTTTGCGCTCGCGGCCAGCCAGGAGCTTTGACCGGCGCTCGCCCGCGATTATTCCGTCGTGCTCGGGTTCCAGAAGGCCTGAGCAATGTGCGGCTGTGATTGCAGCGCGTTGACGATGCGATCCAGCTCTGCGGCATTCACCGCAGTCGACATCAGCATCGCTTCAATTTCTACGTGGTCGTCGCCAAAGGGTTCGACTGACAGATCGCTGATCGGGTAGCTGGCTTCTTCAAGCAGACGTTCCAGGTCGGCAAGCGCTTCTTTCTGGCGCTCGCTCGTGGAGATGACGCACATCGTGTACGTGACTTCGCTGGCCTGGTTGTCGAGCGGTGTGCGGTTGATGCGGTCCACCACGGGCCGCAGCAGGATGTTGGAGGCCAGCACGAACAGCGTAATCAGAATGGCCTGGCCAACCAGGTCGGAGCCTGCCGCCGCACCCACAGCCGCCGAGCCCCACAGCGTGGCGGCGGTGTTCAGGCCGCGCACGTTCAGCCCTTCCTTCATGATCGTGCCGGCACCCAGAAAGCCGACGCCCGATACCACATAGGCGATCACGCGGGTGGTGTCCGATGCGGTGCCGATCTGCGCGGCCATGTCGACGAATGCCGAGGCCGCCACCGCCACCAGCGCATTGGTGCGCAGCCCCGCAGTCCGCTGTCTGACCTGCCGCTCGAAGCCGATCAATGACCCGAGCGCAAAGGCCGAGGCAAGGCTGATGAACGAATCCACCAGCGTGGCGACATTGAGATGGACGAGGGCTTGCAGCGTCATCGGCGGCTCCTTGTTGTGGTGACCGGAGTCTTGGTGAAGGGCGCCGATGGTTATAGCACGGCGCCATGACACGCCGTGCGGGCGGGGGAGGCCGGACGGCTATTTATAGTCCCACTGCATCTGCTCGGGGATCGGCACGGCGTCCGACGTCTCGAGGCAGCGGTCGAGGTAAGCGAGCAGGGAGCGCGGTTGAAAGCCGGTCTCCTGCACGAGCCGCGTGTTGTCGAACACGTAGCTCATGCTGGCGAACTTGGCATACAGGTGGATGCAGCGCGCGACCAGTCGCACATTGCCGTCGCCGGTCAGGCTCAGGAATTTACGCGCCAATGCTTTCTCGGCGATTTTTTCCTGATACACGTAGCGGGCCAGCGCCTGGGCATCTTCTTCCGGCGTCTTGCAACGCTTGAAGCGCGGGTACAGCGTTTCGATGCGCTCGGAGTTCGCATCGCCGGCGCTGATGTGATACAGGTCGTGCGCCAGCGTGGGCTTGGTCGACAGTTGCACGATCGCTTCGGCGCAGTCGTCCACGGGCAGGATGTCGACGCGGTCGGACAACCGGCAGCTGAACGTTTCGAGCATCGCCACCATGCGCAGCATCCAGAAGATGCTGCCCGAGGGCTTGCACCCCAGCGTGCTGTGGCCGACCACGATGGACGGCCGCACCACCACCAGCGGCAGTTCGGGCACCGTTTCGCGCAGCTTCAGCTCGGCCATGCCCTTGGAATACGTGTACGGCACGGCGTGCTGCTCCAGCGCGGGCACATCCCAGCTCTCGCTGACGTGGCGATCCGCCAGCTGCCCGCACGACATGGCCGTGCCGATCTGCAGGAAGCGCTTCAGGCGTTTGCCCTGCGCTGCCAGCCGGCCCAGCGCCAGCACGCCTTCCACATTGGTTTCCCACAGCGACGGGTGGTTCGAGAACGTTGCCAGCGCCGCGCAATTGATGATGATTTCCGGATCGCCCAGCTTGGCGGCACCTGCCTCGCGCAGGTCGAACGGCACGATCTGCGATTCCGAAATGCCGTCCAGGGTGCCCTGTGCAAACTCGAAGCGGCGCAGGTTGCTGCGCAGCCGCGCCAACCCTTCTGCGGGCGTGTCACCGCGCACGGCAAAGCGTGTGTCGGCCAGCAAACCTTTGGCTGCCAGATTGGCGGCAATGGCGCCGCCCACGAAACCGGTCGCACCGGTTAGCAAAATACTCATGCGAGAAAACTTGAATCCCTTGGGTGGCAAAGCGGGCGACCAACCCGCTTGCAAACAACACGACCGCTGCCGCACCGGCGAGGCGCGCGTTGGCAGTGCGCTCGGGGCAGGGAACAGGCAAGTCGTGTCAGATGAAGCCGCGCACACGAAACAGGGTTCGCGGGCCGCAAGATTCGCGTGATGCGATGCGGCCAAAACCTGCGCACAATCAGCGATTTATAAGAATGTAACCTTTCAGGTGCCTTTCAGCACCCCATTCCATCAGAGGGTTGACTCAAGTCTGCGGCACTGCGCAACCCGACGTGGCATTGGCGGCAATCTCGCGCGCGGCTTTGGCGCCTTCAACTTGCAGGATGGTCGGCAGCGATACGCCGTTCTTGGCAGCCGTGACTTCAGCCAGGATCGAGATGGCGATTTCCGGCGGCGTACGGCTGCCGATGTAAATGCCGACCGGGCCATGCAGGCGCGCCAACTCGGCGTCGCTCAGATCGAATTCCTTCAGGCGCTCCCGGCGGTTGGCGTTGTTGCGGCGGCTGCCGAGCGCGCCGACGTAGAACGCGGGCGTCTTGAGCGCCTCCATGAGCGCGAGGTCGTCGAGCTTCGGGTCGTGCGTCAGGGCGATGACGGCGCAGCGCTCGTCGAGCTTCATGGCCATCACCGTATCGTCGGGCATGGTGCGGACCATGGCCACGCCAGGGATCGACCATTCTTCGCTGTATTCCTCGCGCGGGTCGCAGACGGTGACTTGATAGTCGAGCCCCACGGCGATCTGGCACAGGTAGCGCGAGAGCTGTCCCGCACCGATGACGAGCATCCGGTAGCGCGGCCCGTGAATGGTGACGAGGCGCGCTTCGTCAAACTGCAGGCCGTCGGTGACGGTGGCGTGCTGCAGCGTTGAGGCGCCGGTCGCCATGTCGAGCGTGCGCGCGACGAGCTGGCCGGCCTCCACGGCGCGCAGCAGAGCGTCGATGCCGCTGGAGGCGTTCAGCGGTTCGAGCACGAGCTGCAGCGTGCCGCCGCAGGGCAGCCCAAAGCGGTGTGCTTCTTCAGCGCTGATGCCGTATTTGACGGCTTCGGGCTTGGTGTAATGCAGCCCTTCACGGCGCACGCGGTCGATGAGGTCGTCTTCAATGCAGCCGCCTGAAACCGAGCCGATGACCACGCCGTCATCGCGCAGCGCGAGCATTGCGCCTTCGGGCCGTGGCGATGAGCCCCACGTCTTGACCACGGTGACGAGCAGCACGCGGCGCCCTTGTTCCAGCCAGCGCACGCTGGTTTTCAAGACTTCAAGATCGACGCTGTCCATGATGCGTTGGCTGCGCTTTCGCGCACTAGAGTGATGTGTTGCGGGGAATGGACCGATTATGCCCCGTGGTGCAAAAACAGGTAGGCGGCCGCCACGGCCACCACCGCCACGATGATCCACGGCCAAGGGTTACGCGGCTGCAACGCCGGGCTGACGTTGGGTGCGGCGCCCGGCGGTGCGCCGTGAGCCTGCAGTTGGCCGGCCGCGAGGTCAGGAATCGCTTGCGAGGCGGGCATGCCGTCGACGGGCGGCGCGATATGTCCATCGGCGCCGGCCGTATCTGCAGGACCGAACTCTGCCGCAAAACGCTGGAAGAATTCATCGGCCAGTTTGCGTGCAGCACCATCGATGAGCCGTGAGCCGATTTGCGCAAGCTTGCCGCCCACCTGGGCGGTTGCCGTATAAGAAAGCCGCGTGACCGTGGGGCCTTCGGGCGTGAGCTGCACCTGCGCGCTGCCCTTGCCGAAGCCGGCCGCGCCGCCCTGGCCGTCGAAATGCAGCGTGTAGCTGCGTGGGGGCGCCACGTCGGCCAGCTCCATGCGTCCCTTGAAGCGTGCCTTGACGGGCCCGACGGCGGCGGTCATGGCGACGTCGTAGGCGGGGTTGGCGCTTCCCTCGGCGGCGGTGATGCTCTCGCAGCCGGGAATGCAACGTTGCAGCACGGCTGGATCGTTCAGCGCATCCCAGGCGGTCTGGAGTGGCACGGGCAGGAGATGGGTCTGGGTCAGTTCCATGGCGCGGTCGATCGGGCTGGGGTTGGGTGGCGGGGAGTGCGCGTGCGGCGAGCATGCGCCAGTTCGTGCTCCAGCGCAGCCAGGCTGTTGAAATGGTGCGCCGGCACCATCACATCGACATGCGGCAGGATGGCCCGCACGCCACGTGCCCGCGGCTCAAAATCGGCAAAGCGCAGCAGCGGGTTGAGCCAGACGATGCGATGGGCAAAGCGCGCCAGGCGCGCCATCTCGGTGTCGAGCACGTCGATGTGCTCGTGGTCGAGTCCATCCGTCACGAGCAGGACGGTGGCACGGCCGGACAGCGTGCGGCGCGCCCATTGGCGGTTGAACTCCGCCAGCGCCGCGCCGATGCGCGTGCCGCCCGACCAGTCGGGCACAAGCTCAGCGATTGCCTGCACGGCGACATCCGGATCGCGCTCGCGCAACTGCCGCGAGACGTTCGTCAGACGCGTGCCGAACAGGAAAGCCTGGATACGCTCGCGCGATTGCACCAGCGCGTGGCAGTAGTACAGCACGGCGCGCGAATAGCGACTCATCGATCCGGAGATGTCGAGCAGCAGCACCAGCGGCGGCGTGCGATCGACAGGCTGGCGGTATTTCCAGCCGGCCCATTCGCCGCCGGCGCGAACGGCCTGGCGGGCGGTCGCACGCAGGTCCGGATGGCGCCCGCGCGAAGCAGCTTTGAGCCGTCGCGTCCGCTCCTGCGCCAGATGCACGCGTCGGCGGCGGATCATGTGTTGCAGCGTGCGCCATTCCGCAGCGTCGAGCGTGTCGAAGTCACGCGTGCGCAGGGCTTCGTTTGCAGAAAATGCCAGCGGCGCCACGATGTCATGGCGTTCGCCATCGGGCTTTGGGCCGGGCGGAAGGTTGGTCGACGGCTGCGCGCGCAAGGCATCGGCCAGGCGGTTGCTGCGTGCCGCGGGAATGCCGCCGCATACTTTGGGCAGCAGCAGCGCGCGCAGCTTGCCTTCCCAATCCGGATCGCGCCAGAACACGTTGAAAGCGGCATCGAAGAGTCCGCGTTCGTCGGGATGCGAGACGAGCAGGGCAGACAGCGCGGCCTTGACGTCGTCGCGGCGGCCGATGTCGATATGGCTCAGCGCTTCGATGGCGTCCACCGCGCGCGAGGGCGCAAGCGGCATGCCGGCATTGCGCAGCAGCCGCACGAAATGCGTCAGGTTGCGCGCGAGCATTGGCAACTGCGTTGGCAGGGTCGCTTGCATGCCTTACTCCGGCAGCGCGGGGGCCGCCAGCAGTTGCTCGATGGTCGACGTATCGACGCGGGCCAGATCATCCTGGTACTTGAGCAGCACGCCCAGCGTGTCCTGCACGGACTGCGGATCAAGCTCGGTTACGTTCAGCGCCGCCAATGCGCGGCACCAGTCGATCGCTTCGGCAATGCCCGGCGCCTTGAACAGGTCGATGCCGCGCAGGCGGTGCACAAAATCAACCGCACGATGCTGCAGGCGAGCGGCCGTTTCGGGCGCGCGCTGCGCGACGATCTGCAGCTCCCGTGCCTTATCTGGGTAGCCAATCCATTGATACAGGCAGCGCCGCTTGAGCGCGTCGTGCACCTCGCGCGTGCGGTTGGACGTCATGATGACCAGCGGAATCACCTGCGCGCGCACCGTGCCGAATTCAGGAATCGACACCTGGAAGTCCGACAGCAGCTCCAGCAAAAACGCCTCGAACGGTTCGTCGGCGCGGTCGATCTCGTCGATCAAAAGAACGCGCCGTGTCTCGGGATGGAGTGGGTCGGGCAGCAGCGCCTGCAACAACGGGCGCTTGAGGAGGAATTCGTCGCGATAGAGCGTGTCGGCGCGCGGCTTCTCGTCGGCGGCCTCGGCCAGACGCAGCGCCATGATCTGGCGCGGGTAATCCCATTCATAGAGCGCGCTGGCGGTGTCGAGCCCTTCGTAACACTGCAGTCGCAGCAGCGACGTGCCGAGCAGCCCGGCTGCCGCCTTCGCCAGCTCGGTCTTGCCGACGCCGGGCTCGCCTTCGAGAAACAGCGGCCGCTGCATGCGCAACGCGAGGAACAAGGCCGTGGCCAGCTCACGGCTGGCGAAATAGCCCTGGCCCTGCAGTTGCGCGATGCAGTCGTCGATGGAATCGACCGGCATGCCGTTCCTTGGGCGTGCGCTCAATGATGGTGCGCCAACGCCTGCTCAACCGCGCGCGCCGTCAATACCGGAATGAGGTGCGCCCGATATTCCGGCGAGGCATGCAGATCGCCCACCAGATCGTCGGCAGCCACCACCACCTTGCGAGCGGCTTCTGCTGTAAAGCTGGCTGCCAGCGCCTGCTCCAACGGCGTGCAACGGAACACGCACGGCGCCGCGCCCGTAACCGCCACGCGCACGTTGTTGCCCTTGCGACTGATGAATACGCCCACCAGCGCAAAGCGCGACGCGGGGTTGCGGAATTTCACGTACGCCGCCTGGTCCGGCACCGGAAATTGCACCTCGGTGATGAGTTCATCCGCAGCCAGCGCGGTCTCATACATGCCAAGGAAGAAATCGTCCGCCGCGATGTTGCGCCGCTCGGTGACGACGGTGGCGTTCAGGCCGAGCACAGCGGCCGGGTAGCACGCGGCCGGGTCGTTGTTGGCGAGCGAGCCGCCCAGCGTGCCCATCGCACGCACTTGCCGGTCGCCGATGCCGCCGGCCAGTTCGCCCAGCGCGGGCAGCATGCGGGCGATGTCTGCGCTGTCTGCCACATCGGCATGGCGTGTGGCTGCGCCCACCGTAATCACGCCGGGCTGCGTGCGAATGCCCGTCATGCCCGGAATGCGCGTGACATCCACCAGCGTTGACGGCTGTGCCAAGCGCAGCTTCATCGCCGCCAGCAGGCTCTGGCCGCCGCCGAGGTATTTGGCGTCGGTGTGCGTCTTCAGCGCGGTGACGGCGGTCTGGGCGTCGGTGGCTTTCTGGTACTCGAAGTCGTACATGGTGGGCTCCTCTGCCTAGGCCTTGGCCGCTTGAATGGTTTGCCAGACGCGGTGCGGCGTCGCGGGCATCTGGATGTCCTTCACGCCCAGCGGCGCAAGCGCGTCGACGATGGCGTTGATCAGCGCCGGCGGGGAGCCGATCGCGCCGGCTTCACCGCAGCCTTTGACGCCGAGCGGGTTGTGTGTGCACGGCGTGCCCTTGGCGGTTTCCACCGTAAAGCTGGGCAGGTCGTTGGCGCGGGGCATGGCGTAGTCCATGTAGGAGCCCGTCAGCAACTGGCCGTTTTCGTCGTACACGCACGCTTCGAGCAGCGCCTGGCCGATGCCCTGACCAAGCCCGCCGTGCACCTGGCCCTCGACGATCATCGGATTGATGATGTTGCCGAAGTCGTCTACCGCAACGAAGCGGTCGATGTGCACCTCGCCGGTATCAGGGTCGACTTCCACCTCGCAAATGTACGCGCCGGCCGGGTAGGTGAAGTTGGTCGGATCGTAGAAGGCGTTTTCGTCCAGCCCAGGTTCAAGCTTGTCGAGCGGATAGTTGTGCGGCACGTAGGCCGTGAGCGCGACTTCGCCAAAGGTCTTGGTGCGGTCCGTGCCGGCCACGCGGAAGACGCCATCCTTGAACTCGATGTCTTCCGCCGAGGCCTCCAGCAAATGCGCGGCGATCTTCTTGGCCTTGGCCTCGATCTTGTCGAGTGCCTTCATGATGGCCGAGCCGCCCACGGCAATCGAGCGCGAGCCGTACGTGCCCATGCCGAACGGGATGCGCCCGGTGTCGCCGTGCACGATCTCGATGTTGTCGATGGGCACGCCCAGGCGATCGGCCACCACTTGCGCGAACGTCGTCTCGTGGCCCTGGCCGTGGCTGTGCGAGCCGGTGAAGACCGTGACGGAGCCCGTTGGGTGCACGCGAATTTCGCCGGCTTCGAACAGGCCAGCCCGCGCGCCCAATGCCCCTGCGATGTTCGACGGCGCGAGCCCGCAAGCCTCGATGTAGCAGGAATAGCCCATGCCGCGCAGCCGGCCCTTGGCGCGGGAGGCATCGCGTCGGGCTGCAAAGCCTTTTACATCGGCCAATTCGATGGCGCGATCCAGGCACGGCTCGTAGTCGCCCGTGTCATAGGTCAGGCCAACCGGCGTGGCATAGGGGAATGTGCGGATGAAGTTGCGGCGGCGCAGTTCAGCCGGGTCGATCTGCAATTCGCGCGCGGCGGTTTCAACGAGACGTTCGACCACATACGTCGCTTCGGGCCGACCGGCACCGCGATACGCATCGACAGGCGCCGTGTTCGTGAAGACCGCTTTCACTTCGGCATAGATGGCCGGCGTCTTGTACTGGCCGGCAAGCAACGTCGCATACAGGATGGTCGGCACGCTGCTGGCGAACGTCGACAGATACGCGCCCATGTTGGCCGTCGTATGCACGCGCATGGCGAGGAAATTGCCCTGCGCATCGAGCGCCAGTTCCGCATGCGTAACGTGGTCGCGGCCATGCGCATCGGTCAGAAAGGATTCGGAGCGCTCGGCCGTCCACTTGATCGGCCGGCCCACCTTTTTCGATGCCCAAGTAAGCGCCACGTCTTCGGGGTACAGAAAGATCTTCGAGCCGAACCCGCCGCCCACATCCGGCGCAATCACACGCACCTTGGCTTCGGTCAGGCCCAGCACGAATGCCGACATCAGCAGGCGTTCGACGTGCGGGTTCTGGTTGGCAACGTAAAGCGTGTAGCTGTCGTCCTGACGCGAATAGCTGGCATTGACGGCGCGCGGCTCGATCGCATTCGGGATCAGCCGGTTGTTGACGATGTCGAGCTGCGTCACGTGCGCGGCCTTGGCAAACGCCGCATCGGTGGCGGCCTTGTCGCCGTGGCCCCAGGTGTAGCAGGTGTTGTTGGGCACGTCGTCGTGGACGGCGGAGCCGGCGGTATCGGCGGTGGCGGTGTCGACCACGGCGGGCAGTTCGTCGTATTCGACGTCGATCATCTCGACGGCGTCCTTGGCGATCTTCACCGATTCAGCCACCACCAGCGCGACCTGGTCGCCCACGTGGCGCACCTTGCCTTGCGCGAGCACGGGGTGGGGCGGCTCCTTCATCGGCGTGCCGTCAATGCTGTGGATGAGCCAGCCGCACGGCAGGCCGTTCACCTTGTCGGCAGCGAGGTCGTCGCCCGTGAGCACGGCCAGCACGCCCGGATGATTGCGTGCCGCCTCCGCATTGATGTGCTTGATGCGGGCGTGCGCATACGGCGAGCGCAGGAACACTGCGTAGGACTGGTGCGCCTGGACGACATCGTCCGTGTACTGTCCGGCGCCTGTCAGGAAGCGGAAATCTTCCTTGCGTTTGACGGACGCACCGATCAGGTGGTTGTTGGGTTCTGCGGGAGCGTTCATGGTGGTCTCCTCGCTGGGTCAGGCGGCGTGGGCGCGCGCTGCGGCCAGGTTTTGGAGCGAGGCATCGTCGCCTTGGGCTTCGGCCATCGCTTCGGCACCGTGCATGACGGCACGCACGATGTTGTGATAACCCGTGCAGCGGCAAAGATTGCCGTCGAGCTGCTCGCGCACCGTGTGCTCATCGGGATGCGGATGCTGCGCAACCAGCGCCGTCGCGGCCATCACCATGCCGGGCGTGCAGAAGCCGCATTGCAGGCCGTGGCATTGGCGAAAGGCTTCCTGCATCGGGTGCAGCGCACCATTTTTTGACAGGCCTTCAATGGTCGTCACCTCGGCGCCGTCGGCCTGCACGGCCAGGATGTTGCAGGACTTCACCGCGCGCCCGTTCATATGCACCGTGCACGCACCGCATTGCGCGGTATCGCAGCCGACGTGCGTACCGGTCAGGCGCAAGTTTTCGCGCAGCAATTGGACTAGGAGGGTATGAGGTTCGACACTGACGGTGACAGGCGCACCGTTGACCGACAGCTTGAGGCTGATCGCCATGGGAGTCTCCTTGGGGGATGGGCGCCGGGTGCCATGCTGTGCGTCTTCCTTGCTACGAAGACGTGCGCGTGGTCTCGATATCGGTGGCCGCGGCTCTACTCAGTAAAGCACAGGTGAACCAGAAGACAACCGCAGCGCGGTGAGCCGGTCGGAGGAAAAAGGGCGATGCTGCGGCACGCAGACAAACCAAACAAATGCCGCAGAAATGACAAAGGGCCGGAATCCGGCCCTCGATTGGCACCAGGCGGTCATGACCTGGCGGGTGTGGCGGCGGGTGTGATGACACACGGCCGGCGCACGGTGCTACTGAAATTGCGATTGCTGCATACAGCTAGCTTGGGCACACGCCCATCAACAACAGCGCGGCGGATTAGGCCTTGGCGGTGCGGTGCGTGCCGAACAGGTTCGCGATTGCCGAGAAGAACTGGGCGAACGAGAACGATTGGCCGCTCGGACGGCGATAGTAGTAGATACCTTCGGACATTTCGCGCTCGATCAGTTCGCGTTCGAGTTGATCGGTCAGCTTCAGGTCGTTCGTGTTTTGCATGATTGGCCTCTTAGGGAAATCCCGGTTAGGGAATACCCTGATCATACACCAGATGATGCAATGCACCATACGTAGGCTTACGTATGCACCCCTTTTGCGCCGTCTACCGTTGCTCGGCCACCACGCTTGCGTTGCGCCGCACCAATGTGGTGCTATCGCCGCTTTATGTACGCCTCGCGCCTCACTTGACCGGAATGGGTTGGCTGGCCGGGATCGGCACGGCCGTCACGCTGTTCTTCGGGCTGCCCGAAATGACCTTGTCTGAATACGTCAGATAGACCAGCACATTCCGCTTGCGATCGACCGTGCGCACCACGTGCAGCGTCTTGAAGACGAGCGACAGGCGCTGCGTGAACATGTCGTCCTGCTGGGGCAGCGGTTTGACGAAGCTGATGTCGCCGACCTGGCGGCAGGCCACGGCGGCCTCGCTCACGTCTTCGGCCACGCCCAGCGTGCCCTTGATGCCGCCGGTGCGCGCCCGCGAGACGTAGCAGGTCACGCCCTGCACGAGCGGATCGTCAAAGGCTTCGATGACGATCTTGTCGGAGCCCGTGATGCGGAAATTGGTGCTGACGCTGCCGATGTCTTCGGCGCGGGAACAGCCAACGGCGCTCAGAGCGAGCGCGGCAATCAAAACAGGGAGTTTGGTGGACGTGCGCATGGCTTTGCGTAGATAAGAAGGAAAGATTGAAAGTCAGAGCAGCGACTCTGGCGGCCAGGATGCAGCGGCCTCGTCTACGAAGGTGGGCCGCATGTCGGTGTGTTGGCGGGAATGCTCTATGCGGCGGTGCAGGGCATCCATGAAAACCTTGACCTTGGCGGGCATCAGGCGGCGGCCCGGGAAGACGGCATACACGCGCATCGGCGGCGATTGGAAATCCGTCAGCGCCTCCTGTAGCGCGCCGGAGCCGATCAGATCGGTAGCAAACACGGAGGTAATGCGGGCGACGCCCAGGCCCGCAATGGCGGCCTGCATGCGCAGTTCGCTGTTGGAGGTGCGCATGCGGAAGTCCAGGGGCAGATTGATCGTCTCGCCGCCGGGCGTGCGGAACTGCCATTCGGCTTCGTTTGAGGTGCCGAGACAGGGCCAATCGGCGAGTTGGTCTGGGTGGGTGAGCGGCCCGAGGCGTTCCAGCAGTTGCGGGGCGACGACCACGGCGCGCCGCAAATCAAAGACGCGCTGAGCGACGAGGCCGGAATCAGGCAACGGGCCACGCGGCACCGTCAGCATGATGTCGTAGCCCTGGGCGAGCGGGTCGATCTGGCGTGGCGCGACGTCCACCTCGATGCGCAAGCCGGTGTGCTCGCGCATGACTTCCAGCACCACCTCGGCGAGCTGCTTGGCGGCAAACTCATACGGCATGGCAATGCGCAAGGTGCCCGCGGGTGACTGGAACGTCGCTGCCGCGTCTTCCGACACTTCGCGCAGCCGCTGGAACAATGGGCCGGCGTCGCGCAATAGGGCTTCTCCGGCATCGGTCAGGCGCAGGCGGCGTGTGCTGCGCTCGAAAAGGCGCACGCCCATCTTGCCTTCCAGCCGCGACACCGCGGTGCTGACCGACGACTTGGGCAACCCCAGCCGGTCAGCCGCGCGCGTGAAGCTGCCGAGCGTGGCCACGGTGCAGAAAGTGTCCCAGTCGTTCCAGTCCGTCGTTCGCATAATTGAACAATGAATTTGTTGGCAGGCGATTTCCGCCGGTTTCGAGGCAAATTACCATCCCTGCATGAACACGCCAAGCACAGACCACATGGTTTCTCCGCCGTCCGCGCCTCGCAAACCAGTCGCCGCATCGACCGTCGGCAGCCGGATGGAGTTGCGCATGGTGGGCATGGTGATTGGCTTGGCGACGGGCGTGGACTACATGTCCAACCTGATGTTCTCGATTGCCGGGCCGCATATCGAAGGCGGGGTGCTGGCGTCTCAGGATGTGTATCTCTGGGCCGTGACGGCGTATGCGGCGGCGGCCAGCCTGGCGATTCTGGTAATGGGCCGGCTGGCCGATCACATGACTTACCGCAGACACACTCTGTTGTCGCTTCTGGTGTTCATCATCGGCACGCTGATGTGTGCGGCGGCCGAGGGCGGCACGATGCTGATCGTCGGCCGGGCGGTGCAGGGGTTTGGCGGCGGGCCGATGCTGTCGACTTCGCGCATCTTTGTGCAGCACAGCCCCGCGCACGAACGCCGCACGATGATGAAAGGCATGATCTACGGCATCTTTGGGCTGAGTTGCGTGTCACCGATGCTGTCGGCGGCGCTCACGGAGCAATTCGGCTGGCGCGCCATCTTCGTCGCGCAGTTGCTGGTGGCGGTGGTGGTGTGCGGGCTGGTGGCGGCGTTCTATCCGCATCCGAAGATGCACGAGCGCAAGGGCGATTTCGCCTCGCTCGACTGGCCCTCGGCCATCGCCTTTGGGCTGGCTGCGTTGATTGCGCTGCACGGTTTCCAGCAGGCCCGCTTCGTTCATCCCGATGGTTCGCCCGCGCAGGTGGTGCCGATCATTGCGGTGGTGGCGCTCATTATCTGGGTGGGTATTCGGCAGACGGGCCATCCCTTGCCGTGGGTCGACCTGCGGGCGACGCTGCAGCGGCGCTTCCTGATGGGCATGGTCTTCTACGCCATCTATTACCTGTTTGCGAGCGCGTGGGGTTTTCTCTCGTCGAGCCTGCTGCAGAACGGTTTGGGCTTCCGTTATGAAACCACCGCCCAGTTGATGAGCCTGGGCGGGCTGGTGACGGTTGCACTGGGCATCCTGAACTTTCAGCTGACGAACGTGCTGCCGACCAAGCGCGTGCTGATCTCCATCGGCTTTGTGCTGATGGCGACTGCGCTGCTGTGGATGTCGCATGTGGCCATGCCGGGCGCTTCGGTAGCGGCGGTGGTGCCGGGGTTCATGATCGAAGGTATGGTGGGGATGTTCGTGGTGATCCAGGTGGCGGGGCTGTCTTACGTGGATCTGCCAGCCAAGGATTTCGGGCATGCCTACCAGTTCAAGGGGATCATGCGGGCTTGGGCCCAGGCGTTTGGGACGATGGGGGCCACGTTGTTGCTGCAGCGCGGACAGGCACAGCATCGCACCGACCTGGTGGGGCACGTCAGCGCGCTGACGCCAGCTTGGCAGTGGCCGCATCCCCTGCAGGGTTCGGAGTTGATTCGCATCTCGGCGGAGATTGACCGGCAGGCGACGCTGTTGGCCGTGGGGGATTTGTTCGCCTGGGGCGCGGTGGTGGCGTTGGTTTGCGCGGGGGCGATCTGGTTGCAGCGGTCGTTGCGATAAAGATCAATCCAACTTTTGTTCCGGTGCGGTGGCCTGCGGCATCTTGCAGTTGAAGGCTGGCGCCTCCTCTTGCAGGTTCAGATGGTTCATCAGCGTGGGCGCCAGGACTTTTAGCACTTGCACCGTCAGTGCGCTGGTGAATTTGTACTTGGCCGCGTCTGCGCCGGCTACGTACGCGACGACGGTGCCGAAGTAGCGATCTCCTAGATAAAAAACAAAGGCGCCGGAGCGGCTCACGACCCGCTCGGAGATGAGGCCGCCGCCGCGGCTGAAGGTTTTGAAGCGGTTGTCGCCGGTGCCGGTTTTACCGCCGATGGCGATGGGTTTGCCATCCTTCTGAACGAACGTTCCAGAGATCCGCTTGGCGGTGCCGCCTTCGACGACGCCGGCCAGCGCAGATTTGACCAAGGGCGGAATCTCGGGCGGCAGCACGCGTTCTCCGGCGTTGGGGTCGCGGCAGAGCATGACTTCGTAAGGCGTGTCGGCGGCGAAGCGCAGGCGGTCGATACGCACGCTGGGCAGGCGGATGCCGTCGTTTTCGATGATGCCCATCAGCTCCGCCAGCGATGCTGGCCGGTCTGCCGATGCGCCGATGGCCGTTCCGTATGACGGCACCAGCGATTCAAACGGATATCCCAGCCGCTTCCACATGGCGTGAATCTGCTGAAACGCCTCGATCTCCAGCATCTGCTTGATGCGTTTGTCTTGCGCGGCCTTGCGGTGCGATTGCAGCAGCCATTTGTAGACGGACAGCCGTTCATCGGCGCTTGCCTCGTTCACCTGCGCAAGCGTGGCTTGAGGATGGATTCGCAGGTACGCCACCAGCCAAAGTTCCAGCGGATGCAGCCGGGCGATGTAGCCGCGGTCGGCCAGGTCGAAACGTTGGACGGAATACTTCTCATACAGGTTGGTAAGTTCCGCCTCATCCAGTTTTGCACCGGGCAGGTAGCTGCGGATGAATGCCGCGAGTTTGCCGGGGCCGGCTTCCGGGTCGATGCTGCGGTAGATCGTGGCCAGCCGCACCGGTGTGGGGCGGGTGCTTTGCACGAGGATGGCTTCGCGCTGCTGGTCGGTCTTGCCTTTGTACTTCGTGTAGAACCGGCCCATGAACAGCTTGCCTTCGCGGTCGGCAAAGCGTTGCAGGTAGACCTGCCGCTGCGGGGAATCGGGGTTGGTCAACGCCTCGGCGCCGGCGTTGGGCAACTGATGCTGAAAGTAGCGCGAGATGTCACGCATGATCCGTACGAACACGAGATTGACGGAATGCTTGAGCCCCTCGCGCACCGTGAAGTTCTGCGTGCCTTCCCATTTCTCGAAGTTCTCGAAACTCTGCATGCCGCCGCCGGTGGCAAACCATTCGCCGGCGTTGCCGGAGTACTTGCGCTCCATCGACGCATCCAGCATTGCCTCGAGCGACCGGTCTTGCGTGTGAGCGAGGTAGTCCACCGCCCAGCGCTCGATCGGGTTCTGCACTGGGATGTTGATTTTGCGCAGCGCCGCCGCAGGCTGGTCGGCATAGCGCTTATGCAGCTCAGCCACGATCTGGAGATACGTCACCAGCGTGCGCAGCTTGGCCGTTGAGCCCAGATCCAGCTTGACGCCTTCGTTGATGTCGAACGGCTTGTCGAACGTGTCGGCCTGCACCAGCACGCGGTTGCCGCCCGGCGCCCGTTCATAGAGCGTGAAGCTGTAAGTCACGCCGCGCGGGTCGCCGCGCTCCAGCATCATGTCGCCGACGAGGCCGGCAGCCTTGGCTTGTGCCGGGTCGCGCAGCTTGCGCAGCTCAGTGGAGATATCGCGCTGCAACGGCGCATCGAGCGTGCTGCTGGCGGTCAGGTCGAGCCGGTCGAGCGCATACATGCGCGATATGCCGAGCATGCCCGCCAGGTTGACGCGCACGGCGTTTGTGCCTTTGTGCTCAATCGGCGGAGGCGGCACGCGTGTGTTCAGGGCCTGCTGCTTGAGCGATTGCGCGATCGCCGCATCGCGCAGCGCCGGCGGAATCACGCCGGTTACGGCCAGCACGCGCAGGTAGGCGTTGGTCAAGGTTTCGAGTTCATCGAGGTTCTCAAGGTAATACGACGGCCGCCGCTGCGATACGAGCAGGCTCAATGCCTCCTTGTATGCCAGCGCACGGTCTGCGCGTGGCGCGGCTGAGTTGGCCGACAGCAGCGCATTCACCTGCGCAAAGTCGCGTCCGTACCAGACCCACAGCGCATCGCCAATCCCCTGGATCTCGCCAAACCCGGCGCGCGCGCCCAGCGGCACGGTGTTCAGGTAATCGACTGCAAGCTGATGGCGCGTCGCGGTGGTGTCTTCGCCGTTCAGATAGGCGCGGGCAGATGCGGAGGCCATCTGGCGCAGTTTTTCGCTGGGGGAATCGGTACGGCCTTCCGGCGAGTGGCGGTACTTCTCGATTTGTGTGGCGAGCGTGCTGCCCCCGGGCGATTCATGCGCCGGGTTGACGACGTGCAGGGCGCGGTCCCAGACAGCACGTGCCAGTCGCGACCACTCCACGGCCGGATTGCGCTTGGGGTATTCGGTCTGCAACAGCGTTCGGTTCTCGATGGCGAGCAGCGAGTTGACCAGCAGCGGCGGTACCGACGCGAAATTGTCATACACACGTTCGGGGTGCCGTATGCGGTAGATCGGGCGGCCATCGTCGTCGAGCAATTCCAGCCCCGCTTGGTCTTTCTCGCGATAGGGCGGATTCATGCCGCTGTCCATTCGCTCGACCATCTCTTTGGATGGCGCCGCTTGCTGAGCGACGATGTAACCGCGCGAGCGCAGACGGTCTAGAAAGGTCGGAAGATCGTGATACCCGAGCCGCTCGTCGTAGGGGCCGGAGTTAGGGTAACGAGCCGAATTGTTAGGCCCCGGCTTGACAGGAAAGGTTTGCGATTTCGCCAGACCCGCGAAGTAGTGGGCTTGCCAAGCGGAGGTGCGAAATTCACGAGCGACAAGCAAGGCGGCTATCGCAAGCACCAGCGCCCCGACGAGGGCCAACTTGATGATGGGGCGGCGTATTCTTTTCACTCGCTTGCGCTCCAATCGCAGGCGGACGGGCGCCTTGCTTCAATCTAGCTCATGCGGCCGTCGTGTCCAGCGGCTTGTAACTTTTGGGCCGCCATTGCAAGCCTTACGAGGGTGCGTAATACGGGATCTTCTGCTCGTCATACAACCGATACGTCAGCGCCAGCATGGCACGGATGTCTTCAGACTCGTCGAGCAGGCGCGTGCTGAAGATAATTGGCGAGACCAATTGCGGATCGTCGAGTTCCATGTAGCAGACATCTTCCCGACGCAAGCCCGCCACGCTGCGCGGCACCACCGATATACCTTCGCCTGCAGCGACTAATCCCAGGGCAATTTGCAATTCCCGTGCCTCGTAGATCTTGCTGGGTTCCAGCGCGCGATCGTGGAAGAGGGCGAGCACCTGATCCGCATAGCTCGGGCGCGGTGCGCGTGGGTAGATGATGAGCGTGTCGCCGACAAGGTCGCGTAGGGATACGGCCGTCCTGCCGTCCAGCAGCGCATGGCCTGACGGCAGCGCGACGATCAACCGCTCATCGCGCAGGAGGATGCGTCGCACGTTCGGGTCTTCATAGCGGATGCGGCCGAACCCGACGTCGATGCGGCCGTCTTTCAACGCCTGGATCTGGTCCATGGTCGTCATCTCGTGCATGGTCAGATCGACCATGGGGTATTCCGCCCGAAAGCGCCGGATCACCTTCGGCAGCATCCCATACAGCGTCGACGCCACGAAGCCGACCGACATGCGCCGCTCGATCTGACCCACGCGCTGCGTCATCGACGCAAGTTCTGCGGTTTGCGCGAGCAACTGCCGCGCGTGCGCGTGGAAAAAGCGGCCGGCTTCGGTCAGCTTGAGCGGACGGCTGCCGCGCTCGAACAACAGCACGCCGACTTCCTCTTCCAACTGCTGGATCTGCCGCGAGAGCGGCGGCTGGGCGATGTGCAGCCGTTCAGCCGCACGCGTGAAATTCAGCTCTTCGGCAACGGCAACGAAATAGCGAAGGTGGCGCAGCTCCATTTTTATACCTGTGAGGTATGAAACTGATACTAAATCGGTGTTGGACGCAATAAATCGCGCTGCGTAATCTGGATTCCACGTTGATAGCAGTTCTTCTGATACCTGGAAAACATGATTCGCTCGATCGAGGCCATTCTAGTGGATGTGCCCACCATCCGTCCGCACAAGCTGTCTGTCGCCACCATGCACACGCAGACGCTCGTCCTCGTGCATGTGTGCTGCGAAGACGGCATCGAAGGTTGGGGCGAGGCCACCACCATTGGCGGTCTCAACTACGGCGAAGAAAGCCCCGAGAGCATCAAGGTCAACATCGACACGCACATCGCGCCGCTGCTGATCGGCGTGGAGGCGCGCAATGTGGCCGCAGCCATGGCCAAGGTGCGAAAGACCATCCAGGGCAACCGCTTTGCCAAGTGCGCGCTGGAAACGGCGCTGCTCGATGCGCAGGCCCGTCGGCTTGGCGTGCCGCTGTCGGAGCTGCTTGGCGGCCGCCTGCGTGATGCGCTGCCGGTGGCCTGGACGCTCGCCAGTGGCGACACCGCGAAGGACATTGCCGAGGCAGAGGCGATGCTGGCTGAGCGCCGCCACCGCATCTTCAAGCTGAAGATCGGCCTGCGCCCGGTGGCAGACGATGTTGCCCACGTGCTGGCCATCAAGCGCGCCCTGGGCGACGCCGTGAGCGTGCGCGTGGACGTCAACCAGGCCTGGAGCGAGCTTGATGCCGCCAACGGTATCGCCGCGTTGCAGGCCGGCGGTATCGACCTGATCGAGCAACCGGTGCGTGCCGAGAACCGCGCCGCGCTGGAACGCCTCGCCCGCCAGTTTGCCGTGCCGATGATGGCCGACGAAGCGCTGCATGGTCCGCTGGACGCATTTGAGTTGGCCTGCGCTGCCAGCGCCGACGTCTTCGCCGTCAAGATCGCGCAATCCGGCGGCCTCGTGCCGGCCATGCAGGTCGCCGCCATCGCGCAGCTTGCGGGCATCGGCCTGTACGGCGGAACGATGCTCGAAGGGGCGGTTGGCACGGCAGCGTCAGCCCACGTGTTTTCCACCTTTGGCGAACTGCAATTTGGCACCGAGCTGTTCGGCCCCTTGTTGCTCACGCAAGAACTGCTGACCGAGCCGCTGCAATACCGCGACTTCATGCTGCAGGTGCCCACCGGCCCCGGCCTGGGCATCCAGATTGACCGCGACAAGCTGGCGCGCCTGCGCCGCCAATAAGAACAACCAGACCAAGACACCCCACCAAGGAGCCCACGATGCTGTTCCACGTCCGCATGGATGTCCGCCTGCCGGCCGACATGCCCGCCGATATCGCCAACGAGATCAAGGCGCGCGAAAAAGCCTATTCGCAGGATCTGCAGCGCAGCGGCAAGTGGCGCCACATCTGGCGCCTGGTTGGCGAGTACGCGAACGTCAGCGTCTTCGACGTGCAGAGCAATGCCGAACTGCACGACATCCTGACGGCGCTGCCGCTGTTTCCGTACATGGAGATTTCGGTGACACCGATGTGCCGTCACCCCTCGTCAGTTCACAGCAATGACGTCTGACATTCCCCCAGAAAACCACGTGGAGACACCCATCATGAACGCGCGCGTATTCCAAACGAAAGAAGTGCAGGATCTGCTGAAGGCCGCCACCAACTTGGACGGCAAGGAGGGCAACGCCCGCCTGAAGCAGGTCACCCACCGGCTGCTGGCCGATCTGTTCAAGGCCATCGACGACCTGGACATCACACCGGACGAGGTCTGGGCCGGCATCAACTACCTGAACAAGCTTGGGCAGGACGGCGAGGCCGCATTGCTGGCGGCCGGCGTGGGCCTGGAGAAGTATCTCGATATCCGCATGGACGCGGCGGACGCAGCGCTTGGCATCGACGGCGGCACGCCGCGCACGATCGAGGGCCCCCTGTACGTTGCGGGCACGACGGTGCGCGATGGCGTGTCCAGGATCGATATCGATCCGGACCCGGCTGCAGGCCCACTGATCATCCACGGCACGGTGACCGGTGCCGACGGCAAGCCGGTGGCTGGCGCTGTGGTCGAGTGCTGGCATGCGAACTCGAACGGCTTCTATTCGCACTTCGATCCGACCGGTGCGCAAAGCCCGTTCAACCTGCGCGGCGCGGTCAGGACCGGTGCCGATGGCAAGTATGAATTCCGCACGCTCATGCCGGTGGGCTACGGCTGCCCGCCGCAAGGTGCCACGCAGCAACTGCTGAACGGGCTTGCCCGCCACGGCAACCGGCCTGCGCATGTGCACTTCTTCGTCACGAGCAATGGCCACCGCAAGCTGACGACGCAATTCAACATCGAAGGCGATCCGCTGATCTGGGATGACTTCGCCTATGCCACCCGCGAAGAACTGATTCCGCACGTGGTGGAGAAAACCGGTGGTGCCGCGCTCGCCCTGAAGGCCGATGCGTACAAAGACATTGAATTCAATATTGCCCTGACGCCCCTGGTTCAGGGCAAGGACAACCAGCGCGTGAATCGCCTGCGCGCTTCGGCCGAGGCTTGAGGCCGAGTGCCTCAACGTGGAGAGAATCATGCCCGCCTTGATCGACAAAGCCAGCGAACTGGACCAACTGCTGTCAACCGCTGTGGTGGATGACGAAGAGGCCGGCATCTTCCGCTGCCGCCGCGACATCTTCACCAACCCCGATCTGTTCGAGCTGGAGATGAAGCACATCTTCGAGAACAACTGGGTGTATCTGGCGCATGAAAGCCAGATCCCGAACAACAACGATTACTACACCACGTGGATTGGCCGCCAGCCGATCGTCATCACGCGCGACAAGGCCGGCGAGCTGCACGCGGTCATCAATGCCTGCGCGCACAAGGGTGCGATGCTGTGCCGCCGCAAGCATGGCAACAAGGGCAGCTTCACGTGCCCGTTCCACGGCTGGACGTTTTCCAACACCGGCAAGCTGCTGAAGGTGAAGGACGAAAAGACCACCGAGTACCCGGTGCAATTCAACACGCACGGGTCGCACGATCTCAAGAAGGTTGCGCGGTTCGAGAGCTATCGCGGCTTCCTGTTCGGCAGCCTCAACGCCGATGTGCAGCCGCTGGAGGCGTACCTTGGCGAAGCGCGCGTGATCATCGACCAGATCGTCGACCAGGCACCCCAAGGCCTTGAAGTGCTGCGCGGCAATTCTTCCTACGTCTATGACGGCAACTGGAAGATGCAGATGGAAAACGGCTGCGACGGCTACCACGTCAGCACCGTGCACTGGAACTACGCCGCCACGATGGGGCGACGCAAGGAAGGCGGCACCCAGGCGGTGGATGCCAACAGCTGGAGCAAGTCGGTGGCGGGCGTCTATGGCTTCGAGCACGGTCACATCCTCTTGTGGACCAAGACGATGAATCCGGAAGTGCGGCCCGTCTATGCGCACCGTGACGAAATCACAGCGCGCGTGGGCGAAATCCAAACGGACTTCATCGTCAACCAGACCCGCAACCTGTGCCTGTATCCGAACGTGTTCCTGATGGATCAGTTCAGCACGCAGATTCGCGTCGTACGGCCAATCAGCGTCGACAAGACCGAGGTCTCGATCTTCTGTTTCGCGCCGAAGGGCGAGAGTGCGGCCGATCGTGCCACGCGCATTCGCCAATACGAGGATTTCTTCAACGTCACCGGCATGGGCACCGCCGATGATCTGGAGGAATTCCGCGCCTGCCAGAACGGATATGCCGGCAGCACCGCGCTGTGGAACGACCTATCGCGCGGGGCGCCGCTGTGGATTCACGGCCCTGACGAGAATGCAACCAGGATGGGATTGAAGCCGCTCATCTCGGGCGAGCGCAGTGAAGACGAAGGCCTGTTTGTCTGCCAGCACGAATATTGGGTACGCGTCATGCGCGAGGCACTCAAGCAGGAATGCGAAGGGGTGCCGGCATGAGCACGGACTACCAGAACATCTGCGCCGCCCTGTACCGCGAGGCGCGACTGCTGGACGACCGCCAGTGGGACGCGTGGCTCGAGTGCTACGCAGAAGACGTCACCTACTGGATGCCCGCATGGGATGACGATGACCAGTTGACCGACGACCCGCAGAGCCAGATTTCGTTGATGTACTACGCCAATCGCTGCGGGCTGGAAGATCGCGTCTTCCGCATCAAGACAGAGCGCAGCGGTGCTTCAACGCCGGAGCCGAGAACCAGCCACACCGTCGCCAACGTGGAAGTCGTTGCCGAACGCGGCGATGAAATCGACGTGCGCTACAACTTTCACACGCTCAGCCACCGGTACAAAACCACCGACCACTTCTTCGGCACGATGTTCGTCACCCTGCGCCGCGTGAGCGATGGCTTCCTGATCGCATCCAAGAAGATCGTCCTGAAGAACGACTACATCCGGCAGGTGCTCGACGTCTATCACGTCTGATGTGCACATCCGTATCCAAGGCAGCGAGGTTTTCCATGTCCAGTTTCACAGTCGCATTGAATTTCGAGGACGGGGTGACCCGTTTCATCGATTGCAAAGCGGGCGAGAAGGTGCTCGATGCCGCCTTCCGCGCCAAGATCAACCTGCCGATGGATTGCTCCGATGGCGTGTGCGGAACCTGCAAGTGCCGCGCCGAAAGCGGAAGTTACGACCTTGGTGACGATTACATTGACGACGCCCTGACCGAAGACGAGAAAAACACGGGCCTCGTCCTGACGTGCCAGATGGTGCCGCACAGCGATTGCGTGATCGCGGTGCCCACCACGTCGACCAGTTGCAAGACTGGTCAGAGCCAATTCGGTGCAACGTTGTCGAAAGTCGAGTTGCATAACGACGCGGCCGTCGTGCTTGAACTGGACGTGGACGCCTCTGCGCCGGTGTTTCTCCCTGGCCAGTACGTCAACATCGGCGTGCCCGGCAGCGGCCAGCACCGCTCGTATTCGTTCTCATCCGCGCCCGGAGAATCGAAGATCAGCTTCCTGATCAAAAAGATTCCCGGCGGCGCGATGAGCCGTTGGCTTGAAACCGCGCAGCCGGGCGACAAGCTCGATCTGCACGGGCCGCTGGGCAGCTTCTATCTGCGCAATGTGCAGCGGCCGCTCTTGTTCCTTGCAGGCGGCACTGGCCTCGCGCCGTTCCTGTCGATGCTTGAAGTGCTGGCACGCACCAATTCGCAACAGAAGGTGCATCTGATTTATGGCGTGACCCGTGACCTCGACCTGGTGCAGGTCGATGCGCTTGAAGCCTATGCAGCGCGGTTGCCGAACTTCAGCTACGCCACCGTCGTGGCCGACGCCGCGTCGAATCATCCGCGCAAGGGTTGGGTGACGCAGCATGTGCCCGCCAACGCCCTGAACGATGGCGACGTGGATGTCTATCTGTGCGGCCCGCCGCCGATGGTCGACGCTGTACGCAAGTACTTTGACGACGAGGGCGTGAAGCCCAATAGCTTCCACTACGAGAAGTTCACGCCCAATGCAGTACCAGAAGCGAAGGCGGCATGAGCATGCAACGATTTTCAGGCAAGACCGTCGTCGTGACGGGCGCGGCCCAAGGGATCGGGCGCGGCGTGGCATTGGCTGCGGCAGAAGAGGGCGCCCAGGTGCTGCTGGTGGATCGCGCAGAGCTGGTCTACGAGGTGCAGGCCGAGATTGCTGCTGCGGGTGGCCGGGCCCGTGCCACGACGGCCGATCTGGAAACCTACGCTGGCGCTCAATACGCGGTGCAGGCGGCGCTTGATGCCTATGGTCGCATTGACGTACTGATCAACAATGTCGGCGGCACGATCTGGGCGAAGCCGTATCAGCACTATGAAGAGGCGCAGATCGAGGCAGAAATTCGCCGCTCGTTGTTTCCCACGCTGTGGTGTTGCCGCGCCGTGCTGCCGCACATGGTGGAGCGCCGGCAGGGCGTGATCGTGAATGTGTCGTCGATTGCCACGCGCGGCATCTATCGGATTCCGTATTCTGCGGCCAAGGGTGGCGTGAATGCGCTCACGGCTAGCTTGGCGTTGGAGCATGCGCAGGACAACATTCGCGTCAACGCCGTCGCCACGGGTGGCACCGAGGCGCCGCCGCGGAAGATTCCGCGCAACACGGCGCCCATGTCGGAGCAGGAAACCGCGTGGTACCAGGGCATCGTCGACCAGACCATTGCCAGCAGCCTGATGCACCGCTACGGAACGATCGACGAGCAGGTGCGGGCGATCCTGTTTCTGGCTTCGGACGAGGCCTCCTACATCACTGGGACGGTGTTGCCGGTGGGCGGTGGAGATTTGGGCTAGGTGCGCATGAAGCGCCCCAAACAAAAACGGCGCCGATGCGCCGTTTTTTACGTGCCTTTGCGGCATGGCTGACGATTCAGCCGCAGGCTTTAGCCCAAGTACGAGCCCGACTTGCCGACCACTTCTGCGTACACCAGGTTGTCATCCCAACCGCTGCGGAAGAAATTGACCACTGCGCGCAGCAGCGATGGGCGACGGGCGGCCTGCACTTGAGCTTGGCCGGCGAACTTGGGGGTGTAATAGGCTTGCTGGATCATGATGTTTTCTCTCGTTGCGTTATCTAGGGTTTTCCCGAGTATAGGGTTATCCCTAGGACAGAGCAATGAGGCAATGCAAACGTGAAGTCCATTTTGAACATCACTCGCAGTGAATAATCCGTGGGACCTTGTGTTCCGTGGCGCAGCGTCTAAGTCCGCCTGACCGAGGCTCGCTAAATGTGACCTATAAAGCCTTTTTTATTGCGCCGGAAAAGATTTTTTAACGACAAGTTCCGCGCAGGACGTTGGAAATCCACCGAAGAAGTGCTTTTCTTCCGCCTTTTTCTGGCTTCTTGTTGTTAATTTCCCCAAACGTGCGGGCTTGTTGTTTGATCAACATGGCCTCTACCATACGCCGCCGAATCCCCCGCTTCTGTTTCGAGGAGGCCTCGTATGGCATATCCCCCAATCCCGGTGCCGGTTGACGGCGCGCCCAGCGCCAATACGGCGTGGCAAGCGCGCAGCCGCGCGGCCGTCTGGCATCCGTGCACCCAAAATGCACGGCTCGATGCCATGCCGCCGCTGCCGATCGCACGCGGCCAGGGGCCGTGGCTGATCGACTTTGACGGCAAGCGCTACCTGGACGGCACCAGCTCTTGGTGGGTCAATCTATTCGGCCATGCGAATCCGCACATCAACGCGGCGCTCAAGACGCAACTCGATTCGCTGGAGCACGTCATGCTGGCGGGCGCCACGCATCGGCCGGCTGTGGAATTGGCTGAGCGCCTGATCGATCTGACGGGCGGTGTGCTGGGCCACAGCTTCTTCGGCTCCGACGGCGCTTCTGCCGTGGAAATCGCCCTCAAGATGAGCTTCCACGCCCATCGCAATGCAGGGCAGGGCGCGCGCAGCCGTTTCGTCTGCCTGGAACACGGCTACCACGGCGAAACACTCGGCGCGCTGGGCGTGACCGATGTCGCGATCTTCCGTGATGCGTATGCCCCGCTGATTCTACAGTCGCACCGCGTGCCATCGCCGGACGCACGTCTAGCCGGCCCAGGCGAGACTGCCGCCGACGTGGCCGAGCGTGCACTGGCCGCGCTGCGCGATTGCCTGAGCACCAACGTCGGCACCATCGCCGCCGTCATCATCGAGCCGCTGGTGCAGTGCGCTGCCGGCATGGCCATGCACGACGTGAGCTATCTGCGCGGAATACGCGCGCTGTGCGATGAGTTTGGCGTGCATTGGATTGCGGATGAAATTGCTGTGGGCTGCGGTCGCACCGGTACGTTCTTCGCGTGCGAGCAGGCTGGCGTGTGGCCGGATCTGCTGTGTCTGTCGAAGGGCATCAGCGGCGGCTATCTGCCTCTATCGATCGTCCTGTCGCGCGATGCCATCTACGACGCCTTCAACGATGATGCGCCGGTGCGCAGCTTCCTCCATTCGCATTCGTATACGGGCAATCCGCTGGCGTGCCGCGCGGCACTGGCCACGCTCGATCTGTTTGCTGAAGAAGACGTCTTTGCGCGCAATCGCGTGACCGCCGCACGCATCGCCCAGGGCCTGGCGCCGCTGTCGCACGATGCGCGTTTTGCCCATCTGCGGCAGACGGGGATGATCACCGCGTTCGACGTGCACCCCGACGTGGCCGGCGCCCGTTTTGCCGAGCGCTTTGCGCTGACGGCGCGCACGCATGGGCTGCTGCTGCGCCCCATCGGCAACACCGTTTATCTGCTGCCGCCTTATGTGCTGAGCGACGAGGAGACTGACACCTTGGTCGAACGCACGCTGCGGACGCTTGAAGACACGCTGGCCCAAGCTACGGGCGAAACAGAAGGACACACCTATGCGATTGCTTGACGACCTGCAGGCGGGCCTGGACGCCATCGACGCCGCACACCTGCGCCGTGTGCGCCGCACCGCGTACAGCCCGACCGACCGCAGCCAGCGCATCAGCGTGTCCGGAGGCGAACCGCGCGACATTCTCGGCTTTTGCGGCAACGATTATCTCGGCCTGGCAGCGCATCCCGCCTTGGCCGAGGCGGTGACACACGGCACGCAGCAATATGGCTTCGGCAGCGGCGCATCGCATCTGGTCAGCGGCCATTCAATCGCGCACGCGCGGCTGGAAGCACGCATGGCTGCGCTGCAAGCCGAACACATTCCCGAGGCGGACGCGCTGTTCTTCTGCACCGGCTACATGGCCAATCTGGCCGTGGTGAGCGCCATGGCGCAGGCCGGCGGCATCCGCCCGGCGGAGGAATGCACGATCTTTTCCGACGCGCTGAACCACGCCTCGCTCATCGACGGGGCACGGTTGTCGCGGGCGCCCGTGAACGTCTATCCGCACGTTGACGTGGCTGCGCTGGAAGCGCTTCTGGCCGCCAGCACCAGCCGCAACAAGCTGATCGTCACGGACGGCGTGTTCAGCATGGACGGCGACATCGCGCCGCTGCCCGAGCTGCTCGCGCTGGCCGAACGCTACGATGCCTGGCTGATCGTCGACGACGCGCATGGCCTGGGCGTGCTTGGCGAAAAAGGTTCGGGCGTGCTGTCGCATTTCGGGCTGCGCTCGAAACGCCTCATCTACGTCGGCACCTTCGGCAAGGCCGCTGGCGGATCCGGCGCCGCCATCGTTGCGCATCGACTGGTGATTGACTGGCTGGTCCAGCGCGCGCGCACGTACATCTTCACAACCGCCACGCCGCCGGGCATTGCGTGTGCGGTGGAAGCAGCATTGGATCTGATCGCAGGCGAGGAGGGCGCTGACCGCCGCGCACGCCTTGATCGCCATATCGCCGTGTGGAGTGCCCATGCGCAGCGTTTGGCCGCGCGCTTCGGCTGGCAATGGATGCCGTCGCCCACGGCCATCCAGCCGATCGTGATTGGCGAGAACGCCCCCGCATTGGCGCTGGCCGCCGCGCTGGAACGCGAAGGCATCCGCATCGCCGCCATCCGCCCGCCGACGGTGCCAACGGGTACGGCGCGCCTGCGCATCACGCTGTCGGCTGCACATACCGATGCCGACATCGAACGACTTGCGCAGGCGCTGGAAGCGGCGGGCCAATCGCTGCAGCCGGCCAAGGCAGCCTGAGATGCCCGCGCGCTTCGATTGCTTTGTCACCGGCACGGATACGGAGATCGGCAAGACGCTGGTCAGCGCGACATTGCTGACCAAGCTGGCTGACACCGGCTACCGCGCCGCAGGCCTCAAGCCGATTGCTGCAGGCACGCTGGCAGGCGCGCCCACGCGCACCAACGAAGACGTCGAGCAACTGCGCGCCGCCGCGTCAGTCGATCTGCCGCTCGACACCGTGTGCCCATGGCTGCTCGATGCGCCGATGTCTCCGCATTTGGCCGCAGCGCGCGAAGGCGTGACGATCACGCTGCCGCCGATTCTCGACGCGTTTGCGCGCGCAAGATCGTTAGCGGATGCCGTCGTGGTCGAGGGCGTCGGAGGTTTCCGCGTGCCGCTGTCAGGCGACTTTGATACGGCCGAGATGGCCGTGGCGCTCGGCTTGCCGGTGGTGCTGGTGGTCGGTTTGCGCCTGGGCTGCCTGAACCACGCCGCGCTCACCGCCGAGGCAATTGCCGCACGCGGCCTGCATCTGGCAGGCTGGGTCGGTAACGTGGTCGACGCGTCTATGGCAGGGCTTGACGACAACGTCGCCACCTTGCGCCGCTGGATCAGCGCACCGCATCTGGGCACGATCCCGCGATTGCCGCACGCCGATGCGAGGCTCGCCGCGGCCCACGTTGACATTGCGCCGCTACTCGCGCGCCCGGCTGAAACGCGGCGGTAAACTAGCCGCTTCATTCAGTGCAACAGGGACGATTGTGATGCGGGCGATGCGTTGGCTGACGGTAGCGATTGTGGTTGCGGCAACGGCGGGATGTGCAGCATTGGAATCCCCCGTCACCAAGGGCCAGCGCCTCGTGGGTGCGGACGAGCCCGCGGTGCAGGCGCAGTTTGGGCCGCCGCGCGAAACCTATCCGCTCGATGGCGGCACCCGCTGGCTCTACCCCACCAAACCGTACGGCCAGTTCACCTACGCGGCCGACTTTGATGCCAGCGGCAAGCTCGTCGCCTTCAAGCAAGTGCTGAGCAGCCTCGAATTTGCCCAGGCCAAGATCGGCGTCTGGACGCGGGACGACGTGCTGCGACATTTCGGCCAGCCGGTGGAAACGGCGTATTTCCCGCGCATGGACCGCCTGGTCTGGTCGTACCGCTTCAAGGCGGACGACGTCTGGCCGTCGCTGATGCATTTCTACTTCGACCCCGCCGGTGTATTGCAGCTCACGCAGATCACGCCCGACCCGCTCTACGATCCGGACCGCCCGCGACTGTTCCGCCGATAGCTGACCGGCAGTTGAGGTAGCGCAATCCGATTGTGCGCTCAGGGTTCCTCCTGCATTGCGAGCTTTGCGCGGCGACCTAAGCTAGAGAGCAGGGGAGGCAGACGCCGCCGGCGCTTGCCGAAAGCAACCGTCATCAGAACGGGCGCGCATTGTTGGGGGTGCATCATGCTGACGCATCGCTGGGTCGACATCGACCCGATCGCAGCGGGACAACATCCGCTGTACGGCATTGCCGGATGGCTGCCGTGGGTGCTGGCCATCGCCATCGCCGGGCCAACGTGGGTGTTCTGGCAAGGGTTGTCGATGGATGCGCTGCAACTGGCCGGGGCCGATCTGTTTGATGCCAACGCGCCGGGAAGCGGGGCGATCAACCTGACCACGCTGCTCTATCTGATTTCCTGCGTGACGGTCCTGGTACTGGCCACCACGCATGACAGCGCGTTCCGGCCGGCCATGCTCGTGCACATGGCGCTGCTGCCGCCACTGATCGGGCTCGTGCTGATGGCGGGCGGCATTCCAGGGGCACGCTCCACCTTTATCGACGGCGTCGCCGTTGCAGTGGCGATGACGCTGACATGCGGCGTCTACCTGCAGGTTTCGCGCCGGGTGCACATCACCTTCGAACTACGCGATCGGGCGCCTAGCGAGCACGCCTGGTTCAAGCGTCAGAAACGGGCCGCGGCGGGTTGACCAGTGTGACCATCACGTAGCTCATGATGGTCAGGAGAAACCAGGCGCCAAGCTTGGCGATGGACACCATTTCCCAGCCTTGCAACTGGTTCGGATAGAGCCACGTGCGCGTGAACGTGCCGATGTTTTCCGCAAGCCAGATGAAGAGCGCCACCAGCGTAAAGCCCAGCAGGAAGGGCATGCGCCGGTGGACGCGATCAATGCGGAAGTGGATCCAGCAGCGCCGGAATGCCACCGCAACCAGCGCCATCAACACGTAGCGCAAGTCCCACCAATAGTGGTGCAGGAAGAAATTCGCGTAGATGCCCAGCGAGAGCAGGGCTGTCACGGCCAACGGTGGGTGATGCGAGAAGCGCAGGTCGAACTCTCGCCACGCCCGCGCGATATAGCTACCCACGGATGCATACATGAAGCCCGTGAACAGCGGCACGCCACCGATGCGCAGCACCGACGCCTCGGGATAAATCCACGAGCCAACCGCAGTCTTGAACACCTCCATGCCCGTACCAGCCACATGGAACATCAAGATCACTTTGGCTTCGTCCCACGTCTCCAGCTTCAGCCAGAGCAAGGCAATCTGGATGATGACCGCGGCAATCGTCAGGGCGTCGTAACGGGCAATCGGCGCGTTGGCCGGATACCAGAAATGCGTGCCGATCAGTAGGGCGACCATCAGCCCGCCGAACAGGCACGCCCACGCCTGCCTGATGCCGAAGACGACAAATTCGTGCAGCCCCGCCGCCAATTGCCCGTGGCGCGCGGCCCAGGCGCCGCTGCGGTCCCGCCAATACGTAAAACGGGCCCGCAGGCCCGCTCGCAAGGAGAGGGTTTCCGCCGGCATTCAGTCGATCAGCGCGAAACGCGGTACCTGCCGGCCGTCGACTTCAACCATCTCATGGAACATCGTTGACGGACGCGTCCAGATCGTGCCGTTGGCGGCGCGATAGACCGTCATCTTGATGGCGGGATCGGGTTCGTACGTGGCCTCGCATAGCCATTCGTATTCGCCGCCTTTGTAGTGGCGGTAGCGGCGCGTTGGCGTGTTCTGCATGGCGGCTTCAGTGTTGCGTGGGCTTGTCTTCTTCGTCGACGTAGGGCACGTGTTTGCCCTCCTGCGTCTGCGCGCCAAGCTTGGCGTCTTCCATGGCGTCTTGGTACGCCAGCATGGCGGCAGCCACCGCTTCGGGCTCACCGTTGAACGAGATCACGCTCTCGCCGCAGTTCGGGCATTCGCCGCCGAAGATGGCGTGGATGCCGGGCATGTCGCGCGGCTCCATCCCTTCGAATTCGGTAAAGGCGGTCTGGCAGGCGCCGCAGACGAGCTTTTCAGGGCGCAGCGCATCCAGCCGGGCGTGCGCCTGAGAAATGCGGTCGGCCTGTGAGCCGCGTCGTTTGGCTTCGCCCATGATGTTCTTCCTGATTTCAGATGATTAGAGAGTGGATCATACCGAACGGCACAGCAGGCTTGGCAGTTCACCCAATCCGTTCAACGTTCCGCCAACCGCTTGAGTGCTGCCAAAACGTCAGGAAAATCCGACGTGACCATCGGTCCGAACGCGGCGGCATCCGGCCCCGTGATCTCAGTGCGATAGACGATCTTCGTATGGCCGGACGGCAGGCTGACAAGCTGATGATCCACCAGGACGCGCGTGCCGTCGACGACCGTCTCGTCGACAAAGCCTTCATTCGGGCGCACGTCTACAAGGGTGCTGACGAACGCGTCTTGCCCCGGGGGTTGCATGGTGAACTGTGTGCCGTTGGCAAACGGCCCGTGGAGTTCGATGCGCTCGATGCCGGCATTCCAGTCGCCCCATTGCTCAACGTTGGCAAGCAGCTCCCAGACGCGGGCGGGGGAGGCAGTCGTTTCAATGCTGTCTTCGTGAATCCACATAAGCGGCTCCGGATGTTTTTATGTGTGGGCTGGCAACCGTGCGTGGCTGCGCTGCCACGGTATAGATTGCGGCGGATCGGGCTGCAAGGTACAGGCTCGCGGCAACAGCCTGCAACTGTCGCGCGCATCTCGGCTGATATAGTGCGGGCCCTTTGAACTCAATTCACGACTTTCGCCATGTCTACGATTCCTGCCTGTCCGCAATGCGCCTCCGAAAACACCTACCAGGACGGCGATCTCTATATCTGCCCGGATTGCGCGCACGAATGGAATCCGGCGGCGCAGGAGGATGAGCAGGAGCAGGAAACCGTCATCAAAGACGCCAACGGCAACCCGTTGAATGCGGGCGATTCTGCAACGCTGGTGAAGGACCTGAAGCTTAAGGGCGGCTCGGGCACGCTCAAGGCGGGCACCAAGATCAAGAATATCCGGCTGGTGGCAGGCGACCATCCGATCGACTGCAAGATTGATGGTGTGAGCTATCTGCTCAAGCCGGAGTTTTTGAAGAAGGCTTAAGGAGTGTGAGGCGAGACCGGTGAATGCCGGTCGACCTTTAATTTAACATAATGCAAAGCGTTGGCCCGCTGCAATGGCGTGGTTAAAGGCTTGCAGGGTAGTAGGTGTCACAAAATTTGTGACACCTGCGCCGACCGCCAGGGCGATGGTGGCGGCTGCGCTACCCGCCATCCTCGGTGAAAAAACTTCCCAGAGTGATTTCTGGCCAGCGCGTTCTGCGCGGTCCATGTCCGCTGCCATGATGATCGGCAGCGGGCTTTCCATCTCGAGTTCCATGGCGATCTGGACGCACATTTCGTTGTCCATGATTCGCTTTCCCGTCCGGTACTGGCTCATGCGGCCAGAGGACCATCCCATGTGTTTCGCAAGGCCCAGGTCGTTCTTGAGGCCTTTTTTCTCGATTAGTCGGTCGAAATAGATTTCGCTGCGCATGGCATCTCCCACTTGACTTTCTAACGCTCCGTTAGAATACTCACGCGATGTTAGAAACTCACTCGCTGTGAGTTTTCGGAAATATAACCGGTTAACCCGCGAGGGGGGTAAACGATGGACAAGTGTGCAAGTCCCGGGCTGTGGTGCTTCGTAGAGATCTACGTCGTGTTCCTGCAAGCGGCGTTGCTGTTTGCCGCGGTGGTTGGAACGTTGATGGTGGGTATCAGTGTTGCCATGTGGCTTGCTTCTGGGTGGAGTCGTTTTTCGTATTGGCTCGACGAAAAGATCATTGGTGAGGGCGCAAAGCAGCGCCGCGAAGCACGTCGTAAGGCGGCGATTGATCGGATGTTCAGGTAAGGCGCATTGGGCGCCTTTTTTTGTTGGAGGTAGGAAATGGCAGAAGCAGCAGCAGTGCAATCCATCAAGCCGGGTCCGCAGTTGGCGCACCCGAACGTTGCCCGTGTGGTGGGCAAGTGCATTTCGGTCAAGCAGGCCGATTCGGGCGTGTTCTATCACGTCATCGCGTTGCCAGCGCCGGATGAGTACAGCGCACCGCAGTTCGTTGAAATTTCGTCGAAGCGTCGTGTGGCTCAGCCGGATGCGACCGTCGACATGGAAGTGCAGCTTGGTGGCTATCGTCGTTCGTTTCAGGGCCGCGATGGCAAGCAGTACAAGACCGAGATGAGCCTCGCGGCCATCGTCGATTGATCTGTGCCTGTCAGCCCTGCCTAGATCGTGCGATACGTCCTGACTTCCCCAGCTACTGCGAGCGGCGCCAGCTTCGAGCTGGTCTTCTCACATGGTTGGACTGTCGGTACCTCATGCGGGAAAGGCAGCTTCGCCAATTCCTATATGCCCTCGGTGGACTCGGCTCGTCTTGGTAGACGTGCGGGTGGGGGTGGGGGAGCGCGGGATGCGCCCCCCTCCGCCACCCGAACCGCGCGGACCCAGTAACACGCGCGGTTCATTCCCATTTTGGGAAATTCGAAGAATTTCACACTGATCAACGGGGGTTGAGGGAGGTATGCACTCTCATGCATTCATCGACTGGATCGACATCTACCAAGTCCACCCCGAAGGTGGTTTGCCCATCGTGGCGAGTGGTTTTGTCGCTGGCTATGACGAGAACGGGGCTGAAGAATTTCGTTCGGTTAAGAGCCATCGTCATGAAGGGTCTTTTGACACTGTTGTGTTGGTGTCTTGTGATGGTTTTCGTGTTCGTGTTGCTGGCAACGTTGGCCGGCTTGGTCGGCCTGACAACCTGTGGAACTTGGATTTTGCCGCAACGGTTCGGAAGGCCAATTCGCTGTTGGAGCGGTTGGGGCTTCCTCCTTTCACTGTTGGCCGACATTTGTACAACTACGTCAAAGGTCGGTGGGAGTGGACTGGTGCAAGGCTGGTACGCATTGACGTCACCACGAATCTTGCGACCTATTCGGACCTCCGCGCGCGTGAGTTTCTTCGTGCGTTGGCTGACGTCTCAGTCGCCCGAGTCGCTAAGGGCAGCTACAAGGATGAGACGGTCACCTGGGGTAACAAGATGTGGTACCTCAAGGCCTATCTCAAACATGTAGAGATGTTGAGGAACAAGCATTGCCCGGCCGAAGTGTTGGAGTACGCGAAGGATGTTGGATTGGTGCGGATCGAGGCGGAGTTCAAGCGGCGTTTGCTGCAGGACCATGGCCTGTATTTCCTCGGGGACGTGACGATGGCAAAGGTTGTGAAGTTGTTCGATGAGCGGATCGAGCCGCTTAAGCGAGTGGATACCAGTGTTGATTTGGCTGTGCTGGAAGAGGTGCCGCTCAAGTTTCGTGTCACTGCGGATGCGTGGTTGCGCGGTGCTGACCTGAAGGGGGAGATGTCGAATGGGACGTTTTATCGTCATCGCAAGGCTTTGCTTGAATTTGGTATCGACATTGCGACGCCTCGCAATATGGCTTCGGTCCATGTGATTACGCGTTACATCGATCTGACGCCGGTTGCTGCGCCTGATTGGTATCAGTTGGATTCTCGGAAGGTGGCGGCATGAGCGATCTTCAAGCTTGTTCTTCTTACACGGTTCCGCCTGCTGGCTATGCCGGTGGTGTTGAACGGTTCGTGTGTCTTGACGCGAATAGCAATGCCATCTCTGTAACGTTTTGCGCGGTCGGTGGTGATTGCATGGAGTCGTTTCTTGGGTTGCCTCCGATGACGCAGGCGCAGGCCGCTGCTTTGGGTTCTGGTATCGCTGTTTGTTTCGTTGTGGCTTACGCGGTTCGGCAGGTTGTGGGCATGTTGGGAGGGCGCTGATATGCGTGCGATGTTCGTGTGTTTCTTCGTTGGTTTCGTGTCGCTGCAGGTGTCGTATCACTCGGATGTTTTTGCTCCTGTGCTGGGTTATTCGGGTGCGGGTTTCGCTGGTGATGTTTTTCGGTTTTTGTCTGGTTGTTGTTTGGCTGTTGGGGTTGTGGTTGGTGTTCTGGAGGGTGTGCGGGTTCCTCGGGGGTAGTCGTTTGGTGGTTGGGTTGGGTCGCTTGTGATTTTGGTATTCGGTTGTTTGGTCGCTGGGGTCGCTTCTTCGATGGGTAGAGGCGGTCTTTAGCGGCAGGCGTTGCGCTCCTGCCGGTGGGGATGGTCCTACCGCTCAATTAGGAGAACGCAATGCGTAAGGAAAAGCTGAAGAAGGTTGCGAAGGCGGTTGCACTTGCTGGTCTGGCTGTAGCGGCGAATGCTGCGATGGCGCAGACGGCTACCTCGTTCGGTGACATGACCACGGGTGCGGTGACGCTGATCAATGGCGATATCAAGACGGGTGTGATGGCCGTTGGTGGCGCTGTGATCGGTCTGGCGGCGGTGGCTATGGGTATCCGCTGGGTCAAGGCCACTTTCTTCTGATGTGCGGGGGCAGGGGGCGACCTCTGCCCTTTTTTTATTTGGTGCTGGGAGGGGATATGGATTTGCCGTCGACGATGAATACGTTTTGTCTTTTCGTTTGGATGGGGGCGCTATGGATCATGCTGTCTTAAGGAGGGCGGCCAGCTATGCCTGCATTCTTTTTCTTGCGTCTTGTGCGCATCTGGATCGCTCTCCGCCCGGTTCGTGTGTTACTGGCGTTAGCGCTTGTCTTTGGCCCGAGGTTGGCTTTTAGTGCGACGGTGCCGAGTAGCTATAGCTATTACGTGACTGTTAGTAGCGTGATGTATTACGGAGCTACGGCTGCTGATGCTTGCCAAGCAAGTATGGCGACGATCATTTCACAGGACTCTAACTATGCCTATTCCGATGCGAACGGGGCCTGCTATTACACGTACAAAGGCAGTCGGGGTCTGTGGGCGCAGTACTACGCTGTAACAAGTCAGGCGAATTGTGTCTCTGGATATACGTACTCGAATGGCACGTGTTCCAGTGGCCCGCCTCCACCGAATTGTGCGGGGTCTGACTTGTTCAATAAGTATCGGGGCGCTGGGTGGACGACGTCGACGTCGTCTTCGGGTGGTCCGGACTTGATTTGCATACAAGGGTGTGGCTATAGCCCGGGTGGTTTCACTGTTATTTATCCCGATCCAAATTCGGTGACGGGTTATACCGCTGGGGGCCGTGCTGGTGCTGCTACGGGACAGACGTGCAGTGATCCTCGACAAATCACGTTGGATGTGACAATGGTTGGGCAGACGCCTGATCAGGTCGCTAACGATCCGCCATCACCGGCGACGTGTGCTGCGCAAGGGGGGTATTTCGGGACAGTCAACGGCGTGAATAAGTGCATTGCCGGTGTGCCCCCTGGCGGTTCGACGTCGACGACGAATGAGACGACGACTACGCAGCCGGGTGGTACAGGTGCGAGCGCGCCAGCGGGTACTCCACCTGATACGTCCACGTCGAAGACCACTTGCGACGGTACGACCTGCACGACTACGACTGTGGTGGTGGGTGGTGGCGGTCGGACGGTTGATTGCGGGTCTATGTCGATGTCGTCTGCGAGTCTTCCTGCGGCGTCAGGTACTGCTGCGAATAACCAGTGCACCACTACTACGTCTCAGTCGCAGCAGTCGTTTTGTCAGGAGAATCCTCAGTCTCCGATGTGTAGTCAGTCTTCTTGGGCGGGTAGTTGTAGTGCGGGGTTTCAGTGCAAGGGTGACGCTGTTGCATGCGCTATGAGCCAGATTCAATACAAGGAGTACTGCGAGGCCCAGCAGTTGAGCGATGCGACTGCCGGGCAAGCTGCGTTTGGAACGGGTGATATCAATGGGACGGCTGCGCAGCAAGCGGCAGAAGCTGCGGCGATCAATAAGGTTGACCCATCGACGGGGAAGGGTGCGAACGATATCGATGTGGGCGCCAAGTGGCAGCAGGCGTTGGCGGACGTTCAATCGAAGCTGACGGTGTACGGCGGTGCTACGTGTCCGGCCGGGAACACGATCACTGCGATGGGCATTACGGTGACGGTGCCTTACGACATCATGTGTCAGTTTGCGACGGTGGTACGTGCGTTTGTCACGCTTGCTGCGGCCATGGTGTGCCTGCGCATTTTTGGGAGGGCTGATTGATGCCAGCCATCGCAGCGATTTTGTATTCCGCGGGCATGGTTATCGCTCGCGTGTTTCTGTTTCTTATGGGGTCACGTATTGGCGTGGCCCTCGTCGGGCTTGGGTTGGGGATTAGCTCGTACGTTGGCCTGACTTTTATTGCCAATACGTTGATCAACAACATCAACGCAGCGTTCTCGGTGGGGGCGTCGGCAGAGGCGCAAGGGATTCCGATTGGCTACCTTGCTTATACGATGTTCCGGTTGTGTGGCGGGTTCGATGGGATATTGATGATCGTGGCCGCGTACAGCACGAAATATTCGCTGCTCGGTCTTCGTGCGTTCTTGCGCCGTCTTAGTTGAGGGGTAGGGGATGCTCTACGGGATAGGTGGGCTGCCGGGTGCGTCGAAGACGCTGAATGTTATTGATTGGGTCGTTTCGGAGTTCCAGGAGAAGCAGGGCCGTCCGATCTATTACAACCGGATCAAGTTTTTGAAGGATATTGGGTGGAAGGAGTTTCCTGATGTCGAGCGCTGGCGTGAGTTGCCGAAGGGCGCAGTGTTGGTTGTCGATGAGGCGCACTATGCGTTTCCGTCTCGCGCTAAGGGAAAGCCGCCTGAGCATATTCAAGAGTTGACGGAGCATCGGCACTACGGCATCGACATTGTTTTCATCACGCAGCATTGGATGAACGTCGATGTATTTGTGCGTCGGCTGTTGGGGTTCTTTCGCGTCATTGAGCGCAAGTCGGGTATGGAGCGGGCGCGTGTGTATGAGTTTGAGAAGTACACGCCTGTCGATGAGAACCCGGTGTTTTGGGCTAAGACGAAGAAGCTTGCTCACAAGGCGTACACGTACCGTTTCAACAAGAAGTTGTATGGCGTCTATGAGTCTTCGGTGCAGCACACGGTTAAGCGCAATTTGCCGTGGAAAAAGCTGTTGGTGTTGGCATTCATGATCGGCATCGTGATTGCATTGGCCGTGTATCTGGTGAGCCTTCGAAAGAAGGTTGAAGCTACTGCCGCACCGTCTGTTCATCGTGTTGCTTCAGGAGCCGATGCGGGGGTGTTTCCCTCTGTGGGTGCAGATAAGCCCAAGCATGTGATGACCACTGCCGAGTATGTTGCTCAGTCGAAGCCTCGGGTAGATGGGTTGCCTTTTACCGCTCCACGTTACGACGATCTTACGAAGCCAGTTGAGGCTCCGTTTCCTGCGGCGTGCGTCATCATTCGCGATCACTGCACGTGCTATACGCAGCAGGGCACCAAGCTTCCGATGACTGGTGAGTCGTTATGTCGCGAGATTGCCATGAATGGTTTTTTCCAAGACTTCGAGACGAGGAGGCCGCAGCGTGAAGCAGCCAATCGACAACCGGACCCGCGAACTTACGTTATCTCGGAGGCCCGGCCCTCAACGTTCAGGACGAGCGAAGACGGCGGTGGAGCGTATGCGAGCTTATCGGGCGAGACTGCGGAAGGCGGATCTGCATTGCCAGTGGGAGCAGTTGAGCCTGTTCATCACCGCCGACTAGCGTCGGGAGTGCCTGCGCCTTGATCGGAGCCGCTAGGGGGCCCCTTTGGGGATGTGGAGTGGGGTGGGATGGTCGGGGCCGTTATCGCGCGTCATAGCGCGTCTGGCGAGGCCGAGTAGCGGGTGTGACTGGGGTGGTTGGGTATGTCGATTCGCATGCAGACCACCCCTCTGCAAGCTGGTCTTTTAGCGCCTGGTGTCTGGGGCGCTTTTTCTTTTCTGGGCCTTGAATTGTTCGAGTTCTTTTTCCGCCTCGAGGATGGCTTTTTTGGGGTCTTTTGCTTGCTTATCGTCGAGCGTGAAGTGAATTCTGGCGTCCATGGCGTTCTCGCATGGCTGGTCGGTGAATACTGGTTTGCCATTGACCGTGCATCGATTGATGGTTTCTGCTGCTGTGGCAGGGATTGCGAAACAAACCAGGAGCGGTAGGATTGTGCGCATTTCGTCGCCTAGGCTGTTAGTTTGACGCAACAATAACATGTAGGGGTTGAGTGTCCGATATTGAGGTCCGGGCGCTGGCGCGGGAGATCAGGCAGTTGTATTGGCACATCCGAACGCTGCGCCGTGGCATGCAAGACGCGGCGCGGCGCCGTTACTACCGAAGGATCGCCAAAAAGAAAAAACGCCTGCTCGATGCAGGCGTCTCAAAGCGGGAGATTTTGGATTTGTTGATGTGCTGCCGGTCACGCGGCTGCCGGTTTCGGGCGTGCTTGGATTGCACGCAGCGGTTGCTGTAGCCGTCTCCGAATCTGGCCAATTATTTTACATAATGCAAATTATGAGAAATACAGATTAGCGCGCTGAGGTGGCGGTGTCACATCGCCCGGCCAGCCCAGCAGCGCGCATCCGCCATGTCACTCGGCCATCGTCGGCACCACCTCGACGCGTTTCGGCACGCCCGTCACGATGGTCGCGACGGCAATCGCCAGCACCACGGCGGCGCCAATGAATACACCGGCCGCGCCGTTCGCGTCGAATACCACGCCGCCGGCTGCTGCACCGGTTGCAATCGCGAGTTGCACGGCGGCGACGATCAGGCCGCCAGCACTTTCGGCTTCATCAGGCACGGTGCGCGTGACCCATGTCGACCACGCCACCGGCACGCCGCCAAACGCCATGCCCCACAGCGCGATCAGCACGGCGTCGATGACCGGCGCACGGCCCAGCGCCACGAGTGCGATGCCCAGCACAACCATCAGCGCGGGCATTGCAATCAGCATTGGCCGCAGCCGGTGTTCCAGCACACGGCCGGCGAGCGATGTGCCGACGAAGTTGGCAATGCCATAGCCCAACAGGATCGCCGACAGCCCGTTCACGCCAACGCCCGCCACCTGCTCAAGGAACGGCCGCAAATACGTAAAGAACGCAAAGTGACCGGTGAACACGAGGATCGTGGCGAACATCCCGATGCCGACGCTCGGGCGGCGCAGCACGTCGATCAGGGTGCGCAGGCGCGTCGTGCCGCTTGGCGCCATCGACGGCAATGTCGCGACCTGCGACACAAATGCAATCACGCCCAGCCCGGCCGCCGCCAGGAACACGTTGCGCCAGCCGATCAGATGGCCGAAGTAGCTGCCCAGCGGCGCAGCGGCAATCGTTGCGACGGCTACGCCGCTGAAGATGATCGACAGCGCCCGCGGCACCATCGCAGCGGGCACGAGCCGCATTGCAGTGGCGGTGGCCATGGTCCAGAAGCCGCCGAGCGCAATGCCAAGCACTACGCGGCCGATCAGAATCGTCGTCAGATTCGTCGCAAACGCCACGGCAAGATTGGATGCCACGAGCAGCACCGAGAATGCGAGCAGCACGCGCCGCCGGTCGATGGAGCGCGTGACAGCGGCGGTCAGCAAGCTGGTGACGAGCGCAACCGTTGCGGTGGCCGTGACGGCCTGTCCTGCCACGCCCTCGGTCACGCCGAGGCTTTCCGCCATGGGCGTCAGCAGGCTTGCGGGCAGGAATTCGGCCGTGACGAGCCCGAACACGCCCAGCGCCATCGCAAAGACAGCGCCCCAGGCGGGTTCACGCGGAGCCGCGACTGAGGCGGCCGTGGAGATTCCGGGATTCATGCGTCGGTCCGTAGAAAAAGATCAGGGAAAATACCAATAAGGCCGCATAGTAGGGCGCCACCGCCGGACGGTCTATGGCATACAATCCGGTCTTGTTGATCAATCGTCCGGATTTTGGGATGCCCTCTTCCCTGCCATCTGCCCTGCCCGACGTGCACGACCTTGTCAGCGAGCTGCTGCTGGGCATGCGGCTGAGCGGTGTCCAGTACCGCCGTATCCACGTGGCGCGGCCCTTCGGGCTGAGCTTTGGCGAGGCGCCGGGGCGTGCGCAATTTCACTTCGTTGGCCGCGGGCCCGTGCTGCTGCGCGATGCGTCGGGCGCAACGATGCGACTCGAAGCTGGCGATGCGGTGTTGCTGCCTCAGGGCACGCCGCATGCGCTGTTGTCCGATCCGGATGCGCCGTGCCGCGAGATCGCCGGTTTTGAAGCCGCGAAGATCTGCGACACGGTGGCGTCGGTGGGTGCCGGTACGGAAGCGGCTCCGGGCGATGCGCTCATTTTCAGCGCGTGCATGGAGCTGGATCTGGGCGGCATGCAGCCCCTTGTGGGCACGATGCCGGAGTTCATGCACGTCGGCACCCTGCTCGCGCGCTACCCGGAAATCCGCCCGATGCTCGACGCGATGGAGCGCGAATCGTGCTCCGAGCGGGCAGGCTTTGCCGGCATCCTGGCGCGGCTGGCGGACGTGGTGGCCGCCTTCATCGTGCGCGGCTGGGTGGAATGCGGCTGCGGCGACGCCACGGGCTGGGTGCAGGCCCTGCGCGAGCCAAAACTGGGCCGCGCGATCGTCGCCCTGCATCGAGACCCGGGGCGCAACTGGAGCGTCGCGGAGCTGGCGGCGCAAGCTGGCGTCTCGCGCTCGGTGTTTGCCGAACGCTTCCTGGCGGCGACCGGAATGACGCCCGTGCGCTATCTGACCGAGCTGCGGATGCGGCTCGCCGCGCAATGGATCACGCGTGACCGCGAGGCGATCGAAGCCGTCGCGTATCGGCTCGGCTACGGGTCGCTCGCTGCGTTCAGCCGCGCATTCAAACGGGTGGTTGGGCGGCCGCCGGGTGCCATGCGCGCAGAAGGCGCCGAACTTGACGCGTGATGTTCAGCGCTGGCGATAGCCCTGCGCTGCGTGCCGGATCTCCTTGCTGAATTCCGCGCACACATGCGTCATCAGGTCGGCCGAACGGTAGACCATGTAGACGTTGAAATCCGGTAGTTCATCTTCCATCGGCAAGGTTTCGAGCGAGCCCGGCACCATGCGCAGCGGCCCGCCGGTGCCGCTGAAGACGAATTCCGACCACATGCTGACGACGTCCGTCTTCGTGGCCAATTGCAGCCCGAGCAGATTCGATGCGCTTTGCACGATCCGGCGAGGTATTTCGAGACGATGCAGCCGCATCAGGCTGACCATCGGGCTGCCCGGATCCTCCAGCGGGTCGAGCACCAGCCAGTCGGCATCCAGCAGCGGACGCAGCCGGCGCACGCGGCGCAGCGGATGGCCCGGGCGCACCGCCAGGCGCATCGGCACCGAAAACAGTGGCTCCCACTGAAAACTGCCCGTGCCGGGGCCGCTGTTGCTGGAGATCAAACCGATATCGAGCCGCCCCTCACGCAGCCCTTCCAGAATCTGCTGCGGACGCTGTTCGAAGCCGCGTAGCGCGACGTTGGGAAACCGCTTGCGCAGTGCCGCCATGGCATCCGGCAGCGGCCCGCTCGACGCCACGGCCGTAAAGCCGATGTTGAGTTCCGCCTCCGCATGGCCGCGAATGGCTTCGATGTCTTCCAGCGCGTGACGCAGTTCCTGTTCGACGACACTCGCGCGCTTGACCAGCGCCATGCCATAGGCGGTCAGGCTCACGCCGCGCACCGAACGCGACAGCAGCGTGACGCCAAGCTCCCGCTCCAGTTCCGCAATCGCCTTGGATAGTGCTGGCTGCGAGATATGCAGCCCGCGAGACGCTTCGTGGATGCTGCCGTGCTGTGCCACGGCCAGCAGGATGCGCAATTGGTGCAGCTTCACGTCGCTCTCCCCATTGTTGGGCGCCATGCCCGGAACTCGGCGTGTCACGCGACGTCGCCCCAGGATTCGCGGGCTTTCCCCGATAGCGGATGCAGGCCGGTTATGACGGCGATTCTATTTGGTTATCGGGATGAATATTTACGATTTTTTCCGGACAGCGGCTTGGCGAAATACTGCAAGTGCCCAAGGGTTCGCAGAAGCCCTCTCGCCAATCCCCCGGATGGAGATCCACATGAATGACGCCACCCTGCAGACGCCGTTGCCCGCCTCGGTTGCTGCTGCGCCCAAGCCTGTCGGCCAGGCACGGTTGATCGCCGCATGCTCGATCGGCAATGCACTGGAGATGTACGACTTCACGGTCTACAGCTTCTTCGCGCTGATGATCGGCAAGCTGTTCTTTCCGTCCGACAGCGCGTATGGCTCGCTGCTGCTGGCGGTGGCGACGTTCGGCATCGGCTTTGTGATGCGCCCGCTGGGCGGTTTCGTGATCGGCAACTACGCAGACCGCCACGGGCGCAAGGCCGCGATGACGCTGACGATCGGGCTGATGGTCATCGGCACGCTGTGCCTGGCGGTAGCGCCCACGTACGCCACCGCAGGCCTGTTCGGCCCGGTGGTCATTCTGGCCGGGCGGTTGCTGCAGGGCTTTTCGCTGGGCGGCGAAATCGGTGCGTCGACCGCGATGCTGATGGAGTCCGGCGGCGTCCGTGGGCGCGGGTTTCGCGTGAGCTGGCAATTGGGCAGCCAGGGCATTGCGGCGCTGTGCGGCGCGCTGACTGCGGCCATTCTGTACGGCAGCCTGTCGCCGGAAGCGCTGCAGAGCTGGGGCTGGCGCGTGCCGTTCTTCCTCGGCTTGCTGATCGCGCCGGTGGGCCTCTATATCCGCTCGCACCTGGATGAAACGCACACCGCCGAGGCGCATGCGCCGAGCCCGCTCGGCACCCTGTTCCGCGACCATGGCGGGCTTGTCGTCAAAGGCGTGCTGACGATCATCGGCGGGACGGTCGGCACGTATCTGGTGATCTATTTCATGCCGACCTACATGATCCGCGAGCTGCATCTGCCGCCTTCGCTGTCGCTGCTCGCTGGTTGCGTGACGGGGCTGACGAGCTTTGGCGCGTCGCTCCTCTCCGGATGGCTGGCCGACCGCCTGCCGCGCCGCAAGCCTCTGGTGGTGGGGGCAACGCTGGTCACCGTGGCGGCGCTCTATCCGGCCTTCTGGCTGATGACGCATTACCCGAGCGTGCCGCTGGTGCTGGTGCTGTCGGCACTGCTGACCGGCACGCTGTACCTGGGCACCACGCCGATGCTGCTGATGATGATGGAGCTGCTGCCCATCAAGGTGCGCGCCAGCGGCCTATCGGTCATCTACGCGATCGGCGTCACGGTCTTTGGCGGTTCGTGCCAGTTTGTCGTGACGTGGCTGCTGGCCCGCACCGGCAACCCGCTCTCCCCTGCCTTTTACATGATGGCGTGCAGCGCCATCACGCTGCTGACCGTGCTGAGCCTGCGCGAAGCGCGCGACACCCACTGACACCGGATTCCCATCTCCAACGTCCAACCCCGGAGCCCCGACATGACCAAAGCCCCCACGCTCACGCCGTTCCAACTGCTGCCGCATCTGCTGCCGCCCGTCCATATCGATGCAGAAACGTTCGTCAATATCCGTCGCCAGATCCACGCGCAGCCTGAACTCGGTTTCGAGGTGGGCGCCACCAGCACGTTGGTGGCCGATCTGCTCAAGAGCTGGGGCTACGAGGTCCACACCGGCATCGGCAAGAGCGGCGTCGTGGGCCAGCTGAAACTCGGCAACGGCACGCGCCGTCTCGGCATTCGCGCCGACATGGACGCACTGCCCATCGTTGAAGCGACCGGCCTGCCCTACGCCAGCCGCAACCACGGCAAGATGCACGCGTGCGGCCATGACGGGCACACCGCCATCCTGCTCGCCGCGGCCAAGGCACTGGCCGAGAGCCGCGATTTTGACGGCACACTGAATCTCATCTTCCAGCCCGATGAAGAAAACCTGTGCGGTGCGCGCGCCATGATCGAAGACGGCCTCTTCGAGCGCTTCCCCTGCGATGCCGTCTATGCCCTGCACAACATGCCCGGCGTGCCGGCCGGCAGCTTCCGCGTGCTGCCGGGGCCGGTGAGCCTGTCTTCCGACGTGGCCGACGTCACCATCAAGGGCATGGGCGGACACGGCGCGATGCCGCATCGCGCGCGTGATCCGATTGCCGCGTCGGCTGCCATCATCACCGCCTTGCAGACGGTGGTCGCACGCAACGTCGCGCCTGACGACACGGCGGTGGTGTCGGTCGGCTTCATTCGCGGCGGTGCAACGCACAACGTGATTCCCGAATCGGTGACGATCGGCCTGAATGTGCGTGCGGCGCGGCCGGAAACGCGTGCGCTGGTGGAAATGCGCATTCGCGAGATCGTCAGCCTGACCGCACAGGCCCATGGCGTCGAGGCGCAGATCGACTATCGTCAATTGACGCCACCCATGGTCAATACCGAGGCAGAGACGCAACTGGCGCAGCAGGTCTGCACCGAACTGGTGGGCGCGGCCAACGTGGTCACGCAGGCGCCCAAGGGGCTCAACGGCAGCGAAGACTTTGCCTGGATGCTTAATGAAGTGTCGGGCTGCTACCTGATCCTTGGCAATGGCGAAGGCGAATTCGGCGGCTGCATGGTGCACAACCCCGGCTACGACTTCAACGACCAGGTATTGCCGTTGGGGGCCGCCGCCTGGGTGCGTCTGGCACAGACCTACCTGACCGCGTGAAGTGAACTTCGAGTCAAGCAATGCAAGCGAATCCGAGCCACGCTGCAATACCTGCGGCCGCCAATGAAGAGATCGTGCAATGGAGCGCGATCGAACTGTCCCGGCGCATCCACGCGCGCGACGTGTCGTGCGTGGAGGTCATGGAAGCGTTCCTTGCGCAGATTGATCGTCATAACCCGACGGTGAACGCGGTCGTCGCCCGCATCGATGCCGAATCCGCCATCGACCAGGCGCGCGAGCGCGATGTGCTGCTCTCGCAGGGCTTATCCGGCGGCTGGATGCATGGTTTTCCGCAGGCGCCGAAGGACCTTGCAGCCACCGCAGGCATGGTGACGTCGATGGGCAGTCTCGCCATGGCGCGCAATGTGCCGACGCATGACAGCATCGTCGTCGAGCGCATTCGCCGGCAGGGCACCGTGCTGATCGGCAAGACCAATACGCCGGAGTTCGGGCTCGGTTCGCATACCTACAACCGTGTGTACGGCACTACGCGCAACGCCTGGAACCCCGAGCGCTCGGCCGGCGGCAGCAGCGGTGGCACTGCCGCCGCGCTGGCGCTGAACATGCTGCCCGTGGCCGACGGCAGCGACATGATGGGCTCGCTGCGCAACCCCGCGGCCTGGAACAATATTTACGGCCTGCGTCCGAGCCTCGGTCGCGTGCCGTATGGCCCCGCCGGCGACGTGTTCTTCCAGCAGCTGGGCACCGAAGGCCCGATGGCGCGCAATCCGCAAGACCTCGCCTGGTTGCTCGCCACGCAGGCCGGCTACGACCCGCGTGCGCCGCTGTCGCTGAGCGACGATCCGGCGTGCTTCATGCAGCCGCTGCACAGTGATTTCCGGCAAGCGCGCATTGGGTGGCTGGGCGATTTCGGTGGCTACCTTGCCGTCGACCGCGAAGTGCTCGCCGTCAACGAGCATGCGCTGGATACGTTCGACACGCTGGGCTGCCATGTCGAAAGCGTACGGCCTTTCTTCGCGATGGATGCGTTGTGGGAATGCTGGTGCACGCTGCGTGCGCTGAGCGTATCCGGCAACCTGGGGCTCCTCTACGCCAACGCAGCCACGCGTGACTTGCTCAAGCCCGAAGCGATCTGGGAAATCGAGCACGGACGCAGCCGTACCGCCATCGACATCAACCGTGCCATCGCCACACGGGCAAGCTGGTATCAGGCGCTGCTGCGGCAGTTTGCGCACTACGATTTCCTCGTCCTGCCCTGCACGCAAGTTGCGCCCTTCCCCGCGGAAGAACACTGGCCCAAGACCGTCGCGGGCCGCGCCATGGACACATATCACCGCTGGATGGAAGTCGTGATTGGCGCCACGCTGGCGGGCGTGCCGGCCGCGAGCCTGCCGTCCGGCTTGACCCCCGATGGCTTGCCCCTGGGCCTGCAGGTGATTGCGCCGCCCCGGTCGGAATTTGCCTTGCTGCAGCTTGCAGCCGCGTGGCACGAAGCGTTTGCGCCAGCGCGTGCGGCGTCGCCGCTATTGAGCTGAGCGATGCAGACGTGCCGTGTTTTCGCGGCACGCGCATAGCCAATCCCACACCGCACGCACGGCAGCGTCTTCAAGCCGCGTAGATGGCGCCACGGCCCAGAAGGCATAGCGCTGAATGACGGGCGCTGCAAAAGGCTGGACGAGCGTGCCCGCCTCCAGCGCATCGCGCACCAGCGGCAGGTTCGCCAGGATCACGCCTTGCCCGGCCATTGCCGCCGACATGGCATGCCCGTCGTCGGACAGCACGATGCCCGTGTCCGTCTTGAGCATGTGGTCGATACCGGCGGCGCGTGCCCACATCGGCCAGCCGATCGCCTGCGGCAGCGTGCGCTGCCATTCGGAGTGGATGAGCGGCACGCGCGTCAGATCGTCGTGCGACTGCACCTTCAGGCCCGGATGGCAGACCGGCGCATAGGCATCGCCAAAAAGATGTTCGCTGATGAGCCCGTGATTCGTAGCGGGCGTATCGCCATAGCGCACCGCAAGGTCTGCGCTGCCGCCATGCAGGTCGACCACGGTGTCGGACGCATGAATGCGCAGATCCACCTCCGGATGCTGCGTCGTAAATTCCCCAAGTCGCGGTACCAGCCAGCGCGCAGCAAGCCCCATCGGCGCGGTAAGCGTGACGCGCTGCCGGGCCGGCTGCGCTTGCGGGCCGCGAATGGCATCGATCGCCTGCGCAAACGCGTCAAAGCCGGTGTTGAGCACCGGATACAGCTGCTCGCCGGCAGCCGACAGGCGCAGCGCGCGCACGTGGCGCTCGAACAGCACCACGCCGAGCGCATCTTCCAGGCGGCGAATCTGATGGCTGACGGCCGTGGGCGTGACCGAGAGCTCGTCGGCAGCGCGCTTCATGCTGAGGTGGCGCGCGGTGGCTTCAAAGGCCCGCAGCGCGCTCAGGGGTGGCAGTTTTCGCATGCGCGGGATTGTGTCATGGGCGCATTTCCCGCGTGGGCGGCATGGATGAATCCATGTCAGCCATCGCACGCAAAACATGTCGTTTGTCGCAGTGCAACGCGGTTCGTAGAGTGGACACACCTCCACTCATCAACGATTCAACATGACCCGCCTTCTGCATCTGGATTCCAGCGCCCGGCCGGGCAGCTCCGAGACTTCGCGCCATGGCTCGCACACGCGCCGGCTCTCCGCGCGCTTCGTGCAGCGCTGGCTTGAGCATGAGCCCGACGCGCAAGTCGTCTATCGCGACATCGGCGCTGAACCGCCTGCCCCAGTGGATGGCCGCTGGGTCCATGCCGCGTTCACGCCGCCCGCGCAGCGCGAACCGTGGATGCACGACCGCCTTGCGCAAAGCGATGCACTGATCGACGCGTTGCTGGCCGCCGACGTGATCGTGGCCGGCGTACCGATGTACAACTTCGGCATGCCCGCGCAATTCAAGGCGTACATCGACAACATCGTGCGCGTGGGCCGCACATTCGGCTTCGACCGCAGCCGCCCCGGCGAGCCCTATTGGCCGCTGCTCGCCGGCATGAACAAGCGCCTCGTCATCCTCAGCGCGCGCGGCGATTTCGGTTACGGCCCCGGCCAGCGCATTGCGCACCTGAACCACGTCGAGGCCGGCGTCGCCACGGCATTCGGCTACATCGGCATCACCGATGTGGCATCTGTCGCCGTCGAATACGACGAATTTGCCGACGAGCGGTTACGCGCGTCCATCGCATCGGCGGAAAGCGACGTTGATGCACTGGTCGTGCGGATGGCCGCCGCCGTGGAAGCGGCCTAGTCGATCAGCCGCCCGTCTGGCTCGAAGAACGGATGCGGGCCATCGAATTGCCCCACGTAGGCGAGGTGGCTCACCAGGCCCTGCCCCGGCACCCATGCGTGCACCTTGTAGGCGGGCGGTTCCATGACGAAGCCGGGCTCGCCGTCCGGGTCGAGATCCAACGCCACCTGATGCGCGGGTGACGGGCATGTCGATGCCACCGTGCCGGCAAAGAGCACGTCAATGGAGCGATGCAGATGGCCGCAGATGATGCGCTCGACGTTGCCGGCGGCACGCACGATCTGCGCGAAGGCCGGGATGTCTTCGGGGGCGAGCGATTGCACGTCCATGTGGCCAATGCCCGTGGCGAACGGCGGGTGATGCATGGCGATGACGGTCGGGCGTTGCGTTTCATGCGCCAGCGCTTCGGCCAGCCAATCCAGACGCTGCACACCAAGGCGCCCACCGGGATGGCCGGCGTCCAGCGTATCGATCACGATCAGGCGAACGTCGCCGATGTCGGTCCAGTACTGGAAAGCGTGCCTGTCCTGCGCATCGGCCGAAATGGGCGCGAGCCAATCGGCAAAGGCTGCGCGGGCGGCGTCACGGCCGTCGTGGTTGCCGAGCACCGGCAGCATGCGGATGCCAGCCGCATCGAGCGGCGCCAGCACGGCGCGCAGGTGCGCGTATTCCTCGGGCGCGCCGGCGTCGACCAGATCGCCGGTCAGGACGATGGCGTCCGGTTTCTCCGGCTGCGCCAGGATATGCGCCACGCAGCGTGCCAAGTAGGCCGCTGAATCCACGCGCCGATAAGCCAGTCGCCCCGGACGCTTGATATGAAGGTCGGTCAGTTGCAGGAAATGCATTGGCATCAGGCTTGCAAGGTCAGGAGGCGGTCTGCCGGGATATCGAAGCCGACCGCATGGCCGGGCGCAAAGTGTTGGCGGCCGGGCACATCGATAAACAGCGGCGTGGCTGACACGCCCGCCACGCGCACGCGCGTGCGGAAGCCAAGAAACACCGCCGATTCGACCGTGCCCTTCAGCGCCGCCTGGGCCGGGTCGGCCAGCACGGCATCTTCGGGGCGGAAGAAGATGGCGTTGCCGTCGCCGGCCGGCACGGGTACGCGACCACCCGCGCAGACGAAGGCGCCGTCCTCGCGCGCGCCGTCAAGCCGGTTCATGATCCCGATGAAATCCGCCACGTGCCGGTTGGCCGGCTGGAAGTAGATCTCGCGCGGCGTGCCGATCTGCGCAATGCGGCCGGCTTCCATGACGACAATGCGATCGGCAAGCGCCATCGCCTCTTCCTGATCGTGCGTCACGTAGATGGTCGTGATGCCGAGGCTGCGTAGCAGGCGGTCCATTTCTGCCCGCACAGATTCGCGAAGCTTGGCATCGAGCGCCGTGAGCGGCTCGTCGAGCAGCAGCACCCGTGGCTCGGGCGCCAGCGCGCGCGCCAGTGCCACGCGTTGGCGCTGCCCGCCCGAGAGCTGATCCACACCGCGGTCTGCGTACGGCGTGAGGTGCATCATCTCCAGCAGCGTGCTCGCCCGGGCGCTGATCTGCGTGTCAGACAAGCCGTTCTGCCGGCGCTGGATGCGCAGGCCGTATTCCACGTTGCCGCGCACGCTCAGGTTGGGAAACAGCGCGTAGTTCTGGAACACCATGCCGACGCGGCGGCGTTCGATCGGACGTGCAGTGACGTTCTCGTCGCCAAAATGCACGGTGCCGCCTGCATCGGGCGCTTCGAGCCCCGCGACGATGCGCAGCGTGGTCGTCTTGCCGCAGCCCGAGGGGCCGAGCAGCACGACGGTCTCGCCGGCGGCGATGTCGAGGTCCATCGAGTCCAGCACGCGCTGGCCGCCGAAGTGTTTTCCGCAGTCGCGCAGCCGGATCGGCACGGGGGCGAGGTGTAGGGGTTCGGTACTCATCAGGAAGCCTTTCCGTTGTTCACTCGCAGGCCGCCAAAGCGCTGCATCAGCACCAGCAGCGGCACGATCATGACGAAGAAGATCAGCGTGTAGGCGCTGGCGATTTCCAGGCGCATCGACGCATAGGTATCGGCCAAGCCGACCGGCAGGGTCTTGGTTTCGGGCGTGTGCAGCATCCAGGTCAGGTTGAACTCGCCCACCGAGAGCGTCACCACCGTCAGCGCGCCGGCCAGGATGCCGGGCTGCACGTTGGGCAGCACGATGGTGCGAAAGCGCTGCCAGAACGACGCGCCCAGGCTGGCGGCGCCCTCTTCCAGCGTCTTCAGGTTCTGGCCTGCCGCCACGGCTGCGACCGAGCGCACCATGAACGGCAGGGTGAACACCACGTGGCCGACGACAATGAACCACAGGCTCTCGCGAAAGCCGCCGAAGCCGCCGTAGGCCACGATCAAGCCCAGCGCCGTCGCCAGCCCCGGCAGCGCCACGGGCAGCGTCAGGAATTCTTCGATCAGGCGGCTCGTACGGCTCTGGCGGCGCGCCAGCACATAGCCCGCCGGCACACCGGCCGCGAGCACGATCATCAGCGTGCACAGCGCCACCAGCAACGACATCCAGATCGACGCGTGATACATCTCCCACACCTGGGCGACCCAATCCAGCGTCCAACCGCTCTTGAACCCGCGGATGTAGTTTCGCGTCAGGCCCACGGCCATCGACAGCACCACCGGCACGATCAGGAACAGGCACAGCAGCAGCGTGATGATCCACTGCGCAGCAGACAAGGCGCGTTTCATGCCGCCGCCCCCGCTTGTCCGCCAGCCGCCGTGCGTGCAATCGCCAGCACCAGCCACGTCACAACGCCCAGCACAACCGACAGTGCGGCCGCCATGGCAATCCCGGCATTGAGCGTGAACTCGGTGTAGATCGTCATCGGCAACACGTCGATATCGGTGGCGAGCGTGAAGGCGGTGCCGAATGCGCCCATCGACGTGGCAAAGCAGATCGCGCCCGAGGCGATCAGCGCAGGCGCCAGCCCCGGCACCAGCACATCGCGCGTCACCTGCCACGACGATGCGCCCAGCGAGCGCGCCGCTTCTTCCAGTGAACGATCAAGCTTTTCCGCCGCTGCCATGACCGTCAACACCACGCGCGGGATCGAAAAATACAGGTAGCCGAGAAACAGCCCGCCGATGGAGTAGGCGAACACCCATTTCTCGCCGACGAGCTTGTGCGTGACGTCGCCCAGCAAGCCCTGGCGCCCGGCCAGCAGGATCACCATGAAGCCGACCACCACGCCGGGAAACGCCAGCGGAAACGTCAGCATCGCGGTAATCATCCGCTTGCCCGGCACGTTGTGACGCACCAGAAACAGCCCGGCGATGGTCGAAAGGACGAGCGTCGCCAGCGTGACCGCCGCCGACAGCACCACCGTCGAGAACAAGCTGCCCAGATAGCGCGATGTGGTGAGCGCAGCCGTGTACGTGGCGACCAGCCCTTCGCTGCCGCTCACACGCAGCAACGCCGCCATCGGCAGCAGCCAGAACGCGCAGAACAGCGCGACGGCCGGTGCCAGCAACGCCACCCGCCACCGAGCGGGCAATACCGCATCGTCGGGCAAGGTGGATCGGGTGACGGTGCTCATGCTCAGCGGACCTCGTTCAGGTAGCGCGTGCCAAACGCCTGCTGGCCGGCTGCCATCTTGTTGAAGTCGACCGTCTTTGCGCGGGCGTATTCGCTGGCGGGCAGAAAGCGCGAGGCGGCTTCCTTGCTCATCGCGTTGGCACGCACGGGGCGCAGGTAGGCGTTGGCCCACAGCGTCTGGCCCTCGTCCGACAGCACGAAATCCAGCACCTTCTTGGCGTTGTCGGCGTGCGGCGCACCGGCGGTCAGGCTCATCACGTACGGCACGGCAATCGTGCCTTCCTGCGGAATCACGAATTCCACGTTGGCGTGATCCTTGTACTTGGCGCGATAGGCATTGAAGTCATAGTCGAGCAGGATGGGGATTTCGCCTGCCACGACGCGTGCGTAGGCCGTCTGCTTCGGCACGATCGGCGCGTTCTTCTTCAACTGCTTGAACCACTCGATGGCCGGGCCGAAGTTGTCGAGCGTGCCGCCCAGCGCCTGGTTGACCGCCACGGCGCCCACGTAGCCGACGAAGGCGCTGCTCGGGTCCAGGTAGCCGACCATGCCTTTGTATTCGGGCTTGAGCAGGTCTTTCCACGAGCGCGGCACGGGCTTGCCTTCCAGCGCGTCCTTGTTGACGAAGAAGCCCAGCGTGCCGGAGTGGATCGAGAAGAATGCGCCATCCGGATCTTTCATGCCGGCCGGAATGTCTTCCCAATGCTTGGGCTTGTAGTTGGCGACCAGACCCTTTTCCTTGGCCTGATACGCGGACGTGATGCCCAGGTAGGCAACGTCAGCCACGGGGCGCGACTTCTCGGCCAGCATCTGCGCGATGGCTTGGCCGGAATTCTTGTTGTCGAACGGCACGGTGATGCCGGTCTTGTCCTTGATGGCCTTGATCTGGCTGGCCCAGTCGGCCCATTCGGGCGGGCAGTTGTAGCAGATGGCGACTTGCTGGCCGGCCGGCTGTGCCTGCACTGGCGCAGCCACGGCGAACGCGCCGGCAGCCACGAGGCCGCACACGCGCAGCCATTGAACGAGACGTTTCATCGAGACGCTCCTTGCGTATCAGACGTGAGGGAAGAAACAACGGAGAGAGACGCTTCCGCCGGCGCACGGGCCAGCGTGCCGCCCGCCAGCAAGCGGTGCGGCAACGTAATCGAGGGCACCACCTCGCCAGCGATGCGGCGGGCCAGCGCCGTGGCCGCGTCGGTGCCGATCCGGCGGTGCGGCTGCGCCACGGTGGCCAGCGTGGGCGAAAGCCACTGCCCCATCGCCAAGCCATCGAAGCCGACCACGCTCACGTCTTCGGGCACGCGCAGACCCATCTCGCGCAGCGAGCGGATGGTGAGCAAGGCAAGGCGGTCGTTGCTGCAGAAAATGGCGGTCGGCCGCGGCGGCGCCAGCAGGCGGGCCAGCTCGGCGGGCAGCATGGCATCGGCATTGAAATCAATTTCGACGGGCGGCTGCGGCGCAATGTCGGCCGCTTCCAGCGCTTCGCGGTAGCCGTCGTGGCGCAACGCCGCACGGTCCGACGCTGCCAGCGTGCCAGTGAGCATGCGGATCTGACGATGCCCCTGCGCGAGCAACGCGCGGATAGCATCGCGCGCAGCCGCCCGGTTATCGACGGTGATGCAGCAGCGGGCAGGAATGCGCGCCTGGCCGACCGTGTCGTTGTAGACCAGCACGTAAGGCACGTGCTCTGCGTCGAGGCGATCGAGATGCGGATTGGCTGCGGCATCGCCCACGGTCAGGATCAGACCGTCGACACGTTGCTCGAGCATGGTCTCGATGGAGCGGGCTTCACGCTCGCGGTCGTAGGCCGTCGTCATGAGCATCACGCGCTGGCCCGTGATGGACGCGGCTTCCTCGATGCCCTGCATGCATTCGGCAAACACGGGGTTAGCCAGCGACGGCAGCACCACGCCCAGCAAGCCTGTACGCTCGGCGCGCAACTGGCGGCCCAGCGCGTTCGGGCGGTAGTGAAGCGCATCCATGGCGGCCTGCACGCGGGCCAGCGTCGAGGCACTCACCCGCTCCGGTGTATTGACCGCTCGCGACACCGTGGCAATCGAAATGCCGGCATGCGTCGCCACGTCCTTGATGCTGCTGCCCACTGCCGGCCCCTGGAATTTGTAAACGTTTACATCCTAGGTGGGCCCAGTGACTATTTCATGACAATCGATGCTGCAGTGCAGGCGTCGCCGCAATGCAGCATCGCCAGTGCTGTGCGTGGCAAAGTTACAAAGCTCGCATATGCTTCTTACGAAAATGGGCACGCGGCGTGCGCCAGTGCGCGCGCAGCGGCATGGCCCACTTGCTGCTGTGCTGTTCTCGCTGCCTGCTTTGGAGACACCATGCGTGTATCGCCCGTTTTCGATGTGCCTAGCATTGCTCTGCCCGGCCTGATGCAACACTACGGCGTGGTCCGTGCGCAATCCCTGGCTTTGGCCGCGCCGTTGTCGGACGCCGATGCCACCGTCCAATCCATGGACGACGCCAGCCCCGCCAAATGGCATCTGGCCCACACGACGTGGTTTTTCGAAGAATTCATCCTGGGCCCGAACGCACCGGGCTATCGCTCGCCGGATGCGCGCTACCGTTATCTGTTCAATTCGTACTACGAGACCGTGGGTGCGCGGCATCCGCGCCCGCGCCGGGGCATGCTCACCCGCCCGACGCTCGACGAGGTGCGCGCCTATCGCGCCCATGTCGATATGGCCATGCAGCGCTTGCTGGCCGGCGGCGTATCGGACGATCTTGCCCGCCTGGTGACACTCGGCCTGCACCACGAGCAGCAGCATCAGGAGTTGCTGCTGACCGATCTGCTCCACCTGTTTGCGCAGAACCCGCTATGTCCGGCCTATGCCGAAGCGCCGGCACCACGCGTTCATGCGGCTCCCTCGCAACCGGGTTGGGTCAGCTTCCAGGGCGGTGCCGTACAGATCGGCAAAACCGATACAGGAGCCGACTCCGATTTCATGTTCGACTGCGAAGGCCCGCGTCACACCGTCTGGCTGGAGCCATATGCGTTGGCCACGCATCCTGTGACCAACCGCGAGTGGCTCGCCTTCATGCAGGACGGCGGCTATCGACAGCCCACGTTGTGGCTGTCCGACGGCTGGGCGTGGGTGCAGCGCGAAGGCATTGATGCCCCGCTCTACTGGCGCGCCGGCATGGACGAGGCCGAGGGGTGGCAACAAATGTCGCTGCACGGCCTGCAGCCGGTGGATCTGGATGCGCCCGTGGCGCACGTCAGCTTTTACGAAGCCGATGCCTATGCCCGCTGGGCCGGCGCCCGCCTCCCGACTGAAGCCGAATGGGAGCACGCCGCAGAAGGCCAACCCGTGCAAGGCAACTTCGCCGGCCGGGGCGCGCTACGCCCGCTGCCTGACCACGGCATCGCCGAGGCCGGAAGCCTGCGTCAACTGTTCGGTGATGTGTGGGAATGGACTGCCAGCCCTTATGGCCCGTATCCGGGCTTCGAGCCGGCCGAAGGCGCCGTGGGCGAATACAACGGCAAGTTCATGTGCAGCCAGATGGTGCTGCGCGGCGGATCGTGCGTGTCGCCCGAGGGGCATCTGCGGGCGACATATCGCAACTTCTTCTATCCGCACCAGCGGTGGCAGTTCACCGGAGTGCGGCTGGCGCGGCGGGCGTGACGCGCATCACGCCCGGTACCGGGGCTGAATTGCCGGGCCGTTCGGGCCGCGACTAGCGGTTGCTGTCAAACAGCATGTTGGTGGGCGTGCCGATCGTATCCTGACCAGCCTGGCTAGGCGCCCCGGCGTCACGTTTAGCGGGCGGCATCGGCGTCGGCACAACCGGCGCTGCAGGCTTGGCAGGCGGCGAGACTGCTGCTGCAGGCACCGGCGCCGAAGCAGGCTTGCCGGACTGCTCCGCCAACTTGCGCCGGCGCGATTCCAGCCCCGCAGCAATCTCATCCTGGTGATACCGCTTGGCGAAGTCGATCACGTCCATTTTCTGCTGGTTGCGCAGGTTCATGTCGGCGCCTTCATCCAGCAGCAGCTTGACGGTCGTGATGTGCCCGCCCATGGCGGCCATCATCAGCGGCGTGGTCGCGTTGGGGCTTTCTGCATCGATATAGGCCGCGTGGTCCAGCAGATATTTGACGATGTCGTCGTATCCGTTGGTGGCGGCGTAATGCAGCGCAGTCCAGCCGGTCTTGTTGACCTCCACGTCGTACGTTTCCACCATCAGCTTCACCATCGGCAGCAGGCCCTGGTAGGCGGCCATCATCAGCGCGTTTTCGCCGGCGGCGTTGGTGCGCTCGAAATCGATGTTCTTGGCGCGGATGAGCGCCTCGGCCACCTCGAGGTTCTTGTCCTTCAGCGCATCCACCAGCAGCGGCGTGCCATCGCGCGTCTTCAGGTTGGGGTCGATGCCCTGCGCAATGTACTTTTGCACCAGGGCCGGGCGGTTGTACTCGACGGCGTTGCGCAGATCGTCCTGCGGCGTGGCGAGTGCGACACCCGATAACGCCATCGTCAACACACCAGCCAATGCGATTTTGTTCATTGTTTGCTTCAAGTTATCTCGATATCGCATTGAATAGATTAAAGAAGTTCTCGGTGGTAACGCCGGCAATCCGCTCCAGCGGTTCGCCGCGAAGCGTTGCCAGGAATTCGCCAACGTGGCGCACATACGCCGGCTCGTTCGTCTTGCCGCGGAACGGCACCGGCGCCAGGTACGGAGAGTCGGTCTCGATCAGCATGCGGTCCAGCGGCACCTTCTTGGCGGTTTCCTGCAGGTCCACCGCGTTCTTGAACGTCACGATGCCCGAGAAGGAAATATAGAAACCCAGGTCCAGCGCGGCCTTGGCCACGTCCCAGGTCTCAGTAAAGCAATGCATGACGCCGCCTGCGGCCTCGGCGCCCTCTTCGCGCATGATGGCCAGCGTGTCCTCGGCCGACGAGCGGGTGTGGATCACCAGCGGCTTCCCGGTCTGCTTCGACGCGCGAATATGTGTGCGAAAGCGGTCGCGCTGCCATTCCATGTCGGCCACGGTACGGTCGCCCAGGCGGTAGTAGTCGAGTCCGGTCTCGCCGATGCCGACCACGCGCGGGTGATCAGCAAGGGTCAGCAGGCGTTCGAGCGTGGGCTCTTCAATGGATCTGCCTTCTTCAACGTCCGCCTCGGCGTCGGGATGGACGCCCACGGTGGCGTACACGTTCGGTTCCTGCTCAGCAATGTCGAGCACGCTCGGAAAATCCTCCAGCGTGACGGAAATGCACAGGGCGTGGGTAACGCGGTTCTCGCGCATGCGCGTCAGCAGCTCGGGCAGACGCGCGCGCAGGTCGGGGAAATTGATGTGGCAGTGGGAATCGACAAACATCGAATAATCAGAAAGTTACGGCGCAAACTTCGTGCGCCGTATCAGGAAAAAATCAGAGGGTTTGTGTCGGACGCTGCGAGTTGATCTGCTTGCCGAGCAGCTCCTCGATCACGCGACGCAGCACACGGCACTGCTCATCTTCGCCAAGGTGCACGCCAATGCCCGGCGTCTTGGCGGGCGTGCCCACCGGGGTGATCCAGGCCACCTTGCCGGCCACCTGATACTTCTGCGGGCGATCCAGCAGCGACAGCACGAGGAAAACCTCCTCGCCAATCCGGTAGGGACGCTGTGTGGGCACGAAGATACCGCCGTTCTTGAGGAACGGCATATACGCGGCGTGCAGGCCGGCTTCATCCTTGATGGCCAGCGAGACGATGCCCGGACGGGACGGCGCGCCCGGGGCCGTGCCGGCCGCAGTGGGCGTGCCAGGGGTGACAGGAGTGCCAGGCGTACGAAGAGGTGCAGTGCTCACAGGGTGTCCAGAGAGTGCAAACGTTCAGGTGCGGGTTCGGGTTCAGGCCGCCGGAAAGAGCTGCCGGTAATCCAGCAAAAGGCTCTCGATGACGAGCCTTGCCGCCAGCGGATGTTGCTCGGTGCGGCGCCGTTGCGGCAAGGCACGCGCAAAACGTTCCAGGCGATCCAGCGGGATGGTGTTTGCGCAACGTTGCAACGCATCGCCCTGCGCTGGAAAGTAGCGTGGACGCCCCGCCAGCCGCGCCGCCATCAGGTCAAAGACCCACCGGTGCATGGTACTGAGAACGGCGGGGACCGACAATTTTTGTAAATGATCGGCCGTGGCCAGCGCGTCCAGCTTCGCGCCCTGGGCAAGCTGTTCGAGCAAAAATTGCAGTAGCGGGCGGTCCTCGGACTCGGCGGCCGCCAGCGCGGCCAGCGGCGCATTGCCGAATTCAGCCAGCAGGCTTTGCGCATGGGGCACGCCTTGTTGCTCCAGCCATTGGCGCGCGGCCTCGGGCTGCGGCGGCTGCAGCGGAAATTGCCGACAGCGCGACAGGATGGTCGGCAGGATACGGTCGATTCGATCCGTCACCAGCAGGAACACGGTGTTCTGCGGCGGCTCCTCCAGCGTCTTGAGCAGCGCGTTGGCGCCCTCAGTCTGCAACGCGTCGAGCGGATACAGCACGACCACCCGCAACCCGGCCCGGTGCGTACCGACCCCCACGCCTTCGATCAGGTTACGGACCTGCTCCATGCGGATGATTTTGCTCGGCGCCTTTTTCTTGCCGTCGGCGTCTTTCTCCGTCTCGGGCGCGTCTTCCATCGCTTCGGGGCGCACGAGGTGGAAATCCGGATGATTGCCCTGTGCAAACCAGTTGCAGGCCGCGCACGTGCCGCAGGGTCGGCCGTCTGCGATGGGCGTATCGCACAACAGGCCTTGCGCGAAATGCATGGCGAAATCGCGTTTGCCGGTGCCCGCCTGGCCGTTGAGCAGAATCGCATGCGGCAACTTGGCCCGCATCGCTTGCAGACGGGACCAGTCAGCGGATTGCCAGGGATAAAGCATCATGAATCAATGGGTTGCGTCAGATTGTTGATGCAAAAACTAGTCGTGAAACCATTATTTCCGTATCCGAAATTGCCTGCAAAATCAGAGCGTTGCAAGCAAATTCTCTAAGTCTTTCTGGATATCGGTTCGCTCCCGGTTGGCATTGAGCACGACAAATCGATCCGGCTCGGCTGTCGCGCGGCGCAGGTATTCGGCACGCGTGCGCAGGAAGAACTGCGCGGACTCGGCTTCGAACTTGTCTGGCGTCCGGGCATCGGCCAAGCGCGCGGCGGCAATCTCGGGGGCCAGATCGAACAGGATGGTCTTGGTCGGCTGCAGGCCCTGCTGCACCCAGCGCTCCAACGCCTCCAGCCGGTCGATTGCCAGGCCCCTGCCCCCGCCCTGATAGGCGAACGTGGCATCGGTAAAGCGATCGGAGATGACCCAGTCGCCGGCGTCCAGCGCGGGTTGAATCACCTCGGCGATGTGCTCCCGGCGGCTGGCGAACATCAGCAGCGCTTCTGTCTCCAGGTGCATGCGCTCGTGCAGCAGTACTTCGCGCAGTCGCTCGCCCAGCGGCGTACCGCCCGGCTCGCGGGTGACGACCACCTTTTTGCCCTGAGGCGCGAGCTTCGCCTGCAGTTGCTGGGCAAACCACGCGAGGTGCGTGCTCTTGCCCGCCCCGTCGATCCCTTCGAATGTGATGAACTTGCCGGTCATGGTTGGCCGCGCTGATATTTGTTAACGGCCCGGTTGTGGTCCGTCAGGTTGGTCGAAAACTGGCTGCTGCCGTCGCCGCGCGCCACGAAATACAGCGCATCCGACGGTGCCGGGTTCAGCGCCGCCTGCAGCGACGCCATGCCCGGCAGCGCGATCGGCGTGGGCGGCAGGCCGGTCCGCGTGTAGGTGTTGTACGGCGTGTCGGCCTGCAAGTCGCGCTTGCGCAAATTGCCGTCAAAGCTTGCACCAAGGCCATAGATGACCGTCGGATCGGTCTGCAGCAGCATGTTCTTTCGCAGCCGGTTGACGAACACGGCGGCAATCATCGAGCGCTCCAGCTTCTGGCCGGTCTCTTTCTCGATGATGGAGGCCATGGTCAGCGCTTCGTACGGCGTCTTGTACGGCAGATCCAGCGAGCGTTTCGCCCAGGCGTCGTTCAGGCGCTTCTGCATCGCCTGGTAGGCGTGGCGGTATAGCTCCACATCACTGCTGCCGCGCGCAAAAAGGTAGGTATCGGGAAAGAACAGGCCTTCCGGATTGGTTTCGGGCGCGCCGATCTTGCGCATCAGGTCTGCGTCGGATATGCCGGCCGTGTCGTGCTTGAGCGCAGGCTCTGCGTCAACCACCGCCCGCATCTGGTGCATCGACCAGCCCTCGATGACGGTGACGACGTAATGCGTCACCTCGCCACGCGCCATCTTGTCGAGAATGGACATGGGCGTCGCGCCGGTTTCCAGCGCATAACCACCGGCTTTGAGGCTCTTGGCGTTGCCCGTGGCGCGCGCCAGCACCGAAAACAACTGTGGCTGCACGCCGACGCCGGCGTTGGCAAGCTGCTTGCCGACCGAGATCACGCTCGAGTTCGGTTTGATCACCACCTCCAGCGGCGAGGCCGACAGGCTCACGGGTTGCTGAGCCCACCACACCACACCGCCTGCTGCTGCCAGCACAATCAGGATCGCCAGCAGGATCAAGCGTTTGAGAAAAGAGAACATTCTGTTGTGAATCTGCGTGCGGAGCCGGCTGACCCCGGCGATTTCCGCACTCTTGAAATGGATAGATAGGGCACAAGCTGCCTGTTAGACAGCCCAATATAATACCGGTCAATCTAAGGCGGCCCCGCACACCATGAACGATGTCTTCCACGATTTTGTCGATACGCTGAGCTTTCCCCCGCTCGACGTGCAATTTGACGCCGCCACGCGCGGCAGCGTGCTCTGCGCACCGACCGATCTTGCGCGCATCGCCGTCGAAGGCGCCGATGCGGCCGAATTCCTGCATAACCAGCTCACCAATGCCGTCACCGGCTTGGGCTTGAACCAGGCGCGCCTGGCCGGCTATTGCTCGCCCAAGGGACGGTTGTTGGCCACGCTGCTGGTGTGGCGTCAGGCCGATACGATCGTGCTGCAGACAGACAAGGCGATCGCTCCGGCGTTGACCAAGCGCCTGTCGATGTTCGTGCTGCGCGCCAAGGCCAAGCTGCGCCCGATGGATGAGTTCATCGCCGTCGGCGTCGCCGGGCCCGATGCGGCGGAAGCGTTGCGCGAGGCCGGCGCCGTGTTGCCTGAACCGGATACGGTCAACGCGGTGGCGCAGCAGCCCGCCACGGTGGGGCAGCAGTTCGGCGCGGTCGTCCGCCTGCCGGATGCTGGCGGACGCCCCCGCTATCAATGGATGGTCCATGCCGAGCACTTCCAGGACGCTTGGAAGACGCTGTCGTCGCGCCTGTCGTTGGTTGGCACCGAAGTGTGGGACTGGCTGAGCCTGCAAGCGGGTGTGCCGCACATCACCCTGCCCACGCAGGAACAGTTCGTGCCGCAGATGGTGAATCTGGAGTTGCTGGGCGGCGTCGATTTCCGCAAGGGCTGCTACCCGGGGCAGGAAATCGTGGCGCGCAGCCAGTATCGCGGCACGCTCAAGCGGCGCATGCATCGTGCGCACGTGAATGCACCCACGTCGGCCGGTGCCGAGGTCTACAGCGCAACCGATCCGAACCAACCGTGCGGCATGGTGGTCAATGCAGCCATGGCGGCGGATGGCGGCACCGACCTGCTGGTCGAGCTGAAGCTGGACGCGCTCGACACTGTCATCCACCTGGCCACGCCGGACGGGCCGGTGCTGACGTTGCAAAACCTGCCGTACGTCATTCCCGTTTCAGAAAACGCCTGACACCGGACTCCATCATGGCCGACCACCTGTTCGTCTACTTCCGCATCGCCGAGCATGACGCCGCCGTTGCGCTACCGCGCTGGCAGCGTTGGCTCGATACCGTGGAAGAAGCGACGGGCGTGGCAGGCGCATTGATGCGCCGTCCGGAAACACGCGACGGCCAGGCCACGTGGATGGAGTCCTACGCCGACGTACCGCCCGCATTTGCTGCCACGCTGGCGGCCCTGTGGGAAACCGGCGGCCCGCGTGAATTCGTCGCGGGTGAACGCCATGCAGAGCTGTTTGTCGATCTAGAAAACAGTTGACGGCGCCCTGCCGCAATCGGCATCGCAAAAATTCGGCAGGCTGCTATGCTTGGCCGAAGCCCGCGCAACCCAGGTCGTCACATTGACCATTGGCCGTTCGTTGCGCGGCATGTTCAAAGGAAGTGCTCATGTGTTTGATTCTCACGGCCTGGCACGCCCACCCCGACTACGCACTGGTGGTGGCCGCCAACCGGGACGAATTCTATGACCGCCCTGCCGCGCCGCTTGCGTGGTGGAGCGACGCGCCCAACGTGCTGGCCGGGCGTGACATGGCCCAGGTGGTCGGTCACGCGGGTACGTGGATGGGCATGACGCGCGATGGCCGCTTTGCCGCGCTGACGAATTACCGTGCGCCGTCCGAGCGCCGGCCCGATGCGCGCTCGCGCGGGGAACTCGTCTCGAATTTCCTGACGGCGGACGATATGTCGGTGCCCGCCTATCTCGATAGCCTCACCGCTCGCGACCGTGCATACAACGGGTACAACCTGCTGACCGCCACACGCGACGAACTCTGGTGGACGAGCAACCGCGCAGAAGCGCCACGCAAGCTCGCGCCCGGCCTGTACGGGCTGTCCAATGCATTGCTCGATACGCCGTGGTTCAAGGTGCGGCATCGCATGGCCGCCTTTGCCGAGGCCCTGGCCGCAGACACGGGCCGGCACGGCAACGCCCTGGATGTGGCGCGCTATCTCGATCTGCTTTCGGAATCCCGTGAAGCGCCGACCGCCTCCCTACCCGCCACGGGCGTGGCCCCCGAATGGGAGAAGCTGCTTTCCGCCGCCTTCATCCGCTCGCCGCGCTATGGCACGCGCGCCAGCACCATCGTGCGCATCCGTCACGACGGCTGCTTTGACGTGACCGAGCGCCGCTTCGACGCTGAAGGCCAGATTGGTGAGACGCGCTACCTCGGCGTGCTCGATACCGTCACGCACGCCGATACGTAAGCGGCCCGCCGCTCAGGCCGCTTCCTGCTTGGCGCTGGCGCTCTGATCCATTTTCATTTCCATTTCGGTGACGGCAGCGCCGCCCGGGCGCAATGCAGAATGTTCGCGCCTGGACTGCACCAGCGGATAGAACATCTGCGCCGTCCACCGTTCGGCGCCGAACAGCACGTCGTCCTGCAGACCAATCTTCGCGGGATATTTGCGCGTGATATGCGCGGTGCCGAACAGCACATCCCAGAAGAACAGCAGGTTGCCGAAATTGCCCTTGTAGTGGCCGATGCCATCGGCGTTGGTCAGCGCGTGATGCGCCCAATGCGTGGCAGGTGTGGAAATCGTCCGCTCGACCACCCACATCAGCGGGCGCAGCGCGCGGACGCGATACAGCGGTGCATCCCACGGCCAGGCGCAATGCGCGCCCACAATGACGGCCAACTTGACGACCAGATACGCCGCATAGACAGGTCCAAAGCCCAGATACACGGCCACGCCACCGATCCACAGCCCCGGCATCATCAGGTAGTAGAAAAAGTTGTTGCGGTACGTAATGCGCACGCTCATGTACGACGCGCTGTGATGCGCGCGGTGCAGCGGCCACAGCAGCGGCGTGTGCGAAGCACGGTGCCAGAGGTATTGCGTGAGGTCGTCACCGATGAGCAGCAGCCCGGTCATCGCCCACCAGGGCAGATCCGCCCACGCGTTGTGCTGCGCCGGAATGAGCCACTTGCACAGGGCATTGCTTCCCAAGAGCGCGATCGGCTGGGTGACGGCGACGAGGCTGATAAACATCAGCACCTCGAGCCAGGCATCGTTGGCGGTTGCCCGGCCGCGCACGTTGGCCTGGTAGCGCCGTGTCACGAACTCCATGACGGCAAATCCCAGGATGCAGGCGACGATCAGCGCGTGCTCCATGTGCGAACTCATTGGTGTCTCCTCGCTTTTGTTGTGCAGACAAGCCTAGGAGTGCGCCATCAATGCGTCCAATGCATAATTAACATCTATTTGATGCACTGAACGCAACACCATGGATTTGCGCCGCTTGAGTCACGTCGTAGCCCTCGCCGATACGCTGCACTTCGCGCGTGCCGCGCAAGCGGTGCATCTGAGCCAGCCCGCATTCAGCCGGAGCATCCAGGCGGTCGAGGATGATCTCGGCATCCGCCTGTTTGATCGCGAAACCGGCGACGTGCGCCCCACGCCCGCCGGCGAGTTCGTCATCGAACGCGCGCGGCGCCTGCTGTTCGAGGCGCGCTGCCTGCAACGCGACGTTGATCTGTATCGCGACAGCCAACTCGGCGACACGGCCTTCGGTGTCGGCCCGCTGCTGACGGCAACGCTCATGCCCCAGGCACTGCAGGAATTGCGGCAGCAGCATCCCCAAGTCGCACTGCGCATGGAAGTCGGCAATTGGGTGCAACTGCTGGAGAGCCTGCGAAGCGAGAGCATCGAGTTCTTCGCCGCCGATGTGCGCGACATGCCGAAAGACGCCGCGCTCGATATCCAATTGATTGGAGGCCAGCCCCCTCACCTCTACGTGCGGGCTGGACACCCGCTTGCGGGGCGCACGCATACGCTGCGTGAAGTCTGGGAATACGGCATTGCCGTACCGAAACTCCTGAGCCCGTCAAAAGTGGAGCTGGCGATGCTGCTTGGCCTGCCGGCAGGTCAGGAGGCCAGCATCGCGCTGGAGTGCGACAACTACGGCGTATTGAAGATGGTGGCACTCACAACGGATACCGTGCTGGGAGCCACGGACGCCGCCGTGCGGGAAGAGCTGGAAAGCGGCGCGCTGGTGCGGCTGACGGTGAAGGGTTGGTTATCGCCGCCATCCACGACGGGGATAGTGCGGCTGCACGGCAGAACCGCGTCGCCGGCAGCGCAGGTGGCCATCGCAGCCATTGCGAGGGCGGCCCAGGACATCAACGTGTAAGCACGCGGCGCATGGTCCGGTGCGGAATGCCGGCCTCTTCAAACTCTTCGCCCTCGGCCGTAAAGCCCGCACGTACATAGAACGGCATGGCGTGGGTTTGCGCGTTCAGGATCAGCTCGGGGTAACCGAGCGACTGCGCCTTGTCGATCAAGGCGTCCAGCACGCGCGCGCCAACGCCCGTGCCCCGCGCCTTCTTGCGCACCGCCATCCGGCCGATATGGCCGTCGGGCAGCAGGCGGCCCGTGGCGACAGCGCGCCCGGCCGTGTCGTGTGCCAGCGCGTGCCAGCACTGGTCATCCCACGCGTCCCATTCCAGTTCAACGGGCACACCTTGTTCAGTGACGAACACGTCGTAGCGGATGGCGCGCGCTTCTTCGCGCACGGCGTCCCAGCGGGCAACTTCAACACCGGCAAGCGGGCGGACAGATTCAGGGGCAGTCATGCTCAGTTCTCACACTTCAGGCTTCAGAACTTCAAAGTTAAGGATGCGCTCGCGCAGCGTGTCGGGAATCGTCGCGGAGGTCTGGGTGGCAGGGTCGGCACACACATAGATGACCTCGCCGGTGACGAGGTGTTCGTCTGCGCGATACATCTCGATGATAAAGCGCATGCTGGAGCGGCCCAGACGCGCCACACGGCAGCGCAGGTCCAGCTCATCGTCAAAGCGCGCGGAGGCATGATATTCGAGCGTGGATTTGACCACGTAGAAATCCACGCCAAAGGTGTCGACCACATCCACCGGATACCGCACGCCGATGCTGCGCCAGTATTCGGTGATGCACACATCGGCGTACAGCAGGTAGTGGCCGTTGAAGACGATGCTCTGCGCATCGACTTCGGCCCAGCGTACGCGCAGGGGCGTGCTGTGGCGGAAATCCTCGATCGCCATGCGGTCTCCTTTTGTGCTTTCGTCAGGGGGATTCGGTCTCGGTGCCGAAGGCGCGGCGTAGTGCGTTTGCAGCATCGCGGTGCGCGTCTTCGACGGCTGGCACGAAGCGCCCGATCTTGAAGAAGTCGTGAATCATGCCTTCGTACAGTTTCAGCTCGACCGGGACCTCTGCAGCGCGCAGCTTGTTGGCGTAGCCGATGCCTGCGTCGCGGATCGGGTCGAAGCCGGCCACGGCAATCCACGCGGGGCACACGCCTGTGACGTCTGCGCCGTGGCCACCGGCATCCAGCGGGGCAAAACGCCAGTCGTCGCGGTCGGCATCACTGCGCAGGTATTGCGAGAAGAACCAGTGGATCATCTCCTGCGTGAGCAAGTAGCCCTCGGCAAACTCGCGGTGCGACGGCGTGGATTCACGCGCGGTGGTACCCGGATAGATCAGCAGTTGCAGCACTGGTGCCAGGCCGCGGTTGCGTGCCTCGATGGCAGTCACTGCGGCCAGCGTTCCGCCCGCGCTGTCGCCGCCGAAAGCGATGCGTGCCGGGTCGGCGCCGATGGTGGCGGCTTCATCGAACACCCACTGAAGCACGTCAAACGCGTCGTTCGCCGCGGTGGGAAATTTCCACTCCGGCCCAAGCCGGTAATCCACCGACAACACCATTGCGCCTGATTTGGCCGCCAGCGACCGGCAAAGCTGATCGTGCGTCTTGATGCTGCCCACGGTAAAACCGCCGCCGTGGAAATACACCAGTAACGGCAATGGATCTGCCCAGTTGGCTTCGCGCGCCGCGTATGTGCGAATGGGGATGGCATGGCCGTCGCGCGCCGGCACCGTCAGGTCGTGCACGGCTTCCAGCGGGATGGCCGGGATGTCGACAATGGGACTGCTCTTTTCGTAGGCGATCTTGGCGTCGGCTGGATCAAGTGCATTCAACGGCGGACGCTTGGCACGCGCCACCAGATCGAGTAACTGGGCGACGTGCGAGTCGAGAGACGGGTGCTGCATGAGGGCGAGAACTGAACGATCGTTCTAATTTGGCTATCATCGGAGTATCCATTGAACCACGCCCGCACGGCAAGACGGGCGACGCAGACAAACACCCTCCGGAGACAGCATGGCCCTCATCTTCTACCTCACCCACGTCCACCTTGGTTTTGGCACCGTCAATGAACTGAAAAGCGAATGCGCACGCGTCGGCATCCGCCGGCCGATGATCGTGACCGACAAAGGCGTGGCTGCCGCCGGTCTTGCACAGCGCGCGATTGACGCCACGGGCGGCCTGCCCGTCACCGTGTTCGACGAGACGCCTTCCAACCCGACCGAGGCGATGGTGCTCAAAGCCACCGCGCAATACAAAGACGCCGGTTGCGACGGGCTGATCGCCATCGGCGGCGGTTCGTCGATCGATTTGGCCAAGGGGATTGCGATTGCGGCAACGCATCCGGAGCCACTCACCACCTACGCGACCATCGAGGGCGGCAGCACGAAGATCACCGAAGCGGCGGCGCCGTTGATTGCGATCCCCACCACGGCCGGTACGGGTAGCGAGGTGGCACGTGGCGCGATCATCATTCTGGAAGACGGCCGCAAGCTTGGCTTCCACTCGTGGCACCTGCTGCCCAAGTCAGCCATCTGCGATGCGGAACTGACGCTGGGTCTGCCGCCCGCGCTGACGGCCGCCACCGGCATGGATGCGATTGCGCATTGCATCGAAACCTTTCTCGCACCCGCATTCAACCCGCCTGCGGACGGCATTGCGCTGGATGGCCTCGAGCGTGCGTGGGCCAACATCGAGCGCGCCACGCGCGATGGCGCTGACCGCGATGCGCGGCTGAACATGATGAGCGCGTCGATGCAGGGCGCGATGGCGTTTCAGAAGGGGCTGGGGTGCGTGCATTCGTTGTCGCACCCGCTCGGCGGCGTCAAAGTCGATGGCAAAACGGGGCTGCATCACGGCACGCTCAACGCGGTGGTGTTGCCGGCGGTGCTGCGCTTCAACGAGACGGCCGAGACGGTGGTGCGAGACAACCGCTATGCGCGCATGCGCCGCGTGATGAACCTGCCGGCCGGCGCGGACCTCGCCCAGGCGGTGCATGACCTGACGGCGCGCCTCGGCCTGCCGACCGGACTGCGCCAGATGGGCGTGCCGGAAGATGCGTTGGAACACGTGGTGGAAGGCGCCCTGCTCGACCATTGCCACAAGACCAACCCGCGCATCGCCACGGCAGACGACTACCGCCGCATGCTGGCGGAGTCGATGTAACTAACGCAGGTGCTCAGGAAACGAACGACCGGATCAGCGCGGTAATGCGCTCCGGTTGTTCGTGCACGACCCAGTGCGTGCCATTGGGGATGCGCTCCAGGCGCATGTCGGGAATGAAACGCTCCAGCCCATTGAGCAGGCTTTTCGGCAGCGCCATGTCCATCTCGCCCCAGATCACGAGCGTAGGCACCTTTACGACAAACGCCTCGGGCGGCATCTGGTCGATGCGCAACGGCGCAACGCCCTCCGTGGGCGGATGCAACGGTGAGGCGCGGTAGTAGTTCACGCCACCGGTCAGGCCGTGGGAGCCACCCTCACCCGGCTGGCTCCAGGCCGTGTGATAGCGCGCTCGCACCTCGGGCGTGAACCATTCCGCCACCGGCTGCCCCATGCCGTGAAAGAAACCTTCAAGCTTTTCGAAGTCGTTTGCGGCGAGCGCGTCTTCCGAACCCGGCTGGCGCAGCCAGTTCATATACGCCGATGAGGCCTGCTGCGCCGGATCGCTGAGCAGCGCATTCGCAAACACCCAAGGATGCGGCGAATTGACGATCACCAGCCGCTCGACCAACTCCGGATGCTGGATGGCAAGGTTCCAACAGATCGCCCCGCCCCAATCGTGCGCCACCACGATGGCGCGCTCGTAGCCCAGCGCCGTGATGAACTGCGTCAGATCCTGCACCAGGAACTTCGGGCGATACGCATCCCCCGCGGCCGGCTTGCTCGACAGGTTGTAGCCGCGCATGTCGGGCGCAACGGCAAAGTGCGTGTCGCCAAACGCAGCAAGCTGCGCTTCCCACTCGTACCAGAACTCCGGAAAGCCGTGAACGAACAGCATCAGCGGCGCGCCACGCTTGCCGGCGCTGGCGTAATGCAGCCGCGTGCCGTTTGGCAGATCGGCGAATTGCGATTCCGTGATGGCGGCAGCCGTTGCAGTGTTCATGGCGATCTCGGAGTTGGGGCAGTAGAGGTGGAATTACCCGCGCAGCGCATCGACCAGACGCGCGCGCACGTCCGGCTTGCCTTCAAACGGATCGGACGGATTGCGCTGCGAGATGATGTCTTCAAAGCGATGTTGCACAGGCGCGAGTGCATGCGGGTGCGAGTAGATATAGAAGCCCGCGTTGCGGATCGCGTCGAAAGTCATCTGGCCGACCTGCTCGGCGGTGACCTTGCCGGAGCTGACCGCTTTTTCCGACATGGCGCGCGAAACGAGCTGCGACTTGGTGGGCGGTGCCGTGTTCGCCAGATCCTGCGGGCGGTTGCGGTCAGACTGCGTGATGCCGGTCGGCACGAAGTACGGGCACAGCACCGAGCAATGGATCTGTTCGGTGACCAGGCTCAAGTCTTGGTACAGCGATTCGGACAGCGCCACCACCGCGTGCTTGGACACGTTGTAGATGCCCATGGCCGGCGCATTCAGCAGCCCCGCCATCGACGCCGTATTGACGATATGGCCCTCGTATGACGGATCTTTCTTGGCGGCTTCCAGCATCAGCGGCGTGAAGATGCGCACACCGTGGATGACGCCGTGCAGGTTCACGCCGAGCACCCAATCCCAGTCGCGCTCGGAGTTCTCCCACACCAGGCCACCAGCGCCCACGCCGGCGTTGTTGAACAGCAGGTTGACCTTGCCGAACGCCTTGATGGCAGCATCGGCCAACGCCTGCACGTCTTCCACCTTCGACACGTCGACGCGCAGGCCAATCACTTCCACGCCCTGGGCCGAGAATTCGGCCACGGCGGCATCCAGCGCATTCTGCTGGATATCGGCCAGCACCAGCTTCATGCCCAACCCGGCACCGATCTTGGCGAACTCCTTGCCGAAACCCGACGCACCGCCCGTGATGACGGCCACACCGCCTGCGAATTGCTTCATACGTGTCTCACTGATGTCGTTGTAATAGGAAAGGCGATCGAGATGGCAAAGCCGTGTCAGCCTGCCGCCTCAACCTTGCGCACGGCATAACCGACGCGCGGAAAATGCACCACCACCTGGCCGACGCGCGGGTCTTCGCGCAACACGCCGACACTGTCGCGTGTGGAGACCACGAGGTCCCCTTCGACGGGATCGACGCCGTAGTCAACTGCGGCCACCGTCACGCGCGTGCCCTTGGGCAGGCCGTGGCTGTCGTCGAAGGTGGCGTTCGTTTCAGTCAACGCGCGTGGTGTGGCGGCCTTGGCAATGTCCAATGCTTCGGCAGGCGTCATCGGTTGCGCTTGCGAGTGACCGAATGCCGCAACGCGATGCATCCATGCGACGACTTCCGGGTGCGCATCAAGAATGCCGGCCACCGCTGTTGCTCGGCGGATGAACCACAGGCAGTGGTAGACGGAAAAATCGGCCACGGTCGGCTGCTCGCCAAACAGGAAGATGCGTTCGCCTGTCGCAAACTGCCGCTCCAACTGGGCGAGAAACACCTGCAGCGTGGAGGTGGCCTCCGGCAGCGGCGTGCGCAAGCCGGTGCCGCCCACACGCATTGCCTTGCGGTCTTCCACGAAGGCTTTGACGAAGGCTTCCGGCGCATCACCGAACAGGCTCTGGAAGCCCGCCGGCTGCGTCACGAAAGTTGCGGTAGCCCAGAAAAGCGTCGTATCGGCCCACTGCGCCATCGAAAACACCGCTGCGGCATGGTCTGCGGGATACAGCGTCGGTGCAGGGTGAATCGACTCCAAGACCTGCGCGATCAGCGCGGTATCGCAATAGATGTCCGCGCCGATCTGCAGGAACGGCGTGCGCCGGTAGCCGCCGGTGAGCGGCATCACGTCCGGCTTGGGCAGGATCACGGGCACCGTGACGGATTTCCACGGCTGGTCCTTGTAGCCAAGGATCAAACGCACCTTCTCTGAAAACGGCGAGGTGGCGTAGTGATGCAGGATCAAGTCCGTCATGCGTGCTCCAGAAATTTGTAATGCCGATCAGTCGAGCAGATCGGGTTGTTCTTTAACGATGCGCGCATACAGCGGCTGGAACTGGAACCACCCCGCCTGCGCCGACCCGACGATGGAATACGCCTGACGGGCAGCGGCATCGGAAATCGTGCGCGGTGCGTCGCCAGTGCGCGCAGCGGCGGCTTCGGCCAGCAACTGCACCTGGCAGGAGCGCTCCATCGTGATGAACCACCATGCGGCTTCGTCGACCGTCTTGCCGACCGTCAGCAGACCATGGTTCTGCAGGATGGCAGCCTTGTTGTCGCCCAGCGCCTCAGCAATGCGCTGGCCCTCGTCCAGCTCGACCACCACACCGCCGAAATCGTCGTACACGGCGTGGTCGCCATAAAAGGCGCACACGTCTTGCGTGAGCGGGTCGAGCTTGCGGCCGAGCGTCGACCACGCGCGCCCATATGTGCTGTGCGAGTGCGCAGCGGCGACAGCATCCGGTCGTGCCTGATGCACGCGGGAGTGAATCGCAAATGCGGCGGCGTTGACGGGGTAATCGCCTTCAACCACGTTGCCATGGTGATCGCAGCGGATGAGGTTCGACACCGTCACCTGGCTGAAATGCACACCGAAGGGGTTCACCCAGAAGCTGTCCTGGTGTTCCGGATCGCGCGCCGTGATGTGGCCGGCCACGCCTTCGTCGAAACCGAATTTCGAGAACAGGCGAAACGCTGCAGCCAGGCGCTGTTTGCGGTGCAGGCGCTCTTCTTCAACCGTGGCGAATTGCGGCGGGCGCGGCAGGTTGCGGTAGCGGGCTGCGGCCTCGGGGCTGAGGTTGGCCGTCATGCTGTCGGGCCGCTTGGCCTGTGCGGTTTCAGGTGCGTTCATGGTGTCTCCTTCACGCGTTTGTTGTGGGTGGGGCCATTCTGTGGCGGCCCTCGCCCGGCGGACTGTCAAGCGATTGACAGTCCGCATGCGGCTCAACTCAAACCAGCTTGACGAGTTGCTTGCCGAAGTTCTTGCCCTTGAGCAGGCCCATGAACGCTTCCGGTGCGCTCGCCAGGCCCTCTGCCACGCTCTCGCGGAACTTCAGCTTGCCCTGCGCCACGAAACCGCCCAGCTCGCGCAGTGCTTCCGGCCACACGTCCATGTGTTCAGAGACGATGAAGCCCTCGATGGTCAGGCGCGACACCAGGATCAACTGCGGGTTCTGCAGCGGCAGCGGCTGGCCGTCGTAGCCGGCGATCATGCCGCACATGGCGATGCGGCCGAATGCGTTCATGCGCGACAGCACGGCATCCAGGATCGAGCCACCAACGTTCTCGAAGTACGAATCGATGCCATCGGGCGTAGCCTCCTTGAGCATCTTGTACAGCTCCTTCGGATCCTTGGCGGCCTTGTAGTCGATACAGGCATCAAAGCCCAGCTCGTTGACCACGTAATCGCACTTGTCCTTGCCGCCGGCAAAGCCCACGGCGCGGCAGCCCTTGAGCTTGGCAAGCTGCCCCACCACGCTGCCCACCGCGCCCGAAGCGGCGCTCACCGCCACGGTTTGCCCGGGCTTGGGCAGCATGATCTTGTTCAGGCCATACCACGCCGTCACGCCCGGCATACCCACTGAACCGAGATACGCCGACAGTGGAATGTGGCGCGTATCCACCTTCTGGATGCCACGGCCGTCCGACACGCCCATTTCTTGCCAGCCGAACATGCCAACGACGTTGTCGCCCACGGCAAACGACGGGTTCTTGGACGCTTCCACCACGCCAACGGTGCCGCCGATCATCACTTCATCAAGCGGCTGCGGCTCCGCATACGACTTGCTGTCATTCATGCGGCCGCGC
>Ga0207695_10000563_pt1 | contig 76084 bp, 83 predicted proteins | sample KBSC54metaG_FD_184354 | JGI IMG/M metagenome (GOLD analysis project Ga0207695, IMG submission 184354) | Corn rhizosphere microbial communities from Kellogg Biological Station, Michigan, USA - KBS C5-4 metaG (SPAdes) (version 2) | ecosystem: Host-associated > Plants > Roots > Rhizosphere > Soil...
TTCACACAGGTCGCCCACCTGTCCCGCGATGTTCCCCGCCCCGGCCACCGCCAATACAACCCAGAGCGTCGCCGAAGGAATCATGAAGTGCGCGTAGATACCAGCAGCCAACACGCCGCCTACAACCGACCCCATGGAACCTTCCCAGGTCTTTGAAGGACTCACGCGAGGCGCCAGCTTGTGGCGTCCGAACGTGCGCCCGACATACAACGCCGCGGTATCGCCCGCCCAACTCACCAGCAGCGCGATCATCAACCAGTGCGGGCCGGATACAGGATCGCTCAGTCGCAGGGCGAGGGCGCACCGCCACGCGCCGAAAATATAGATGGCTCCCAGCAGTGCAGTGGCCGCGCTGATCATGGCTTTGGCCAGATCCGTCTGGCGAAGTTCCAGCGCCATCAGCACAAGGGACAAAACAACAATGGCTAGCCACACCGGCTCGGGCGCGAACAACAGGACCAATCCCGCGGCCAAGCCGGCCAATCCGGATCGCGATACGCCTTGCGCAGCGGCGATGTTGTCGAATTCGTGGAAAGCGATTAAGCCGACCGCCGCCATCAGCGTCATCAGCGACCATTGCGGGCCGGCCAATACGATCCACACCACCAGCGGGATCAGAACCAGCGCCGTAAGGATGCGCGTCATCGCACCGGCAAACTCATGGGCGCGGGCAGGCTCACAGTCTCCATCGCTGGATCTTCCGAGGCGCCCAAGCCGCCGTAGCGCCGGTCCCGTTTTTGATATTCAAGAATCGCTCTGAACAACTCGGCACGGGTGAAATCCGGCCACAGCGTCTCGGTCACGTAAAGCTCGGCGTAGGCGATCTGCCACAGCAGAAAATTACTGATGCGCATTTCCCCGGAGGTGCGGATAAGAAGATCTGGATCAGGCTGCCCGGCTGTATAGAGACGCGCTGAGATGGCGTCCTCGGTTACTTCTACGTCCGCCTTCACCAAGGCCTTCATGGCATCCACCAGCTCGGCGCGGCCTCCGTAGTTGATGGCGAGATTCAACCGCAGCCCGCGATTGCCGGAGGTTTTGCAGGTGACATCTTCCAGCTCGGTCCTTACGTGGGTGGGCAACTCTTCCAGCCGTCCGATCGCGGTGAAGCGGATATCGTGGCGCATCATCAGGGTCAGTTCGGAACGCAGGTAAACACGGAGCAGCCTCCACAGCGTGTCCACTTCCATGCGCGGCCGCTTCCAGTTCTCGACTGAAAAGGCGTACAACGTGAGCGCCCCGATGCCCAATTGGGCGCAGGTTTCGACCGTGGTTCGAACCGCGGGAACACCTTCCTTGTGACCGGCCACGCGGGGCAGGCTCCGCTGCTGGGCCCAGCGGCCGTTGCCGTCCATAATGATGGCGACGTGCGCGGGAAGTCGCCGGGAGTCGATGGCTCGCGCCAAGGCGAGATCTTCCGACCCCGGAGCGAGCGCCTCCAGCAAATCTTTCATTATTACCGACCCATTATCAGGACCATGGTATCAGTGGGGTCGCGGCGCATGCAAAAATGTAACGGAACAGCAGCAGCGCCCGTCTCGTGAAGATTAACCGGAGGTTTCATCCAGCTTGATTTCTAAACTCGTTCTAACACTGTGTGCGTGCACAGCGCTCACGCTTCCGGTATGGGCGCAGGATCCCGCGACGCCGCCGCAAGGTCAGGATACCGAGGTTCTTCACCCGCAACCCAAACGAATCCTGGGCGTGATGCCGAATTTTCGCGCCGTCAGCGCAGGAACACTTCCGCCGCCGCCCACGAAAAAAGAGGCCTTCAAGATCGCCACTCAGAATAGCACCGACTACTCGGCGTTTGTCTTCCTGGCCTTTACTTCAGCCATGGCCGAGGGGTCCGATACTCACCCGCAACTCGGCGAAGGCGTAAAAGGCTTCGGCAGGTATTACTGGAGGGGATTTGTCGATAAAACAGATGGCAACTATCTGGTCATTTTTGCTCTGCCCACGATCTTTCATCAAGACGAGCGCTATTACGCTTTAGGCAAGGGCAATATCTGGAGGCGCTTCAGTTATTCGATGTCTCGCGTTGCGATCACTCCGGACTATCACGGACACAACAGTTTCAATGCATCCGAGCTGCTGGGCAGGGGAATCGCGCAAGGTATTTCGCTCGCGTACTATCCGAGCCAGAGTCGCACCGGCAGTGCGATCGCCGAGAAATACGCATACGCCATCCTGCGGGATGCCGCCACCAACGCCTTCCGCGAATTCTGGCCGGATATCGCGGTGCACCTGTTCCATCGCCATCCATAACGCTAACAGTACTGTTCGGGCGTACTTTCCATCATAAAGTACTTGACAACACTCCAGAGACTCCCCTATGCTGGATCTTCATGGCGACCATCCGTCCCATCCGCGATGTACCCCCCGAACCAATTCCCCTGCATACGCACGCGCTCGACAATTTGCGCTATATCCGCGAAACCATGGAACGGGCGGGGTCGTTCACCGCGGTGCCGGGCTGGGGCGGAGTGCTGATGGGCGTGACGGCGCTGGCCGCCGCGGGGTTCGCATCGCACGCTCCTTCGCGAGGTATATGGCTGGCGATCTGGCTGGTCGAGGCGTTGCTGGCGATGGGAGTGGGAGTGCTGGCGATGCGGCGCAAGGCTCGAGCCGCGGGTCTGCCGCTGTGGTCGGCGCCGGCCCGCAAGTTCGTGTTCAGTTTTGTGCCGCCGCTGTTCGCGGGGGCGATTCTGACTATGGCGTTGTGGAACGCGGGAGCGGTCGCATCGATCCCGGGGTTGTGGCTGATTCTGTACGGCACCGGCGTGATCACCGGCGGCGCGTTCTCGGTGCCCGCGATTCCGGTGATGGGCGTGTGCTTTCTGATGGAAGGAGCACTGGCTCTGTTTGTGCTCCCGGGAACATCCATGGTGTGGGCCGACCTCTGGCTGGGTGCCGGTTTCGGAGGCCTGCACGTTCTGTTCGGGACGATCATTGCAAGGAGATATGGTGGCTAGGCAAAGCGGACTCGCGCGGACGCGAGAAGAAAACGTTCCCCGGCAAGCAAAGGCGCCAGAGGCGCTGCCGGATCTTGACAGGCTGATCCATGAGCGGATCCGGCTGGGGATCATCAGCGCCCTGGCGGCGAATTCCTCGCTAAGTTTTAACGACTTAAAGCGTCTGCTCAAAACCACCGATGGCAATTTAAGCGTGCATGCCCGGAAACTGGAGGACGCAGGCTACATCGGCTGCACGAAGTCCTTCGAAGGCCGCATGCCCAGGACCGAGTATGCGCTGACGGCGGCGGGCCGCAAGGCGCTCGAAAAGTATCTGAATCACATGGAAGCGCTGATTCATGCCATGCGATCGCCGGACAAGGAGCGCTGATCTAACTTGGAACGCTTTCACGTCGCCATCATCATGGACGGCAATGGCCGCTGGGCGCTGGGGCGCGGGCTGCCTCGGATAGCCGGCCATCGCGCGGGAGCCGCGGCAGTGCGGCGCGTGGTGGAGGCTGCTCCGGACCTTGGAATCAAGACGCTGACCTTATACGCGTTCTCCGAGGACAACTGGAGCCGTCCCGCGCGTGAAGTTACAGCGCTGATGAAACTGCTCGGCCGGTACCTGGTGGAGGAAACCGGGCGATGCCTGAAAAACGGAGTGCGCCTGGAAGCGATCGGACGGCGAGACCGTTTGCCCGCTCCCCTGGTCTCACTATTGGAAGATGCGGAACGCAAGACCGCGCGCTGCAAACGCCTGCACCTGCGGCTGGCGCTGGATTATTCTTCTCGCCGGACCATATTGGACACAGCACTACGTCTCGGGGATCGCGTCACCGAAGAGGCGTTTTCCGAAGCGCTGGGTCCGGACGTGGACTTGCTAATCCGCACCAGCGGGGAACAGCGCTTGAGCGATTTCCTTCTGTGGGAATGCGCCTACGCCGAGATGGTGTTCACCCCGCGCATGTGGCCCGCTTTCAGCGGTCAGGATCTGGCAGAGGCCGTGGACGAGTTCCGCCGCCGCGACCGGCGATTTGGTCGCGTATCCTCGCTCATGCCTGGCGAGAATGACGCTCGCCGCACAGCGTAAACTTCGATACACTCGAAGCGTGAAAACCCTACGGATCATTGGGATCGTCCTGGCAGTGATCATCGTGGTGGCGCTGGCCCTGCCGTTCTTCATTAACGCCAATCAATTCCGGCCGGTGCTGGAGGAACGGCTCACCTCCGCTCTGGGACGCGACGTCAAGATCGGCGGCCTCACCCTGTCCGTGTTCTCGGGCGGAGCCTCGGCCAGCGACGTGACCATCGCCGACGATCCGGCCTTTAACAGCGGGCCGTTCCTGAGCGCCAAGTCGCTGGCGGTGGGCGTCGAGTTGTGGCCGCTGATCTTTTCACGCCAGCTCAACGTCACGTCCCTGACGGTCGACCAGCCCGAGATCGCCCTGATCCAATCCGCCAAGGGCGATTGGAATTTTTCGAGCCTGGGGAGCAAGACACCTGCCCCGGCGGCCGCCGCTCCTGCGAGCGGGGACTCTTCCGGCGGGTCCGCTACGGCGCTCTCGGTGAAACTGGTCAAGGTCTCCAAGGGACGGCTCACTCTCAGTAACGGCAGCAAATCCAAATCGCGTACTCTCGAAGATGTCAACATCGAGTTGCGAGATTTTTCGGCAACATCTTCATTCCCCTTTTCACTGGCAGCGGACGTCGCCGGTGGCGGCTCCTTGAAACTCGAGGGCAAGGCCGGTCCCATCCCGCAGGCCAATGTCATTGAGACGCCTTTCGATCTCAGTCTGACGATCAAAGGCCTGGACCTGGCTGGATCGGGCTTTGCGCAGCCCTCTTCGGGCATCGCCGGCATCGTTTCCCTGGACGGTACCGCCGCTTCGAACGGCCGCACCGTGAACATCAGGAGCAAAGTTAAAGCCGACAATCTGAAGCTGGCCAAGGGCGGATCGCCCGACAAGAAGCCGGTGGAGATCGACCTGGCTCTGTCCCATGATCTTGCCAAGCAGGGCGGTACGGTGGAACGCTGCGCGGTCCACATTGGCGCGGCGCAAGCCAATTTGAGCGGCACCTACCGCCTGAATGAAGATTCCCCCGTGATCGGTTTGAAGCTGGTGGGGACCAAGATGGCCCTCACCGAGCTGGCCGCCATCCTGCCGGCGCTCGACGTCGTGCTGCCCGCCGGTTCCACCATCGAACGCGGAACGCTCGGCATCGATATGGCCTCGGTGGGACCAATCGACCGCCTGGTGACCACCGGCTCGATCAACGTGGACGATGCGCGTCTGAACAATTTCGATCTGGGATCGAAGATGAAGACGATACAGCAGCTGGCGGGCATTCAGGCCGATCCCCGCACCACCATCCAGACTCTGAGCGCCAACATGGCAGTGTCTCCCGAGGGCACCAATGTTCGCGATATCAGGTTAGTAGCGCCCGCGGTGGGAGAACTCACCGGCTCGGGAACCATCAGCCCGCAGCACGCGCTGAATTTCCAGATGCGCGCCACCGTGAAAGCATCCAGCCACATTCTCACGGCGCTGGGACAGAAGGGCGACGTAACCATTCCTTTCTCCGTCAAAGGCACTTCCTCGGATCCTTCCTTCCAACCCGACGTCAAGGACGCGGCCAAGGAAACCCTGCAGCAGTACACCAAAGATCCTTCCAAGGCGGTCGATGCCGCTAAGGGCATCCTGGACCTGTTCAACAGGAAGCCCAAGGATCAGCCTCAACAGAAGTAGCTACCTTAGGTCATGGAGTTTCTCTTCTCGGCCGAGTCCTGGGCCGCTCTGCTCACACTGACGCTGTTGGAAATTGTCCTGGGCATCGACAACATTATCTTCATCAGCATTTTGGCGGGGAAGCTCCCCGCTGAGAAGAGAAGTCGCGGCCGCACGCTGGGCTTGGCGCTGGCCATGGGCACGCGGATTCTGCTGCTCCTGTCGCTGACCTGGATCATGCGGCTGACGCAGCCCCTGTTTAGCATCGGCCCGCAGGAGATTTCCGGACGCGATCTGATCCTGCTGCTGGGCGGCATGTTCCTGTTGTGGAAGAGCACCTATGAAATCCATGACCGGCTGGAAGGAACGGACGAGGGCCCTCACCAAGCCAAGAGAAAGGCCAACACGATGGCGTCCGTGCTGACGCAAATCGCCTTGCTCGACATCGTGTTTTCGCTCGATTCGGTGATCACCGCCATCGGCATGGCCAATGAGGTTGCCATCATGATCGCCGCCATCGTCATCGCCGTAGGCATCATGATGTGGGCTTCCGGACCACTGGGAGATTTTGTGGAGCGGCATCCCACCATCAAGATGCTGGCGCTCAGCTTTCTGCTCCTCATCGGCATGGCTCTGGTGGCGGAAGGTTTCCACCAGCACATCCCCAAGGGCTACATCTATTTCGCGATGGGTTTCTCGGTGTTCGTCGAGATGCTGAATCTGCGGGCGAAGCGCGCGACCAGGTAACGATGGGTATCGCCTCTGATTTCGTACTGATCGTGGTAGCGGGCCTGATGGGTGGCCTGCTGGCACGCCTCTTACACTTGCCCCTACTGGTGGGCTACGTCGCCGCCGGAGTGGTCATCGGCCCCTACACGGCGGGACCGACAGTGGTCCAGATCCACGATATTGAACTTCTCGCGGAGATCGGCGTGGCGCTGCTGCTTTTTTCTCTGGGCCTGGAGATTTCCTTCCGCGATTTGAAGCCGGTTCGGCGGATCGCGTTGATTGGCGGTCCTATCCAGATCCTCCTGACAGCCGGAGGAGGCACGCTGGTGGGAACCAAGCTGCTGGGCCTGCCCGTCACCGACTCGATCTGGCTGGGCGCGATGATTTCCCTTTCGAGCACCATGGTGGTGCTCAAGACGCTTTCCGCGCAAGGAGTGACGTCGACGCTGGCGAGCCGCGTGATGATCGGGCTGCTGGTGGTGCAGGATCTGGCCGTGATTCCGATGCTGATCATCCTGCCGCAGCTCGCCGATCTGAGCGGTGCCTGGCCGAGGCTGGCCCGCGCGGCCGGGATAGCGGTGGTGGTCCTCGCCGGAATGGTGACCCTCGGTAGGTGGTTGCTCCCGATACTGCTGAAGCAAGTGCTCGCCCTGGGCTCGCGCGAGTTGTTCCTGGTCGCCGTGGTGGCGTCCGGAGTGGGAGTTGGATACGCGGCGCATGTGGCTGGGCTCTCCTTCGCGTTGGGAGCGTTCGTCGCTGGAATTGTGCTCAGCGAGTCCGAAGTCAGCCATCAGGCGCTCAGCGACGTCACCCCTCTGCGCGACATCTTCGGACTGCTGTTCTTCGTGTCTGTGGGCATGCTGTTTGACCCCCGATTCGTATGGGAACACGCCGGGCAGGTAGCTGCTGTAACACTTTTGATTATCGTCGGCAAAACGCTGATTATAGGCTTTTTGGCACGAGCCTTCGGATATACCAAAATGGCTCCCTGGATTATAGGCCTGGGGCTTTCGCAGATCGGCGAATTCAGCTTCGTGCTGGCCCGTAGCGGAGTCAACGCCGGACTACTCTCCAATACCGCATACGGCCTTGGGCTGACGTGTACCATTCTGACCATGGCGCTCTCGCCGCTGATTTCAAGTGCTGCGCTTCCGTTAGGCGGACGTTGGGAACGCTGGCGTAAGCCAGCTCCATGAGCCTCGCGCGCTATACTCTGGATCGTGAAGCGCAGGATTGCTTCGGTGCCCGTGCAGCGCGCCGGGTGCCGCTAAACGACTCAGTGCTGCTGGTGAGCGGGCGGGCGAGCTTCGAGTCGGTGCAGAAAGCATTAATGGGGGATCAGTGTTTTGGCGGCGGTGGGTGCGCCATCCAGCCTGGCAGTGGAAACGGCCATGCGGTTCGGGATGACTCTGGCGGGCTTCGTACGCGACGGCCGTTCAACATCTATTTGGGCGCGGAGAGAATCGTCCCGCAAGAATAATCGCGCAGCGTCCTGGGCGTTTTCCCTGGCCGCCATATTACAATTTCGGATAGCGTGCAGATCACCATATCCAAGGAGAACTACCTCAAAGCCATCGCCGAAGCCGAGAGCGAGGGCGAAATCGTCATCGCCGCCACGCTGGCCCGCTGGCTCGAAGTTTCAGCGCCGGCCGTGACCATGGCCATCCGCCGGTTGAAGCGCGATGGCTTGATTCGCGTGGCCGCATCCGGTGAGCTCAGCCTGACGCGAGAGGGTCGCGAAATCGCCAATCGCGTGCTGAACCGGCATCATCTGATCGAGCGCATGTTGACCGAAATCTTCGGCATGGAATGGTACAAGGTTCACGACGAGGCCGAACAGTTGGAACACGCCGTTTCCTCCGATTTCGAGCGCAGGCTAGTCGACAAATTGGGCAATGGCGGGGCATGTCCGCACGGAAACGTGGTCGGGATGGACCGGCCCCGCGACCGCCGCCAGCGCGGCTGGATGCCCCTGGATGAAGCAACCGGCGGCGAAGCCGTGCGCGTCATGAGCGTGTTCGAGCGCGACCGCAAACTGCTCGAGTACCTGCACCAGCTGGGCATTCGCCCGGGAGCGCAGCTCAAAGTGGTTGGAAAAAATTACGACCAGACCATGACGCTTCGTATTGATCGTAAACCGGTGCAGCTCGGCGGCGCCGCGGCCTCCAAAGTGTGGGTCGCCGCGGGCTAAGCTGAACTGGTTAACCTGAAAGAGATGAACTGGACCGCCACGGCCGCGATCATGCTTGCGCTAGCAGTCGCCATCGGCGCGTTTGGCGCGCACGGGTTGCAGGGCCGTCTGGACGCCTACTCGATGGGTGTGTACGAAAAGGCAGTCATGTACCACTTCTTTCATGCCTTGGGAATGTTGGCCGTGCCTTTGCTCGTCCGCGCGGGCCTGATTTCGGAATCGGGCGGCAATTGGACAGGATGGCTGCTGTTGGCGGGAATCGTGCTGTTTTCAGGCAGCCTGTACGCGCTGGCGATCACCGGAGTCCGGACGCTCGGCGCAGTCACCCCCTTGGGCGGCGTTTCATTCATCGCCGCGTGGCTGGTGCTGGCGGTATGCGCGCTACGGTCAAGCGGAAATTAGCCGGGAACGGAAATACTCCACCGTCTCCCGCAGCCCGTCTTCCAGATCCACCTTCGGCTCCCACCCCAGCACTCTCTTCGCTTTTCCGATGTTCGGCTGGCGACGCTTGGGATCGTCGGAAGGCAGAGGCAGGTGCACGATCGGCGCTTGGATCCCCATCAGCCGCTGAATACGTTCGGCGAACTCCAGGATGGTGAGTTCCGTGGGATTGCCCAGGTTCACAGGGAAGCGCTCCTCGGAATCAGCCAGGCGGACCAAACCCTCCACCATGTCGGACACGTAGCAAAAACTGCGGGTCTGCGAACCGTCGCCGAATATGGTGAGCGCTTGGCCGCGCAAGGCCTGATCCATGAATGCCGGGACCACGCGTCCATCGTCCAGCGCCATGCGAGGGCCGTAGGTATTGAAGATCCGCGCGATGCTGGTACGCACACCATGGGTTCGATGGTACGCCATCGTTAGGGCTTCCGCGTAGCGTTTGCTCTCGTCATAACAGGAGCGCAACCCTACCGGATTCACGTTGCCCCAATACGTTTCCACCTGGGGGTGCTCCAGTGGATCGCCGTAGCATTCCGAAGTCGAGGTGAGCAGGAAACGCGCGCCGTCGCGGCTGGCGACGTCCAGCATGTTGCGTGTGCCGGTCGACCCCGATTCGAGGGTTTCAATGGGATACGCAAGATAAAACTTGGGGCTTGCCAGGGACGCCAGGTGCCATACGTGATCGAACTTGCCGCTTTCTTCAACCGGGTTAGTGACGTCGAATTCACGGAACGTGAACTTCGCGCGGCCCGCTAGGTGCTCGATATTACGGCGGGACCCGGTGATCAGGTTGTCCAGCGCAACCACCTCGCCGCCATCCGCCAGCAGCCGCTCGCATAAATGGGAACCGATGAATCCCGCGGCTCCGGAAACAAGATGACGCATTCTCTAACATTCTACCCGGTAGATCCCGCGTGCTACATTTTTGGGTAAGCATGTTTGAACTGCCAGTGACTGGGAAGGTGCTGCTCGCCCTGCTGCTGGTGGCCTCCGTCGCCGGATTCTGGTGGCGCTTCGGCGCGGTGCTCCGCCGGATCCGCACGGCCAAGCCAGATGCGGATTTCTCACTATTCCCCTTGGGGCCGCGCTTTCGCGAGCTGATCTGGGAAGTGATGCTCCAAGCCAAGGTCATCCGCGAACGTCCTCTGCCCGGACTGGCGCATGCTTTCGTGTTTTGGGGATTCTGCGCCTTCGCTCTAGTCACCGTGAATCACATCGCGATTGGATTCGGCAGGCCCTTCTTGTCCCCCGGCGGTTTCTATTTTCAACTCGCCGCCATATTCGCCGTCCTGGTGGCGATCTCGATCGCGGGACTCTTCATCCGCCGATTCGCCCTGCGGCCCAAATGGCTCGGCGCGCTGTCGTATGAATCCGGCGTGATTGCGGTGCTCATTTTCGCTCTGATGGCGACGTTCCTCGTCGCATTATGGATCGGCGACTCAGAACTGTTGTGGTGGAGCCACACGGCGGCCCTGCTCATTTTCCTTCCCTTGATCCCGCACACCAAGCATCTGCACCTGGTGCTGAGCCCGTTTTCGATTTTTCTCTCGCGCGGAGGCTTTGCCAAAATTCCGCCTCTCGCGAATGACGACGACTTCGGCCTCGATACCGGCCAGGACCTGACCCGGATCGTCGCGCTGCAGGCCTTCTCCTGCGTCGAGTGCGGCCGCTGCACCGAACATTGCCCCGCCAACAACACCGGCAAGATTCTCGATCCCAAAAAGATCACGCTGGGCGTGCGCGATTACTTGAACGATTTCGGTCCCGCCTCGGAAGAGCCGCTGTTCGGCAAACATCTCTCGCAGGAAGCCGCGTTCCAATGCACCACCTGCGGCGCATGCGAATATCAATGCCCGGTCGGAGTCGAGCATCTCCCCATCATCATTGGGCTGCGCCGCGGCGCCGTAAATACCGGCAAATGGGAGGATGCTTACGGCACCAAGCTGTTTCTAGCGCTCGAACGCAACGGCAACGCGCTCGGCTTCAGTTCCACGGAACGCGACAAGTTCATCGCCAGGGAACAACTGCCGATTTTCGACGGGACCCAGGAGTACTGCCTGTGGCTGGGCTGCATGGGAGCTTACGATCCGCAGGGCCGCGAGATCATCGCTTCCTTCGCCCGCGTTATGACCCACCTGGGCACTACCTTCGGCGTCCTTCAAAAAGAGAAGTGCACGGGCGATCCGGCCCGTCGCCTGGGCAACGACCTGGTGTTCCAGCAGCTCGCCGAATCGAATCTCGAGACTTTCAAGCAAAGTAAAACCAAGAAGATCGTCTCCATCTGCCCGCATTGCGTGCGCACGATTTCGACCGACTATCAGGAGCATGCCCAGGAACACGGCCAAGCTCCTCCAATCGAGCATCACAGCGAATTTATGGCTCGCCACCTCGAACGGCTGCCAAAATCCAACACCGGAAATATCGTCTATCACGATCCTTGCTACCTGGGCCGCTATCGCAACGTCTATGATGAGCCACGGACAGTGCTTTCGCTGTCCGGACAAGTCATCGACCCGCCCCGCAATCGGGAACGCGGTTTCTGCTGCGGAGCCGGCGGCGGCCTCGCGTTTCTGGGTGAAGAGAAGGGCGAGCGCGTCAGCTACAATCGTGCGCGCGAGCTGGCGGCAACCGGAGCGGGCACCGTCGCCGCGGCTTGTCCGTTCTGCAACACCATGTTTCGCGACGCCCTGGCCGCCGTATCTCCCTCGCCGCCCAAATTACTAGACGTGGCCCAGATCGTGGCCGCATCGCTGCCCGCCAGGAATGCGATTCTATGAACATGCACGCCGGGCGTCTACTCGCCGTTTCGTTGATGGCCCTGCGTATCTTTCCGGCAACGCCTAAACCCGTAAAACCCAAAGGCCCGCCGCTCACCGCGGAACAACGCGCCGTGCAAGCGCAGCTGAAGACCATGAGTCTGCGCGACAAAGTTGCGCAACTGGTGATCGTCACGGCCAATGGCGACGTCTACAGCCACACGTCACCAGAATTTGAAAGATACCGCCATTGGGTCGCCGATCTGCACGTCGGCGGCATCATTATCAACAACGCCTCGCAATATGGTCTGGTTCGCAACGCCGAGCCGCATGTTCTGGCGCTGTTCCTCAACCAGATGCAGAGGCTGGCGAAGACTCCTCTCCTGGTCGCCTCGGATTTCGAGCGCGCCGCGTCCATGCGCGTCACCGGCGGCACGCGATTCCCGCACAGCATGGCGTTCGCCGCCGCCGGCGATCTGGCTGCCGTGAAGTACGAAGGCCTGATCGCCGCACGCGAGGCACGTGCGCTGGGCATTCACTGGATTTTCGCGCCGGTGGCCGACGTCAACAACAATCCCCTGAACCCGATCATTAATCTGCGTTCCTACGGTGAGGATCCCGAGCAGGTCTCGCGTTACGTCGCCGCGTTCATCGAAGGCGCGCATTCCGACCCGGCCAACCGCGTTCTGGTCACTGCCAAGCATTTTCCCGGACATGGCGACACCGATATCGATAGCCACCTGGGGCTGCCGCGCTTAGAAGTTCCACGTGAGCGTCTCGACGCCCTGGAACTGAAGCCCTTCGAGGCCGCCATCGCGCACGGCGTCGATTCCATCATGACCGCTCACATGGCCGTACCGGCGCTGGAGCCGTCCGGCATGCCCGCCACCGTGTCGCACAACGTGCTCACCTCCCTGTTGCGCGACGAACTTAAGTTCAAAGGCCTGATCGTCACCGACGCGATGACCATGCAGGGATTGGCCATGCTGTTCGACAGCGGCGAAGGTTCCGTGCGGTCGATCGTCGCCGGCGCAGACGTGCTGCTGATGCCGCCCGATCCCGATAAAGCCATCCGCGCGGTGGTGGGCGCCGTGGAGGACGGCCGTATTTCGCGCCAGCGCCTGGAGCAAAGCGTCGCTCGCGTGCTTGCCGCGAAACTCTCGCTCGGGCTAAGCAATAAGAAAAAGCTGGTGAACCTCGACGCGATCTCTGACGTTTTGGATTCGCCCGAAGCCGCCGACAAAGCTCAAGCCGTGGCCGATCACGCCGTCACTCTGATTCGCAATGATCGCGAGGTGCTGCCTCTGGCATCCGCAAGCCGGCCTTGCCTGATCGTGATCACCGAACGGCGCATCTCGCAATTCGGTCAGCGGGCCATTCAGGACTTTCAACGCCGGGCTCCTGCCGGACGAGTCATCTCGCTCGATACCGGGCTGCCGCTAGCGGCTCTCGAAGCGACCGCCGGAGACACGGCAACGTGTTCGGCCATCGTGGCGGCCTCTTTCGCCTCCGTGTCCGCGGATCTTAAGGACGTGAAGCCATTCCTCGTAAATCTTACGCAAGGGCACCCCCCCGTAGTGCTGCTCCCGTTCGAGAATCCTTATCTGCTGACCAGCGTTCCGAATGCCACCGCGTTTCTCACTACGTTCAGCTCGTCGCTGCCTTCGGAGATCGCCGCGGTCAAGGCGCTGTTTGGCGAGGTCCCGATCTCGGGACACACGCCTGTGAGCATTCCAGGATTCGCCCAAATCGGCGACGGCATCCAACTAGCTGCGGCCTCGTTAAAATCACAATCCCGCTAAAATCTAATACGATGCAATACACCAACTTCGGAAATACCGGAATCACCGTGTCGCGACTGTGCCTAGGATGCATGAGCTATGGCGGCGGCGATCTGCCGGACTGGGCGCTCGGCACCAAGGGCTGGCACGTCAATAGAGAAGACGCGCGCGAGCACTTCCGCATCGCGCTTGACGCCGGGATCAATTTCTTCGACACCGCCGATGTGTACTCCATCGGTCTCAGCGAAGAGATCACCGGGGCGCATCTGAAAGAACTGGCCGTGCGCGATCACATCGTGGTCGCGACCAAGGTCCACGGCGTGATGGGACCGAGCCCCAACCAGCGCGGCCTCAGCCGCAAACATATTATCGAAGCCTGCGACAATTCGCTGCGCCGCCTTCAGATGGACTACGTCGATCTATACCAGATCCACCGCTGGGATCCCAAGACGCCCATCGAGGAGACGCTGGACGCTCTCGATTCTCTGGTGCGCGCCGGCAAGGTGCGCTATCTGGGCGCCAGCAGCATGGCGGCGTGGCAGCTCTCGAAGGCCCTGTACACGGCCAAGGAGAATGGCTGGCACCGCTTCGTGTCGATGCAGAACCACTACAACCTGGTCTATCGCGAAGAAGAACGCGAGACCATTCCGCTGTGTGCCGACCAGGGACTCGCGATCATTCCATGGAGTCCCCTGGCCCGCGGGTTCCTCACTGGCAACCGTCGTCGCGACGGCGACGCGACCACTCGAGCCACCGTGGACACATTCGCGAAGGACATGTATCACTCCGAGGATGACTTCGCCGTAGCGGACGCTGTTACCAACGTGGCCAAGACGCGCGGCGTCTCAGCCGCCCAGATCGCATGCGCGTGGGTCCTGCAGGCTCCCGGCGTTACGGCTCCCATCATTGGAGCCACTAAGGCGGCGCACCTCAAGGACGTGATCGGCGCGGTCGATCTCAAGCTCACTACGGAGGAGATCGCGGCGCTCGAAAAGAACTATCGTCCGCATAATATCCTCGGCCACGCCCAACCCTCCGCGAAGAGCATGTTGAAGCACTGAAACTACCGGACGGGTTCCCGCACGCAGCGGAATCCGACATCTCGGCGCCGCAGGACTGCGGCGTTTTGGTAGCGGTTCGCTAGGCGCACATAGCTCGCGTTGCTGTACCAGGAGCCGCCGCGCGCGATGTGTATCTGCCCCAACACTGGACCCGTCGGATCATCTCGCGGGCTGGTCTTGTAATAGCTGGCACTGTACCAATCTTCCACGCGCTCCGCGACGTTGCCGTGGACGTCGTACAAACCCCATGCATTCGGTTGCTTCTGCCCGACCGGATGGGTCGTTCCCTTGCTCTCGATCAGGTTCACCCCGCCCACTCCGTACCAAGCCATCGCTTCCAGCGAGGGCCCTGCATAGAGACCCTCCGCTCCGGCCCGCGCAGCGTATTCCCATTCGGCCTCTGTCGGCAGGCGATACCGATAGCCATCCTTGCGCGCGCTGAGGCGGCGCAGGAACTCGTGGACATCTTCCCAACTCACCTGCTCCACAGGATGGTCCGCGCCCTTGAAGAAGCTGGGATTGTTCCCCATCACGGCTTCCCACTGCGACTGCGTCACTTCATACCTGCCGATTTCGAACGCCTTGGTAATTCGCACCCGGTGCGCGGGTTGGGCATCAGCGGGACATGCGCTCACCGTTCCGTCCTGCAAATACGGAGAGTCCTTGGGCGAGCATCCCATCAGAAACTCCCCCGGTTGGATTTTGACGAAGTCGATCTCCGGCTGTTGCGCGAACAGAACCAGGGCCGGTGCAAGCAGCAAAGTGAATTTCCACACGTTCTCTTCTTCATATCACAGCGGGTAGAATCGAAGGATGGTTGAGATCACTTGGCTCGGGCACGGGACATACCAGTTCCGGCTGACTACCGGCGAAATCATTCTGGTCGACCCCTGGATCGAGGGCAATCCCGCGTATCCCAAGGGGCACTCCATCGACCGCGTGGACGTCATCCTGGTTTCGCACGGCCACTTCGATCACATTCACGACGTCCTGCCGCTGGCCAAGAAGTTTTCCCCGCAGATCGTGGCCATCTATGAGACCGCTCACTGGCTCGAAAGCAAGGGCGCCAAGAACACCCTTGGCATGAACAAAGGCGGCACGGCTACCGTCGGACCCATCTCGGTCACCATGACGCACGCCATCCATAGCTGCGGCATTCTGGATGGCGATCAAATTATCTACGGCGGTGAGGCGGCGGGGTACGTGATGCGACTGCCCGACCGCCGCGTGGTCTACTGCGCGGGCGATACCAACGTCTTCACCGACATGCAGCTGATCGAGCGCCTGTATCATCCCGAGCTCGCATTCCTGCCCATCGGTGACCTCTTCACCATGAGCCCGCGCGAGGCGGCGCTCGCCTGCCGGATGCTGAATGTGCGCCGCGTCATTCCGCTGCACTTCGGGACATTTCCAGCGCTCACCGGCCGCCCCGAGCAACTTGTCGAATTGCTGCGAGATCTCCCGGGCACCGACGTCTGGACGTTGCAACCCGGTATACCGGTTACGTGGTAAAGCGGACGCTCGCGATCATCGCGCTGGTCATCCTGCTACGGCTGCCATTTCTCAATCAGCCCATCCAGGGAGACGACGTCGATTACCTCTACGGCGCCGAACACGCCCAGATCGATCCTCTGCATCCCTTGAACACTCATTACGTGTTCTCGGGCGATATGGTCGATATGCGCGGGCATTCGCATGGACCCGTAAATTCCTGGATCCTGGCGATCCTGCTGGCCGCTATGGGCGACGTGTACGAAGTTCCGTTTCACCTGGCGTATACTCTGTTTTCGATCATCGCTGCCCTGTCGATGTGGTCTCTGGCGCGCAGATTCTGCGAGCGGCCGTTCGCGGCGACACTCCTGTTCATTGCAGTCCCGGCCTTTGTGGTGAACGGAAATTCGTTTGAAGCCGACCTCCCCTTCCTCGCATTCTGGATGGCGTCTACCGCATTGTTTGTACACGCGGTGGATAAACACTCCATCGCGGCTTTGGCGTGTTCCACGATCGCGGGCGCGCTCGCGGGATTGACGGCGTATCAGGCGGTACTGCTCACGCCGGTTCTTGCCGTGTATCTCTTCCAGAGAAGTCGTACCTGGTATGTGGCATGGCCCGTGACGCTGGCCGCGCCCGTTGCGATCGCCGTTTGGCAAGTCTGGGAATGGCGCACGCGCGGCGCACTTCCAGCCGCTATTCTGCTCGGCTACATGCGCAGCTATTCATTCAACAGGACGTCCAACATGCTCCGCAGCGCGGCCGCGCTGCTGGTGCACTCGGGCTGGATCGTATCACCGGTCCTGGTAATCGCTGCGTTCTGGCCAAAACTAAGGTGGCGATTGTTGGTAGCGGCAGGCGCGATGGCCGGTGCCGCGATATACGACGTGAATCCGCTCTTCTGGCTCTCCGTCGGATGCGGCGTCCTGGTTCTTACCTGGATCGGCACAGAAGCCCTCCACGGCGATTTCCTGGCCGCCTGGGCCGCCATCTTCTTTGCCGGAGCGCTGCTGATCTTCTTCGCTGGATCTGCCCGCTACCTGTTGCCGATCGCGGCACCCGTCGCGATTCTAGCCGCCCGCACTTCCGCACCTCGATGGCTCTATGCCGGATTCGGACTACAAATGATCCTGTCGCTCGGCCTGGCTACCGCCAATTATCAGCATTGGGACGGCTATCGCCAATTCGCGAAGACCCTTGCTCCCGACGCTGCCCAACACCGCGTTTGGGTCGATGGCGAATGGGGCCTGCGCTACTACATGGAATCGGAAGGCGCGCTGCCTCTCTCACGCGATCAAGCGATTCAGCCCGGCGATATCGTGGTATCCAGCGCGCTGGCTCATGCCGTCACGCTGAACGCTCCCGTCGCCCAGGTTAGCGCAACCCAAATTGTCCCCAGTGTTCCACTGCGCCTGATTTCGCTGAGCCACCGCTCGGCCTATTCGAGTGCTGCCGGCGGCCTGCTGCCCTTCGAAATATCGACCGGACCCGCGGATCGAGTGCGCGCCGACACCGTGATCGACCGCAAACCCGTGCTGAGCTATCTTAAACCGAACGATCCAGAGGCGCCCGCTCACATCCTCTCGGGTCTGTACCCGGACGGATGGTCGAGCGAGCGAGCGTCCGTGCTTCTTAAGACGCCTGAGAAGCTCGCATCCGTCGAAGTAGTGCTATACATTCCGCAGGCAGCTCCCGCCCGACACGTGCAACTGCTGGTCGATGGCCAGCTGGCAGCCGAGGATATCTTCGCCGGTCCGGGCTCCTACAAGTTGTCGGCGCCGATCCAACTTTCGAACACCGCTGCGACCGTGACAGTGGTTGTCGATAAGACCTTCACCGCACCGGGCGACCGGCGTCAACTGGGCGTCGTCATCACGGGCCTGGGCTTTCGTTAGAGGCGTTCTCCTAAAACTCGGCTTTCTCGATCAACCCGTTCAGCTCACTGTCAAGAGCAGTCTTCTTGCGTTGCAGGGCGCTTTCCTGATCGCGCAGACCCGCCAGCTTTACTTCCGCCGCCGCCAGCTGGCCGGCGTACTGCTGCACCAGATTCTGCTGCCCAGCGACGTTTCGCAGGCTCTCGATGTTCCTCCGCTGCCGCTCTTCGTCCTGGGTCAGGTTGTTGAGGTCGGCCTGAGCCTGGCGAAGCTGGCCGTCATTAACTGCGATTTCGCGTTTCTTTTGCGCGATCTGATCCAGTTGGCGGCGACCAGCTTCGTTCAGCGCTTTGTTCTGGAGGAGTGTCGCGATCACGTCCGGTGTGATACTCGAAATGCTCGTGGTCTGATCGTAGACCCGCTCCTCGCGTACCGCGAAAGTCTCGGTTGCATTGCCGCCCACGTTCACTTCGAAGCGATAGGCGTCGGCGGTGGTCTCGGAGGGCTTCGCGTCCAGAAGTTTATACCCGGGGCGCTGCTTGTGCTCGATAATCACCGTCTTGCGGCCCGGATCCACATTCTTGACTGTGTAAGTCTTCGTCTCCTCGATGGCGTTGCGGGTGGTGAGAACGCCGCGCGCGAAATGAATCTCCCGTACGTTTGCCCGCGACGAATCGAAGGCTGTTGTGACCCGCGCACCCAGGTCGACTCCGTAGGTGATCAGCCGCTTGTCGCCGGCCTTGAGCGTCTCCACCAGCGCTTCACCGGCGTAGGTATTGGCGTCGTAAACGGTAATCGGACCGCCGTCCAGCGTCTTGCCGGTGGAATTGGCGATCTCCGCCGCGTTCATGGGATGCAGCCCGAAGCTTTCCATATAGATGAGGAGCTTCCGCGCGCCAATCTTCTGCTGGAGAAACGGCAGCATTGCCGATTCGCCCTGCTTCACGGAAACGGGCGAGGAGAAGCTGTATTCGAACAGTTCGCCGAGATCGCGGGTATCGGTCGCAGGCGCGACGGAAGACGCCTGGCCCGATTCCGTTTTGAGCAGGCTATCAGCCAGAGCCTCGCGAGCTGCGGGAGCCGCGGCAAACGCCCGAGCCGCCTGATTCAACGGTGCGCCCTTGCCAATCGCCCCCTGCAGGACGATCGGGGCGACAGGCTGGTTCTCAGCCAGCTCCGCCGTGGGACGCCGCACATACCGCGGCTCGTACAACTGCGTGATAAACGAGATCGGCCGCCCGGATACCACCGAGAGCTTCACGTTGGTCCAATCCGCACCTGACGTGTTGTCGATAATGGCCCAGCCTTCAAGTGTCGCATCAGCTTGTGCCCCGAAAATCAACCGATAGCTCGACTTCCATACCGCCGAGGGCGTCATGTAACTCGCGCTCAACTGACGTGCCGCCGCGGTACCGTTCGCGTCGATATACACGCTGCGCCGATCCTTCGAGCGCGCGCCGCTCAGCACCGTCAGATAATCCCGCAGCAAGCCCTGGAGCTTTGGATCGGACAGCTTCACGGAGCTCGCCGCGCCCAAGTCGAACGTCCGGATCTCGCCCGAATCGGTCAGCAGAACTACGGTCTCGCGCTCGGGAGTCTTATCGTCGGGTTTGGATATCCGGGCGCTGATGATCGTCCCCGCGATGGTGTCCGACCCGAGCCGCAGCTCCAGGCGAGCCCCCTTCATCTGATCAAGAAACGCCGCCAGGGACGCTTGGCGGTCCAACTCGAAGGGGAAGTCCTGCAAACGCTTTTCCAGCGGTTCGGCGGCGTCATAGCGGACACCCCCGATCACCCCTCCGTCGCGGTCGACGATGGTCAAGGATTTCAACACATCGTTCATGTCGGAGGCCTTGAAATCGAGCCGTGCCGTTTCGCCGGCACGCAATTCGCCCGCGCGCTCGAAATAGCCAACGCCGTGCTTATAGAGAATGACTTCCCGAATCGGCAGGTCGGCAGCCATCGTCTGTACGGCGGCCGGCACTATCAGGGCTATCTGAGACAACAGAAGGAGTTTTCGCATTTAGGAGATCCTTTCGCTAAAGGAATGCCGCTGGGCGGCCGATCCTTTCACCGCCATGCAGGTGCAGGCAGCCCCGCACAGGAAGTTGACACAACCATTTAGACGGCGTCAGACTCGGTAGTGTTGCTGCCTTGAGTCTACCAACCGACCGAACCGGAGGATCCTTCTTGAAAACGCGAATTTTAGCGATAGTCCTGGGCTGTTGTTCCACCATGGTCGCGCAAGTCGGCGACTATCTCGGACCAGGGGTCTTAAGCCGCGGCGCAGGGGACATCGGTAAGCGGGCAGGCCAGGACGTAGACCTAAGATTTTTCGTCAGCGCCAGTGGAATTTACGATAACGGCATCCAACCCTACTCCGTGGATGGCAACGGTAATCTGATAACCGTGGGGGGATTGTACGGAACCGAAATCGGTCTGGGAGCATACGGTACCCATAAGTTCCATCACGCCCAGCTTGGGCTGGACTACCAAGGAACCTACCGCCATTACAGCCAGAAGTCTTTCTATGACGGCACGGATCATACGCTGGCCTTGGGCTACACTTACCAGAAATCGCGGCGGTTGATTTTCGATATGCGCCAGGCCGCTGGCACGGTCTCGCAGGGCACCAATTTCGCCGGCGTTCTTCCCACCCTCGCCGATGCCGTCGTGACTCCTTCCTCGCTGTTGTTCGATAACCGCGTGAATTATCTACAGTCTACGCTCGACATAAATTACCTTCTGTCAGCGCACACCACGCTGACTTTCGGAGGCGACGGATTCGACGTCTGGCGAAAGGCCCCGGGCTTGATCGGCATGCGAGGCTACATGCTCCATGGGGAACTTCTGCATCGCGTGACGCAAAGGACCACCGTGGGCGCGAACTATCAACATTCACATTTCGATTTTCCGAAAGCCTTCGGCGAATCCGACATCAACTCATTCACCGGTGTGTTTGTCACTCAACTCGGGCAATACTGGACCCTTAACCTTAGTGGCGGAGCCTTCCTTGCGGAGGTACAAGGTCTGCAACGTGTTGGCGTATCTCCAGAGATCAGCGCGCTTCTTGGCGTCAGTAGCACAATCGAGGCTTTCTACCAGAAAAGCATTTACCCTCAGTGGGATGCAACGCTCAAACGGCAATTCCATCGGGCCAGTTTGTCATTTGAGTACCAGCGCGGGGTTTCCGGCGGGAACGGCATTTATCTGACATCGCGCTCCGACTCCGCCGGCGCAAGCCTAAACTACACAGCCGAGCGGAGATGGAGCCTTTCATCCAGCGTGGCATATGCTCGATTACAAGGAATCGGCCAGGATCTGCAGCCCTTTTCCCAGCTCATAGGCGGCGCGGGGGTCACCTATTCCTTTTCCCATCCTATCCAGGCATTTGTCCGGTACGATGCGCGGCATCAGGAAATCGTCAATGGGGTGTATTTGCAGAACAGCTATCGTGCTTCGATCGGGGTCTCTTTCAGTCCTTCCGATATCCCGCTCTCATTTCACTAGATGCTGCTGATCATTGACGACGAGCCGCAACTCCTGGATCTGCTGAGCCGGTACCTGGTCCGCCTCGGGTACCAGGTCGAAACGTTCGGCGACGCCATGGAGGCCTTAGCGCGGTTTCAAGCTGAACCGGACCGTTTCTCCATGGCGATCACAGATCTTTCGCTTCCCTCACTGAACGGAGAAGAACTGATAGAGAGACTCCGCCAGATCCGCCCCGGGCTTCCGGCGATCATCACCAGCGGTTATCCGTACGTCCCGCGCGGAACCGGCATAGGCTTTGTGCAAAAGCCTTTCCTCCCGCAGATGCTGCTGGAGGCTGTTGAGAAGGCGCTAAAGGGCTCCGGCAGTTAGTTTCGGCCGCAGAGATCCGGCGTCTGGCACATACCAGAAGGGCAGGAAGGCATCTCGGTCTGCGCGTGCGAAGCGCCGTTGGCGTGGGCGGCGAAGGTCGAGAACTGCTGCTTGAGATGCTCCTGGCCGCAAGAAGGGCAATGCACGGCGTTAGCGTCATTTTCCGATGCCGACCGGCGCACCAGCTTCTCGAACTTGTTACCGCAGTCTTCACACAGGTATTCAAAAATCGGCATAGATCACTCCACAAGCGCTAACGCTATTCTATCAACCCAGGCCCGCACCTCGGCCTGAGGCGCGGAAAAATTGTTCACCAGAATCGAAAAGGCGAGCCGCCCACGGGTTCGGCTGTCGGCGTAGCCCGAAAGCGCGATCGCCCGCGTCAGGCTACCGGTTTTGGCCCGCACCTGCTTCGCGGCGCTGGTGTCCGATACGCAGCATAGACGGTGTTCCAGGGTTCCGTCTTCTCCGCCCACCGGCAGCAGGGATACCCATGCGACCCTGTTCTTCGACGCGGCCATGTAGGTCAGCAGCCGGGTCACCGCCCGCGGCGAGACTTCATCATTGCGCGATAAACCGGAGCCATCCTCGGCGCGCCACTCCTCGTTCTTGATTCCGATACTAGCGAGCCACCCCGCGAGTTCCGTCAAACCCGATTCACGCGTACCTGTGCCGCGAGTGACGCGGGCGACTTCGCGCAACATCAGCTCGGCGTGCAGGTTCTGGCTGACCTTTTCGATCACCTGGAGCATTTCGAGCATCGGCGGCGACGTGCGAGTCGCGATCACTTCGCCTTCGACCGGCCAGGGATCTTCTGAGACCTGACGATGCCGGGCCAGCGGACGACCGCGCACCGCTATGCCGCGGCGCAGCAGAGCGTCGTACAATGCGCAGGCCGCGAACAAGGCCGGATCATCGACAGCCAGATTCTCACGCACGGCGGCTCCGGCTAACGGTATGCTGCCCCACACCAGAATTTGCCGCGTTCCCTGCAGGCGGGTCACCCGGATGCGCGCTTCCTTCTCGCCGGCCACGGTGATCACTTGATTGTCGACGGCGTAATACTCGATTGCGGGTTCAAGGGAAATCGAGGCCAGCTCACCGGCCCTCGCGGCGGGATGAATCGCAAGGGTGATGACGTTGTCGTTGACGGTAAGCGCACTCACGGGAGTGCCGTCTTCTCCGATTAAGTCTTCCGCGGTCCAGCTGGGTGGATAGGGCGCCCAGGGATAAAACTGATCGTCGCCGACGATATCGCCGTCGACGCGCACAATGCCAGCGGCAACAGCCTGATCGGCCAGTTCCTCGATGGCCTGAAGTGGATTGGGCTTGGGTGTGGGCGTTTCCTTCTGATATGGATACGTGCGGCCGGACATGGACGGGTCGCCGCCGCCGACCAGGATGAGATCGCCGTCGGGTGTCCGGACCAGGCGCGTAGTCAGCCGGTACTCGGGACCCAGGCGCTCCAGCGCGAGCGCCGCCGTGAACAGTTTCATGTTCGACGCGGGTAAGTAAAGTCGATCCGCGTTGCGGGAATACAGAGCATTGCCGGTCTTGAGATCGACCACCTGGATGCCGACGGAGGCTCGGACGGCGGGGCTGGCCTGCATCAGCGCATCGATGGCCTGCGTCAAGTCCGCCGCGGCGCAGGGCCACGTAACCCAGAAGGAGCAGGCTAGCAGAAGCGTGGCCCAGGGTCGTCCCATGCTCCGAGAATCGCACATTCCGGCTTGAAACACGCAGTGACAAAACGAACCCAGGAAGTATTTGAAACCAAAGAACCGCATATTTTTTCGGGTCGTCTCTGCCGGGAAGGCACGCATGCGGAGTGGGCTTCAATTCAGAGTTTGGGGCCGGGAGGAGTGAGAATGCGGGCGATGCGGAGGACAAATCGATGAAGCGGAGGGACAACGGGATCTGAAGATGGAGCTACTCAGGAGAGGCGGGGCCGAAAATGAGCTCGAAACGCTATCTGATAGTCATCGAACCAACGACAACAGGCTATTCTGCCTATTCACCCGACGTTCCCGGGTGTGCCGCCGCTGGCGACACCGAGGATGAGACGCTTCGACATTTTCAGGATGCCCGATGCGCAGGGTGACTTTCGTGAAGGACGTCCTCGGGACTGATCCGCATCTGTGGTGGTAAGGGCTGTTCTCGCCAGCTATCAGTAAAGGCTGCGCGACTGTCGCTACGCACATGCCACAGAAGGCCGGATGTACTGAAGATCCGTCGAATTGAGTAACCTAATCAATGCGGGAGAACTCTATGCGGGGAAAGGCCCGGATCGCTACAGTCGCGATTGCACTGATTGTCGGTTGGTCCATCGAAGGTCAATCAGCCGAGAGATTTGAAGTAGCATCGGTAAGGATCAGTCCGCCCAGCGGCATAGGCAAGACGTCGTGGAGCGACCCAGGCGGACACATGTTTACAGCGACGAACATTCCCCTCCGGATCCTGATTCAGATGGCCTACGAGGTCGACGAGAAACAAATCTCAGGCGAAGATTTGTGTGGAAGCGAACAATACGACGTTGCGGCTAAACCGGAAACCGGAATTCTCACTCCTGAACGGCTGAGGCCGATGCTGGTATCGCTCCTCGCGGAACGTTTCGGACTCGTCACCCACAGGGAGACGAAAACTGTTTCAGGTTACGCCCTGGTAACGGCAAAGGGTGGATCGAAGCTACGCGCGAGCGACGCTTCCCGCGCGGCGCGATCGGCAATATTCCGTGGTCGGATAATCGGACAAGGCGCGGACATGGTTCTGCTTGCCTCCATGCTTGGGCGCCCGCTCGACGTGCCCGTGGTAGACAAGACAGGTCTCAAAGGAATTTACGAGATCGATTTGAAATTCGCGCCGGAGGACGGCGCCGATTCTTCCCTTCCGTCCATATTCACCGCGATACAGGAACAACTGGGTCTTAGGCTGGAGTCGCAGAAGGTGCCGATGCAGATGTTGGTCATCGACCGCTGCCAACGTGTGCCGATGGAGAATTGATCTCAGGACCCGCCTGGCTCTTATGCGTTACTACTTGGTGCTGGACGCAACCGGGCTGCGACCCTGAAATCCGCGAGGCCGGCGAGTGCCATCTGCAGAACTTGAACCGGGGAGCAAAGATTGGTCCTGCCTAATCCAGGAGGCGAACGCATTGCAGAAGCACAACGTCAAACCGAAACCTGACGGCCTGCGTCGGTAGCGGCGCGTTCCTATTGCGAAATCCCCATTTCGCCTGGTGGATGCGAAGGGCTGTTCTCGCCAGCTATCTTCACGGTTCGCCTTCGACCGGATTCCTCAGTCGTGCTCAATCTTCTGCGTGCTCGATTCTTGCCACAAATGGAGGATATCCGAAGGGCCGCTTAGGGTTGCCAGGATTGTTCACAAAATCATTGGATTGACGCTGATTGGTTCCCACCCGGGACTACCCGGTGTGTTGACTCTATTACCATGAAGGTGAATGCCGACAAAGCCACGCCCAGAAGACGTGTTCATCGAGGGATTCTTGTCTGCGTATGAGGATTTGTCATGGGCCGATGCGGATAAAGATTGGGTGGACCGGCGACTCGACGGCGGCGTTGAGATGTTGGCGACGCGCAAATCGGATGGCAAGACGCTCGCGATAGAGCATACTGTGGCGCAGCCGTTCGTTGGCGAGATCGAAGACTACCGCGTATTTTTCGAACCGTCTTTCCTGAAGCTCGAAGCCGACAAGTCTCTCATCGTGCCGGATCGCTGGATTCAGGTTTTCATCCCGGCCCGCACGCTCGAAGGTCACAAGAAGCCTGCCGCTCGCGCCGGGATCGTTCAGGCAGTTCACGACTGGATAAAAAACAATCGTTTTATGATTGCTGATGGGCAAAGGGATTACCCATGCACGGTGACTTGTCTTCCGGGCACGGCGGACTTCGAGATTACGTTAACCGTGAAGGCGCAGAAGATGCCTAATAATGGCGCTCTCCACGTTCGCAGGCAGCAAGTCAAGAACGACTTCAGCGAAGTTATACGCACCGTGATGGAGAAGAAAGTGACCAAGCTGGTGGCGCAACGCGCCGACAAGCATGTTCTGATTCTTGAACGACAGCACATGATTTTCGTACCGAAGCAGATCCTCGATGAGGTTCGGAGCCAGGCCATCAATTTCCCACTAATGGCCTCGGTTGACGAGGTCTGGATTCTCGAAACGATTGGTTACCGGCCGGGTGGGCATTTTCTGTTCGAGTTGAACGACGACAACGACAGGCATCTCGCAACGATCACATGTGAGGGAACGGCATGGACGAGCCGGTCGGGCAAAGACGGAATATCCATTTGTAACTATTGAGCGAGTTCTCGGAGCACTTGGGCCAGCAATTCAGGTTCGGAACCGTAACGCCGTTCGGAGATCTCCAGGCGCCGGATTCGCATCCACCCCGTGTGATCGCCCCATTGCTGTTGCGAAATCCCCTTCGCACCAGTCCGAGAGCCATAAGCTCGCTGGCGAGATTCCAGCCAGATCAGCAGCAGCACCATGATTACGTGCGTTCGCCTGAATGATCGCCCAAGAGCGCGCCCACGGCCAGATGTGTTACACAGGTCCAGATGCCTGCCGGGACCAGTGCTGTTGAAAACAGAAACACACAGAAGGCGGTCGCCGCCGGATTCCTCGGCTGGACCATCGATGCCTTCGACTTCTTTGTCCTGGTCTTCTGCGTCTCCGCCATCGCCAAAGACTTCGGCCGCTCCGTTCCCGACATCGCGCTCACCATCACCGCCAGCCTGGTGACGCGCCCCGTCGGTGCGTTCGTCTTCGGCCTGCTCGCCGACCGTTTTGGACGCCGCCCCATTCTGATCGCCAACGTCGCGTTCTACACCCTGATGGAAGTTTTATCCGGTCTCGCTCCCAGCTTCACCGTCTTCCTCGTTCTCCGTTTGCTTTACGGCATCGGCATGGGCGGCAATTGGGGCGTGGGAGCTTCGCTCGCGCTGGAATCGGTGCCGGTCAAGTGGCGTGGCTTCGCTTCCGGGATCTTGCAGGAAGGCTACGCGGTGGGCAACGGCCTGGCCGCGGTGGCGTATTTCGCGATCTTTCCTTACTTCGGATGGCGGGCGATGTTTTTCGTCGGCGCGATCCCGGCGCTGATCACCATCCTGCTGTGCCTGAGTGTCGAGGAATCCCGGGCGTGGAAGGAATCGAAAACCGATGCAGCCTCCTACCGAGCGGTCCTGTTCTCGAACTGGAAGCTGTTTCTGTACCTGTGCGTGATCATGTCCGCCATGAACTTCATCTCGCATGGCACGCAGGACATGTATCCGACCTTTCTCCAAAGCCAGCGCGGCTTCAGTCCGCAGGACACTTCGATCGTGACTTTCATCGGCGTTCTGGGCGCGATCACCGGCGGGATCACGCTGGGGCACTTTTCGAGCAGCTGGGGCCGCCGGCGTACCATCACTTCCGTGACCTTATGCGGACTGCTGGTGATCCCGCTGTGGATCCTGGCACCCACCAAGCTTCTCCTGATGCTGGGCGCGTTCCTGATGCAGGTAGTGGTGCAGGGGGCGTGGGGCGTCATTCCCGCGCATCTCAACGAACTTTCGCCGCCCGAGGCCCGCGGATTCTTCCCCGGCTTCGGCTACCAGATCGGCGTGCTGGTCGCATCGGGTTCGGCGTATATCGAGGCTCGCTTCGCCGCGGCCTTCAGCTATTCGACGGCGATGGGAGTGATGGCGGCGCTGGTTCTTCTACTCGCTGCGGTGACGGTGGGCTTGGGCCCGGAAAAGCGTGGGCGGGAATTCGTCCGCGGCAAGCCGTGATTCTGCCGGCTATGCAGAGTGCGCCGATGAGGCCGGAGGCGAGCTGTGAGCCCTGAGCCGCGATTCCAGCCAGATCAGCAGCAACAGAACAAACACGATCACCGAGCCAACCAAAGGCAGCAACATGATCATGTGAAGGCCATAGATGGAGGCGATGTAGCCCATCAGCGCCGGCGTGAGAAGTCCCCCGGCCATGGCGAGTGAAAAGATCCCGTTGTAAAGCCCGGGGTGATAATACGGAAATCGGTGGCCGATCATTTCAGTCAAAAGCGGATATATAGGAGCAAAAGCCCCGCCGACCAGCAGGACGCCGGTGATCGCTCCGAACTTGTTGTCAGTGGCGCCCAGGATGATGCAGCCGAACATGGCCGCGGTAACCGTCGCCAGCAGCAATCGTCCATGTCTGGCGCGTGGCAGGATCCATTGCGAGGCGGCTCGCCCCACCGTGAGCGCGAGCCAATAGAGCGCGAGCATTCCGAGAGCCGAGGGCGGGCTGATCCCGAGCCTCTGGTTCAGGAAGAGCGCGAGCCAGCCGGATAGAGCCCATTCGTTTCCCAGTTGGAAAAAGAGCAGCAGGCTCAACAGGACCGCTCCAGTGCTGCGCAGCTCCGACAACATTTCGCGCCGCACGGGCAAAGTCGGCGCGGGTTGAGCCGGGAACGGCGTCTTCCAATACATCCAGCCGAACAGCGCCGGGATCACGGCGATCCAGACTTGAACCGCGGCTGCCGTATAGAGGTAAAACGTCCCGGAAATCAGGATCGCCAGAGTAAAGCATCCCGCACCAAACAAGATGCCCGCCAGGTTTACGGTAGCGGCCGGATCGTGGCGGTACATCGGCGAAATGGCGTGGAAGATGGCCGAATGCAGCAAGCCTGCGGCGAATCCCACGACCGCCATGCCAGCCACTCGCCACCACGGCGAAAAGGGGGGCGACACGAATGCAAGGTACAGGAATGCGGCTCCGGCGAGTCCGCACGCGAGCGCGAGCGTCCAGCCGAGACCTTTGCGGCGCAGCAGAGCGGGCGCAAAACGCGCTGATCCCACCAGTCCAGCGATCAACCCCCCGTAATACAGTCCTACGATTCCGTACTGGGATGTGAGGTGATGCTGCCAGGAGAACAGAATGACGCCCAGGAATGACAGCAGCACGCCGGATACGAAAAATCCGGCTAAAGCCCGGCGCGCGCTGCAGGATCCAAGAGGATCTCCGGTGATGGGAGCCGCAGCCGTCGGTTCGGGTAAGTGAACCTGCATTAACAAGCTCTGCTAATCAGAGGACACCCTCGTCCTGCTCGGCGAGGGTCACCTTCACGTCCATAGTCCGGCCGTCGCGCCACACGGTCAGGTCCAGCGAGTCACCGGCGTGTTTTAATGCGACCGCCCGGGTGATGGCATTCTCCTCTTCCACTTTCTTCCCGTCGACGGCGGTGATCAGATCGCCGCCTACACGCAGGAGTCCGTTACCGATGCGCACCACCTGGGTGCCTCCCCGCAGACCAGCAACGCCGGCCGGAGTCCCTCGTCCCACTTGTCCAATCAGCAGGCCCCCGGTCCGGGGCAAATGCAGCGCGTCCGCCCAATCGCCGGAAATCAAGTAGGTGGAAACACCGATGGTGCTGGAGGCGGGCCGCTTTCCGGACCGGAAATCGCCCAGCATGGCCTTGGCCCGGTTGATAGGCATGGCGAAACCAATGCCGACGCTGCCGCCATTGGGGCCGTAAATCGCGGTATTGATCCCGATCACGCTGCCTTGCGAATCGAGCAGGGGTCCGCCGCTATTGCCAGAATTGATGGCCGCATCCGTCTGGATCATGTCCTCCATATCGGCCTGATCCTCGCCTTGAATCTTGCGGTGAAGCGAACTGACGATGCCGGTGGTCAAGGTACCCGCGAGACCGAACGGATTGCCGATGGCAAGCACCTTCTGTCCCACCTGCAGGTTGTCGGAATCGCCCAGTTTGAGGAACGAGGTCAGCTTCTTCTTGGGGTCGATCTGAATCAGAGCTAGATCGTGCCCACGATCGCGCATCAGAATGCGCGCCTTGTAGCGGCTCTGATCCGGAGGCATGGTGACCTCGACGTCGGAGCTGCCGCTGATCACGTGGTAGTTGGTCAGAATCTGCCCATCGGAATTAATAATAAATCCGGAGCCCAATCCCTGCACTGCCTGCACGCCAAAGAAAAAATCCCGCTGGTAGGTGGTGCTGGTGATGTACACCACGCTTTCCTTGGCGGCTTTGTAAATATCGATGTTATTGGTCTCGTCGGCGCTGAGCCCGGCGGAATACGCCACGGAGGGCCCGGTCCATACTACGCCGCGATCCGGCCAGAGATTGCGCACCAATGAATTCTGGCGGCTGGTGAGGAACACAAAGACGCCTACCAGAGCCGCGGCGATGAATAATGTTCGTAGCCTCATGGATTTAGTTCCCGCAATGCCTCATACACTGTCCGGACTTGCTGAAGCGTGTTTTCCTTGCTGCCGGAGGTGTCGACGATGAAGTCCGCATGCTTCACCTTTTCTTCGAGCGGCATCTGACGGCGCAGCCGGTTGACGACTTCCTCGCGGCTAGCTCTGTCCCGCTCCATCGCCCGCTCGATCTGCTGGTCGGGGCGGCACACGGCGACGATCAGACGGTCGTAATCCCTAAAACTTCCCGTCTCGACCAGTATCGCAGCTTCGGTGACAGCGATGCCATCGGGATGATCGCGGGCGAATTCCTTGATCAGATCGCGCTCCCGACGCTTGACAGGGGGATGCACCAGGGCGTTCAGTTTGGCAAGCTGCTCGGGATCGGAGAAGACTATGGCCGCCAGGTGCCGCCGGTTGATCTTCCCTCGCGTTGGGCCATCCGGATCCAGGATCTGATTACCGAAGGTCGCGACCACGGCTTCATAGGTTTCCCCGCCCTGTTCGAGCACCTGGCGGCCTAGCGCGTCGGCTTCGATCAGAAGGCAGCCCAGATCGGCGAGGGCGCGGCCCACGAAGCTTTTGCCGCTGGCCAGCCCGCCGGTGAGGCCGATTCTAAGCATCGCCGGGCATGCTCAACGGGCCGCAGCGGCCGCCTGGTGCCGCTCGGCAAGTTCTACAGTATTGGCCATCAGCATGGCGATGGTAAGAGGACCGACGCCTCCCGGAACAGGCGTATAGGCTGAAGCTACGCGAGCCACTTCCAGAGGGTGAACGTCACCCACCAGGACAGAACCCTTGCTATCGAACTCGCCGGCCTTGCCGAATCGCTCCGCTTCCGCGCGATCCGTGACGCGATTCATGCCGACGTCGATGACTGTCGAGCCGGGAGCCAGAAATTCGCCGGTGACCATCCCCGCCCTGCCGATGGCGGCCACCACGATATCGGCGCGATGGCATTCGTCGGCCAGCTCCGGGGTGCGCGAGTGGCAGATGGTCACGGTCGCGTTCTCATGGAGCAACATCAGGGCCATGGGCTTGCCGACGATATCGCTGCGTCCCAGGACCACGGCGCGGCGTCCGTCGATTGGGATTTTGTAGTACTTGAACAATTCCATAATGCCCGCGGGAGTGCAGGCACGCGGCGCGGGCCGGCCGGCCACCAGATGACCAACGTTCACGGGATGGAATCCGTCGGCATCTTTATCAGGCGCGACGGCTTCGAGCACGCGGCGGGTATCCACCTGCTTCGGCAAGGGCATCTGGACCAGGATGCCGTCGATATCAGGACGCCGGTTGAGATCGGCGATCACCGCCAACAGCTCTTCGGTGGTGACGGAGTCAGGAGGCGTCAACTTGTCGCTAAAAATGCCGATTTCACCGCAGGTCTTGATCTTGCTGCGAACGTAGACTTCAGAAGCAGGATTGTGGCCCACCAGAACCACGGCCAGGCCGGGCTTACGCTTAAGTTTGTCGATGCGGGGTTTCAGCCCCTGGAGAATTTCGTTGCGGACGGCAGTACCGTCCAGGATTTGAGGCATTCACAGCGAGTTTAGCAAACGCCGGCGGGCCGGCCTTTAAGAAATATCCAAAAAAACTGTCACAAACCGGCGTCGGGCGGCGTTGTAGATGTGTGGATGTATCGCGCGAAGCACTCGTCGAGACGAATACGGGCGAGGGTGGGCTGGATATCGAGACGATCTTTCATGCTCACTATGAGCGAATCGCCCGCGTGATTGCCCGGGTTCTGCGGGACCCTTCGCGGGCGGAGGAACTCGCGGTTGAGGTCTTTTTGAAGTGGTCGCGAAACTCCAGCGCGCAAGGCGAGAACGCCCAGGCGTGGCTATATAGAGTGGCCGTGCGCACCGGCCTGGACGAGTTGCGCCGCGAAGCCCGCCGTAGCCAGCGCGAACGCGTCCCACGGTTCTTCCGGCCTTCACCAACGCCGGAGGACATTCGGGCCGCCAGGGAGGATCAAGAACAAGTTCGAGCGGTATTAGCCGCTATTCAACCCCGCCATGCCGAGTTACTGGTGCTTCGCAGTCATGGCCTCAGCTACGACGAGCTAGCCGGCGCGCTGGACCTGAAACCGGCGTCGATTGGAACTCTTCTCAGTCGTGCGGAACAAACCTTCCGAAAGGAGTACATCAAACGATATGGACCCCAATAGAGAGCAATGGGTGGACGAACGTCTTTCGGCGCTCCGGCCAGATCGCGAATGGCAGCCGGACGAGTCTCGCGGCCTGGCCCGATTTCGGCGCCTGCGCGACAACACCGGACGTCGCAGGCGGTACTGGGGCTGGATGGCTGCCGGTGCTGTAACGGCGGCTCTTCCGCTTATGGCGTTCCCCTCCACGCGAGCGTTTGCTCAGCGTTGCGTTTCCGCGTGCGTCGGTCAGTCCAACTGGGTGCACGACGTGTTCGTGCGCAACGTATCCATCTCCGGACCGAGCTCGGTGTTTGTGAAGGCGGACGATCGCCGGATGGCTCCTGATCTCGTTCTGGACGATGCCTCCGGCCACCCCGTACGGCTTTCCGAATTTCGTGGCAAGGTGGTCCTGCTGAACTTTTGGGCGACGTGGTGCGCCCCTTGCAGGATTGAGATTCCCTGGTTCAGCGAGTTTCAGAAGAGTCACCAGGATACTGGGTTTGCGGCACTGGGCGTCTCGCTGGATGAGGATGGTTGGGACGCGGTGAAGCCGTATATCGATGAGCACCAGATCAACTATCCCGTGATGGTGGGCAACGACGACGTGGCTCAAGTGTACGGGGCGACCTCGCTGCCGACGACATTCATCATCGACAGGTCCGGCCGCATCGCTGCAACCCACGTCGGTCTTTGCAGCAAGAGTGAATATGAAGCCGACATCAAAGCAGTGCTCGACGAACGATAATGGAAGGGGATACCAGTATGAAAATACTTCGAATCGGTTGCATAGCCGCGGTCCTATTGCTCCCGGCTTTCAAAAGCGGGGGCGCGAGCCTGCCGATGCAAGTGCAAGGGCATCGGTCGGGAATGATAGCAAGAGTCGTATCCGCCGACGGAACCATTCGAACAATCAGACTCGACGGCGTTGGATGCACCGAGAGTATGTGCTCCCGAGTTTTAATCAGTAGTAAGGATGAAAGTGGAGCACCTCTGCAAACCTGGCTCGATTCGATTGCTTCGATCAAAAACGCGACCGCGAACGATGCCCTGTTCGTAATGAGGGATGGTACGGAACGACGGCTGGCCTTCGTGCAGGATTTCCGCGTCCTCTACGTGTCAAATCCGAACGGACGCCGTGAGAAACTCGACCTGACCAAAGTCCGGTCGCTCAAATTTCTTGACGCACATAAATGATGTACTTCCCCGTGTGGCTGGGCGAAAACGCCGACGGAGAACTGACGAGCTGGCGGCCAATCCCTGGATGCCAGTTTCCAAGGGCCCAATGAGCGCGGTGATCGGACCGGCCAGGCCAGCCAGTTAGTCCTCGCCTCTGATGGTTAAGGCTTCCATAACTGCGGATTTAGTGACACCCATCTATCCTGCGGCAAGCTCCACCGGGGCCGCACTTCAAAGATTCTCGCTGCGGGACCTAATGTTAACGCTCGTTGCTCTGCAGCCTTCCGACCGGTAGCTGCAACCAAAACGAATGCAACGCCTTCCGGCGATTCAAACACGGCCCCTTCCGACCTCGCCGGCGCCTGCAGCTCCTGTACGACTGCGTATCGCAGTTCGCCGATGCGCCAAGCATCGGAACTGCTCAAATCTTTTCGGAACTTCGTCATTGAGTCGATCGGCACATCCGTCAGCCTAACCTTTTTCGCGGATAGTTCACGAAGAGCAGTCATCAGCGCGGTATTGCGCTCATACTCCTCTTTGATGCGATCGACGGCGGATTCTGAAGCATACATGTTGAGCCACCACACCTCGGTGGGCGGCCTAATGGAGGCCAGCGCGAGATACCGATTGGGAGCGCCCAGACGGGCGCAGGCGCGAGCCAACTCCTCCTCAATGTTTCCGTATTCTTGCTCGGTTCCGGGCCTTAGTTTCTCCCGGACGATTTGCAACAACGGAGGCGGCGTTTGCCCTTCAGACGGCATTACGATCAAGGGAGTAACAAGAACACCGATTCGAGCTGGAACACAATCTCACATTTTGTAGCTGGTCCGACTCGGTTTCAGAGGGCCGAACGATGCTGCCCTACTGCGGTTTCGAGGCTGACCAATACCCAGGGCGCGTGGTGACCTTCAGGCCTCGTTTCAGCACTCGAACCTCAATCTCGTGATACCCGGCTTCGTTGGGATTGTTCGGCAGGTACGTCAACAGATACTGGCTGTGAATCTCGTCGCCGATATCGGCAATCGCCTTCTGCAGGCCTCTCTGCGTCATGTAGGAGTATTCACGCCCGCCGGTGTACTTGGTGTAGACTTCCTGCGGATTCGATATGAAAATCGCTTTGACCGCGGTGAAGATCTCTTTGATTATGGGCGAATAATCACCCATGTTCTCCTGCCGGTCCGTAGTCGGCGTTCCGATGATGCCGGCCGGCAGATGCCGCGCCTCGGGAGGAATCGCGTTCGGCCGCGGCGGCTCGTGCTGCGAGGTGAGCGACGTAAGCAAGTGCGAAACTTCGATGGCGTAGACGGTGATGTCCTTGAATTCCGCCTCGGTCAGCACATCCCGCACGCCCATGGAGCTCCCATTGTCGCGAGTCTCACCGATCAGCATCAAAATCCGCCGACGGGCTTTGTCGCGAGTTCTTAGCATATTGACGCCCTTCATCGCGGCGTCATTCAAGTGATTGGGAGTGCTCCCGATCTTGATCTTTTTGAAGGCCTCTGAAATCTTATCCGGATCAGAAGTGAACTCGGTCATGGTTTGCACGCGATGATCGTACTCGAGCACCGCCAGCTCACCGTTCTCGCCCAGCACCAGACCGCTAAACAGGCTCCCGATTTTACGGATATCAGGCAGCAGCTTTTCCATGTTCGCGCTGGCCTGGACCGCCACCACCATGGAGATAGGATGAGTCGTGGCGTCTTCCGTGATCTTTTGCAGTTTGCCGTTATCGTACAGCTCGAAATCGAGCGGCGTCAGGCCGTTGACGATGTTTCCCTCCGCATCGTGAACGATCACCGGGGCCATGACGAACTGGTAGTTCACTACGATGTCGGCCGTGGCCGGCTCCTGAGGCTCGGGCAGCTTAGCCGGTTCCTGAGCCAGCACCAATCCGGAGGCCAGTACGCCCGCGATAAGGCTTTTGATGCTCATAATAATTTGGATGCCTCCCCGGGCTTAACCGTTGCTTTATGTTCGGTGCGGCCGTGTAACAAATCGACCGCGTGGGGGATCAAGTCCGCTACCGCTATTAACGAATCTACCGCACCTTTGGGGGACCCCGGAAGGTTAACGATCAAGGAGCTGCCTCGGGCCGCGGCACCGCCCCGGGAGAGCGAGGCAAACCGCGCAGTTTTGCGGCCCTCCGAGCGCATCACTTCGCCGAATCCGGGAACCTCCCGATCCGCGATAGCCTTGGTAGCTTCGGGAGTCACGTCGCGCGGGCCCAAGCCCGTACCGCCCGTAGTTACAATCACATCGATCTGTCCCTGGTCGATTAGACGGATCATGGCGGCAGCGATCTCTTCCTGCTCATCCTTAAGCACTTCCCTGGCCACAATCGACCAGCCCAGGGCCTGTGCTTTTTCCGCCACAGCAGGTCCGGAACGATCCTCGCGCGTGCCGGCCACAGCCGAGTCGCTGATGGTCAGGATAGCTACCCGGATCACCGCCGATAATCTCCTGATTTGCCGCCGGTTTTCTCCACCAGGTAAAGTTCGCGGACCTCAATGCCCTTATCCAGCGCCTTGGTCATGTCGTACACTGTCAGCGCCGCAACTGCCGCGGCGGTTAAGGCCTCCATTTCGACCCCCGTTGGCCCTGTGGTGGTCACCTTCGACGTAATGCGGACGCCTGCGGCGCCGTTACTGGACGTGACCTCCGCCGTTACATCCACGTGGGACAGCAGCAGCGGATGGCACATCGGGATCAGATCGGACGTCCGCTTGGCTGCGGCGATGCCGGCGATGCGCGCCACCTCCAGAGGATCGCCCTTGGGGTTCTTTGGCAGTTTCTTGAGCACAGCGGGCCGGATCTTCACGAAAGCGTGCGCCGTGGCGGTGCGCTTCGTGTCTTTCTTGGCAGAGACGTCCACCATGCTGACGCGGCCTTTTTTGTCGTAGTGAGAGAGCGTTTTCATTTATTTGAGCAGGACCCGAATCATATCTCCCGCCGCCCACGATTCCCGATCGGGCTCGGTCACCAGGAAGGCGTTCGCGCGGGCCAGCGAGTTTACATCGCCCGACCCCTGCCAAGCAGGCTCGGGGGTAACGGACGATCCGTCCGCCGAGACCTGCGCGGGCAGAAATCGCGTCAGCCCCGGTTTGTGCCGGACGTCTTTCGAAAGCTTCGCCTGCAGAAGCGGAAGCGGAGTTTCGTTCGCGCCTCCGAGCAACTCCACCGCGGCTCTTGCGAATACTTCAAACGTCACCATCGTCGACGCGGGATTTCCGGGCAGGCCGAAGAAGAACTTCCCTTTTGCGGCTCCGAATACCAAAGGTTGTCCCGGCTGGACCAGGACCCGGTCGAAGAAAAACTTCGCCCCCAGATCGGCCAGCACTCGCTCAACGATGTCGTACTTTCCCGCTGAGACGCCGCCCGAGAGCAACAGCAGATCATGCGTCAAGCCTTGTTCAATGCGTTCGCGCGTCGATTCGTAGTTGTCGCGCGCGATGGGAAGAATCCGCGGATCGCCGCCCGCCCTGGCCACCTGAACGGCCATCGACCAGGCGTTCGAATTGCGGATCTGAAAAGGCTCCGGCTGCTGGTCCGCTTCAACAATTTCATCTCCGGTGGGTAATATCGCCACGCGCGGACGCCCGTAAACCGTAGCGCATTGTTGCCCTACCATCGCCAGCAGAGCGATTTCGGCGAATCCCAGGCGGCGGCCAGGCGAAAGGACCACGCTCCCGTGTTTGGCCTCGATCCCTCGCGCGTTGAAATTCTCGCCCGATTTGACGGGCCTCGCGATCCGCACCAGATTGCCAATGTGTTCTGTGTGCTCTACCATCACCACGGCATCGGCGCCTTCGGGTAGCGGCGCGCCCGTCATTATTTCAACGGCCCCTCCGGGACCTACCAAGCCGGGGAAGATCTCTCCCGCGCGCACTTCGCCGATGACCTGTAATTCGCCGGGGACGTCCGCTGCGCGAACGGCGAATCCATCGCGAGCCGAACGTGGGAATGGAGGATAATCGCGGTCGGCGGTAATCTCTTCGGCGAGAATGCGTCCGGCCGCTTCGAGCGATGGAACTTGCTCGGTCGCAAGACTCCCCCGCCCCGCGCTCACTTCGCGCAACACGCACGCCCGCGCGTCTTCGAAGCTTAAGGCCACTGTCTTAGGTTACAGCGATTCGGCGGATGGACGAGGCGCGGCCGCTGGATTCTTCGACTTCAACGATTACGCCATGCAATTCGCCGCCGTGCCGCGCGGCTTCCATACGAACCGGCATCTGGGTGAGGAATTTTTGCAAAATGATGTCCTTATCCACACCGATCACCGACTGATATGGCCCCGTCATGCCCGCATCGGTCTGGTACGCGGTCCCGTTCTGAAGAATACGGGTGTCCGCTGTTGGTACATGTGTGTGCGTGCCCACCACGGCGGAAACGCGCCCATCGAGATACCAGCCCATGGCCTGTTTCTCGCTGGTGAGCTCGGCATGGAAATCGAGAAAGCGCACGTTCACCCCGGCCGGCAACGCCGCCAGAAGAGCATCGGCCTTGCGAAACGGGCAATCCGTGGATGGCATGTAAGTGCGGCCTTGCAGATTCAGCACGGCGCAACGGACTCCGTTGCGCGCCTCGACTACCACCACTCCCGACCCGGGCGTTTCCGCGGCGTAATTGGCGGGGCGCAGCAGGCGGGGCTGCTTCGGCAGGTATTCGTAAATTTCCCGTTTATCCCAGATGTGATTGCCGCTGGTGATCACGTCCACGCCGTACCCGAAGATCTCGTCAGCCAGCTGGGGCGTGATCCCGAACCCGGCAGCCGAGTTCTCGCCGTTGGCGATGGTCAGGTGAATATTCTCGGTGACCACGATTTCGGGCAGATGGCGGGCCACCATGCCGCGGCCCACGGATCCAAAAATGTCGCCGATAAATAGAAGATTAGTCAATATCTTATTTCGCGCACAACGGACGCGGTGCTGACGCCGCACCTGTGCGCTCCGGCCGTAAAAGAAAACGGGAGGCACCACCATCGCCGTTACAACCCCCGTCATTTGACCCTAAACTTTCAGGGTGGAACCCTCCGCACCCCTTCAGGCTTCTCCATGGCAGTTGCCTGCCGGAGCTTGCTCACCGGGGCGAAAACGAGTCAGGTCCCATGACATTGACTGTTGGATCAATATTTGGAGGCCGCTCACGAGCGCGGCAGAGACGCTCCCTAGAACAGGATAACAGGCCTGTGTGATAACCCGGGAGGATTTCACGCGGTGGTAGACTGATAGTTGAAAGGGGGGCGTAACGGATTCGACGGGATTGCATCTTTCGTAGGAAGTCGTGCCGGGTTCCGAGCTCCCGTAAAACGATCGGAAAACAACAACTGCCAATCAGCAGTTTGCATACGCTGCTTAATTAAATAAGTAGCCGTCCTGGGCTGTTAGGCTTGCATGGCAGTCTGAGGGCGTAATCATGGCAGGATAGGTCAAAGGCTTCCGCCTGGAGCCCGCAACCGAGACCAATCAGGCTAAGCCGCCTCGCTCTTGCCGGTTCCGCACGAGGCGGTCTAAAATCACCGAATCGGAAACGCACGTAGTCTTTCGCGGTAGACTTTCTCGGACGCGGGTTCAACTCCCGCCGCCTCCACCATTTTTTCTTAGTTACCGGAGCTGGTATTCGGCCTTCAGCTTCCGGAGATCGGCCTCAAAGCGATCCACCATCGCATAGGTGTAAATCCGCGTGATATCACCAGAGTTCTGATACTCGACGATCTTCCTCAGGTCACTCTTGCGCTCCCTCCATGTCAAACCGTCCGTTAAGAACAGAAAGGCAGTGTCCGCCCGCTTCGCAGCGATGATCTTTTCGATGTCGCCGATAATGTCAGTCATCTTCGAACCGGTTGCGCCGTATCCCTTGGCCTCTATCAAAATCCGCGGAGCGCTCTTAGACGGAATCGCGAAATCACACTTCGCCACCCGCCCACGTGGCCCACTGAAGTTGCACCGCATTTGAAATTGTTTGCCGAAAACCTTCCGGATGATCGCTTCTGCGAAGTCTTCCACGTCACGTCCCCGCCGCTGACCCGCGATAGCACTTCCGCGCCCGCTTCGGAGGCGTTCAGCGAGGACATCACTCCAGTGAGGTGCTCGGTTCGCCACCTCTGCCATTGCCTCCAATAGGCCAACCTTCTCAAGTGCATCGATGAATACGGCCGGGTCGGAGCGATACCGCATCACACCAATACCGCCTTCTGGCATGGCACTCCTCAGAACAGAAGTGAACTGGTCTTTGGAAAGACCGAGAAAAAGACGGCAAATCAATACGCCATCATCGAAGGCCACATCGAGGATCGCCTTGACGTCTTCGGCGCCATAGACCCGCTTCACATGGAACGCCTTTAGACGATCAATCACGCGGCGAGCCGTTTCGTCCTTCCAGTCAACAGTAAGCGGGCGCAGCGTTATGACGATTTCGTTAAGACCTTGAGCGACGAACTCCATTCACCGTCCTACTATCAGGTATTCCTGAACCTCGGCTCGTTCGACCTTATTGTGCGTTCCGAAGTGGTATCGATGAGGCTTCTCATGTATGGTGATGGCTGTTTTGTATCGCCGAAGAAGGCTTTCGAGCACATCTCGATCAGGAAAGCCATTGGAGCTATATGAGAGGACGATCGTGCTGTCCCTATAGATTTCAAACAGGCGATCAAAAGCGTCGATTGCCGTCTTTCTGTAGCTGAACGGAGTATACGGTTTCTCGATCTTCTTGACCTTGGTATTCTCCATGATTCGAAGACCTTTCCAGTAGCAAGACAGACCTTCTAGGAAGTGATAGCGCTTGACGTAGCAGTTATCGTCTGAACGTGGCACGTAGGGTGGGTCGAGATAGACGAGATCGACATTCTGCGGGTGCGTTGTAAACACATCGGCCCGGGTTGCCGTATGTCGCAAGCCGTTGCTGAAAACGATGCGGTTGAACGCCTCAACCTGTTCGAGGAAGTGTTCCTCGATTGATAAGCGAAGGTCGCGGCGGCCATCGTCGTAGTGCGTTAAATCTCCAGACACTGTAAACACTCCGCGAGGTTGCTTCTTCAGACAAGACCGCATCAGCGCGGCGCGGGCTAGGGCGCGCTGGCTCGGGCTGTTGAGCGCTTCCAGGTTGCCGGAGACACGGTCCAGGAATCGAAGGTCTTCGCGAGCGTAGAAGATCCCGTCGAAGGTCCTCTCGATAAAATTCGGCCCACGTCTCCTCGGGGCGAGCAATTTCTTTAGCGCAGGCCCATCTAGGCGGTGCTTGTTATTCACAATCGTCGCGGCCGCAAGTGTGACCGGGAAATTTAGAAAATCCGATGCCGTCACACGTTTGCCCATGCACTTCAGCAAATAGGAGACGCAGCCGCTACCTACGAAAGGGTCTGCCGCAGTTTCGAAATCCAAGTCGCGGAGCACTTTGTGAATCCAAGGTAGGAGCCTATGTTTCGAACCCATGTACCGGAGTTCTGGATAATCGGCTACCCGGTCTGGCAGAGGAGCGGGCCTCGTATCCTCTAGACCTACTAAGAACTGTTGCTGAGGGGGGCGGGTCAGCGCCTGCCGCACCTTCGCGAGGTGATGAATCGCCATCTGTCTTCGACCGCCGACCTTCAACATACGATGTTACCTCTTTACTGAGTAAGACAGTTCCTGTCAAGAATGCTCTGAAGCCCAGCCGAGACTTCGATGCAGGCGCGCATCGGGTCCGGTTCGCATCCCATGGCGAGCATTCAGGTTTAGACCCTCGCCCTAGTCCTGAGTGATCTCCTCTTGACGGGCACCGCACGAATTTCCAAGCGACGGTTCAACGCTGTGGCGATTCGACGCACCATCGCGATGGTATGCCCATGGTAATCGTCGGATTCGAGGCGATTGATCGCCGACGCGGACGTTCCTACCTTTTTCGCAAGCGCCCGCTGGCTCAGACCGGCTCCGGTCCGCATGTCATGAATCAATTGAGCGACTTCGATATTCGCGAGTTCCTGCTCAAACTCGTCCCGAGCGGATGGGTCGCTCTCAACCACTTCGTCATACAATTCTTGAACCGCGGCTGAGTTAAATTTCGTTTTCCCTGGCATAATCGGCTCCGAAGTTCTAGCCCAATGTTCTCATATGTGAGAACATCCATATTCAGCGCCGCTCGACCTTGCTCAGGATTATTCCCGTCTGTCCCCCTTTTTCACTCATTCCCGTCTTTTCTGGCGGCTGGTGTTCTGATAGTGCGGGCTGTATTCCATCCCGTATGGCGTCTTAATCTTCGTTTTCGCCTTCTCGTCGTAGAACGCCTGAGCGGTTTGGTGCCGCGCGGCGATCTCCTCTTCCGTGCCGTCGCGGAAGGTGATCTCTTCCCGTGGCACAAACATTACCTGCCCGATCGGCATGCTGTGGGATGCGGAAATTGTTTCCCCCGGTTGGAGGACGTAGCGGAACTCTGAGTCGTGAACGTGCCAATCGGTCTCGACGCGGATCACCATCATCGGGGCGAAAGGCCGCTCGATCATGTTGAAGACCGGAGTGTAGACCGTGTCCCAGCCCTGCGGAGTCTGGAAGTTCCACGCCCCCCGCAGAGTCACGGCGCCTGCCGGTGTCCCCATGTCGTCCTGAGAGGTGAACATGCCGGGCATCCAGTGGGCGATCTCACGGGTTTGCGGCGTGTCCTGGATGTGCATCTTGATTTCGCGTTTGGTGGCGCCGATCCCGCCCATCGGCAGCAGATACGTCACGGTAAAGACCGGGTCCCACTTGGTTCCTTTGGTGTTCACCGAGTAGACCAACTGATAACGGCCCTCCCCCTCATACGAGACTTGAAAGGTCTCTTTTTCAGCGAGCGGAGGATAGACCAGGAAGCCTGCGGTGCTTCCGGCTTCGAGCACGGGACAGTGGCGAGCGTGCTGTGGCAGAAGGGGGCGTTGCCCTTCGCGGCGCGGTCTCAGGCCAATTCCGGGCCTGTACGGGTTGGGAAAGAGCCCTACTTCCATCTCCGAAGTATCGCACCGTCGAAAACACGAAGTGTTCCGCGCGCTGCGCGCTTGTAGACTCTCTTTATGGTGTTCGCCAAGCGTCTTCGCGAAGGGGTTCGTCGGGGAGAAATAAGATGCAGCGTCCGAATCTGGAAGAGTCCGCACGTCAAGGTGGGCTCCCGCTACCGCATGGAGGAAGGTGAGATCGAGGTAGATTCCATCGAACCGATTGGCCTGTTTGAGATTACTCCAGAGTTGGCGCGAGAGTCGGGTTTCTTGGGCCTAGTCGATTTACTTAAGGTCGCGAAGCACGGAACGGGCGAGAACGTCTACCTGGTTCGATTCCACTACCGGGAAAGGTGATTCTTAGGGCAAACCGAGCGTCTTCAGGATGGCAGGATCGGTTTCGTCCACGGCGAGCATATGATGGCAGGTGCTGCAATCCTGGGTGATGGTTTTCTTGTCCGCGGTGGAGTGGCTGCCGTCGTGACAACGGAAGCAGCCGGGAGTATCGATGTGTCCCAGATTGTTCGGATAGGTTCCCCAGGCGACCTTCAGATCCGGGAACACATTGCTTTGAAAAATCGACGCTAGCGCCTGGCCGGCCAGTTGGACATCATTCGAGCGCTTGGCCCAAATGTCTCCATATTTCTGCTGGTAGAAGCTTGCAAGACCGGCGGGAATCTTTTGCGCGGCGTCGTCTTGGCTGGAATAATCCGCCTTCAACAACTCGACTGCGGTTTTCTTGACGAAGGGCAGAGCCGCGGATATCCGGCCGGCCGCCATGGCTTGATCGACAGCGTGATCGGGCAATTCAAGAGGGTGACCCGAACGGTTATGGCAATCGACGCATTGCATTTCGAACGCCGGCAGCGCACGCGCTGCGTCGGGCGTTGTGCCATCGGCGAGATAGGTTCGCGTCGCGTTGGCGGTGGTGTACTCGACCCAGGGGATGGTCTGCCTCTTCTTGTCCGAGGCAGCGTAGCGAATGTGGACGCCGGGGCCCATATGCGCTCCATGGATGCCGCCCGTGCTCCCGCCGCCCACCATCATCATCAGGACGGTTTCGGTACGCGTGTTGGCTTCATCGTCCTTAAAGCTGGTGTGGATGCGAAGGCGCGGGCCAACCATCCTGCCGCGAGCATGGCATTGCTCGCACGTTTCAGCGGAGGAGACCAGGCGGTTGCTCTCCAGACCCGATTCGATCGGCCGCGGATAGTTGTTCAGGATCACGCCCATGAGCTGGCGGGTCCCTGCCATCTTCGCGTTCAGCCAGCCGGTGGCGCCGGAAACAATATGGCAGGACGCGCAGGCCACCTGTTGATGCGGCGGAAGAAGATGGCCCGTGAACTCGGGCTTCATGACGTGGCAGCTCTGGCCGCAGAACTGGTTGGTTTCCATGTGCTCGACGGCGCGATAGGTGAGCTGGCTTCCGATAACCAGGTTGGCCATGGTCATGATGGCGAAGAACATCCCGGCGCGACGCCAAGCGGCTCTCCGATCGAAAGGCGGGTTCCAGGCCGCGGCAGCCCGGCGTCTGCCGAGCGCGATGCCGATGGGAATCAGGATCAATCCCAAGAAAAACACGACGGGGATCGCGATGAACGTAAGCAATCCGATGTAGGGGTTGCTGACATTCCCGCGGATGTTGGCAGGCAGCGCGAAGAGCCACGAGAAGCCGGCCAGGGTCACCAGCGCGACGCCCGCCATGGTGAGCCAGTGGCTGGTGAGCAGAACGATTACGGGCTGCTTCTGTGGATCGGGCAAGTTACTTTCCTGTATTTGGCTTTTCGCTATTCTGGCCCTGGTTTTGGGCGTTCAGATAAGCGATCAAGTTCGCCATGTCGGGTCGTTCGAAGCGCGGCCATGCGATGCCCTTGGCTTTCATCTGATCGAGCATTTGCGGACCATGATGCCAGAGCACGGAGACGATGGTGGCCGCTGTAAATGAGCGGCCGGTGCCTGCGATCCTGGGCGCTCCGCTGGCAGGATCGTTATGACAGGTAGCGCAGCGCCTGGACGCGAATACGCGAGCGCCGGCCGTGGGGCTGCCTGCATCCACGAAGAATTGATCGGCCCAAAGGTAGCTCACGATCTCGCGCATCTCGTCGAGGCTTAGCGGAGACGGAGTAGTGCGCATGCGGGGCTCGTGATTCCACATGGCGACGGCGATATCAGTGAGTGTTTTCCCTTTGAGCCGTGCGGTGAGAGCGGCCTTGCCGTTATGGCAGGCGGCGCATCCTTTGGCTTCGAATAGCGCCTGGCCGTTCGCTCCGGCGGTGATCTCGATACGGGCGTTCGCGCTGGGAGCGGAGGGAAGATTCCGGAGATAGACCAGCATATCCGTGAGGTCCTGCGATGTCAGGTCGGGCCAGCTTATCTTTTTCTTCGCAAACTCCTGGCGCATGGTAGAGGCGTGATTCCAGAGTGCGTTGACCAGTTCCATCGGTTGACCAATGGATTGCCATTCCGTCAGGCTATGGCACTCCGAGCAATGCTTGGAGGAAAACAGACGCTTGCCACGACCGGCGTCACCCGGCTTTTCAAAGAAGCGCACCGAATAGAAATAGGCGAACAGGTCGGCAGCGGCCTGCTCATTAAGATCGCCCGCGCCGATATTTCGCGCGCGCATGGCCGACCACATGACAGGCGCGTGGTTCCACATAGTGGCCGCGAGCGATGCCGGCGTGAAATCGCGATCGATGCGGCGGCCCAGGTCCGGCGCGACAGTTCCGCCCTTGCCGTTGATGCTGTGGCACTGGACACAGGAGAGTGACTCGAATAGCTGGGCACCGCGCGCGGAGTCCGCGGGGACTGAGGCGGCGTGGAGCCCCAGGCCAAAAAGCGACAGCATTACCAGCGTCCGTGTCATCGAGTGAACCTCAATCCGGCGGTCACCAGGTTGGCGCGGAAACCTTCGTACAGGTACAAGACCTCTCCATAGCCGTAATACCGCCAATCCGCGAACAAGCTCACTTTCTTGCTGATCGGCAGCCATAGCGTAACCAGAGGCTGATAGTAACTGGTCGCCCGGCTGCCCGACGAAATGAAGAACGATCCGCCGGCGGAAAGCTTGGGTGCTATTCCCTGAACCTGCGGGAGCTTGAGGTTAAAAAGAGCCGTTGCGGTATGAGCGTCGTCGCGATAGAGCGACGTTTGTGCCTGCAAGGTTTGCGGAATCAGATACCCGATGTCTGAGTGCAGGGTGGATCGCGTGTAGGAGCCTTGGAAATCCCCGAACTTGCCGCCCATGGGCGACCAGAACAGCGAGAGCGATTCCTGCTGCGACCGGTAGTCGTAATTCACGCCCGGCACCGGGTTGTTATTGTCGAGCAGAGTAAAATCCGCCGTAAGATTCAGTGAAACGAAAGGCTGGTAGCGCGCCTGGGCATGGATCTTCTGATAGTTGTACAAGCTGGTCCGAAAATACGAGCCGCCGCTGGAGGCGACTTCCGCGTCGGTCCGGATGGTGATTTGCTGGGTGGGACGGAAGGTCACTCCGCCGATGCCGACGTTGCGCCGGAGTTTGGCTTGATCCGAACTCATCAGCCCAGCTGGCGGGAGAAAAGCGTTGCTGGCGTCTCCCCAGACATAACGATAGCCGCCGCGCAGGGTGAGTTTCGACGTGGCGTCGTAGAAGACGTCGATCTCTTCCTGACTGTAGTTGGTCATCAGAGAGGAAGCCAGCAGAGCGGCCGTTTGCTGGGAGACGCCGGCGCTAGTGAGTGTCTGAGTGGACGCCGCCGAGCCGCTATTATGAAGGCGATCCGTCAGCCAGGACTGGACGATTCGAACGCGACTGAAAGGACGGATTTCCGCGCCCAGGCTTCCACTGGTATGGGGGAGCTTGGCGGCCGCGGAGACCAGATACTGCTGGCTGCTATAGAAGATCAGTTGACTCTGCAATAACAGGTTGCCCGTATCGGTCTGCTGATAGTGAACATTCGTATCGGGTTGGCTGTACAGGAACTGCCCATAGAGGTCGAGCCACGGGGTGGCCTCGGCAGTGAACAAACCCTTGCTGTAGATGCTGGTCCCGCGGACACCATAGGCCGCGAGCAGATTCGTCAGGTCACTTCTCTGACCGAATATGGGCGTCGCGACGTTGCCGAAATTGGCCGCGCCGGGACTCTGGCCGGGGTTTTGAAAGACGCTCTGATCATCCTTGAACGTGGTTCCCCCTTGCTCCAGCGTCACGTGAAAACGGCGCAGCTCGAAGCGGACGCCGCCGCGATAAAGACTGGTCTGATCGCGCAGCGTGTTGGGTACCGGAAATTCGTTGGAATCGCTGACGAACGTGGTCGCGCCGGTGCCGTTACCGGAATCCCGATCATAGGCAAAATAGGGAATAAACCAGTTGCCCGGCAGCAAATCGAGCTGGAAGCTGCCCAAATGGCGGCGCGTATCGAAGGATTGCTCATTGAGCACGATTCCCCGCCCTAACAGCGGGTCGGCGTAAGACGGAAGGAAATCGAAGTATGCGATGTCGCGGTAATCGGCGTTGAAGTCATAGAGCTTGGATTTCTTCGCGTCGAGGTGGATGGTCTGGTACGGCTCATCGCCCCAACTGTAAGCGCGCACGTGGATCTGATCGAAGGCGCGATGCTGTGGATCGGCAAGAGTAAAATCCGCGCCGAGCAGCTTCGGTCCCGAGCCCAGATTTACGATGCTGCGGTAGGTGTCGAGGCTCCCGCCGACATCGGTACGCCAGCGATAGCCCACATCAATGGATCCGGCGAGCCAGGATTCGGCCGAGGGCACCGGCGATGGAGTTTCCGCAACCTGCGCGGGAGCCTCCGGCGTCTGTGCCACAAGCGGGAGCACGATCGATACGAGCGCAAACAGCCGCCTCATCGTAATAGATTCCTGTCCACGTAACTTCCGTGGATCTTCTGATGGCACACCGTGCAGTTCTGAAAACGCGGCGAGCGCAGATCGTGAAACGCCGGCGGCACAACGCCGATGGTCCCGGTGGTGTTCAGCGTGGGCAGGCTGGCATGGCACTCCAGGCAGACGATGCGAACTTCCTGGCGGACGAGCATACGCGGATTGGCCGAACCATGAGGTTCATGGCAGGCTGCGCAGCCCTCGAAACGCACCGGCCCGTGCTCGAAGGTGAACGGCCCGCGCTTGTCGCCGTGGCAATTCAGGCATCCGGGCTCATTCGCTGCGAAGCTTTGGGCCATGGCGGGTCGAATGCTGCCATGCGGATTGTGACAATCGACGCAGCTCATGGCGCCTTCCGGCAACTTGTGATGATTGGGTCTCTGAAACTGCGCCCAGACGTTGGTATGGCAGCTCGCGCACTGTTCATTGATCTCGGCCGGTTTACGCAGTACTAATCCATTGGGCCCGTTGGCGTGAACTTTGTGGCAGGACGTGCAGGAGACCTGATCCTTGGCGTGACTGCTTTCCAACCGGCCTACGTGGGTCGGCTGATTCAGATGGCAGGTGAGACAGATCTTGTCGGCAGCCGCCGCTGCGAGCTTGGCTGGGTTGCGAATGGTCGCGGCCGAAGGCGATTCGGTGTGCATCTGCGCAGGTCCGTGGCAGGACTCGCAGGCACGGCCCATCCAGCCGCGTTTGGCCGCAGTCTCGACCGACTGGTGAGGACTTTTTCCGAAGGCGTTGTAGATATCCTCATGGCAGATCTTGCAGATTTCCGATCCTACATAACCCGCAGGTAGTCCCTGCCCGCTCGTGGTGAGGCCGGCCGCGATCAGAAGCAAGACCGCTAGCTTAATACTGCGCATGCACCTTATCAACCGCAAACTCCGCGCCGGAGCTGTGGCAGACCGTGCAGCTTTCCCCGAGCGTGCTGGTATTCGAGAGCGCGTGAGAGGCGGTGGGAATGTCCACGTGGCATCCCGTGCACGCCGAAGCGATGGCCTGGATCGGATTGATGGGCCCTTGCGGATCGATCACCGCATTAAGCCCGAGCGGAAGATTCTGCTCGCTGTTATTTACGTGGCACAGGGAGCAGTTCCTGGTGTCGGTGGCCGCCCCGGTGGGACTCATGGCCGGAAAGAGCGTGCCGCTGAAATCGTTGTGGCTTCCGCCGAAGCCGACCACCATGTAGGTGCGCTTGGACGCCTGCATGTTGATGCCAAAGTGGATGCGATGCACTAAAAGGTTGAAGTTGATGCCCTGGGGAGGCACAGCCTTATCGGCCGCGCTGGTTCGTCTGGCCGCATCGGTGTTGGATGGGTTGTGGCACATCACGCAATACTCAGTGTTGTTGCGAAGCCCGCCATGCAGAGACAGGGACACATGGCACGCATTGCAATTGCTGGTGGCCACTACGTCCCGCCGGGGCTCGAGCGGAGATCCATCGGTAGAGAAGTAAACTACTTGGTTTTTAGCTCCGTACTGAATACTCTGCTCCGTAGACGTACCCGCCAGAATAGTTTCCGAGCGGCGAGCCTCGACGCCAATGGCATACGTACCGGTGGCCCCGGCCGGAACCGCGTGGGTGAAGGTATAGGTGCAGTTGCTACTCGCGTCACAGGTAGCTTTCGCCGCGCTTTCCGTCACGTATCCCGGCGTAGTCGCGCCGAAGTTGGTGTAGCCGTAGTCAGAAGTCGGTCCGGCCAGGGTGAAGGAGATGGAGTTGAGTGCCGACAGCGGAACCGGGTTGGCGCTGCTGTCTTGAACGTTAAACGACACCATCGGCAGGCTGCCGGCCGTCCCATTCACCACTTTCGTAATGTTAACCGTAAGGCCTGAGAGCAAACTCGACGCCGTCGGCGCCACGTGCGCGCCTCTTATCGAAGCGTCGAAGTCGATTTCGCCCTGGGGAATGTGGCAGGTCGCGCAGAGTCTGTCGTCGAACTGAGGTCCGCCGGGGTGATTGTCACCGGTGGCGAAATTCACGTCATCGTGGCAGGCGCCGCAGGCTGCGCGGGTGGGGTGAAGCATATAAGCAGTTGCATGCGCGGCGCCAGTAGTCTGCGAATGGCAGGTTTCGCAGCGCCGCGGATCGCCCGGATCAGCCGGATACGCCACGTCCGAGAAATCGAACGTTCCGAACTGGTTGATGACGGGAATGTAGGGCGTGCCGGCCTTAACGCTGGGCAGATTCTCGCCCATGTGGAGCTTGTGAAAGAAAACCTTGGCGTCCAGCGTGGCGCCGGTATTGGCATCGCTGGTTTGGGGCGTGTGACACAACACGCACAGATCGATGCCGCGCCGAGATCCGCCGTGCGCCGACAACTGGTCGTGACAGGCGTTGCAGCTGGCGGTCCGGATAATGTCGTGCGTGCGGGTCACCGCGGAGCCGTTGGGCACGAAGTTAAAGGTCGTGCTGGCGTAGTTGGTGCCCAAATTGAAAATCGTAAGGTTCCGGGAACCGTAAATGCCGATAGTATGGGTCGCCAACGCATCGAACCCAGAGGGCGCTCTGGTGTGAAAGGTGTATTGATACTGGCCCGCTCCGACCTGCGTGGAGGTTCCGCCCGAGTCGGCTCCCGCCTGTTGGGTAGAGGCCAGCACCGTGCCCGACGACGTACGGGTGGTATAGGACGTGTAGTCTTCCTGGTCGCTCGGGAGCACTGCCGCGATGAAGCTCAGGCTTATGGCACCGGGCGTCGTCACGCCTTTCGAATCCAGTGGCAAGCCCTGAGGATCGGAGATGGTGTAAACCGTTGTAATCGTGCCATCTGCCGCGATCTGCGCCGAATTAATCTGGATTACAAGGCCGGGACGAACGAACTGGACGGTGGGATCATCCGCAAAAAATGCCTTTTCGTGGGTGGAATATGGCCGTCGGGGAGCGCTGGCGAGGCTCGCCGCGACCAAGCCGATCATGGCCACTACCCGCCACAGGATCGCTAGAAATCTCAGAGGCGGGCCTCCTTTGCCGTCATCATACAACACGTTGTGGAGCTTACAGCACGTTGTAAGCCGTTCTTTGTTGGCCGAGCGAAGACCCAGTTCCACGCGCTAAGGCGCATCGAATGTGTAATTAAAGGCTGCGTGGTCCGGATTGGCATGACGCGTGGGACTCTCATTTTCGACCTTATTAGGTCACTGCGGCCACTTCCAGGTCTACACCGATTCCTGGGGACTATGGCGCAGTTGGGCGAGATCACCCCAGGGTCGCGCGTTTAACACACGATGATTCGTTTAACTCCGTCTACTTGGCGTCACCCTGGGACGACGCACCCATCATCTGCGTTCCATCGGCCAAGGTAATGCTCCGGGCGTTTACGAGTTTGGTTCCGTCTTTCGCAAGAGCGCCGGTGACCGTGACTACATCGCCCTGCTTCAGAGAGTTCCGGGTCCACCCTGCATGCATGAGCCCGTTAGGACTGCCGAGTTCGAATTCCCAATTCGCGACGACACCTTTGTCGTTTTTGACGTCGACATAGAAACGGGCATGCGGATTCATCCACTCGACCTTGGTGACGGTTCCCGTCAGGGTCACCGGCTTGGTCGCGTCGTATTCCGCAGCGAAAGAATGATGCGGAAGGGCCGGCACGGACATGAGTACAAGCCCCGCGCTTACTGCGAAAGCGTTCAGTAACGTATTTCTCATAGCACTATGGGAAGTGCACGCGACGGTCCCGTGCGAGTGGCTGTTAGTTGGCTCTTTCGATGATGAGTACGCTCATGTTCGGTGTTGTACGAGTTTGGTACCGTGACTGGATCGGCGCGGTTTGACGCACGCCGGGTGGGTGAAACAACGCTGTTAAACCAAAGCTATTTCTTCGCCCAGGAATTTGGTACCGCCCCCCGGGCAACCCAGGTTGAAACGTTCCGGATTCAGATGAATCTGGTTAGCATGGCTGATTACGGGCAACCTTCCGTAGTGCAGCCGATCTGCGCGTGGACGGATGCGTCCCGGAAATTCGAGATCTACCTCCGTCCCGGCGTCATGAGGCGTCTTGGAACCGAGGCGTGGGTGGCATTCAAGCGGATTCCACGGCGCGGGCTTGAGATCGGCGGCGTCCTGTTGGGCCGCGCTGACTGCCGCGAGGACACCACTACTTTTTGGATTGAAGGGTTTGCGGCCGTCGAATCGGAACACCGCTCAGGCCCGTCTTATGTGCTATCTGAGTCCGACCTGGGACACCTGGAGGAGGAGATCAGGAAAAACGGGTCGGCCAGCATCGGCATCTTTCGAAGCCAAACACGGTCCGAACAGCTGGTAATTCAGGAACCTGACGCCGCACTCCTGGAGCGTTACTTCGACTCAACCGACGCCGTATTCCTGATGGTAGGCCCAGTACCCGGGAAAGGTGCCCTGTTCATCCGGGCCAATGGGAATGTTCGCTGTGTTCACGAGTTCCCGTTAGAATCGCTGTCCTCCGTCCTGAAGGGATCGCAACATCTTCATTCGCATGATGCGGCCGCTCCGCCAAACCCCGGTCCGGAAATCAGCAGCGCCATTACGCGTGTTGTCAGGCAACTGGATGCGCCCAAAGTCGATACGTTGACCACCGACCCTGGAACTTTCGTCGATAGCCCGGAGGCTCCGCTGCCGTTCATTCCCCACGAGCATCCGGTGGAGGCTCCGAAAAAGGAGCAAAGCGACTCCATCGGTACCATTCTGACCATGAAGCCGGTTCGCAGCTCGGGCGTGAAACGAGGAGCCTGGATCGTGGCTGCAGCCCTTGCCGTCCTGCTGGTCACAGCAGCCTTGAGTGTACGCTCGTATTCCACGCCTCGCTCCTCGGCGCCTGCCAGCAGCGCACTCGAATTTATCCAGCTGGGTGTCGAACGCGACGGTTCATCCCTGCGGGTGCATTGGGATCAGCATTCTCCAACATTGCGCGGTGCGACTCGCGCCGTTCTGCATGTCCAGGACGGAGAAATTCAAGTTGACAGAATTCTGACGGCATCCGACCTGAGCACCGGCAGCGTTGCTTACGAACCGAAAAACTCTGAGCTAGCCTTTCGGCTGGACGTGTATTCGGTGGATCCGCACGCCATCGGGCTGGTTCAGGTAATGAATGTGCCGACGCACCCTAAAGTCCCGCAGTCTCGCCCGGCGAAGTCCCTTATCCCACCCGAGCCCGGGTATCCGCCAGATACCCGGCGCCCCGCCTTTACGCCCGTAGCGCACCTTGAACCGGTTGTGGCACTACCGATCGCCAAGACGGATGAGGTAGTTGAAATCCCGTCTGCCGTCTCTAAGCCGGCTGACGAAATGAAGCACGAAATGCCTGCGGCGGCTCCCAATCCTCCGGCTAAAACCGTAACGAAATCGCCGGAAGCGCTGGATTCGCCGGCACCAAAGGTGTCCGTGAACTCATCCCAGCCGCGAGTCGCGGTCGCGAAGGAGCGTTCGGCTCCAATACCTGACACTCCGACGGTTAACACTGCGATAACCAACGCGGGACCCTCTGTCAGCATCCTGGCGGAACCAGTCACGGGTTCGATAGTTGGCCGTGCGTTTGGGAGAGTCCCGCTTTTGGGCCGGCTGAAGCATCGTGACAACGTTGCAGCGCCCGTTCCTGTGCACCAGGCGCAGCCTTCCTTGAAACTGCCGAACCAACAGCACCTCACCGGGCCGGTCTCCGTGAACGTAAAAGTGGATGTGGCAGAATCGGGCAGAGTCCGAACCGCCGAAATCGTTGAGTATGGCGACCCTCCGAATTTCAGTCTGGCGAACGCGGCCTTGGCGGCGGCCCGTCAGTGGACTTTCCAGCCCGCCCGCGCCGAAGACCTTCCCGTATCCAGCCAGGTGGTTCTGCATTTCCGCTTCAACCCTTAGTTACGTTAGTTCCGTCCGCCCAGGGCGGTGAACATGTCGGCGAACCGGTCACATCTTTACTTCGCTGACCTGGACAGCCGGCACAATGTTGGTAAAACGGGGAATGTCGGCAGTGATTTCGCCGGCGAAGGGCGTCAAAGCGCGCTCGAAAGCGTCCACCGAATCGAACAGCAGCGCCGTGATCACGCGAAAGCAGGCATCGGTCCCCGGTTGCCCGCCGCTCAGGGCCTGGTCCACGGTCATGCCCTTCAAGGCGGCTCCCAGTTTTTCTCGCACCATGGGCATGTGTCTGGTCAGGTAATCCATGTCAAAAGTGCCGCCCGGGTTGTTGGGATAAATTACGTTGACTCTGATCATCCGCACTATTATAGGACCTTGAAATCGATTCGAGCCGGACTCACGATGGTCGCCGCAGGGATGGCCGCGGTTGTCGCCGCGCGGATGTTGTTCGGCCCATTCCGCTTGGGACCGGTGTCGGTGATCACGCCGCTGAATCCGGAAGGATTCTTCGGCTTGGCCGTTACAGCACTACTTCTCACACGTACTTCTGCGAACCCTGCGGCGCCCAGAGGGAGGCGGCTGGGCGTGATCCTCATGGCGCTAGGAGTGGCGGCGATCAGCATCGTCGCGCTGCGCAGAGCATTGGGAGTCTACTTTCTTTCCGACGACTTCATCCTGGTGAGGTTCGGCAGCGAATGGACCGCGGCGGCGTTCCGACACGCGATGACGCATGGCGGCGGCGATGGCTTTTTTCGTCCTCTCGGTTATGCTTCCCTGGCGCTGGATGCTCGCTTGAGCGGAAGCAATCCGATGGGGTGGCACGCCATTTCCCTGGCGATTCACAGTGCGAACGCAGTGCTGGTGCTCCTGATGGCCAGACGGCTGGGAGCCTCAATCGCGGCAGCGGGATTTGCAGGAGCTCTGTTCGCCGTTCATGGGATTCACCCCGAAGCTGTGGTCTGGATCGCCGGAAGATTCGACCTGGTCGCCACGTTCTTTCTGCTGGCTGGACTTTTTCTGTTCACGATGACAGGCGGACGTAACCGTATCTCCCCGCACGTTGCCGCGCTGGCGTGTTTCGCACTGGCGGCGCTCACGAAGGAAGCGGCATTTATTTTTCCACTCCTGGTGGCGGGATACGCGCTTGCAAAACGGCAGTCTCTAAGGCCGACGGCCTGGTATTTCGCGCTGGCGGCGACTCTGTTCGCCTATCGCTGGAGCCTGTTCGGAGGCATTGGCGGATATGTCAACCCCGCAACCGGACGTCCCGCCGCTCTGTCGCTGGGTTGGGGTTCGACCCTAAAGGCGGTGGCCGTCCGGCTCTGGACCTCGCTCTATTTCCCACTGAACTGGAGCAGGGATGCATCTCTGCCCCTGCTCTTGGCTTTACTGGCGGTGGCCTATATGGCGGCGATCCTGTGGCTGGGTGCGCGGTCGCGACCGACGCGAATGATATGGCTCGCGGCGGCTTCGATTTTAGTGTGCACCATCCCGGTGCTGTCCCTGCTCGCCGGGTCGGCTGCGCTGGCGGGGTCTCGAGTGTTGTATTTGCCGTCGGTCTGGTTTGCGATCCTGCTGGCGCTGGCGGTGGACGGCGTTCCCGGACGCGTCCGATATGTAGCGGCCGCGGTGGTACTGCTGTTTCAATTCGCAATGCTCCAGCACAATCTGGGTTTCTGGGAGGCAGCGTCGTCCCAAGTGAAGACCGAGTGCGCGACCGGCGCTCCGGCGCTTCCGGACTCGATTGACGGGGTGCCAGCGCTTGCTAACGGACGGCAAGAGTGTATTCAAGCCGGCCGGAACGGACTTAGCCGGCCGTGATATGATCGCCTGACAGTGCATGCCGAATAAGCTCGACGTGCTGTATGCCCAGGCCGCCGAAGCCACGCGCTCCGGATCGCGCACGTTCTTCTTCGCCACTCGATACTTCCCTCCGGAGCTGGCTCGGGCGGCGCACGCAGCCTACTGGTTCGCGGGGTACACCCGCACGTTGGGACGTCAGGCGACCACGCCAGGACAAAGCAGCCCGGACCAAGGCAAGCTCGATCTCGAACGCTGGCAAGAGCAGGTGGAACGCGGGCTGCGCGGACAACTGGTAAGGAATCCGGTACTGGAAGTTTTCCTGGATGCCGCCGAGCAGCACAAGATCCCGCACCGCTTCGTTACCGATCTGATCGAGGGCGCGCGGATGGATCTGGACCATGCGCGCTATCGAAGCTTCTCGGAACTGCGGGAGTTTTGCTACCGTGGCAGCGGCACGATGAGCGTGCTGATGGCGCATCTGATTGGCTACCGCGGTCCTGCTGCGGAGTATATGGCCGACCTGGGTCTGGCAATGGAACTGACCTCGGTTCTGCGCACCGTGGGAAACTCGCTGGCGCGCGGCCGGATCTATTTACCGCTGGATGAAATCGAGTCGTTCGGATACAGCGAAGCCGAGCTTCACCAGCACACTCGCAATTCCGCGTTTCGCACCTTGATGGGTTTTCAGGCGGAACGCGCGCGCAGCTATTATCACAAGGCTGCCCCGGGCCTCGATTTGCTGGACCGGCGCGGACGTTTCGCAGTACGGGTCGCATACGACCTGAGCGTCAGTACCCTCAACCGAATCGAAGCCTCAGATTTCGACGTATTCCAGCGTGGTCCGAATCTTCCCATGGTGGAGCGGTACTGGATCACGGCGAGATCGCTGGCCGCACCCATGACCAGGCGGCTGTGGAGAAGCATGAGTGCTTAGCAGTTCGTGGATGGCTTCGGCCGTCCAATGGTTTTTGACGCCGAGCACGGTGGCGGCGGCGGTTTTCGCGCTGATAAGCTCCCTGATGTTCTACCGGGCCCGCGCACACTATCTGAGCATTCGCCTCCTGCCGCGCGTATCGCCGGGTAAGACGCCGCCTGATTGCATGGTAGTGATTCCGGCTCGCAACGAAGAAGGCGTGGTGGCGGCGGCCGTCCAGAGTTTTCCGCCGGATTCCGTCATCGTGGTGAACGACCATTCGACCGATAAAACAGCCGGAGAGGCTGAGCGGGCCGGGGCAGGCGTACTGGAGGCTCCGGATCTTAACGGCGCCATGGGAAAGGCGAACGCCTGCATCGCCGGCGCGCGTATCCTGACCTCGCGATGGATCCTGTTCGCGGACGCCGATACGCGCTATCAAGATGGTTTCCTCGACTCGGTGGTTGAGGGCGCCTACCATTCCGAGGCGTTTTTCGTTTCGGTGCACCTTACCCCCCGGCCCCAGAGCCTGACCGAGCACCTGCTCGAGCCATTGACGCAAGCCCTGCTCTTCAGCAGCTCCCGCCTCCCGCGCGATCCAGCGTTGGTGTTCGAGGGCCAATGTGTTCTGGTGCTCCGCGAGGCGTATGAGTTCATCGGAGGTCACGTCCCGGTAGCGCATTTCGTGGCGGAGGACTTACAGCTGGCGAAGCTAGCGCAGCGACACAAGATGGGCGTCGCCGTGGTCCGCGCCGGATCGCTGGGGCACGCACGCGCTTACGAGGGCTCGCAGGGCGCCTGGAGATGGTTCGAGCGCAGAGCGTTTCGGTTGATCCACATGCGTCCACGGATTATCGCGGCCATCCTGGCGACGGCATTGTGCGCAGCGCTGTGGCTTCCCCTAGCTGCATGGCTGTGGCTTACGGGCCACCGGATCGCTCCGTTCGTGCTGGTATTCCTGGTGGTGCTGCAACTGCGGCCCTGGTATGGAAACAGGCTGCGCTGCCTGCTGGCTCCCGTGGCGGTCTATGCCGTCCTGCCCTTCCTGCTGCGCGGCCTGACCGCTGCCATCCTTAAGAAGCAAATAGTATGGAAAGGAAGAGAGGTCAAAGCGATTTAAGTGTTGGAGACAAGTGCGCAAACTCTGGCCGATATCGCCGTCCTGGACGACGATCTCGATTTCCGAACATATCTGGAAGATTTCTTGAAGGACGAAGGCGCCTACACCCTGCGCACGTTCGGTAACGCAGCCGACTTTTTCGCGGGCTGTGAGGAACGTCTGCCGAACATCGTGCTGCTGGATATGAAAATGGGGGACGTGACTGGCGATAAGGTCCTGGAACAGTTGCTGGCGCGCTGGCCAGGGTTGTGCGTGATCGTGATCACGGGCTATCCATCGCTCGAAGACATGCGCGCGACCTTCAAGCTGAAGGTTTTCGATTATCTGTCAAAGCCATTCTCTCTGGCGCAGCTGCGGCAGGTCCTGAAAAACGCGGTGGAAGCGTTCGGGCTCGGACAGACAGCTCAGGATCGGTTAAGAGAACGGCTGGGGCATGCGATTAAACTGATGCGGGTGGCGCGAAACTGGTCGCTCAAGGAACTGGCGGCAGAGACCAAGCTGAGTGTCTCGCAGATCAGCGCGATTGAGCGGGGGACCAATCTGCCGAGCATCGAAAGCTTCCTGGCGATCTGCCGGGCCTTTGAAAAGAAACCGTCGGAGGTGCTGGGGTCGATTGACTTTTAGGAACTGGTCCGAAGTGAGCCGAGAAAATTGCTCTCGAAGGTTGGCGAACTTGCGTCCATGGCGCTGTTTTTGCATGGGTGAAACGAAGCAGCGGAGCCAAGCCAACGTCTTAGATTCCATGGGACGGATTTTAGGAATCGTGGTGGGCAGCTTGATTTTGGTGTTCGGTCTTTCGGCGCAGGATTCATCCAAGCGCCTGGAGTTCGAGGTCGCATCCATCCGGCTTGCTCCCGCCGATCACCGCAGCGGCATCGGAGCTTCCGGGGGACCTGGCACCGCCGATCCCACACGTGTCCGCTACGGCTTCTTTCCGCTGCGCCTGCTGATTATGACGGCTTACGATATGAATGTTCATCAGATCAGTCTTCCGGCCCGCTTGGAGAGCGGCGACCGTTACGACATCGTAGCGAACGTCCCGCCGGGCACAGCTAAGGAACAAGCGCTGGTGATGCTCCAAAATCTCTTGATCGATCGTTTCGACCTGAAGCTGCATCGCGAAACAAGAACAATGCCTCACTATGAGTTGACTGTGGCTCGGAACGGACCCACGTTGAAACCGCACGGTGATGGTCCGGGAACGCCCGGTCAACCGGCTCTCGAAAACGGCGTCATCGGTGTAAGGATGGGGACGGATCGTAACCACATGTACGCGAGAAAGGTTCCAATGAAAGAACTGACTCGCGTGCTGTCCGATGACTTGGCGACTCCTGTGTTGGACAAAACCGGACTCGTGGGTGAATATGACTTCGACTTCGAGTATTCGCGAGAAGAGCTGGATGGATTCCGGCGCCCTCTTACCGATGCGCCAGAGGTGAGCGGCGCGCCGACGCTTCGGATTGCGCTTCAGGAGTCGCTTGGGCTGCAGCTGGAGCCTAAGAAAGGACCAGTTGACGTGCTGGTGGTCGATTCGGGCAATAAGGTTCCGACGCAGAACTGAAATCACGGGTCCTGACGACGCCATGTTGTACTTGCGAACCGGCCCCCGAACGTGTTGAAGTATGGGGAGATCCGTCGCTTCACTGGCTCCGGCGGACGACGCTTTTTGAGAAGGTGCACATCATGAACAAACGCCTCATCGCTCTGGCATTTTCCCTGGGTTTAATGGGGGGAACTTCCCTGTGGGCCCATCACTCGCTGGCAGCCGAATACGATCAGAAAAAACCAGTGTCATTGACCGGCACGCTCACCAAACTCGACTGGCGGAATCCGCACGCCTGGATCTACATGGACGTGAAGAACTCGAGCGGGGGCATCGATAAATGGGAATGCGAACTGGGTTCGCCTAACGCCATGACGCGCGCCGGCTTTACGCAGGATTCCGTGAAATTGGGCGAAGAGATCGTCCTGGACGGCATTCTGGCGAAAAAAGGCACCAACATCTGCAGCACGCGCACGGTGAAGGGCAAGGACGGCCACGTCGTGCTTAGCCAGACCGAAGGCGCCAGGTAGGAGATAGAGATATGAAATACCGCCTGATCCTCGCAGGGGCCCTGTGTCTGGCCCTGGGTAGTTGGCTCGTCGCGCTACCCCAAGATGACGGTCCGGGCGCGGCGAAAGGTGGTCCGGGGGCCGGCAAGGGCGCAGGTAAGGGCGGCCGAGCAGGCAAGGGTCGAGGCGGATATCAGCCGCCCGAGGGTCCCGCGCCCAAGACTTCCTGGGGAGTGCTCGATCTGAACGGCGTCTGGCAGAGGCCCTACGTGCCGGATATCGAGCGCGCGAACGGCGGCCCGCTGCCCTACACGGAATGGGGCAAGAAGCAGTTCGATACGTATAACGCCGAAAACGGGGACTATACCGGTTCCTGCCTGCCGTTCGGCCATTCCCGCGCGATGGGCTCGCCCGATCCGATTCAGATCATGCTCACGCCCACTTCCATGGCGTTCCTGTACGAGCAGAATTCGTGGTTCAAGGTGTTTCCGATCGATGGCCGTGCACACAACCCCAAGAAAGTTCCGACCTGGTTCGGCGATTCCATCGGCCATTGGGACGGCGACACCATGGTGGTCGATACCACGAATTTCAATGGCTTCACGCGGCTGGACACGAATGGCCACCCGCAGAGCGACCAACTGCACATGATCGAGAAATTCACACGGACCGATTTGGGCCACATCGCCTACCAGGTGACCTACGACGATCCCAAGACCTATACCAAGCCGATTGTCCAGAACCGCACCTTCACGCTTCGGCCGGATTGGGAGATTCAGGAATACTCGTGCGAAGAGAACAACAAGGGCCTGATCGAGGGTCGCATCAAAGTTCCGGATTACAGCAACGCCGGAAAGCAATAGCGGCTTCAGATTCCCGCGCTTAGCTTCTTGCGTATAACAGCCGGCCCAGGTTGCTTTTCAAATCGAGACCGTCGGCCCGGCCGGAGAAATAACGGCGGTTGAGTTCCGCCGATCCCAGGTCCTCGATGTGGTCGAAGCCGATCCGCCGGAGTTGCGCGGCAAGCTGTTCCGGCTCGAAGAACAATCGAAACGGCTCGCCCGCGGCAGCCACGCGGGCGGCCAGAGCGTCCAGCACCAAGCGCTCTCTCCAGTTCAGCGCGGACCTCGCGACACCGTAATCGAACACCACACCGCTCGGCCTGGGCATCACGGCGATGAAGCTCAAGGTATCGTCGAAAGCCCGCTCGCTGAGATAGGGAACGACGCCCAGCCAAGAGAAGAAAGCCGGCTGGTCCATCTGAAAGCCGCTGCGTTCCAGGGCGTCGCCGAGCATCTCGCGCTCGAAATCGATCGGGACCAAGACAGCTTGCGATGGGATCGGGATACCGGCGGCTTGCAATTGCTCGCGTTTCCACTGCTGGGTAGCCGGATGATCGATCTCAAACACGCGCAAGCCGGTGTGCGGATTACGACAGGCAAAAGTGTCGAGCCCGGCGCCCAAAACGACGTACTGAGTTATTCCGCTGCCGATGGAGTTTGCGAGCTGGTCCTCGGCGAAGCGGCTGCGGACCGCCATGAAGGCTCGCATGCCTCGCGAAGCGGCATCCTCTTTTGTCGCGGATAGCTTCGAAGCTTCTTCAGAACCGATGATGCGGAGGGCGAGAGGATCGTCGAGAATCAGGGGACGATCCAGGATCTGATGCGCTGCGCGGCGGATGGCGACACGTAATGCCGTGCGGCTGGGCTTGGCGTCGTGCAAGATCGCCGGTTCCGCTTAGTGGTGATGGTTCTTTTCCATGTTGTGCATATCCATGGAATAATCGCGGTGAACTTTCGCGTGCTTGCGCTTAGCCCCGCTTAGGTTGGATTCGCGGATAGCTTCCGAGCTCACCGCGAACGTCGAGATCTGCTGCTCCAGGCGTGCACTCTGGCATTTCGGACAGGATGCGGCGGTCTTTAGTACCAGGGCTTCAAACTGCTCTCCGCAATCCAGGCAATGAAAGTCGTATAGCGGCATCGCGTTCCTTGCTCTTAGTCTAACAAGGCGTGTTAGAGTGCGTCTCCCATGTTAAACTCCACCGAGGGAGGCTCGAAGGATGCGCAAGATTTACATGCTGTGCCTGGCTGCCGGCACGCTGGCCGGTTTATGGATGATGCATGCGCAGGAGAAGCAGAACCCCAACTTCACGGGCGGGAACGTAACCAAGCTGGACGAGGGTACCAAGGCGACCATCGCCCATTTCCGCTTCGATCCGGGATCGCGAACCAAGTGGCACAGCCACGCGGGCGGACAGATCATCCTGGTGGAAGAAGGCGTCGCCCATACGCAGGTGAAAGGCGGGCCGGTGATGGAACTGAAGGCCGGCGACACCATCTACGTAGGTCCGGGAGTCGTTCACTGGCATGGTGCGGCGCCGGATAGAGGGGGAGTTCAGTACAACGTCACGCGCGGGGGGATCACGTGGGGCGAGGAAGTCACGGACAAAGAGTTTCGCGCGGCGCCAAAAAAATAGGTGAGCCCCGGGGCTGGCCGGGGCTCGTTACCCTGCCCCGCTTACTTCTTGGGAGCAGTGGGAGCAGCCGGTGTTGCGGTTGAAGCGGCCGCGCCCTTCTTGTGATGTTTGCGGTGCTTCTTGACCTTGGTCTTAGCGGCGGTGGCAGTTGAATTTGCCGGCTTGGGGGCATCCTGGGCCATCGCCATGCCGAGGGTCAAAGCTCCACCGATAATCAAAGCGCTGAGGGTCTTCATGATAGGTACCTTCCTTTTCTTTTCTTGAGCGAGTGACTCGCTTTCACTCCATTGGACGATTGGCAGTATTAACCGGCGCTTAACATACCATTAAAGTTTCTAATTACTGAGAGGTGAGGCATGAGCTGCAATCCCGAAGTATTAAAACAGGTTCCTTTGTTTGCACTGCTGGACGATGATGAGACCGCGCTCCTGGCGGGCAAAGTGGAGTTAAAGACTTTTGCCGCGCGCCAGAGGATCTACAAAATAGGCGAGCCGGGGGGCTTGGCTTACGTGGTTGTATCGGGCAAGGTGCGGGTGAGCACAGTGGATGAAGACCAGCAGGAAGTGGTGCTCGATGAGCCTACGGCCGGCGACTTTTTTGGATTCGCCTCCATGCTGCAACCAACGCCCCATGAATCCGGCGCGATCGCCCTGGAAGAAACGGTCTGTGTCGAAGTGGACCGCAATGACATTTTCGAGCTGATCCAACGAAAGCCCCACGCAGGCATGGACATGCTCTCCGTGCTGGGGCGCCAGTATCATGCCGCGCACCAACTGGTCCGCGTCCGCTCCATGCGCAACATTAATGAAGTGATCGAAGAGGAAGCCACCTTCGGCGAGCGCATCGCCGACGCCGTGGCGCGATTCGGCGGATCGTGGACGTTCATCATCTCATTCGGAGTGACGCTGGGGGTCTACGCGTCGATCAACGTCTTCCTGAAGGGATCGGCCTGGGACCCGTATCCTTTCATCCTGCTGAACCTCTTTCTTTCCATGCTGGCGTCGGTGCAGGCTCCGGTGATCATGATGAGCCAGAATCGGCAGGACACGAAAGACCGGCTGCGGGGCGAACTGGATTTCGACGTGAACCGGCGGGCTGAGGCGGAGATCCAGGGGGTTGCCGGGAAGCTGCACCAGCTTACGGAAAAGATTGAGGATCTGGAGGAACTGGTGAGAGGGCGCGGCGGGCCAGTGTAAGCTTATTCTTCTCGCAGGACTTCCAACGGCTTTTGGCGCAGGATGCGTACGCTGGCGAACCACCCTGCGACATTCGCCAGGAGCGCGGTCAGCGCGATACAGACCAGGATCGCGCGGGCGTCGAGCTCGAACTTCGCATCCAACAAACGCGTGAGCAGGATACGTGAGAAGGCGCTGGCCAGCAGCCCGCCCATCAGTCCGGCCACCGCGCCCAGAGTCAGGAATTCGATAGAAAAAACCCGCGCTATATGGTGACGGGTTGCGCCGAGAGTCTTCAGAATCACGACTTCGCGAATGCGCCGGAAGCGGCTGCCCGCGACGCTCGCGGCCAAAATGATAGCCCCGGCCAGGATGGCGAACGCCGACAGGAACCGGATCACGAGCGCGATCTGATCGATGATCCGCTGAACGGTCTGCAGCACGTCGGCGACATTCACTACCGTCACGGTCGGGAACTTTTCGAAAATTACGCGCTGGAGCAGCCCCGCCGCGGAAGGCTGGATGCGAACGCCTCCGTAGAACACTACGGGCAGCCCGGCCAGAGCGGATGGATCGAAAACGAAATCGGAGGGAGCCAGACGCGCCCCGTCGTAACGGTGCTCGGCTACCACGCGGGCCTTGATCGTGCGTCCCGCTACCTCCATCTCGATCGAGGAGTCCGGCCGTATGTCGAGCGTCTTAGCTGTATCCTCTTCGACCGAGACAACGGGCTCAGTCTCGTTGCGCTTCCACCATTTACCGTCAACCACGGTGATGTTGTCGGGCCGATCATTCTCCCAGGTGACAGAACGAGTATTGAGATAGCGGCGCGCGAGTCCTTTCATGGGACGCGAAGCAATATCTTCGCCATCGATCCGGACCAGCCGGGCGGAGACCGACGGCGATAGTTGCGGCGCGTTAAGAACACCGGGCTGCGCTGAAATAAGCTGCTTCAGCGGCGTGGATTGATCGAGCGTCACACCGACCAGATACACATTGGGTACACCCGGAGGAGCCGTCTGAATGATCTCGTCGATCAACGAGTTCTGGATCAAGTAGACGCTCAACGTGAACATCACACCCAAGCCCATAGCGACCAGGATCGGCTGGGCCTGATTGCCTTGCCGATACAGATTCGCAAATCCCTGGCGCACCAGGGAGGGGAGTCGAAGGGGGGAGCGCCTCAGGAATACACGCAGGAGGCGCATCAGTAGGGCGGCCACGGCGGCCAGCGCGATCAGGCTGAAAAAGAGTCCTCCGGCGAAATAGCCGCCCACTCGCGCGGAACCGGCCAGCCAGGCAGCGATGCCGCCCAAGCCCAGCAGCATGAGAACGCCCAGCAACACCGGCTCGCGCGCGGCCGCAATCCGGCCTCGCAACGGAAGTTTTGTGTCCGCCATGCCGCGCCGCAGGATGATGGCCGGGCGAATTTTGCGGATCGCCGCCAGCGGCGGCAGCGTGAACAGCAGCGTGGTCAGCAGTCCCACCGAAATCCCCTGGGCCGCAGCATCCAAGTGCCAGCCCGTAGCGGCCTTGATCTCGAAAATCTTGTTGATCAGCGACGGGAACACTTCCTCGACAGCACGGCCCAGCAGGACGCCGGCGATTCCACCCAGAAGGCCCAGCATCAGCGTCTGGATCGTATAAATCCGGATGATCTCGATCGAAGTGGCTCCCAGCGACTTCATGACGGCGATGTTGTCCATCTTCTGTTGGAGGTGGGCGTACATGGCCATGCCGACGCCGATCGCGCCGACAATCAGCGCGATGAGGCTAATGAGACTGAGAAACGTCGTTGCCTGATCCAGGCCGCGCGTGATGAGCGGATTGGATTCCCGCGAATCAATGACCCGGGCCTCAGGCAGGGCGTCCAGGATGGCCGAGCGCGCTTCCTCCATCGACGGGCCGTTCGGCTCGATCTTGAACAGGTAGCGCTCGGCGGCGCGGCTGCCCAACTGCATGAGCCCGGTACGCGCGAACCCTTCGCGCGAAATCATCATACGCAACCCGACGTTCAGGCTGCCCGACATACGGTCAGGCTCGGACAGAACAATCGCAGCCATGCGGAAATTGGCGGATCCGAGGCGCACGAAATCACCGACCCTGACGCCCAGGCGAATCAAAACATCTTCACCGGCCACCACTGAATCGGGCTGGAGGGCCTCAGGAAGCGATATATCGGGAGAGAGTTTGACGGCACCGTAATAGGGATACTTGGCAGGATCGACGGCCTTGATCGAGACCAGCGCTGGAGCGGCGTCGGGAGTGGTGGCCGCGGCCATGGAAACGGTTTCGGTGATTTGCGTGCGGTCGACCCCGCGCGAGGCGAGCTTATCTAATTCAACAAGCTGGGCAGTCTTGGGAGGAGCGAATTGGCGCGCGCTCAAGTCGGCCGCCATGATGGTGCGAGACTCGCTGGTGAGCATGGCCCGTACGGATTCGCTGAATCCGCGAACGCCGGCTAGAGCGCCGACGCCGATGGCCACGGCGAACACGACAAACAGAAACTTGGTGAGCGATGAACGAGTCTCGCGCCAGGCGATGCGTCCGGCAGTACGCAGCGAGAGTCTCATGCGGGCTCTATTTTGGACCGGGCGCCCGCGCCCTCCGGACTGCGTAATTCATCGGCCACGATCAGACCGTCGCGCATGGTGACGATCCGGTCGGCACGCTCTGCCAGGGCGATATCGTGGGTCACCAGGACCAGCGTGGTCCCTTCGCGCTGGTTGAGGGTGATGAGCAGATCGAGAACGTGGGCCCCGTTGACGCTGTCCAGATTTCCGGTGGGTTCATCGGCCATCAGGATGGGCGGCTTCACCATGAAGGCCCGTGCGAGCGCGACACGCTGCTGCTCGCCACCGGAAAGTTGGACCGGATAATGATCGAGGCGATCGCCCAGGCCCACGCTTTCAAGCAGGGAGCGCGCGCGGGCGATTCCCGCGGAGACGTCGCCGCCTGAAAGCTCGTGCGGAAGCAGAACGTTCTCTTCAGCGGTCAGGGTCGGGAGCAGCTGGTAACTTTGGAAAACGAATCCGATCTTGCGGCCGCGGACCAGAGCCAGCTTGTCTTCGCTCAATCCGGTGATATCGACGCCGTCGATGACGATGGTTCCCGAAGTGGTCGTATCAAGGCCGGCGAGCAAGCCGAGCAGCGTGCTTTTTCCGCTGCCTGAGGCGCCCATAATGGCAACAAACTGGGCGGCTGGGATCTCGAGGTCGATGCCGCGGAGGATATCGACGCGATGGCTGCCGCTATCGAGGCTTTTGGTGAGGTTCTTGGCGGCGAGGATATACACTTCTTCTATTATGGTGGGTAGGCCTCCATGAATCTCAAATACTTGATCATAGGGCTCCTATGGCTGGCCCCCCTGCCTGCGCAGACGCCGGCCAAGAAGGCTCTGGTGGTTTTTGGCGACAGCTTAAGCGCCGGATACGGGCTGGAGCGGGGACAAAGCTTCCCGGACGAGATGCAGCGAACGCTGGACAAGGAAGGCTATCGATGGCATGTCGTGAATCTCGGGATTAGCGGCGACACTACCGAAGGCGGCGTATCGCGAATTCAATCGGCTGTGCGATTGAAGCCGGCGGTGGTACTCCTGGAATTGGGCGGCAACGACGGGCTGCGCGGGTTGCCGTTGAAGGTAACCCGTCAGAACCTGGAGACCATGATCGTGGCGTTCCAGGAAGCCGGCGCGAAGGTGGTTCTGGCTGGAATGACGCTGCCGCCGAACTATGGGCCGGATTACATCAAGAGCTTCGAGAACCTTTACAAGGATCTGGCGGCCAAGTACAAACTGAAACTGATTCCGTTTCTGCTATCGGACATTGTGACGCCGGACCTGCGGTATCTGCAAAGGGATGGGATCCATCCGACAGCCGAGGGAGCCGAGATCGTGTCGGGGACAGTGCTGAAGGTCGTGAAGCCGCTTTTAAAATAGCCGCAACAAGATTGTGGGGTCGGCTTTTCAAGGCCGCAGCCGGGCTTTCGCCCGGCCCTAATTGGCACGCCGGCTGGAAATCCGGCGGCAGGCTTGAAAGCCTGACCCCACTCTAGCCTTCCAGAATGCAGACGTCGGGCAGGTTGCGATAGTCCTCCTCGTAATCCAGCCCGTAGCCGACCAGGAACTGATCCGGCACTTCGAAGCCTACGTAATCCACATGCACCGGACGACGCCGACTCGAAGGCTTGTCGAGAAGCGCGGCAATCCGCAGCGATTTCGGATTGCGCTGCTGGAGCAGTTGCAGAAAATACGTCAGCGTGATTCCCGTATCGACGATGTCCTCCACCACGATTACGTCGAAGCCCTCGATAGGATGATCCAGATCTTTGGTAAGCCGGGCTTCGCCGGAGGTCGTTTTGCCGCTATAGCTGGCGATCCCGACAAACTCCAGGCGCGCCGAAGCCTTCATAGCGCGGGCCAAGTCGGCCATAAAAATACTCGCGCCTTTGAGGATTCCCACCAGGTAGATTGGCCCGGCGCCGTAATCTCGGTCGATTTGCGTGCCCAGTTCCTGGATGCGCGCCCGTATCTGCTCGGCCGATATCAATACCCGCAGCGAGGACATAAGTAGTACGATACCAGCAGGGAGGCTTCACTCACTGGCTAGCGCAAGAAAGAAACCACAAGCGCCCGCGCCGATGTGGCTGGAAGCGGTGCGAGCAGCGGAAGAGAAACAAGCTCATAACATCAAGGTGTTGGACTTGCGGGACGTGACGACTTTCGCCGATTACTTCGTTATTTTGAGCGGCGCCAATACCCGCCAGATTCAAGCCATCGCCGACGAGGTTCATCTGCACCTCAAGAAACTCGGCGAAATGCCCAACAGCATGGAAGGCTACGATAACGCCGAGTGGGTCCTCATGGACTATGGCGATTACCTGGTCCACATTTTCTCAGACAAGGCGCGCCTTTATTACGACCTGGAACGCCTGTGGCGGGATGCAAAAACGGTAGAGCTGGCTCCAGCGACTACTTAAAAGTCCCTATTTGAAATCCATCGCCAAGTGGCCGGCCGGACCTTTGTAAAGCAGACCCAGATCCTTGGGTTTGTTTTTCCCGTTCAGGAGAAAATAGAGCAGGCCTTCCACCGGCTCCTTGGTTTCCGCGTCGCGCAGCATCTTCGACTCCAGGATCTTGATCGAAGGCCTTTCGGGGGCTGGCTTTGTCTCGACCGGGGTAACGTTCACAGAGGTTGAGCTAACGCCTTCGCCACTGTGGGTGGTTTTGGATTTCAGGATCAAGTTCGCCGGACCTCCGATCTCGCTGGGCGCCAGAGCGTTGCTGCGCTCGCCATCTTTGCGGGAAACCAGAGTGAAGTCGTCCGCACTAATGCGGATAGCCTGCAGCATGCGAGGCTCTACTTTAATTCGAACCACGATGTAGCCGGGGTCCAAAGTGATTCCCAGTACCTGCTGGATGTCCTTAGAATCGATGAAAACAGTCCCGGACAAGTCGATGTTGCCGTTTCCGGCCTGGTTGGGCAGGGATTTGATGTCGGCGCCGCCCGCCAAGCATGAGACAATCAAACCTTGAATTAGCCACTTCACAGCATTTTCTTGATGCTTTGGACGAACTCCGGATTCATCCAGTTTTGAGCGGCGATCACCTTCTGAACAACCTTCCCCGAACTATCGATGATGTAGGTCTCGGGCAGTTGGAAGGTGCCGTAGTTCGCCGCGATATCCCAGGACGGGTCCCGCGCCACCTGGAACGTAACCGGAAACTGCTGCAGGAACTGATGATAAAGCTTTTCGTTCTTATCGACGCTCACACCCAGGACCACCACGCCTTCGGACGCGAACTGGCGGCTGAATACCTCGAGCGACGGAACCTCCTGGACGCAGGGCTGGCACCAGGAAGCCCAGAAGTTTAGGACCAGGAGCTTACCGCCGAAATTCTCCGGGGTGATGGTGCGGCCCGATTCGGTGGTCACTTTGAAATCGGGAGCTGTCTCACCCACTCGGACGATGCCATCGTTCAGGGTCCCGGAGACCACCCAGGCCAGGCTTACGCCCAAAACCAGGACCAGTCCAAGCAGAATACGGTCGGTAGCGGACTTCACGCTATTATTTTAGTTGATCTGGTCGGACCCGTTGGGGGGGCCGCCGCATCTAACGTAAGGGGAACCATGTTTTTGACCCGAAAAGCCGAATTTTCCGCTTCGCACGTGTGCGCCAACCCGGCCTGGAGCGCGGATCGGAACCACGCCGTGTATGGGAAGAACGCCAATCCGAACGGACACGGGCACAACTATGTGCTGGAGGTGACGCTCACCGGCGATCCCGATCCGGTGACTGGTATGGTCTTCGATCTGAGGGAACTGAAGGAAATCCTGAACCGGGAAGTGGTGGATCCAATGGATCACCGGTTTCTGAACAAGGAAGTTCCGCCGTTCGATCGCGTGATTCCGACCACCGAGAACCTGGCAGTCGAAATCTGGAAGCGGATCGAATCACAGATTACGCGGGATGGTGTTCATTTACACAACGTGCGGCTGTATGAAACCACGGACCTGTACGTCGACTACGGAGGCCAGGAGTGAGGCTCACTTCACGCTACCGCTTCTCGGCGTCGCACCGGCTGGATACCCCGGCCATGAGTCCGGAAGAAAACCGGCAGCTCTATGGGAAGTGCAATAATCCTCACGGACACGGGCATGATTACGTGCTCGAGATAACCGTGGATGGCCCGGTAGGCCAGGATGGGCAGGTGGTGAATCGCGAGACTTTCGACGCCCTGGTCCGCGAACGTGTGCTGGCGCGGCTGGACCATAGGAATCTGAACGCGGATATCCCCGAGCTGGCAGGGTCGGTTACGACGACTGAAAACCTGGCGACGATGGTGCAGCGGGCGCTGGCCGAGGGCTGGACGCTGTCGGCTCGCCTGGCGCGAGTGCGGATCTCTGAAACCGCGCGAAACACATTTGAGTTGGAGGTCCGATAAGGAACAGTCATGAAGAGCAAAGCTCTATTGAAAGTGATGCCGCCGCAGGAGAACGGGATTGCGGCGCACATGCGCGACATTCTGGAGATGGTTGGAGAAAGCCCTTCGCGCGAGGGTTTGGTGCGCACGCCCGAACGCTATGAAAAAGCGTTGCGGTTCCTGACCAGCGGCTACAATACCAGCCTGGAGGAAATCGTCAACGAAGCCACCTTCCGCGTAAAAGTCGACGAAATGGTGATGGTGAAGGACATTGAGTTCTTCAGCATGTGCGAGCATCATTTGCTCCCGTTTTTCGGCAAAGTCCATGTCGCTTACCTGCCCAAGGATAGAGTCATCGGACTGAGCAAAATCCCTCGCATTGTGAACATGTTCGCGCGCCGGCTACAGTTGCAGGAGCGGATGACGCAGCAGATCGCCGAAGCGGTGGATAGCGCCATTTCGCCGCGCGGGGTGGCGGTACTGGTGGAAGCCCAGCATTTTTGCATGATGATGCGGGGCGTGGAAAAGCAGCACTCGGGAACGGTCACCAGCAACATGCTGGGCAACTTCCGCAAGAGCAAAGCTACGCGGGACGAGTTCCTGGCTCTGGTGCGGCGGCAGGTTTGACGGGAGTCATCCATTTCGGATTGCTACACTGAAGGGGATGAAGCTGGGACGGCTTATTTTCTGGGATTTTCCACGGACCTCGTGGCAGTGGGACATTATCGTAACGCTGATCCTGGCGTTTATTTTCCTGACGCCGCGGGATTTGTTTCGCGATCAACCGCGCGCCGCCAGCATCCAGATGCTTCCCACCCAACAGGGATTCCTGATCGAGCCGAAGCTGCTTTCAAACGTCGCCAAGGCAGACCTGCCCCAGAGGGCCGCGGAACTGGTCAATCAGCGCTTCAAAACCCACACGACGATTACACACGTGGAGCCGGTCTTCGACGAGAACGAAGAAGAAATCACCGGCTACATGGCATACTCCAAGCCATAAGGCATCCATGAACCGATTCTTTTGTCTGGCCTTACTGTCTGCGGTCGCCGGAATAGGCCTGCACGCGGAGGCTCTCAATGACATCCTGGCGCGAATGGACCAGTCGGCTCGCAACTTGCGTACGTTCTCGGCCAAGATGAAGCGCATCGAATACACCAAGGTGCTGAACGACAAGGACGAGACCGAGGGTCTCCGGCTGGTGAAGCGCGCGGATGGGAAGACCATCGGCATCGTTCAGTTCTTCGGAAAGAATCCCCAAACCCTTCGCTTCGCCGGAAAGACTGTGGAAGTGTACTATCCGGACGCCAAGCTGGTGGAGGTTTACGACGCCGGAAAATTCGGCAAGATCGGCAAGCAGGTGGATCAGTTGCTACTGCTCGGCATCGGAGTTACCAGCGCCGACCTTCGCCACGATTTCGATATTACGGCCGCCGGCACGGAAACCATCGACGGAAAACCAACTACCCGGATTCAACTGATCCCGAAGGACAACGATCTCAAGAAACAGGCCGAGAAGATCGAGATGTGGGTTCCAGAGGGAGAGAGCGTGCCGATCCAGGTGAAGGTGACCCGGACCTCGGGCGACTACAATCAGGCAACCTACTCCGATATTCAAATGAATCCCGCCCTGCCGGATTCCGCGTTTGAGCTGAAGACTCCCGCGGACGTTAAACGTAAGGTCATCAAGTAGCGACCTTTTCCAGAAACCGCCGGTGGACGCGGGGATCGGCAGTGAGCTCCGGATGGAACGTGGTCACCATATGCCTGCCCTGCTCCACCCATACCGGATCGCCATTGTAGGTCGCCAGGATCTGGCCCCCGGTACCAACACGCAGGATTTTCGGTGCGCGGATGAAGACTGCCTCCATCTCGCTGGAACCTGCTTGAACGCGAGTGATCCGGCTATCGATCTGGCGGCCATAGGCGTTACGCTGGACGTCTATATCGATCAAATCGAGGCTAGGCTGCGCGGGCCCGGTCACCGAGTGGGCTAAGAGGATGGCGCCGGCGCAGGTCCCGAAGACCGGCTTCCGTGCGGCAAACTGCCGCAGAGGCTCGGTCAGGTTTTCAATATCGAGCAGCTTGAGCATGGTAGTGCTCTCGCCGCCGGGCACAATGAGGCCGTCGCAAGCGCTGAGATCCTCCGCTGTTCGGACCTCAATAGGCCGGCCTCCGGCGCGCTCCACGGCTTTGCAATGAGCCTCGAAATCGCCTTGGAGGGCGAGGACACCAACGGCGGGCATCACCAGCCGCGGGTTTGGAGAAGCTCGCTTTCGGGAAGCTTGGAAACATCCAGGCCGCGCATGGCTTCGCCCAACTCTTCGCTGGCCTCGAGCAGCTTCGCCGGATCGTTGTAATACGTCGCAGCCTTGACGATGGCGCGGGCGCGCGAGTCGGGATCCTCGGATTTGAAAATCCCGCTGCCGACGAACACCGCTTCGGCGCCTAGCTGCATCACCAGAGCTGCGTCAGCGGGCGTGGCGATGCCGCCAGCCGAGAAGTTCGGCACAGGCAATTTTCCATTGGCCGCGACCCATTCCACCAGTTCGAGCGGCGCGCCCAAGCTCTTGGCCTCGTGTACCAGCTCTTCCTTGCCAAGGATGGTGAGATGCTTCATCTCCTTGACGATAGTGCGGATGTGGCGGACCGCCTCGACGATATCGCCGGAACCAGCCTCCCCTTTGGTGCGGATCATGCAAGCGCCCTCGGCGATACGGCGTAGCGCTTCGCCCAGATTGCGCGCTCCACACACAAACGGAACCTTGAAAGTCTTCTTGTCGATGTGGTGAACTTCGTCGGCGGGCGTGAGCACTTCGCTCTCATCGACATAATCGACTCCGAGAGTTTCGAGTATGCGAGCCTCCGTGAAGTGGCCAATGCGAGCCTTGGCCATGACCGGAATCGAAACGGTGTCCATGATCTCGCGAATGATGCGGATGGACGCCATGCGCGCCACGCCGCCCTCTTTGCGGATGTCGGACGGAACGCGCTCCAACGCCATGACGGCGGTGGCGCCTGCACTCTCGGCGATCTTGGCCTGCTCGACGTTGGTCACGTCCATAATGACCCCGCCCTTGAGCATTTCAGCCAGGCCGACTTTCAAGCGGAAGTCGTCGGAAAGATACATAACCCTTGCTCCAGTGATATCTCCATCATCTCATTCCTGCCCCTAATAGCCAACAGTGAAGCGCTCGCGATGATGCTGAGGGTTTTCGATCTCATCGGCCAGCGCGATGGCGTAGTCTTCCATGGAGATTTTGCTTTGGCCGTCGGCGCCGGTGAGGACCTGGTCTTTTCCGAGGCGGAATTTCCCGGTGCGCTCGCCGGGACTGAAGAAAACCGAGGGCGAGAGGTACGTCCAGTCCAGTTCACGCTCGGTTTTGAGGACGTTGAGGAAGTCGCGACCGCCGGATGCTTCGGCTTTGTAGGCGGGCGGGAAGTTGGGTGTGTCGACCAGCGCGGATCCGGGCGCGACTTCCAGGCTGCCCGCGCCCCCGACCACCAGAAACCGCCTGACGCCAGATCTTTTCGCCGCGCCGATTGCGGACTTCGCGTCAGTATCGAGGAATCTAACGCTATGAATAGCCGCTTCCTGCCCGGTGAGCAGCTTCCCGAGACCGGCTTCGTCCTGCACGTCACCCTGGGTGAGGGTTAGACCCTGGCGGGCCTTCATTTTTTCGGGATGGCGGGCGATGCCGAGGATCTGATGACCGCGGCGCAATAGCTCGGTAACGATGCGCGAACCGGCATTACCGGTGGCGCCGATGACGGCGATTTTCATTGGAGAGTCTCCTGACTAATCGTGTTTATCTTACGCGTAGATGCCGCGCAGCTTAATGGCGAAAGCCACACGATCCAAGGCAAGCATATAGGCAGCCGTGCGATTGTTAACGCCGTGCTGCCCGGCATAGGCGACCACGTCGTTGAAGCTATTCACCATGATCTCCTCCAGGCGATCATTGACCATCTGCTCATTCCAGAAGTAGCCCTGGCGATCCTGCACCCATTCGAAATACGACACCGTTACGCCGCCCGCGTTCGCGAGAATATCCGGGATCACGAAGATGCCCTTCTCGGCCAATATGCGATCGGCAAAATGCGTCGTGGGGCCGTTGGCGCCCTCGCACAGGATCTTGGTCCGGAGTTTGGGCGCGTTCTGGGAGGTGATGACGTTCTCGTGGGCGGCGGGCAGGAGGACATCGGTTTCGAGGTACAGCGCTTCCTCGCGGTCCATATTCTGGCCGCCGGGAAAATCGGTAATGGACCCGGTGTCCTTGCGGTGTTTCATCAGCGCGGGAATATCGAGGCCGTTGGGATTGTAGACGGCGCCATCGAATTCGATGATGCAGATGATCTTGAACCCGGCGCGCGCCAACAGCTTGGCCGACATGCCGCCGACATTGCCGAATCCCTGGATCACCACGCGGGTAGCCGAGCGTTCCAGGCCCAAACGCCGCAGAGCCTGTTCGATGACGATCATGCATCCCCGCCCGGTGGCCTCGGTGCGGCCGCGCGAGCCGCCCAGATTGACGGGCTTGCCGGTGACCACGGCCGTCACGGTGCGGCGGGCGTGCATGGAATAGGTATCCATGATCCACGCCATGGTCTGGTCATTGGTGTTGACGTCGGGAGCCGGGACATCGATTTCGGGACCGATGAATTCAAACAGCTCCGCCGTGTAGCGGCGCGTTATGCGCTCCAGTTCCACGGGCGAGAGGATGGACGGATCGCAAATAATGCCGCCCTTGGAGCCGCCGAAGGGGACGTTGGTCACCGCGCATTTCCAGGTCATCCAGGCTGCCAGTGCCCGGACCTCGTCGAGCGATACGTCCGGCGCGTAACGAATGCCGCCCTTGGCCGGACCGCGCGCGATGGAATGCTGCACGCGATAGCCGGTGAATACCTCCAGGCGTCCGTCGTCGAGCTGGACCGGAATGTGAACGATAATTTCGCGGGACGGGGAGCGCAGAACCTTGCGCATCCCGTCATCAAGACCCAGGCGCTCAGCGGCTTCGTCGAAGCGGGCTTCGGCCGACAGGCGCGGGTTAAACTCGTCCGACATTCCGTCTACGGCCTTGAGTGTGGGGGTGGGTGGAACAGTCGAAGGTGGCGCGCTTTCCGTGATCATATGGCTCTGCACCCATTATCGAACGCTAGAATTGAGTTGTGGGGCGAACCGTCATCATTATCGGGCTCATTTTGGTCGCGGTCGGCATTCTGATGACGGTGGGCGATCGGCTGCCGATCAAGTTCGGGCGCTTGCCGGGTGACATCGTGGTGCGCGGAAAGAATGGCGTGTTCTATTTCCCAATCGTTACGTGCCTGGTGGTGAGCGCCGTGCTCAGTCTGGCGATGTGGCTGATCGGGCGAAGATAAGCTTTAGCGCAGCAAGCCCAGGCGATTCAGGGGCCAATACACGAACACAGCCTTACCGTAGATGGCATCCCGCGGGACCGTGCCCCAACTGCGGCTGTCATTGGAGGAGTTACGATGGTCGCCCAAGACAAAGTAGTGGCCGGCCTCGACCACGCGCCGCGGCATCGACATTCGGTCCCGGTTTGCGGCGATGAGGTAGGGTTCTTGGAGGCGCTTTCCGTTGAGGACCACGGTGCCGTCCACGATTTCGATGACGTCTCCCGGAACTCCGATCACCCGCTTGATGTAGGATCTGGTGGGATCCTCGGGCGCCCAGAACACGATCGTATCGCCCCGGACGATATCGGATAAGCCGAAGCGGTACACGAACTTATTGATAAATATGCGCTCTTCGTTGATCAGAGAAGGCGTCATGCTGGTGCCTTCGACCTTAACCGGCTGGTACAGGAAAAGAATGACGATAATCGCGATGACCACGCTGACGGAAAGATCGCGCAGCCAGGAAATGGCGTTGCGGGCAACGGACGGCTGGGCCGGGGGCACACTTACACTAGGGGTGCCCTGCTCATCTTGCATATATCACTACTATAGACGGATTGGGCCGTGTAAGGTCGCGGCTTCACTTTAAGCTTTGAGCCGAGACACGTATGACCCTAAGGGGATTTGCCTAGCCTGTCGATTATATAGCCATGTCGAAACAGACAGATGAAGTGATTGACCATCTCGTCCCGCATCCCTACAACGCGACCGTACAGAACCGAAGATGTTGGGCGCTTCTCAACCACATCATTCAGAAAGAGATCGTGATCAACTCCCCCGCCGTGACGAAGGCGCGGGCCAACGGCAAGAGCGAAGCCCCGCTCACCGAATTGCGAACACACAGCAAATGGTGAAAAGATTGCCGTTTACGCGACGGTTCACTCATATTGGGACTTTACCTTTGATTCATGCCGGGCAAAGATTCGCTGCATCGCCTCTGAAGTTCGGCGTTGGAATGAATTGTCCCTCAGAACAGAGAGACGAACATGAGAAACGGCTCTTTCCACAAGCCGCAAGTCCACTGCGCGACCCACCTGAGCGACCCGAGACATAGGTAACAGAACGTACCGGAGACATGGGTTACACTTTTTCGCCTGGAAGGAGGCGGAAGAAGGTGGATGCCATGGAAGGAAAGCTCTGTTATGGACGAACGAATGCGGTT